>Ga0070687_100000113_pt1 | contig 27462 bp, 35 predicted proteins | sample KBSS33LmetaG_FD_64678 | JGI IMG/M metagenome (GOLD analysis project Ga0070687, IMG submission 64678) | Switchgrass rhizosphere microbial communities from Kellogg Biological Station, Michigan, USA - KBS S3-3L metaG | ecosystem: Host-associated > Plants > Roots > Rhizosphere ... | reverse complement strand
ACCGCGCGCATGTGCGGGCAAGTTTTTCCGATTTCATGGATAAATATGCATGAGCATTTCCCCGTGAGATTAAATTCACATTGTGGCGCGCAAAAGCGGGCAGCAAAAAAAGGCCCAGTCGCGGGGACCGGGCCTTTTGGAGGGAAAAAACTGCTATTTGTTTTTGAGTTCCGCCCGGCGGGCATCGACGATGGCTTTGAATGCGTCAAGGTTGCGGCATCCTTCACAGGTGCACTTCACGCCGATGCAGTTCATGGTGGGATTCCCTTCGCTGGTGTCGCCTACGCCTTTCTTATCGACAGCCCGGCGCCCGGCATGAGTTTTCCATGGGGCCAAAACAAGCAAAGGATTTTGACACCGAATGAATGCTCAGGATCAGCCATTCCGAACGGAACGCCCGGAACGTCCGACGCGGCCCCCGAATATTCCCTGGGCTGGTCCGGAGACGGGTAGTTTCACCCCGCCCCGGTACGAGCAGGATCCCGAATCACCGCAGCTTGACGAGCCTGCCGTGCGTGTCGTCGCGTCGTACGGCGGCGGTGATTCGTCGCAGCCTTTCGAGGTGGCGTTGTCCTGGCGTTTCGTCCCGACCGCCGATGAGCTCAGTCGGGCGTTGCGGGCCCTGTTCGGATAGGTCGATCCGGTAGCCTCGTCGGATGGTGCGTTGGTACGGACTCGACGGTCGCCTGATCAGCATCGATGAGGCGGACGAGCTGCTCGCCGATGGTGCCGCGCGCACTGTCGCCCGGACGATGATCACCACCGGGCGGGGTCGCATCGAGGTGTCGACGGTGTTCCTCGTCCTTGACCAGTCATTCGGCGCCGACGACCCGCCGGTGTTGTGGGAGACGATGGTTTTCGGTGGTCCGCTGGACGATCACGTGCATCGGTATGCGTCGCCGGACGGTGCCCGGCGCGGCCATGCCGAGAGGGTGACGGAATGCCGTGCCGCGTTGGCCGCCGATGGTGTCGCCGTGCTGGCCTCGGAGCACCTGGACGGCCCGGCCGCCGGTACCTCACACGGGTGACAGCGGCAACGTGAGCCGGGCTCGCATCGGCTGCCGGTGACAGGGTGGGTGCCATGATCTGCCGGGATTGCGCCGACGCGACGGACGGCATGCAGTGGTTCCCTTGGGAGCTCACCACCGAGGATGTCGAGTGGTTCATGTCGCTGCACTGCCACCGCCCGAGTTGCACCTGTCAGCACCGGACGTTGCCGCCACGCGACCAGCGGACCGGCCCGACGAACAGGGCGTGATGCGGCGTGCTCACCGTGGGCGGACAATGCGAAGGCTACGGCGGCATGTTCGAAGCGTTGCGCACCCTGATCCCGGTGGCGCACGCCTGGTACGCGGAGACCGACCCGGACGCGTCGGCCGTTCTCGCGCACCACTATCCCGGTGTGAAGAATCTCGGTGACATCACCGCCGTGGACTGGCGCGACGTCGACCCGGTGGACATTCTCACCAGCGGTTTCCCCTGCCAACCCATGTCGAACGCCGGGCCGCGTCTCGGCGCGGCCGACCCCCGGCATCTATGGCCGACGGGGGTGCTTCCCGCGATCGAGATATTGCGGCCGTCGCTGGTGATCCTGGAGAACGTGCGCGGCCTGCTGACGATCGACGACGGCGCCGTGTTCGGCCGGGTCGTCGCCGACCTGGACGCGGCCGGCTACGTGACGTCCTGGGCTGTCGTGGGCGCCTGCCTGGTGGGCGCCTGCCATCACCGGCACCGGGTTTTCCTGGTGGCGACGTCGGCGGACACGGCTGTGACGGTGCCCGACCCGGCGCCGATCGCCGCCCGCCGGGGCCGGACGTGGCAGGCTTTGCAGACGGTGTTGTTCGGTGAGCCGGATCCGGCGCCGAAGTGGCCTGCCGCCGGACTGGTTGCCGGGGGGCGGGTGTGGCCGCTACCCGCCGTCGTCTGCGCGGGGAAGGCGGCGGCGCTGCCGACCCCGATCGCGCGCGATGCGATACGCGGCGCCTGGCGGGGGGATCGTCCGGGGCGGCCGTTGTCGGAGGTGGTGGCCTTGCTGCCGACGGTGCGCGCGTCGGATGTGTTCGGCGCCGGACGCCACGGGGACGGGGGGCTTGACCTGCGCACGGCTGTCGCCCTGCTGCCGTCGTCGCAACGGTTCGGTGGCTACGCTGCCGCAGTGCGCCGTCATGAACTGGCGTATGGGCGGGCGGCACCGGCGCCGACGACCCCGGGGTGCAACGGGCAGCCGCGCCTGTCGGCGCGGTTCGTCGAATGGATGCAGGGTCTGTCGCCGGGGTGGTTGACGGATGTGGTCGGCTTTCAGGCGGCGGTGCGGATGGCGGGCAACGGGGTCAACCCGCGTCAGTGCGCGTACGCCGTCGCGTCGTCGCCGGTGTTCCGGTGCTGGGCACGCAGAAACGCCCCCGGGGCGAACCCCGAGGGCGTGAGTGTTTCTGCCGGTGCTTAGCGTTTGACGGCGCCCGACTGACGTCCCCAGTAGGCGATCTCGCGGCGAGCGTCGGCAACTCCGGAGATTTGGTTACGGCCGTCGCGGACATACCACCCGACACTGCCACGGTTGACCAGGAGGACGGCACCGCCGACCATGCGGCACGGCAGCTTGATCTCAAAGCGGCGCGGGCCGGTGAACATCACGTCGCCGCCGATCTCGCCAACCTCTGCAATCAGTGCCTGGACGGTCTTCGGGAGGGCGGCGGTTTCGGTGCTGGTCATCGGTGGCTCCTCGGTGCGGTTCTCTCGGTTATACCTTGCTAATCGGCATGCGGTCGGCCAGGTGAAGGGTTTCTGACGTCGGTGATTTCGATGTCAAGTCCCCACACCCGGTCGTTGGGGTCGTCGACGGGTTGGCCGATGAATCCGGGTCGGCCATCCAAGAGCAGATCTACCCGAGCGACAACCCGCGCCGTGATCCGTTGCCCGTTCGCCGCGTCGAACGTGACGACGTGGCCGACCTCATAGTGTGTGCTCATTGCTCCGCCGCCGCCCTTTCCTCATTCATGATCCGGATAATGGTGTGGGCGTGTTCGCGGAGCATGGCCAGCTCGTCAAAGAGGCTGGGGCCCGGGCTGTCGATAACGTCCCCAATGTAACCGCATGCCGCGTCTACCGCGTCGGCGTCGTCCTGCTTTCCGTTGGCGCGCAGCGTGCGGGAAAAGTCACTGATCATCTGTTCTAGGCTGCTCATCGGGTTTAGCCTTTCATCGCGTTCCGTGCTGTCCGCCGGGGCACCATCCGTCAAGGTATGGTTTGTCGGGCCATATCTCATCGTGCTTTTCGCGCGGAATCTTATGGGCATGCAGGTAACTCGTCCAACGCCATGCGGTGATTTCGCGTTCGCAGAATCGACACTTGATCTTCGCCGTTCCGGCGCTCATGCCCGCCGCCACTTGCACACGCCGGAAACCTCGATGACGACGGTGTCGGCGGGGATGCGGACGGTGAAGCTGCGCGCCTTCACCAGGATGGTGTGCGCTCCAGTCACCCCGTAGGCGTCCAGGGTGCGCAGGGCACACGGCTTGCTGCCGGGGCGCCCCGTCGTCTTGTAGGTGCCGGGCCGGGCGACAGGCAGATAGGCGGGCAGGAGCTCCATGTCGCGGCCGGCGGGGGTGACGTATACCCCGGACGTCAGGGTGCGGGTGGTGGCCGCCTGGGCGGGTGTAGCGACGGCGAGGCCGCCCAGGGCTGCGGTGGTGGCGATGACGGCGGCGATGCTCTTGCGCATTGCGGTTCCTGTTCTTCGGTGCGGGTCTTGTGTACCGGACTGTTCGGCTAGCTGTCGCGCCCCCGTAGCATTTCGAAACGCTCCAGGGCTCCTTTGCTGGTGAGTAGTTGTTCGGCGTAGATGACGGCCTCGGACTGTGGGATGTTCCGGCCGAGTCGCACGCTCATGGCGTGGGTGAGCCGCCGCAACGCTTCCCGCCCGAGCGGGGTCAGCGAGACGGTGACGAATTCGGTGTTCCGACTCTGCGTCATGTCAGATCCGCGCCCACTGCTGAACCCCGGCCACCACGTCGGCGTCGATGACGATCCCGGCGCCGATGTTCAGGGCCAACGCGTCGGTGAGGCTGGCGAAAGCGCTGAACCCGTAGGCGGCAACGGTGGCGTCGTCCTCGTCGCGGAAGATGATCGTTTTGGCGGTTTCGTCGAGCTCGACGAAAAGGCATTCGCCGGTGGTGGTCTCGACTGCCGTGATGTCGTTCATCGGATCTCGCCTTTCGTGGTGCCGGTCTCTCTGACAACGCCAACAGTACCGGACAGTCCGTGACTCAACCAGTGATCCGCGCCATACGTCAGAACAGGAGAAACGGAAAATGGGTAGACGAGGCCCCGCCCCGAAGCCGACACAGCTACGCCTGTTGCACGGCGACCAGCCGAAGCGGATTAACCACGACGAACCCCCGGCGCCCGCCGGACTGCCGCAATGTCCCGAGGGCGTATCCGACGAGGTACGACAGGTATGGGATTACACCATCGGTAATTTGATCGTGATGGGCATCGCCACCCCCGCCGACCGGGACGCCTTGCACTGCTACTGCGAAGCGGTGGTCGCCCATCGCCGCGCAAGCGCCCTGCTCGTCAAAGGGTCAATTCTGGTACCCGGCACCCTCGGTGTGCAGATGACGAACCCGCTTCTGCGGATTCAGCGCGACGCCGCCCACACGATCAAGACGTTTGCCGGTCAGTTCGGGTTCACCCCGGCGGCCCGTTCCGAAATTCACAAGGGCGAGGCAAGTCATGGCGGCAACGCGACGGAACGTTACCTCAACGCGTAGGCAACCGCCGGTCTGCGGCTACACGTGGGATGATCTCGAATGCGAGGAACGGGGCGAGCACTGGTGTGCACCCCGGGCGGTGAAAGTCATCGGGTTCTTCCGGGACATCCTTGTCCACACGAAAGGCCGTTGGGCGCGTAAGCCGTTCCGCCTGGAGCAATGGCAGGCCGACGACATTGTGAGTCCACTGTTCGGCACCGTCCGGTGGGATGCGGATCTCAAACTGTACGTGCGCCGCTACACCATTGCATTCATTGAGATCTCTCGGAAGAACGGCAAGGCTCTCGACGTCGACACGCCGATCCTCGCCGGGCATGGCTGGACCACGATGGGTGAACTCCTGCCCGGCGACCGGGTGCACGCCGCCGACGGCAGCCTCGTCCGCGTGCAATGGGTGTCGTCGCGGCACACCCGCCCGTCATATCGGGTGAGCTTCGCCGACGGGGCGCAGATCACTGCCGCCGATGATCACAAATGGCTGGTGAACGATCGCCGTGCCGGGTGCGCCCGCGTCGCCACCACGGCCGAGATTGCCGAGACGCTGCACTACGGCGGGCGCGGCGATCGTCGGTACACGGTCGACGTGCCGGACCCTGTGCGGCGCCCGGACGTCTCGTTGCCGATCGACCCCTACGTACTCGGCGCGTGGCTCGGTGACGGCACGGCGAGCCGGGGCGAGATCACCACGCCGGACCCGGAAGTGATCGACGCCTTCACGGCGGCCGGTTACGAACCGACATACGCCTACCGCAACAGTGCCGCCGTAACTCGCGGGTTTCGCGGGCTCATGGTGCCGTTGCGCACCCTGGGCGTGCTCAACAACAAGCACATCCCGGACGCCTACCTGACGGCGTCAGAGGAACAGCGGATGTCGTTGTTGCGCGGCCTGATGGATGCGGACGGTTGCGCGATGATCGGACCGCGCGTCCCGCGTGTCGAATTCTGCACCACTACCCGGGCGCTTGCCGACGGGGTGCTCATCCTGGCTCGGTCGCTGGGCTTCAAGGTGACATCGCGCGAATCCAGGGCAATGCTCAATGGTCGCGATTGCGGTCCCCGCTGGCGGCTGTGTTGGACGGCGTGGCGCGACCGTTCACCGTTCGGGCTGGCGCGCAAGACAAACCGGCTGAACAGTCACCCGGGAAAGGCCACCCGGTCGCGGACGAATGCGATTGTCGCCGTCGAACCGGTAGGCCAGCGTGAGGTGGTCTGCATTGCCGTCGATCACCCCTCGCATGTATTTCTCGCCGGACAGTCGTTTACGCCGACACACAACTCGGAGCTCCTCGCCGGAATCGCGCTCTATCTTCTCGTCGCCGACGACGAGGAAGGCGCGGAAATATACGGCTGCGCGCTCGACCGTGACCAGGCCGGCAAGGTGTTCCTTGTCGCCGAACGCATGGTGTTGCTGTCGGCTGTGCTGCGCAAACGGTTGAAGATCTACAAGCAGGCGAAGCGGATCATCGATGAACATACCGGCTCGTTCTATGAGATCGTGCCCGCCGACCATGAGGGCAATCTGGGCCATGATCCGCACGGCATCGTGTTCGACGAGTTGGAAGTGCAGAAAGACGACTCGTTGTGGACGGCCATGCGCACCGCCATGGGGTCCCGCACACAGCCGCTGATGGTGGCCGCCGGGACGGCAGGGGACGCCGGGCACAACTTCGGCGCCGACCAGCACGCCGAAGCGGAACGCGTCGCCGAAGATCCCGAGCGGGCGCCGCATACCTTCACCTACCTGCGGAATACGCCGAAAGACGCCGACCCGTGGGATGAGGCCAACTGGTATCACGCGAACCCGGCCCTCGGCTCATTCCTGTCGTTGCAGGCCCTGCGCGAAGAGGCGGTAGAAGCCCGCAACGACCCGGCGAAGGAGCACAGTTTCCGCCAGTACCGGCTGAACCAGTGGCAGACCGGCGCGCACCGGTGGATGCCGATGCACCTATGGCAGGCGTCATGCGGGAACATGTGGCTCAACCCTGTCGACGGCCGGCGCGAACTGGCCGGGCGGGTTGCTTACGGCGGGCTGGACCTGGCCGCGAAATTCGACCTCACCGCGTGGTGCCTGATCCTGCCCGGTGACGACGATGAGAGTCCGGTGGATGTGTTGTGGCGCTTCTGGCTCCCCGAGAATGGTGTCGTAAAGCTCGACAGGTATCACGATGGCCTATTCTCCCGTTGGGCCCAACAAGGTTGGATCACGGTCACCGATGGCGATGTTGTGGACTACGATCGCGTCACCGACGATATCGCTGACGATGGTGACCATTTCGTCGTCGCCGCTGTCGACGCGGATGAATGGTCGATGTGGCCGGTCATTAACCGGATAGCGTTGGGCTGCGGACTTGACAGCCGGTCCGGGGCGGTCACCGCCTACCGCAACACATTCGACCGGATGAGCCCAGGCCTGGACGACGTGATGGCATTGGTGCGCAGCGAACGATTCCACCACCACGGCAACCCAGTGGCGAGATTCTGTTTCGACGCCTGCCAGGTGAAGGCGGCGCCGTTCGACGCGAACCTTCACCGCCCGGACAAACCGGACCGGTCGGCAGCGCGGGAACGCATCGACGCGGTAGCGACAGCGGCCATGGCGGCGAATGCGTGGCGCGCCGCCCTCGACAACGGCAAGCTCACGTCCGCCTATGAAGACCACGGGCTGGTGATCGCATGAAAGGCGGAACGTTCCATGGGCTGGCGACGATGGCCATATTGCAAGCAGGTCCTGGTGAACACCGACGGCGGGCGCGCGTTCGACGGCATCCTGTATGCCCGGCGCGGGCCGCTGCTCATCTTGCGTCAGGCGAAGCTCATTGAACCGGGCCGTGAACCGGTGGCCTTGGATGGTGAGGTGCTGATTGAGCGTCCCCGGGTGACGTTCATTCAGGTGCAGACGTAAGCGGGAGATCGGATCGGCGGGGAGCGGGTGAACCATGACGTTTGTCATCACGGCCGGGCAGATCACCGCCGTTCAGGGTACCGACCAGTCGTCACTGTGGCGGGGGTGGAATCCCGCACAGGCGGTGTCGCTGACACCGACACTCACCATGACCTATCAGCAAATCTGGCGGGCGCAACCACAATTGCGTACCGTCGTCGGGTTTTTGGCCCGTAACGTCGCCCAGCTCGGTATCGATGTGTATCGCCGAGTGTCGGACACCGACCGGGTCAAGGTCCGCGATCATCCGGTGGCGCGATTGCTGGAACGACCCTACCCGGAATCCAAGCTGACGAAATACGGGCTGCTGAACGGCATCATGCACGACGTGTGCATTTTCGACAACGCCTTCATTTTGAAGATGCTCGTCGGTGACCGGCTGGCATTGCGACCCATCTCACCGACATGTATCGCCCCGCAAGGTTCGACGTGGGTGGATGCCGAGAAGTACGAGATTCGCGGCCCGAACGGGCGGCGCACCGTCGACGCCAATCAGGTGATACACCTGCATGGTTACAACCCGGACGACATGCGGCAGGGCGCGTCGCCGATCGAAACGCTGCGGCAGATCCTCGCCGAAGAGTACGCGGCGACCCAGTATCGGGAACAGTTGTGGAGAAACGGCGCCCGGGTCGCCGGGTATCTGAAACGGCCGGCGGACGCGCCGAGATGGCAGCCGGAGAATAGGGACCGCTTCCTCGCCGGTTGGCAGGCGCAGTACACCGGTGACGGCCCACAGTCCGGCGGGACGCCGATTCTTGAAGACGGCATGACTTTCGACGCGCACGGGGTGTCACCGAAAGACGCCCAATATGTGGAGTCTCGCCGCCTCACCCGTGAGGAAGTGGCTGTCGCCTATTACGTTTCCCCCGCCATGGTCGGGATGACCGAGGCCACGAATTTCTCGTCGATGCGGGAGCTGCATTCGATGCTGTATCAGGACACCCTCGGGCCCTATCTGCAATGGATCGCGCAGGACCTCGAAAACCAGCTTTTGGAAGATGTCGACCCGTCCGCGATCGACGGTTCCATTTATATCGAGTTCAACATGGGCGAGAAACTGCGCGGCTCTTTCGAAGAGCAAACCCGCAGCATTCAATCGGCGGTGGGCGCCCCGTGGATGACCCGCAACGAAGGCAGGGCCATGCTGAACCTGTCCGAAGTCGACGGCGCCGACGAGCTGGTCGTCCCGCTGAATGTCATCGCCGGCGGCCTGGCGTCACCGAACGACACCGCCCCGGACAACCCCAGCGATCAGGGCAACCCGAAAGCACAGGCCCTGCTACGGCGGCTGTACAAGCGGCAGGAGCGGGCCGTGCTGTCCAGGCTGGGCGCCGGGCAGGAGCGCCCGTTCGAACAGGACCGGTGGAATGCGGAACTGTCGACGGACCTGCAAGCCGCTGCCCTGCTCGACAAGGCCGGCGCCGACGAATGGGCGGCGCGCATCAATGAGAGAACCGCCGGGCGTCTGGCTCCGGCCCTGCTCGACGCGGATCCGTTGACTGCCGTCGTCCGCGTGTTCGACGAACTATCGGGGAGTGCATCGTGAAACTGAAAAGCGCGCCAGTCCAGTTCAAGTCTGACGGTGCCGCCCTCACCGATGGCGGCGAGTTTGAGGCCATCGTCAGTGTGTTCGACAACGCCGATTCGTGGGGTGACGTCGTGCGCTCCGGCGCTTTCGAACAGACGATCGCCGAATGGAAAGCCTCGCCGAATACGTTGCCGGTGTTGTGGTCGCACCGCATGGACGATCCGAGTTTCAACATCGGCGAAATTCTTGACATCGCCGAGTTGGCTGCGGGCGCCGACGCGATCCCCGAATGGGTGGATCCGTTTGTGAAAGAACACGGTGGCCTGTGGGTGCGGGGGCGTGTCGACACTGGCGACGACGCGTCCCCGATCGCTAAACACGCCCTGCGGCTGATGAAAGCCCGCCGGGTTACCCAGTTCTCATACGCCTACGACGAGCTCGAAGCGGGCTGGGCGAAGGCTGCCGGTGATTCGGCGTGGGAGATTCGCAAGGTTAAATTGTATGAGATTTCCCCGACGCAGGTCGGCGCGAACGAGTTGACTGAACTGCTGGCGGCGAAGGCGGCCGATCCGAAACTCGGCCGGCTGCTGTCGGCGAAGAGTGAACAGAAGCTTCGGCGGGCTGCTGGCCTGCTGGCCGAGATCCTGGGCGATCCCGGCGACAGCGACAACGACGGTGAGAAAGCTAAAGGCGAGGACCCCCCCGGGGTTAAGCCGAGCGGCCCATCTCTGGAGTCGGGTCGCACCCTCAACGATATCGAGCACATGATCGCTGAGGTTCCGACTGAAACGACATCCATCAAGGGGTAGATCGCGATGCGCGAAAGTACAAGGAAACTGATCCTGGCCGAACTGGAAAAGGCGCGGGTCATCGCCGCGAAAGCCAACGGCGAGGATCGCGACCTGACCACCGAGGAACGCGGCCAGGTAATGGCGTTCACCGAGAAGGCGAACGAACTGAAAAAGCAGTCCGACGAGGCTGCCGCCGCGTTGAAGAGCCTCGGTGATCTGGGTGGCGGTATCGAGATCGCACCGGACGACGACGGCGACAAGGCCGCACCGTCGCAGTACCACCGTGTGACGCGGGGGAAGAGCGTCGGTCAGGCATTCGTCGACAGTGCCGAATACAAGGCCATGCTGAAAAGCGTGCCCGATGGACGGTTCGGTGAGCAGACCCGGGTGCAGTCGGCGCCGTTCGGGGTGAAAAGCCTGCTCACCGGCGTCGACGACAGTGGCGCGGGTTCGCTGCTGTCGCCGCAATCGCTGGGTCTGATCCCCGCCGAGGATCCGTTTCTGTCGCGGCCGTTGACGATCCGGTCACTGTTCACGGCGGGCACCACCACCACGGACACGGTGGATTATGTGCGGATCCTCGGGCAGACGAACAATGCGGCACCGGTCGCCGAGGCAACATCGGCGGGCAAGATCGGTGACGGTACCGGCGGGACGGTAACAGCGGTGGCTGGCGGTCTCAAGCCAGAATCGGGCTTCACGACGGAGAAGCAAACCACGAATGTCAAAACCATTGCCTCGTGGATGCCGGCCACAAAACGCGCCCTGTCGGACGCCGCGCAAGTGCGCACACTCATCGACAGCTTTCTACGCACCGGGCTTGAGGAAGAATTCGAAGACCAATTGATCGGCGGTGATGGATCTGGGGAGAACTTCCTGGGCTTGAACAACACATCGGGGGTGCAGACTCAGGCGGCACCCGCCGGGGGTGAGGATAATTTCACTGTCACCCGCCGGGCCCGCCGTAAGGTGAAGATCGGCGGTCGGGCCATTCCCACCGCATACGCGATGAACCCCATCGATTGGGAAAACATCGAGCTTGCGCGAAACGTGGATGGGAACTTCTACGGCGGCGGCCCGTTCGCCACCACCCCGAACACACTATGGGGTCTGCCGGTGGTCGAGTCCGAAGCGGTGCCGGTGAAGACGGCATGGTGCGCCGCCTGGCGCATGGGCGTTATTTGGGACCGCGAACAAGCCAGCGTTCAGGCATCGGACAACGTGAATGATTATTTCATTCGAAATTTGGTGGCCATCTTGGCCGAGATGCGGGCCGCGTTCGGCATCCTGCGGCCGGCGGCATTCTGCAAGATCACGCTTGCGTGATTCGGGGGTCAAGGGGGATAGGGCGCCACCGTTTGTCGGGGCGGTGGCGCCCGCACCCCGGGAAGGGAGAACGGCCGTGACCAAACTGAGCGTGTACGAAATCGACGACAGTGGTACCACAGTGCAACTCACCGAACAGGATGCGAAGAAATTCCCCGGCGCCCGCAAAGTCGGCACCGGCGGCGACGACGAACAACCGGCGAAGACACCACCGAGGCACGACCCGCCCCGCAACCGCGCGCGGCGATAAGCGGAGGGCCCGCCATGGCCGACAATGTCACCCTGAACAACATGTCCGGCGGTGCTGTCATCGCCGCCGACGACATCGCCGGAATCATGCACCAGCGTGTCATTGTGCACCCGGCGGCGACAGCCGGCGCGGCATCCATCACCGGCACCGCTGCCTCACCCGTCCAGCTACCGGCTGTCGCGGGGACGCTCGGAGTCACCGTCAAAGCCCGGCGGGCCAACACCGGCAGTGTCTACGTCGGCGGCGCCGGGGTGAACCCTGCCGACGGTTTCGAACTGGCGCCCGGGGAGTCGATCAGCGCCGACCTGGCCGACCCGTCCGCGTTGTGGCTGGCCGTCGACGTCGACGGCGACGGCGTGGACTGTTTGTGGGTGAGCGCATGAGAACCACCGCGAGTCCCCCGAGGGGGCTGCCAGGCCTGGCCGGGCCGCCCGGCGGCGCCTACATATCGGCGATGTGGCAATACCAGTTGGCGATGGCGGCGCCACCCGCAGCCGGGGCCCTGCGCACGAACGCCGCCAACGACACGGCCTATTTGAGCAAGCAGGACGACGGCGGCCTTGACCGCACGAACGCGCTGCTGTCGCTGGCCGCCGGTGACGTCCTGTGGGTGAACCCGGCCACCGGCACCGGTCGCGCTGTCGTCACCGTCGCCGGCCCTGTCATCGACCGGGGCGCCTACGTCGAGTTCCCCTACACGCTGACATCGGGTGTCCTGAACTCGGCGAAGGCAACAAAGGTGGAACTGACATTGGTCCACCCGCCCGCCGCCGGACCGAAAGGTGACCCGGGCCCGAAGGGCGACAAGGGCGACCCCGGCGCGGCCGGAGCCCAGGGCCCAGCGGGAGCGCCGGGTGCCAAGGGCGCCGACTCCACCGTTGCCGGTCCGCCCGGCGCCCAGGGCCCCCCTGGACCCGCCGGAACTACCGGCCCGGCCGGTGCCGACTCGACAGTGCCCGGCCCGGCCGGTGCGAAAGGCGACCCGGGCGCCACCGGGCCGCAAGGTCCCGCCGGGCCGAAAGGCGACCCCGGGGCGGCCGGACCGACAGGCCCTGCGGGAGCCGACGGGGCACCCGGCAGTGTCGGCCCTGCCGGACCGCAAGGCCCCGCAGGACCACAAGGCCCCGCAGGTTCGGGCGGGGCTGCCGCCACCCGCACCACCGCCACCGCCACCATTGCCGGGCTCCCGGCGGGCGCGCAGGGCCGCACCACGATCGCCCTCGCCCCGTCCTACCTGTTGCTGTCGGTGGCCACCACAGCACCGGCGCGGGTGCGGCTGTATCCCACCGACGCGGCCGGGCTGTCGGACCTGACACGGCCCGTCACCCAGGACCCCGCCGCCACCTGCCCGATCGCCCTGGAATACGTCACCGGGGCGGGCGGGGCAGCGGCATCGCTGGCGCCCGCCGTCACCGGGGGTCAGACAGGCGCAACCGCGTATCTCACCGTCGCCAACCTGGACACCGTCACGCGCAGCCTGACCGTGACATTCACCTATCTGCCATTGGAGGCGTGACATGTCGCGCGGGTACGGGACATACACGCCCGGCTACGGAAATCTTGCCGCATACAAGGCTTACTATTCGGCGATTGCCGCCGCGATTGCGTCGGCTCTCGGGCCGCGCACCGCCGACACCGGACAAGTGGACTGGGCGACGGTGGCCACCGAATCCGCCGGGGTCACCCGCGACTATGAGATCTACCCGTTCGGTGGCGCCATCCAATCCACCGCGCCACTGTTCATCCGGTTCGACTACAAGGGTGGAAACACCGCCGGAACCCACGGCGTGTTCGTCACCACCGGCACCGGCACCGACGGGGCAGGCAACCTCACCGGGGTGACAAGCCCGGCGACGGTGCCCGGCACGATGTCCGGTGTTCCCGCCGGTACCCGCGCGGTGTACGCGGCTAGCGACCGCGACTCGTATTTCACCCTTGTCTACGATGCCGACGTTATCGGCTCCAGCAACACCGGGACGCTGGCAGTGGCCGCTGTCGTCGTCGAACGCACCCGAAGCCTGGCCGGTGACGCCAACGGCGACGGGTGGGTGGTGCATTCGTGGAAACAGAGCACCACCACAGCGGCCCTCTATAACGGGGCATGGTCGCGGACGTTCGCCGGACCGAGCCAGCCGTCGGCGGTCGACTTCAACATTCCGTTCATGCTGCCGAACGCCGCCACCCTCAATACCGCATTCGTGTCGGACACCGCCTACGCTTTTCCTACCTACCCGTACGCGGGTAACAAGATCGGCGGGGCGTCGAAAGCATTCCTGTTCGGGCTCGGCACCGACTTCCCCCGGCTCAGCGAAACGTCCATCTCCCACTACGGGGCACAGATGGCGTTCCTGCCGTGGGGTGACGTTTATGGGCACCCGATACCGACGTTGACGGCGGTCAGTAGCTGGGCCCCGAAGTCCATGATGCCAATCCTGCGGTGGGAGTGAACCGATGGCCACCACTGTGTATGTCGTGAATCCGCACCGGCCGGCAGCCCCCGTATATGAGAAGCGCACCTGGTTCGTCGCCGGTCAACCCGTCGCGCCCGCCCGGCCGCTACTGGGCCTGCTATGGCCGCGACGGCGCACCACATAGCGGAAAGAAGGCGATGAACGATGCTGCTGCTTTTCGTCGCCGAGAAACTCCCGCCGGTCGTCCGACGGCCCGGCGGCGGCCTGCTCGTCCAACGCCCGGACGCCGCCACCGCCGCACGCCCGGACGCCGACATTGCACAACGGCCGGGCGACAACACGACGGGGGCGCCACCATGAGCGAACCGCTGATCACCACGACAGATCTCGCCGCATATCTGCAACGCGACCTCGACCAGTATTCGGCGGACCTGGCCGTGCGGGGCGCGTCCGGCCTGGTCCGCACCTACTGCGGGTGGGGGATCTCGCGGGCGGTGGAAACGCTGACGGTGGACGCGAACGGCGGCATCTCGGTGAACCTGCCGACGTTGAAACTGAATGATGTCACCGCCGTCCGGGTTGACGGCGAACTGCTCGACCCCGACGACTACATGTGGGGTGGCAACGGGGTGCTGGTGGCCCGGCACCGGTGGCCGGGCAGGCTGCGGGCCGTTGAGGCGGACGTGGATCACGGATACGACCCGACGCCGGATGAGGTTCGGATCGTCGTGTCCGTCATGGCCGGGCGGGTCTACGCCAACCCGGAAGGCCTGATCCAGAGGTCGAGTGGTGACAGCAGCAAATCGTTCACCAGCGGCGTGTTGACCGATCTGGAAATGCGGCTGATATCCGCGTACCGGCTGACCTGACATTCGGGGGGTCGCGTTGTGGGGAAGTTCAAAGAGCTCCGGGACATGCTCCAATCGGACCTGTCCGTCGTCGGTGTTCCCGTCATGCAGGGTTGGCTGATCCACGCGGAACCACCATGCGTTCTGCTATCGCCGCCCATCGGGGGCGCCTACGTGTCCGAGGCAAAAGAGTTCGGCGCTGTCACGCTCAACATCGATGTGGTGGTTCTGGTGCTCGCTACCCCGCGCGACCGGGCCCGAGACGCCCTCGACGACCTCTTAGAGGCGGTCCTGCGTAACAGCATGGATTGGGCGCTGCAAAATGTCGACCCACCGGGGACGGCGGCGCTGCCGGACAGCACCATCGAATTTTACGGAACTGTCGTGCACTTGGGGAAATCGGTTCAGCTCTGATCGGGGGAAAAGACCATGGCCGCTATCGGCACCCGCAAGTTGAAGTTCACTGTAGGTACACCGCCTGTCGAATACACCATGGATGTTTCCCGGGTAGAAGTGACATCCGGTGAGACGGACTCCGATTTCGTGTCGTTCGCCGACGCGGCAGCCGGGGGCGGACGGGACTATGCCCTGGAGTTCACCGCCGTCCAGGACGCCACCACCGGATCGTTGTGGGACGAGGTGTGGTCGCATGCCGGTGACGAGGTCGCCGTGACCATGATGCCGTACGGCAATGCTGTCGCGACGGCCGCCGAACCGCATTTCGACATGAACGCCATCATCTCCGAGCCGGACGGCACCATTCTGGGCGGCGAGGCGGACGCGTCGGCAACCGCGAAAATGACATTCGAATGCGAGTGGAAACTCACCGCCAAACCGGACCGTGTCGTCTCCTAAGAGCGCGCCATGACCATCAAGGTGGAAGGCATCCCGCAACTGAACCGGGACCTGAAAAAGCTCGGCGTTGACATGGAAGATCTCAAAGACGCCATGGGCCGGCTCGCCGACATGGGCGCGAAGTCGGCCGCCGGGTTCGCGCCGAAACGTTCGGGCGCCCTCGCCGCATCCATCCGGGGTAACCGCGCCAAGTCGAAAGCGGTTGTCGCCGCCGGGCGGGGGCGCACCACCGGATACGCGGGCGTCATCAACTACGGCAGCCCCCGGCGCGGTATCGCCGCACAGCCGTTCATGCAAAGAGCCGACGCGGCCATATCACCGAAGATCATACCGATACTGACGGCTGACATTGATCGGCTGATCAGGGCAAGGGGTTTGCAGTGACCACGAAATACCCGCCGCGTTCCGAGCTGACGCAAGAAGAGGCGATCGAGTCCATCACCCGGGGTGAGCTGCGTCAGGTCAAGGAGCGGTTCGGGGTGTCCCTGGTCCAGGACTTCTCGGACCAGGCGAAATTAGAGGCGTGTCTGTGGGCGTTGGTGTGGCTTTTCGAACACCGGGCGAACCCGGAATTCACCGAAAGTATGCTGGACGGTATGGCCCTCGGCACTGTCATGAACTACTTCACCCCTAAGGCATTCGAGGGCGACGAGACAGCGGCGGGAAAAGAGCCCGGCTCGACGCCGAGCAACTCGCCGAATGGTGCATCGTCACCGGCTTCGGTCCCGACGTCTACGACGGTTTGACGCTCGGGGAAGCCGACGCGTTCTACCGCGCCGCATTGCGGGTCAAAGGGCTCAAAGTCAGGTGAGGGCGGGGGATTGCTGTCATGGCCGGACCTATCAAAATTTCCATCCTCGCCAACGCCCAGCCCGCCGTTGCCGGGATGCATCAGGTGGAGGAGTCCGCCCGGGGCATGGGCAGCAAGCTCGGCGGGATCGGTAGCAGCATCAAAGGCGTGTTCGCGGGGCTCGGTGCCGCCTTCGCCGTCGACAAGATCGCCGAAGGCTTCAAGACGGTGGTGGACGAGGCCGCGTCACTGTCCGCCGCGATCGGCACCACCAAGTCGATTTTTGGTTCGTCGGCCAACGACATGATCGCGTGGGGCAAGACGGCATCGACGACACTAGGCCTGTCACAGTCCGAGGCTTTGAACGCAACGAAAGTCTTCGGCGGGTTCTTCACCGGCGTCGGGATGGGCACCAAGGAAGCCGCCGGGATGTCCAAAAACTGGACAACGATGGCGGCCAATATGGCGGCGTTCGGTGACATCCCGGTGGCCGAATCCCTCGACGCGGTCAAGAGTGCATTGATCGGTGAATACGATCCGATCCAGAAACTGATCCCCACGATCTCGGCAGCCTCGTTACAACAGAAGGCGATGGAACTGTCCGGAAAGAAGAACGCGAAAGCGCTCACCGACCAGGACAAAGCCGCCGCCCTGAACGCAATCATGATGGATTCCATGGCCAACAAGGTTGGCGCGGCCGAACGCAAACAGGGCGGCTACGCCGTCCAGATGGACAAGCTGAAAGCCCAGATGAAGAATGCGGCCGGGGCGATCGGTAGCGTGTTCCTCCCCGCGCTGACCGGGGCTATGTCGTTCATCAACGACACCGCGTTCCCGGCGGTGAAGAAGTTCGGTGATTTCATCGGCCCTAAGCTCAAAAGCGCGTTCGGCGGGTTCCAGCCACCGAAAGCTTTGCAGGATTCCATCGAAAGCATAAAAGCGCTCGGGCGATCAAAGGAAGCAACGTCGATCGTCGACAACATCAAGGAGGGTGTCGCCGGTTTCCCGTCACTGTTCGCGAGGGCGTCAACGGTCATCGGACCGATTTTCGGCCAGATTGGTGACACGGCGCGGAACCTGTTCGTGAAGGCGTTGCCGCAGATCAAGGCCACCATCGGCACGATATCGAGTATTGTCAGTTCGGCCCTTGAATTGATCCGCACCGTATTCGGCTACACCGTCAATATCATTCAATTTGTGTGGCAGAATTTCGGCGCGAATATCCTGTCTTATATATCGACTGCATTCTCGTCTGTCGTGAATGTGATCCAAGGTGCGCTTAACGTCGTCAAGGGTGTCTTTGATGTCGTGATCGGATTGCTGACCGGCGATTGGGCGCAAGCATGGGCCGGGGTGAAAGGAATCGTATCCGGTGCATGGCAGGCCATCCTCGGTATCTTCAATTTGGCGAAAGCGGGCATAGGGCTAATCCTGTCTGCCATTGGAAAGGTGCTTACGGGCGCCTGGGTTGCTATAAAGATTGCCGCCGCGTTCTATTGGAATGCGCTGAAAGACGCCGTATTGGCGGTGTGGAATGCGCTGAAATCTGCCATCGGTTCCGCCGTTTCTGCATTGGGTTCGCTGGTGGCGTCCGGATGGAATGCCGTGAAATCCGCGACAATAGCCGCGTGGAATTCCGTGAAATCGGCAACGATTGCTGCCTGGAATGCCGTGAAGGAATTCATCGCGTCTTCGGTGCGCGGCTGGAAGATCATCATCACGTCGGCAGCGTCCGCCGTGATGGGCGCGATCACCAGCATATGGAACTCGGTCAAGTCGGCGACATCGACAGCATGGAACGCCGTCAAGACCGCCGTCATTACCGGCGTGACCAATGTCGTCGGCGCCGTCCGCGCCATGCCCGGCAAGATCAAGAGCGCGATCTCGAATGCCGCGACCTGGCTGGTGTCCGTCGGTCGCGACATCGTGCAAGGCATGATTAACGGTGTCGGCCAAATGGTCGGCGCCCTGGTCGACAAAGTCAAAGGGCTCGCCGGGTCTGCCATCAAAGCCGCCACCGGTGTGCTGGACAGTAACTCGCCGTCGAAGGTGTTCATGCAGATCGGACGGGACATCGTCGCCGGGCTTAATGTCGGCATCGACACCAGCAAAGACTCGCTGATCAAGACCACCAAGGATCTCGCCGATTCGGTGATCAAAGCGTTTCCGACGTCGATCAAGAAGACGTTCGCGAAAGGCACCAAACTGTCCGCCATCGAAGCGTGGAAGAAAAACGAGATCGCGGCCGGTAAGACGCGCGGCAAGAAACGGAACGCCCTGCTTGACAAGATCGCGGCCGAGAACACCAAACTGCAAGAGCTCGCCGCACGCCGTGACACGGTGGCCGAGAAGCTGAAAGCGGCTACCGACGACATCGCCCAGATGCAGGAGCAACGGGCCAACGTTGTCACGTCGGTGGCCGGCGCGATCACCAGCTCTTTCAAGCTGGTCGCCGACGCGGGCGACCGGGGCGTCTCCACCATTGACGGCATGTTGGAGCGGGCCCGGGCTGCCCTGGAGCAGGCGCCCGAGTTCGCCGAGCTCATGCAGAAGCTTGCCGCCCGGGGTGCCATCACCCCGGAAGTGCTCAAGCAGCTTGCCGAGGCCGGGCCCGCTGCCGGACTGGAAACGGCCCGGGCTCTCGCCCAGGCGTCCAGCGCCGAACTGGCCGAGATGAACAAGGCCTATGCGGCGTCGGCCGTCACGATCGACAACATCCTCACGCGTTCCCGGGATGCGCTGGCGCAAGCCCAGCAGTTCTCGACCGGGTTGAAGGATCTGGCCGGGCGGGGGCTGTCGCCGCAGCTACTCCAGGAGCTGGCGACGGCCGGGCCGCAGGCGGGCATGGAGACGATGAAGGCTCTTACGGCCGCGTCAGCCGACCAGCTAGCCGAGCTGAACAAGAACTATGCGGACATCGCCGCCACCGGGCAGGCGGCCGGTGAAGTCGTTGCCGGGCACATGTACGACACCGGCATCGCCATGGCGCAGAAGGCCGCCGAAGGGTTCGCGTCACAACAGGCCTACCTGGAGGCGTCGATCCTGCAAATGCTCGACAGTCTCACCAAGAAGATCAATGTCGCGGTGGGCAATGTGGCGCCGAAGATCCAGCCGGTGGAGGTCAAAGGTTCGCTGACCTCGGCGAAGAAGAAAGTCAAGGTGGGCAAGGCGTACAAGGAGATCGACACCGGGGCAACCGGCGGGGCGGTCACCGTCACCATTAATACGGGTGCGATCGTCGACAAGCGGGGCATGGTCGACACGATCTCCACCGCGTTCAACGAGGTTTCCGGTCAGCTCGGGCGTCCGATATCGATGAATGTGGCGTGATCGCATGTACGATCCGAAGCTGCTGAAATTCCGCCGGGTGGTGCCCGGCTCGCTGATCGGCATCTCGCTGGTCGTCGGGAAATCCCTGCTCGGTGAAGACTGGTCCGAACTCACCGACGCGGGGAACCTGTCATCGGTGGAGCTCACCGACGGTTACGACGTCGGCTCCAACGGGGAACTATCCATCGACCCGCTGACCGGCACGGCCGAGTTCGCCGAACGGTTCCACCCCGGGCCGGCGGACACCGTCCAGGCGTGGGCACAGCAGCACGAAATGTACACCGACACCGGGTGGGAACTGCGCTACAACGATTCGATCGTCGCGCAGGGCAAAGTGATCCGGGTAGAGACGGGCATCGCCGCCGACGCGGCCTACTGGGTGAAGAAGACGAAATACATCCTCAGCGGCGCCGCAGCCCGATGGCTGGACGTCACAACCACCTGGACTAGCACCCTGCCCGCAGAGGGCGCCCTGACGCGCCTACGGCGGTTCTTCACCGTCGACACGTCACAGTGTCGCAGCAGCATCGTCACCTACCTGGACTCGGTGGCCGCGCCCTCCGAGGCGCCCGGCAGCTCCACCCTGCTCGACCTGGCCCGCGACTTCACCGCACTGACAAAGGTCCCCGTCCGCACGGCGAACACGAACACGAGGACAGTGGCCTTGACCGTCGTCCCTGTCGTCACGTTTCAGGGCTCGCCACCGCCGCCGCTGATCCTGCCATCGGCGGCCACCTGGACCGGTGAGGCGGGCCTGTTGTCGGATGTCGCGAAACCGGCATTCAGCCTCCCCCCGGAAAAGGTGCAATCGGTGGAAGTGGTGAAGGATTTTGACACGTTCATCGCCGGGATCGGCAAGGAGGCCCTGGAAACCGGCCACCTCGGGGTGGATTTCAAGCTGAGCCAGTCCAGGCTCGCCCGCAGCCCGAACGCGACAGCGCCGGACGTCGGCGTGCGGGCGCCCGCCGCCATCGATTTTTTCGGTGTCGTGCGGGTCGTGTCACAGATAACGCATTCATTCAGCGCAGGGCACTACCGGTGCGCCCTGAATCTTGTTCCACCGACGGTGGTGAGCTAGTCATGGCCAACGCGTTGCGCAAGTTCAGCGACGGTGACGTGTTCTACTCCGAAGATTTGGACAGCCTGTTCGCGTGGTCCAATCTGCGGTTTGCCAATGCGGCAGCACGGGATGCGGCACTGGTCGGCACCTACGCGCCGGTGACCGGTACACGGGTGGCGCTGGCCGACGAAAACCAGCAATACCGCCGGGTTGGCACAAACTGGATTCCCATGCCCGGCACCATCTGTTTCAGCTATGCCAGTGCCGCAGTGAAAGACATGTCGTATAACGGGGCATCTGTGGTGCTGACTAACTGGGGTATCAATCTACTCGGATCCCGTAACCTGAACAATTGGTTCAATCCGAGTACCGGATATTTCACGCCGACACTGCCCGGCTATTACGAGTTCAATGCTGCCGTAGCTGTCGAACAACCCGCCGGTCTGCCGGTGGGTCAGCGCCAGTTGGGCTTATCGCAGTATCTGAGTGGTAATAATACCTGGATCAGTCAAGCGGGGATGATAGTTCCCACCTATGGTGCAGGGCAGCTTTACCTTCACCTTATTCCGACTGTCGTTGCGCTCCCGGCCGGTGCCCAATTCTTCCTGTTCGGCATCAACACTGGCAACGGCAGCGTGAACATGACTCCCACCGCAAACAATCCCGCGTTTTTCAGTGCAAAGTATTTGGGGGCATGATGGCGCTCAAGGATTGGGCCGACGGGGAGCTGCTGACACCGGCGACGATGAATGAGCTCACATCAAGCATGAACATGCGTTTCAGTAGTGCCGCCGCGCGTGATGCACTTCTTGTCGGATCGCTGGCACCGGTGGCCGGAATGACAGTGTTCATGCTTGACACGAACATGGCACTTACCTACGTCGTCGTGGGCGGTAACGGTTACTGGGCACCGCAGCCCTACACGCTATGTTTCTTCGCCCGGCAGGCTGCCGCCCAAGGACTCGGGGCAAATACATATGCGGCCATCACGGGCTATACCGTCGCTGATTACGGCGGTCGTAATTTCGGGAACTGGTTCGACGTGACGACGGGGAAATTCACACCGAAGGTTCCGGGTGTCTATGAGCTCCTCGGCGGAATGAGCATGGCTAATGGTCCATCCGGCTCAACCTATGCCCAGCGGGCCGGATTCCGAATGAACGGCACCGGCGCTGCCGCATTTTCGCTCTACTCAGAAAACCGACAGGCCATATCGAGTGACGTTCCTGTCAGCTTTGATGTCCGGCAATTTTTGCTTGCCATGAACGGGACTACCGACTATGTCGAATTAGTGGCCAATGCAGCAAATGTCACGAACACATCCACGGGTGCGCAAGCGCCGGTGTTCGGGGCAAAGTACATGGGCCAGTAAAGGCGGGATCGATGAAGAATTGGGCGAACAACGATCCTGTCAATCTCGACGATGCTGCCGAGCTGGTCACCAGCGCTAACCTGAACTTTGCCACCACGGCAGCCCGTGACTCATTTCTTACCGGACCCTATGCGCCGGTGCCGGGAACGGTGACATACCAGCAGAACGACGGGCTTGTCTATCGGCGCATTACGGTGGCCGGTGTCGACTACTGGGCACCCGAGCCCGGCACATTTCTTGTCCTGGCATCGCTATCGCCTACCGGGAGCAGTCAAACACTTCCGCTGAATGGCGCCGGTGTCGCCACACAGGTATTGATGGGATATACCAGGGGACGCAATTTCGGTAACTGGTGGACCAACAATATGTTTGCTCCGAAAGTGCCCGGCTTTTATGAGCTATCCGGCGGTGTCACTTTTGCCGAGACAAACTACTATGACGGATATCGAGCGGCCTGGCTTTCACTGAATGGCGCCAGCATTGCGACGGCAATCCCCGGTTCCTGGAATCAGCTTTATCCGGGAGCGACAAACGTCACCCTTATCTCGGTGCCGTTCCGAACGGTATGCCGTTACTTTGACGGGGTCAGCGGATACGTCACGGTTATGGCCATGCACGGTTCGACCACTGCGCACAATCTGGTCGCCAACAATCAGAACATGTACGACTGCACGTTCATGGCGAAATATCTAGGCATGTGAGGTCGCGATGCTATACGCGCAGGATGACAACCCAGACGCCCTCGGCATTGAACCGATCGATCTCACCATGGCCGCGTTCGTGCTCCCGCCGATCATCTCGATAGTCAACCAACGCAAATGGATCTCCGAAGTGAAAGCGCTTGTCGCGCTGCTCGTCTGTGTCATCTACTCCGCCGGAGTCACCATTCTCCGCCACGAAATCAACTGGGTCGAATGGCGCAACGCCCTATTGCAGGTGGCGGCGGGCACGTTTGTCAGCTATAAGCTATTCTGGATTCCGTCCGGCATGGCGGCGAAGATCGAAAACAGGACGTCGATACCGCCGACCACCGCAGAGCAGGATCGGGTACTGCCGCCCACGACATTGCAGGATCTGCCCGTGCACGGCGACGGACAGCCGCCGATTGCCGACGAGGCGCCCGTTGTCCAGGTCGACGTCACCCGTTCCGGGGACACCGGCACGGAACCGGGCCGCAACGGCACCGGCAGCCGCTAGCGTTCGGGGTGCGACAAGGAACGGAGATGGTTCCGAGTCGCGCCCCGCATGCCGGAAGCATCATGCGGGGCGGGGGTGCCGGGATACCACGCTGGCACAACCGGCGGTCATGTTCGGGTGGCATCCTTCGTCGGCCCGGACATGAAAGCTCGGGCGGGGCTTGAGCCCGGCGCCCCCATTGAAATCCCGTTTCGCGCACCACCAACCGATAACACAGCGGGCCGGTTTCCCCACCGCATGGGGGGAGCCGGCCCGCTTCTTTGCGTCCCTAATCGAGTCCGTCCAGGAATAGTTCGTCCGCGCGTTCCGCCCACTTGCGCAAATCGGATTCGTGGGGAACGGCGTACCGGCTGCCGGAATGCCCAAGCAACGCCTCTCGCACGATGACAGGGCACCCCTCGCCGTCAAGCGCGGTGGCGAACGTGCGGCGCAGTGCATGGGTGGCGCCGACGTTCGGCAGTCCGAGCCGGCGCATCTGGCGTTTGATGCTGACCCCGGTGCCGCCGGGGCTTAACGGCTGTCCGGTGCGCCGACTGATGAACACGTAGTCGTCGTGCTTCACCGCCGCCTCTGGACGCAGTCCCTCGATCATCGCCGCGAGCCGCGAGCCGAAATAGGCGGTGCGGGGCTTGCGGGTCTTCGGCCGCGCCTCGACGACGACGATGCCGCCGCCGATGGTGCGGTTGCGGGCGATCCGCGCCGTGGTTCCCTCGACCGCCCCCCACGCAAGCCCGATCGCTTCCCCGCGCCGGGTGCCGGTGACCAGCATGAACGCCATCAGGGCGCGCAGATACGGCAGTTCGATACCCGCTAGTGCTTGCCGTGCCTCGGGCACCGTCCAGGCGAGCCCGGTCGTCGGTAGCGGCACCACGTCATCGAGCGCCAGCTCTTGCAGCCGTTCACCCTGCGAGCGCACCCAGGGGTCACGGGCGATGAGGTCACCGGCTGTCGCCCAGCGGAAGAACGGCCGGAGCCGGTCACCGACCTTATCGCGCGGGTTGCCGGTGGGCGCGGCCATCATCAGGGTGTCGACGTGGATGTGCCGGACGTCGCGGATCGGCATAGCCGCCAGCGGGTGGGCGAAGACCGGCCGTAGTTGGCTGCGGTAACCGTTGCGGGTGTTCGTCTTGATCGCGAGGCCGTCGAGCCATGCCGCGAGGGCGTCACCGAGCGAAGTGGCCCCGGCGGCATCGAGGTCGCTGCCGTACAACACGGCGGTGGCGTGCGCCCGGTCAAGCCACTCTTGGGCCTGCTCAACAGTGTCGAACGTCTTCGACTTGCGCCCCCGACTGGGCGGCTGCTGGGCGAGCCACCGGTTGCCCCGGGGGCTGATGCTGCCGTTGCGTCCCCCGCCCGGCTGGCGCGGTCTGGTGGCCGGCGCGGGTGGTTCGGTGATCGGCTGCGGGGCGGCGCGCGGCGGTGGGAAACTGGGTGGTTGGAAGATGGGATTTGCGGGCACTGCGGAACCTCCTGCAATTCGCTACTACCGGATCTTGTCCGGCAGGGCACTCTAGCAGGGGTTTTGCGGTGCCCGTTGTTCGTTGTCCAGGATCACGACAGCCCCCACAAACCGTCACCAATTCGGGCATAAGCAACTGGCGTAACTTCCGTTTCGGACACCTTTGCCCAGGAATGATCATCGGCCACTGCAACGCCGCTACTACTAGTGCACCGCCCGACTATCGACCCTGAGCGATCACAGGACCACGCGGGGTGACAAGGGGTTAGCGTCGTGAGATACCCGAACTTCCGTTACGGGGTATCACGGGGGTGCACGATGGACATTGACGAACCGGACACCGACCCGGCCGACCTGGCAGCCGAGCTCGACGACGAACCCGACCCCGCTCTCGTCGCCGACGAGGCCACCGACAGCGATGAGGGCGAGACGTTCACCGGCACCGCCCGGGGCGGCCCATGGGACGGCCGCGACATCGAATCCCGGTGCCCGAAAGGGGTCCTGCTCATCGACCGGCCCGCCGGGCTGGCCTGGATCTACGACTACGACGACGCGGGGGTTTTCGACTGCCGCGACGACACCCCGGCCGCCCTGTGCGACGACGGGGAATTCAGCCGGTGGCGCGCGGCCGAAGAGCAGCACTATGACCTGCGCGTCGTCGACGAGGAACCGGCCGCCGGGGGTGCGTCGTGAGTGCCGACATCGCCTACCCGGAAATGCGCGAGCTTGCCGAGGGCATCGAGAAGATCTACCCGACGGCGGTGTGCTCCGGCATCGTCGGCGACCGGCGCCATAAGCGCGGCTATCACCGTGCCCGGCGCTCCGTTCCCGCCGACGACTACTCGGTGATCCGGCCTGACGACCGGCGCGGCAAAGGACCTGACGACGGGGCGGCCGGCGTCGATATCACCATGGGCCGCCGCGACATGATGACGGCGACGGCCCGACTCGACGCGGCGTTTCGCAACGTCGACGACCCGCGCCGCAAATACTTGAACGCGGCGAACGGGTGGGACGGTAACGACGGCCCGGCGGTGCGGCTCGACTTCTACGCCCGCCGTCGCGGCGAAGCGGACCGGTCTCACATTTGGCATTTGCACCTGGAGAAACGGCGCCGTTACATCCGGGACCGGGTGGCCAACGCCGCCATCCTGTCGATTCTGCGCGGCGACAGTATCCGCGAATGGTTGGCCGAACGGGGCATCGCACCGGCGGCGGGCGCGGACACGGTGCCGGGCCGTCGCACCCTGAAACCGCCGCCATTCCCGGGCCGGATCCTGCGGCGCAACGACCGGCAGACACACTCCGACCCGGCGGTGCGGCAATGGCAGCAGCGCATGCGCGACCGGGGCTGGACGTCGATCGGGAAAGCCGACGGGCTGCCGGGGGAGAAGTTCGGCCGGGCGGTGAAGGCATGGCAGCGCACCATCGGGTTGAAACCTGACGGGCTGGTCGGGCGTAAAACGTGGCCGACCCCGTGGACGCGCCCCATGAGCGGCGGGTGAAACGCGGGGGTGCGGGCCGGAAAGCCTGTGACGAACGACAGCGCGAAACGCAGACAGTGGCTGACTAGAAAGCGGATAACGCGTGATCGACTTTCCGGCCCGCAGCCATGACGTTAGCCCGGCAGCGCAGACCCGGACGCGATCGTCAACACCGTCACCCTAACGGGTGACGAACGCGTTTCGCGTTTGCGCCGAAGCGCCACCAGTACCCCATGGGCGGACCTAGTGTCCCGAAACATAAGCCCCTCCCACACCTGACATGGGGAGCCACACATGAAATCTTTCAGGGCGTCGATGAGGCGCCTCGCCGCGCATGCCCGCGCGGTGCTGCACCGCCCACCGAACCCGCCGCCGGCCCCGATCGACGACGAGGAAAACCCGGCAGCCACCCAGCCTTTCCCGCCGCCCCCACCACCTCCGCCCGATCCGTTTCCCGCCCGACAACGGCGCCCGTCGCCGATACCGCGTTGGCGGCCCATCCGACCCCGGCGGTCGTCGTGAGCCTGGTCCGCCGCAATTGCGGCACCGGGCACGCCTACAAACTCGACGGCAAAAACGTCACCGGGGTTACCACCTTGATCAAAGATGGCCTTCCGGCGCCCGGCCTGATCGGGTGGACTGGCCGCGTTGTCGCCGAATGGGTGGCCGACGCCGACGACGCCGAACTGTCGGCACTGCGCGCCCTCGGTCGTGATCCCATGGTGGCCGCCCTGCGCGCCTTACCGTTCCAGGAGCGCAACAAAGCATCCATCCGGGGGACAGCGGTGCACCGGGTCGCCGAACGGCTGGCCCGGGGCGAAACCGTCGACTACGGCGACGGGCCCGACGACATCGCGCCCGAGCTCGAATCACATGTAGAGAGCTGCCTGGCTTTCCTCGACGAATGGCAGGCGGCACCGGTACTCACCGAGGCTGTCGTCGGTAACCGCTGGGTGCCGTACGCGGGCACCCTGGATCTGGTCGCCGACATTCCCGGGCATGGGCGGGTGCTCATCGACTGGAAAACGGGCCAGTCGGGAGTGTG
>Ga0070687_100000047_pt1 | contig 38244 bp, 77 predicted proteins | sample KBSS33LmetaG_FD_64678 | JGI IMG/M metagenome (GOLD analysis project Ga0070687, IMG submission 64678) | Switchgrass rhizosphere microbial communities from Kellogg Biological Station, Michigan, USA - KBS S3-3L metaG | ecosystem: Host-associated > Plants > Roots > Rhizosphere ... | reverse complement strand
GGGGTCTACGTGCAGGTGATCGAGGGCGAAGATCCCGGCGAGAGCGTCCTGACGCTCGCCGCGCAGATCGGCACCGAGGATCTCCTCGACGCCGTGGACGGCTTGCTGTCGCTCACGGACCCCCGGCAGGAGTTCGCCCGCGAGGCGCTGCTCAACTCGACGCCGCGCTACCGCCTGATCGGCCACGAGGAGCCGCACGTCCACTCGATGTGGCCCTTCGTGTACGTGACGGTCGGCCGGGGCGGGTGGGTCGTCGGCTACGCCAACCGCGACCACAAGGTCGTCACCGCCACCGAGACGTCGCTGCGGCTCGCGTTCGCGCTGATGCGCCTCGACGCGCCGATGGAGTGGGCCGTCGAGCAGGAACGGATCGTCGTGGACGATCTCGTCGGCGAGGGCGCGTAGGTTTCGCGCATGGCTGACACACCGAAGCGCACCCGCCGCAAGGCCGCTGCCGACAACGGCACGCCCCGCACGAACACACCGACCTACGTCGTCGTGAAGGTGGACGGCAACCGCCTCGACGTCGTGGCTCCCGGCGTCGTGGCGAAGAATCAGGACACCGCGATGGAGCACGTCTACAGCCGGATGCCCGAGGACGCCGGGGCCGTGCAGCTTGGCGCGTTCCTCGCGACCGGCTGGAAGACGAAGAAGTTCGACTCGCGGCTGCGGCGCGAGACGTTCACCAGCGACGTCGAGCACACGTTCTCCTCGGCGATCACCGAGCCGACGCCGCAGGCCGCGCCCGAGTGATCGCGGCCCGGACATCGGTTCGGATCGGAATAGCCTCCGGGGCCATGCCCCGCGAAGCGCTGCTCGTCGGCGGTCCGTACGACGGAGCCACGCTCACCGCGCGCAAGCGCAACGACTTCATCTACATCGGGGGCGACGACCATCGCCCGAAGACATACGTTCGCGAGGGCAAGGGCCGGTGCCTGTACCGGCGCTTCACGACCCGCGACGAGTTCGACCTGTTCCTCGTGGCCGCGCACACGCACGTGCAGTGCCCGGCGTGCGAGGCGTGGACGGCTCGCGGGGCGCGCTGTCAGGGATGCGGCGAGTCCCTTGCGCTGGCATAGGAGGCCAACATGCACACGATCCACTTCCACGACCTCGAAGGCCGCGACTACGACGTCCGCGTGCTTGCGCGAGAGCTACAGCGCGGCGCGCAGTTCGTCGCGTTCACGGAGAACTCCACGCGGCTCGCGATGCTGATTCAGGACCGCGACGAGTTGGGCTGCTCGGTCATCGACGGCGTGCCGTACGGGGCGGGCTACTACCTCGTCGCGGTGGTCGAGCACGGCTGCTACTGGTTCTGCCCGCGCAACGGTCTGCATCAGAGCTACGTCGCGGAGAAGCTCGGGATCACGCCGAAGGACGGCGAGGCCGTCGTGTGGCTGCTCGACCAGATCGCCATGAACACGCGGCTCACAGCCGCGTGAAGGCGCTTCACATTTTGTAGCGATCCGCCCTTGAGGGTAAGATCGTGGGCGAACGAGGTATGGAATGCACGCCCTCGGCACCCTCACTCCCACGGCCGCGACCCGCGCGGGGCGAATGCTGCGCGCCGGGAGCCTGACCGCAACCGTCACTTCTCGTCGCTCCGGCGACCACATCACGTTGCGCCTGCGGGCCACCCGCCGGGCCGAGGGTCAGGCGCGCACGTGGCCGACGGTGCCGTTCGAGGAGGCCACGCACGTCTTCATCGACGCCTACGACGGCGAGCGTGTCGCGACCTACTACCCGCAGAAGGGCAAGCTGTGGATGGAGGCCGGGATGACCCGGCCCGTGCAGTGGACGGTCGTCGCGCTGCTCAAGTTCCTCGCCGGGATGTTCCCGCTGCTCGCCGAGCAGGCCGACCTCGCCGAGGCGGATCTGTGCGGCCGGTGCGGGCGCGAGTTGACGAACCCGGAGTCGCTTGCGCGCGGCCTCGGGGACGACTGCGCGAAGGCCGTCGCCGACGGCGAGTAACATCGTGGACGGTCGCGGGACTCCCATAGCGGTGCCCCCGCACGTCCCGCGACCTCCACGACCAGAAGGAGGGCCATGCCCAAGAACGAGACGGACGCGGCCCGCGCGGCTGCGGACGCAATCGAGTCGCTCGACGGGACGACGACGCACCTGATCGTCCTCGGCGACGAGTCCGGGTCCATGAAGGGCAACGAGGAGGCGGTGGTCACCGGGATCAACGAGTTCATCGCCAAGTTCCGCGACCGCCCGAAGACCCGCTTCACGCTCGCGTGGTTCGACATGCATCCCGGAGCGGATCGGACGCGCGTGCTGATCGACGATCAGCGCATGGAGGCCACCGGCGTCATCGAGATCGGTGACTACCGGCCGCGCGGCCGGACGCCGCTGAACGACGCCATCGCCGACATGCTGTCCCGCACCGAGGGCCGCGTGAAGAAGGGCGACAAGGCGCTGTTCATCATCTTCACGGACGGCTACGAGAACGCCTCGGAGTTGTCGGTGGAGGAGTGCAAGGCCATGATCGAGAAGTACGAGGCGCGCGAGGAGTGGGCGTTCCTGTACCTCGGCGCGAACCAGAACGCGCAGGCGGTCGCCACGAGCTACGGCCTCGGCGCGACCGGGCAGTCGATGGCGTTCACGTCCTCGCCGGTCGGCACGCAGGCGATGGCGGGCTACGTCGGCGAGATGGGCGCGATGCGGATGGCGTCTCCCACGAAGGCCGACTACGAGAAGCTCGCCGCCGACGCGGCCCGCCGGACGGGCGGCAAGATCCCGGAGACGGAGAAGAAGGACCCGGACAAGGAGTTCGGATCGAAGCGCCGGAAGGTGCGCGACACGCCGCAGGCGTAGTACCAGCCCGTGATGTAACATCGTGGACGCTCAAGCGGCTGCGGCCCCCGGCGGGGATACATAGAGGGACCCGCCGGGGGCCGCTCCACGACCATGACTGTTCGGTAGCGACATCGCCAACTCCCTCGCCCGCGTGCGACGCGCGGGGGAGTCCACGTCCTGTCCCACGGATGGAGGGCGCGATGTCCCATGTCTGGAAAGAAGCGCGCGAGTGCGCGCGCGGCGGTCAAGAACGGCCGTCGGATTCGTCGCCACGGTCGTAAGCCGTGGATGGCCGGTCAGCCCGTGATGAAGCAGGGCATGGGCGGCACGGACAAGTCCGGCACCGTGAAGCCGTCGAAGGTCTACTACTCGCAGGCGACCGCCGAGCGCCTGCGGGGGCACCCGTCGGAGTGGCTCGGGATCCCCAAGCGGGAGAAGTAACGGGCCGCTAAGATCGTGGGCCTCCCCCAAGCGTCACAACGACGGGGAGTGGAGGCGCGGGGTCCGGTCCGCCAAGACGCCGGACCACCCGGTCATGTGAGAGGCCCCGGCGACGGCCGGGGCTTCCGCATGTAGGAGCCGATCCGAGCGCGGGTAGCCTTCGGACCGTGGCGAAGAAGGACGCCGAAGAACCCGTCGTCTTCGTGCCGGAGCAGCCGGAGAAGGAGACGCGCGGCCGGAAGGCGGGGATGACCGCCATGCAGATCGCGATGCGCAACTTGGAGGTCGTCAGCGACCGGATGCGCGGCGACTCCGTGGAGGTCGTGGCGAACAAGTACGGCCTCTCGGGGCAGCGGATTCGCGGCATCATGGCCGAGTACCGGGAGAGCAACCCGACGCTGCGCCACCACGACCCGGTGGACATCGTGGACGAGTTGCTCGACGGCTACACGGCCGACCTGCGGGCGCTGAACGACACCTACGATCAGGCGGCCAAGGGCAACAACCTCAACGCGCGCATCGGCGCGGTGAACGCGCGCATGACGGCCCGCGCGCGCATCGCCGAGTTGTTGCAGGCCATCGGCGTGCTGCCGCACGACCTCGGCACGATGCATCTGGTCATCGACGGGCAGATCGCCGCCGAGAAGGTGATCGCCGTGCTCGAACGCTACGACGTGCCCGAGGAGATCTTCACCGAGATCGAGCGCGCCTTCGACGCCGAGGCGACCGCCGTGGAGCTTCCCGCCGGGCCGTGACCGCGCGCGGCTCGACCGTCGGCGGCGTCCACGCCCGGAACCTCAACCGGCCGCAGACGTTCCACGGCGTCGGCGCACGGGAGGCGATGCGCGAGCGCCTGCGCATCCGCCGGGAGGCGAAGGCCGGGACGCAGATCGGGTTCCTCGATTGGGCGCTTGAGGTCCCGGAGGTCAAGACCGGCAAGCTCGACTTCGACCGCTTCCCGCCGCAGATCGAGTTGTACCGGGAGGGCGTCAACGACCCCGAGTGCGTCGTCATGAAGTCCACGCAGGTCGGCGTCAGCGCGTGGGCGGTGCGGTGGGCGCTCTACCACTCCGACACGAAGGGCCTCACCGGGCTGTACGTCTTCCCGACGGCGCGCGACATGTGGGACTTCTCGACGCTGCGCGTCGGCCCGATCATCCGCAACTCGCCGCGCCTGTCGCGTCGCCAGAAGCCCGACGACCCGGACAACAAGGGCATGAAGGGCATCGGTCTCGGGACCGTCGTCTTCCGTGGCTCGGAGTCCCCGCGCGGCCTTGAGTCCGTGGACGCCGATCACATGGTCTTCGACGAGTACGAGCTTCTCGAACCGACGCACATCCCCATCGCCGAGCGCCGCACCGGCGCGTCCCTGTACGGCTACAAGCGGCGCATCGGCTGGCCGTTCATCCCGAACGCGGGCATCGACAAGCTCTACACCGAGAGCGACCAGCGCCGCTGGAACGTGAAGTGCGGGTCCTGCAACGAGTGGCAGGACATCTCCTTCAACGACAACGTGGACCTCTCGACCGGCGAGCGGGTGTGCCGTCGCTGCCGCTCACGGCTGGACCTGCGCAAGGGCCAGTGGGTCGCGAAGTACAACGAGTCGGGCCGCTCGCGCGGCTACCACGTGACGCAGCTAATCATGCCGATGACGCGCATGGGCGACATCATCAAGGCGGCCAAGAAGCGCAGCCCGACGGAGAAGCAGTCGTTCATGAACCGGGATCTCGGGGTGGCGTGGGCACCGGAGGAGGGGCGGCTGTCGGACGCCGCGTACGACGCGGCGGTGAGCGCCGGTGGCGGCTACGCGCTCGCGCCTGCGAACGTCCACGGTCTCGTGACGATGGGCGTGGACGTCGCGACGGTCCGCAACCTCAACGTGCGGATCAGCCTCCACAACGAGGACGGCTCCAAGATCGCGCTGTGGCTCGGCGAGGTCGAGAGCTTCAACGAACTGGACAAGCTGTGGAACCGCTTCGCGGTGAGCATGGCGGTCATCGACCACCTGCCGGAGGGGCGGCTCGCGCGCGCGTTCGCGGAGCGCCATCGCGGGCAGGTGTATCTCTGCGCGCTGACGGACACGACCGGGCCGCACATGAAGAAGCCGTTCGAGCCGGACGACGACGCCATGTTCGTGAGCGTCAACCGGACGGTCGCCATCGACACGATGCTGTCGCTGATCCGTGGGCAGTTGAACCGGCTGCCGATCAACCCGCCGGAGGACTACAAGGAGCACTTGCAGGCCCCGACGCGGATCGTGCTGAACGAGATCGAGATGCAGGCCGGGGCTGCGAAGAACCAGTCCCCGCGCGGGACCCGCGTCTTCTACCGGTCGGCCGGGGCCGACGACTACGCGATGGCCGAGGTCTTCGACGTCGTGGCGAAGGAGTGCTGGGACTACCGGACGCTGCTCCACGCCGCCGGGGAGGGCACGTTCACCGCCATCGAGGACGAGTTGGAGTTCGAGCGCTCGCATCTCGCGAACCCGATCATCGAGCCGGACTACTACGAGGGCGGCCGGTCGGCCGACGACTACTACGGCATGGACCCGGACCAGCGCTATTACGAGGGCCGCGACTAGGTGTCCGGCGAGCGTCTTAGCTTGGACGACCGGATGCGCGATCTGTTGGAGGACCCGGAGTTCCGCGAGGACGTGGCCGAGCGCGCGTACATGCGCGAGCGGGCCGAGGAGGCGGCAGCGGACCGCGAGCACGACCTCGATCAGCGGACGACGTACTTCGCGGTGGCGTGGGAGTCGGTGAGCGACGCCTCGAAGAAGCCGTACCGGACGGCCGTCCACGAGGCGCTCGACACGGTGCTCGCGCTCGACGCGGCATGACGTGCCCGAGGAGAAGAAGCCTCCGAAGTCGCTCAGTCGGATGCCGAAGAAGCGGTTGGAGGATCGCGCGGAGGCGTTCGCGAAGGCGACGAATCGCAAGGGAATGCCCATGACATACGGGGCGGGCAAGGAGCCGAACAAGCCCCCGCCCAAGGAGCGCGAGCGCGCCAAGAAGTAGATCTCCTGTCAGATCTGTCACGGACGGCGCGACCCGTGACTTAGTAGGACATGAGCACCCCGACCAAGGAGGATGCGGTGAATCGCATCGACCCGTTCAGCCCCGCCAAGACCGGCATCGACACGTCCGGCAACCCCGTCGCTCTCGGCGACATCGACTCCGACGGCTACTTCGTCGGCCACATCACCATCGACGGCTGCGTCTTCGAGAGCCGGATCGAGCGCGACCGCGCGATTGGCGCGGGCCGCCTCAACGATGCGGTCATCGCCGCCGAGAAGAACGGCACCACGCCGCCGAACCCGCTCGACGTCCTGCTCGCCGCCGGGGTGGACCCGAGCAACATCGGCGAGGCCCTCGCGGAGTACCGGTCGCAGCGCCGGATGATCGACTGGATCGCCGGGCGCATCTCGTTCCCCTTCGGCTAACATCGCGGACGCGGTGAGGCTTTGGGGGCCACCATCGCGAGGGGGCGGCAGGCTTCGGTCTGCCGCCCCTTCTACGTTCCCGGCATGTTCCGTGTGTACGAGCCTTGGGAGTGCGGCGACGACGGCTACCCGGAGGTTTGGCACCGGTGCAGGGAGTGCGGCGGCACCGGCACCGAGCCGGTGGTCATGCATTCCGAGGAGCCTGCGATTGCGTGCTGGTCCTGCGAGGGCGCGGGCAGCGTGAAGAACCTCGTCCGCCAGCACGCGGACTTCCGATGCATCCGCTGCCATCACCCGTACCGGGCCGGGGAGGACGGCGTGTGGGTGGAGGAGATCGTCGCCCGCGACTTCGTGGGCAAGCAGGTGGAGGATCCCGGCCGCCTGTTCGACGACCTGCCCGAGGTCGCGGCGAAGATCGGCTGGACGAAGGGCGCGAAGGTCGGCAAGACCAAGCGTGTGCAGTACAGCGCGTGCGACGGCCGCTGCAACCACCCCGGCCCGGTGCGCTGGCGGCCGGACGGCGAGGGCTGGCACCCGGCTACGCACGCCACGAACTCCGAGGTCCGGTCGCTCGTGGACAACGGCTACCGGGTGGAGGCGGCGTGGCGGATCCTGACCGTCCACCACTTGAACGGGCACAAGCACGACCTGCGCTGGTGGAACCTCGTGAGCCTGTGTCAGCGCTGCCATCTGAGCGTGCAGTCGCGGGTCATCATGGAGCGCCGCTACCCGTTCGATCACTCCGACTGGTTCAAGCCGTACGTCGCGGGCTTCTACGCCTACAAGTACGAGGGGCGCGACATCTCGCGCGAGGAGGCCGAGGACCGCATGGACGACCTGCTCAAGTACGAACTCGCGGTGTGAGAGCGCCGCCGACCGGCGGTAGCCTTCGATCCGAACCCGAGCAGGAGAGCATCATGGCGAAGAAGGCGATGCGGGCCGACGAGAAGTCCGTGCAGGAGCACCCGGTCGAGGGCCAGCACTTCCGTGACGAGCCGGGCGTCACCCCTCCCGACAAGTCGGCGGGCGAGGTCGCGGCCGAGCGCGTCGCAACGGCGCGCGCCGCGCGCGATCACGACTCGACGGTCGCTCTGTCGATGCAGGAGCTTCGGCCGCCGGGCCGCAACACCGGTCTCGGCGCGGCGGCGCAGCAGCCGTACCGCACCGACGAGATGCCGATTACCGAGTCGGAGCGCAGGGCGCGCGATGGCTCCTGAGCGCCCGACGGAGTACCAGAAGGAGAAGGGCGCGGAGGGCGACACCGAGACGTCGCGGGTCAAGCGCCAGCAGGAGTCGCAGGGCAGCGATGATCCGGCGGGCACGCCGGACTCGGCCCGCCAGCAGGAGGCCGTGAGCAAGGAGGCCGCCGATGGCGAAGACGCGGGCTGACCGCGAGCGCGAGGAGCAGGAGGAGTCACCGTTCCCCGATGCCGAGGAGCAGGAGCGCCGCGACGAGGAGCGCCGCCGCGAGATCACGGAGGCCGCGAACATCGCGTCCGGCGGGCACGCCGGGAAGGAGCTTCTGATCGACTCCGACGAGCGCAAGGCGAAGCTCGACGAGGCCGAGAAGGGCCGCAAGGAGCGCGAGAAGGCCGAGAAGGAACGCTGATCGCCCGCCGGTGAGCGTAAGGTTCCTCTCGTCGGGTTGACCCCCTACGGAGAGGACACGATGTCGGACTTGGACCCTGCGAGTTTCCTTGCGGACTTGCACCGGAAGCTGTTGCTGGACTGGAAGAAGTCCGGCTACGACTTCGCCCCCCCGAAGCCGGGGCCGTTGGAACTCGGGGTGGGCGCGGCCGAGGACTACGCGCGCGTGGCGATGAACTACATGCCGTGGATCGAGTACGTGGAGGTCGAGAGCCTCGGGAACCTCACGGTGAAGGTGCGCCCGCTGGACAAGCACCGGCGCGCGTTGCCGCAGGCCGAGTGCGATGACCTCAAGCGGTTCCTCGTGGGGCTGTCGCCGGTCAGCACGCAGGTGGTCGTGCCGGGCCTGCCGCCGTACGACAAGTGGGCCGCGTACGGCTTCAAGCCGAGGCGCATCGGGGTCATCAAGAACATCGCGTCGTGACGGTCCTGCTGGTCTGCGGGAGCGTGGAGTGGCAGTGGTGGGATCCGATCTGGAAGGCGCTGCGCCGGTTCCCGCCGGGCACGGTCTTGCGTCACGGCGATGCGCGCGGCGCGGACAAGATGGCCGGGAGCGTGGGCGGTCGGCTCGGGTTCGTGGTGCAGCCGCGCCCGGCGGATTGGGAGGTCAAGTCGGACACCCCGAAGGCGGCGGTGCGCCGGGGGCGGGGCGGGCGGCTCTACAACGTGCGGGCCGGGTATGAGCGCAACGCCCGGATGCTGGACGAGGATCCGATTCCGACGCTCGTGATCGCGTTCCAGTTGAACGGCTCCGGCGGCACGCAGAACACCATCGACGGGGCGCGCGTGCGCGGCATCCCGGTGGAGGTCTACGAGAAGTGGACAGCCTGAGCTTGTTCGGCGGCAACGTGGGCCGTCCCTCGTGCGGGAAGTGCCTGCGCCCGCTCGGCACGGTCCGGTGGGAGGTTCGTGTCGGCGTCGCGTTCCTCGTGGTCTGCCCGTACTGCGCGCACAGCTACGAGAGCAAGCGGCAGCTTCCGCCCGATGGGTAAGCACCATGAGCGCGAGCCGGGGTTGCTGTTGCGCGCGTCGGAGTGGGCGATGCTCGACGCGGCGCGCGCGGACTCCTCGCAGTGGGCGGCGAACCTCGTGACGGTCTTGGAGCGTCTCGGCCGTCAGCGCTACGAGGCCCACCAGGGGCCGCAGTGGCACACCGAGTACGACCGGCTCGCCGAGGGCTTCGCTGCCCTCCACGAGAGCCGGGAGCGTGATCTGTGGCGGTTCCGGCACGAGACCGACAGGCTGCGACGCGAGCGCGACGACGCCCGGCAGGCCGCGCGCGACGAGACGGCGCGGCGGATCGCTTTGCAGCGCCGCCGTCCGCTGCCGCCGTGAGGATCCGCGCATGGCCCGCAAACGCAACTCCTCCTACCTCGCGGCGCTCGCGGTGCGCGCCATGAGCCACGACGTCGAGTGCGTGTTCCTGCTGCTCGACGGCGCGGAGCGGTGGGCGCGGATCACTTCCCGCTCTGTCCGCGAAGAACTGCTCGACCCGGACCTCAAGAAGAAGGACAGGGGGTCCTCTGTCGTGCTACACCTAGACGACGACGGGCCGCCGCTGCCACTGAACGACGTCGCCGAGATCCGCCGGGCGAGGCGCAGTTCGGATACGGTCGCAGTGTGAGGGCGCGGTAGGCTACCCGTCCACATAGTTGCCCGACCTTGGAGGACCACATGGCTGCTCGGTACGTCTGTCCCGAGTGCGGAAATGAGGTCGCCGCCGAGCGCGTGGAGAGGCGCGTTCCCGGCTCGAAGACGCATGTATACGTCGTGCCGAACGTTGAGTGCTCGTGCGGTGGCGAGATGAAGCACGAGACGTACGAGCGGCCCGCACGAGAGGTCGCGGGCTGATGTTCGAGCGATTCACCGAGCGCGCCCGCGAGGTCATCGTCGTGGCGCGCGAGACGGCCGAGAAGCGCGGTCGCCCACGGGGCGGCAAGTCCCCGGTGCAGACCGTCGATCTGCTGTACGCGCTCGTCCACGAACGCCTGACGGACAGCCTCGCGCACAAGATCCTGCTGACCGGCAACGTGACGCAGACCCGCATGGACGGCATCCGGTTCGGGCTGCCGACCGAGCACGACTCCGACAGCAACTCGCACTTCTCCGAGGAGGCGCAGCGGACGTTGGAGTTGTCGCTGCGCGAGGCGCTGTCGCTCGGCAACAACTACATCGGCACCGAGCACATCCTGCTGGCCCTCACGCGGTTCGGCAGCACGAGCGCCGGGCGGGTGCTCACCGAGTTCAGCATCGACCCGGACGCGCTGCGCGAGACGATCATGCGCGAGCTTCGCCCGCCGGTGAAGAAGAAGGCCGAGCCGGAGGTCAAGTCCGCCGAGGAGGCCCTCACCGAGACGCCGAACAGGACCGCGCTGGCGACGCGCGTGCGCGGGCTGCTCGATGAGCGCCTGACCGCCATCGAGACGTCGGAGCCGGAGGCCACGCGCGGGGTCACGCGCGACGACGCCGAGGTCATCAGCCTGCTCGCGGCGTCCGTCGCCGCGCTCGAAGGGCCGCCGCAGCACGTCAACTGGATCGGCAGCGCCGCTTCGAGGAGGGCGTCATGACCGAGGACTGCGACCGGTGCATGGGCGAGCGCTACATCGACGACGGCGATCATCCGTGCCCGCGCTGCAACCCGGCGGTCGTGCGCATGGACACCGAGACCGGGCCGGTGTATCTCGTCGGCGGTCCCGTGGAGGTCATGGTCTGCGGAGAGGCGTACGACGTGCTGCTCCATGAAGCCGAGCCGGACATGCGGATCTACGACCTGCCGGTCGTTCTCGTCTCCTGAGCTTCCGCGCGCGCTCCCCGGCGGGAGGGCACCTGTCCTCCCGCCGGGGCATCCTTTCCGCATGAGGATCACCACGAAGCAGGGCCACGTGCTGCGCGCGCTCGCCGACCGCACGGACCGGCCGACAACGCGCGCGCTCGCCGACCGCATGGAGACCCCGCAGTACCGGCGCGCCCGGTGGGGCTACCAGGAGGTCTACACCGCCCTGCGCGCGCTCGAACGCAAGGGCGCGGTGCGGCGCATCCCCGGCGCGCGGGCCGTGCATTGGGAGGCGACCGCCGACGGGCTTGAAGCAGCGCCCGAGTAGATGTTCGCTTACCGGGACGGGCGCGAGATCTTCGTCTGCGACGGCTGCCACGAGACGATCAAGGAGAAGCTGCTCAAGAAGGGCTGGCCGAAGGAGACGACGTGGAAGGGCGTGCCGTGGCCCGTCCACTTCCACTCGCCGGAGTGCAAGAAGCGCTACCGCAAGCCGCAGCGCGCACCCGAGGGAGCGCTGCGGACCTGACCCTTGAGCGTTCCGAGGCCGCGCTCGCATGGGAACTGCGCGGCGCGTGGGCCGCACGCAAGCGCGTCGTGGTCGTCCTCACCGACCGGTGCATGGTCCAGCGCGTCGAGGGGTTCGTTCAGCGCGTCGCGGTCACCGGCGCGTTCGTGGTCATCGACGGCTGGCACGTGCCCATGAGCGAAGTGCTCACCGTGAGGTCCCCGCACCACTTGCAGAAACAGGGCCTTCCGAGCGGAGGGAGTATGGAAGGGAGTCAGCATGACACGTGAATACACCTGCAATCCGGGGCCTTTCTGTATGCGGACTCCCTTCCGTACTCCTTCCAGGGGACCAGAACGGATCGACCGTTCGGGTTGATTCCGACCGGCGAGGCGGGCATTCTCTGGTCGCCCGGTTGCGATGGCGCGGTCTCAGGCGTCCGAGGCGGGGGAGCGCGCGCAACACGAACGACACGTCGAGGCCGGTGATCCCAAGAGGCGACCGGGCACCCCCGCCGAGACGATCCGGGATGGACCGGTTCGGGCCGTAGGCTGTGGTCATGGACGGCGTATCTCTCCTTCGCCCGCTCCGCGCCGACGAAGTGCTCTGCCCGGCCGGGACCCTCGTGAACGAGGCCGACGTCCGCTGTGGCATCGAGGGCCGCACCGTGCAGGGGCGGCTGAACCCCGAGTCGGTGGGCTGCTACTGCACCGCCGACTACGCCTCCTGCTCGACGTGGCTGGCGGCCAAGAAGGTCGAGGAGAAGGGCGGCGACCTGCGCAAGATCCTCGATCAGCAGACCGAGGAGGCGAGCAGGGCGCGGACCCGCAAGATGCTCCGCGAGGCCCGCGTCCGGCGCGCGCAGCAGTTGCTCAGTGATCCCGGCCCGGAGGGCGTGAGGTTCCGCGAGAAGTACCGGCGGGTCATGGAGATCGCGGAGCGTAGGGGCGCGGCATGAGCCTGCGCGACCGCGTGTTGGAGGAGGTCGAGCAGCGGACGGGGTACCGCGTCGAGCGGGCCGAGCGTCTGGACTACTTGGAGGAGTCCGACGGCGAGCGCCGGATCTTGCAGCGCGAACTCGATCTCCTCGCCTACACCGCGCTCGACTACACCGGCTCCTCGCCGCAGGACTTGAAGGCGACCGAGCGGCGCAAGATGGTCCAGAAGTCCCGCGTCGTGTGGATGAAGGATCCGCAGGCCGGGGCCGCCATCGACCTGCTCAACGACTTCACGTTCGGCCGGGGGATCCCGAAGCCGAAGGCGCACGACGAACTCGTGCAGGAGGTCATCGACGAGTTCTGGGACGACCCCGACAACCAGCTTGCGCTGACGACGACCGAGGCGCAGATGGCGGTCGGCACCGACCTGAGCTTGCAGTCGAACCTGTTCTTCCTGATCTACGACGACGGCGACGACGGCAAGGTCAAGCTCGGCGTCCTCAAGCACGACCGCGTGGAGCGCGTCGTGCGCGACCCGGACAACTGGATGCGGGTCCTCTACTACGTCTCCAAGGAGGAGCCGCCGGTCGAGGAGGACTACCTCAAGGGCGAGCAGAAGGCCCCGCCGCCGCAGGGCGTCATGCCGAGGACGATCTACTACGAGCACTGGCGCAACGTCGAGCTTGCCATCGAGGAGGCCGACGAGGGCGGACGCGAACTGCCGAAGCTCTGCCCGGTGAGCCGTCTCGGCGACGGCCGGGTCTTCCACGTCGCGGTCAACAAGACGACCGAGATGGCGTTCGGGCACCCGACGATGGACCGCCTGCTGCGCTGGTACACGGCCTACAACAAGTTCATGGACGCGCGGGTGGACATCATGGAGGCCGCCGCCGCGTTCGTGATGAAGCGCAAGGTCAAGGGCACCCCGTCGCAGCTTCGGAAGATGGCGACGCAGGCGCTCTCGCGCTCGGGCAGCTTCGGTACCGCGCACGACCCGGACGTCGCGGCCGGGCCGCGCCCGGCGAGCATCCTCGTCGAGAACGAGGGCGTCGAGCACGAGGAGTTCGGGATCAAGACGAACTCGGCCGAGGCCACCGGCGACGGGCAGATGCTCCGCTCGATGATCTCGGCGGCGACGCGGTTCCCGCAGAGCTACTACGGCGACGCGAGCAACTCGAACCTCGCCACGGCGACGTCGCTGGAACTGCCGGTGCTCAAGGCCGTGGAGTCCCGGCAGGAGATCTTCGAGCGCATCGTCCGCTACGCCATCGACCGCGCTATCGAGCGCGCGGTGGACGTGGGCCGCATCCCCACCGAGTTGACCGAGGAGGAGCGCGCGAAGCTCGCCGCGAAGGATCCGGCGAACACCGGCGTCGCCGGACCGGACCCGAACGCGCAGCCGGGGCAGCCCGGCGCGCCGACCGTGCAGCCGGGGCAGCCGCCGCTGAACGGCGGGCCGCCGCCGTTGCAGTTGCAGATGGCGCACGAGGACGCGGCGCAGGACGAGGAGGACACCGAGCGCGACCTCGGCTACCAGTTCTCGATGCCGTCGCCGCTCAAGCGGATGCTGACGGACCTGATCGGCGCGGTCGCGAACGTCGCCAAGACCTTCGATCCGAACGGCACGAACGTCGAGTTGTCGCGGACGCTGCTCACCATCGCGCTCGGCGAGGGCTTGGAGATGGAGGACCCGGCCCGCGAGGTCGAGCGCATCTTCCCGGAGGGCTACAAGGACCCGATGCAGCAGGCCATGATGCAGATGCAGCAGGCCCCGCCGCCGGGACAGGATCCCAACCAGCAGTCGCCGTTCGGCGAGTTCGGCGGGGCGACCGGCGCGGACGGCCAACAGCACCCGCCGGGCAACCCCTACGGCGCGCCGCTGCGCGCCCGGCCGCCGGAGTTGGCGATGCAGCAGGGGCGGTTCACGCTCTACGACCGGCACGGCGAACCGCTGTTGGAGGCCACGAGGTCACCGGCGGCCCGGCGTGCAACGCCGTCCGTCGCAAAGGTGAACGACAAGCGGCAGGCCGAGGTAGACGAAGCGTTCGAGGAGTTGTGGCGTGAGATCAGCACTCACGCCGTCACAACCAACGGACGGAGGTAGCACCACATGCGGTTCTCGGTCATCGGCTTCTTGGTCGGTGCGGTCTGCGCGATCATCTTCTTCGTCGTCGCCACGGCGCTGATCGTCTTCAACCACTCCACTCTGATCTTCGCCCTGATCGCGTTCATCATCTGGGCGCTGCTCACGCTCAACTGGCCGGACCGGCACCGGGGCACGACCATCACCTAGCGAGGCGGGGTGCCCCCGGCGCTGCGGACGCCGGGGGCCTTGGCACCCCGCCAAGCTAGGCGGCGCGGAGGCGCTGTCCGAACGCCGCCGTGCGCGCCGCGTACCGGAACAGGCTCGTGCTGTTCTCGGGGATCTGCGAGAGCGCCGGGAGCCTGCGCTCGTCCTCGCTGACCTTGATCCGCGCCGCCGGGCCGACCGCGAACAACTGGTCGGTGGACTCGCCGTAGGACATCGCGAGCGTCCGGCCGCTGCCGGTCCCGAGACTGACCGGGATCTCCTCGTAGCCCTCGAACACCGCGCGGCGGCGCTGGAAGCCGGTGCAGACGATCACCGCGTCGTACGGCTCCTCGTTGACGTACACCGAGTCGTAGCCGGGCGCGACGGACACCGCCCGCTCGCGCGCGATCACGCGCGCCGGGGTCTGCCGGTTGGGCGGGAGGTTCCCGTTCTCGAACAGGCGACCGAGGCCCTTGTAGCGGGACCGGTTGCAGTTCTCCCACCCCTGCCGGGTGACGTTGACGGTGCCGATCTTGTCCGCGAGGCCGAACCAGTCGATCTGCTCGGGGAAGTCGATGCTTGCGACCGACCAGCCGGTGCCCGGTCCCTGCCCGGTGAGCGCCTCCACCGTCGTGTTGCCGCTGTCGCCCGCGCCGATCACCGCGACGCGGTTCATGCCGCGCAGCGGGAACGGCTGGTCGAACAGGCCCATGAACGTCTCGAAGTCCATGTAGCGCGGATCCTCGAACGACAGGCGCTTCGGCTCGCCGAGACCGGTGGCGTTGACGACCCGCTTCGCGAAGAAGCTGCCGTTGCTGGTGGTCACCGCGTAGCCCTCCCCGGCCTCGCCGCGCGCGCGGACGACGGTCTCGACCATGCGGTCGGGCACGACCTTCGCGTACATCGCGAGGGTCAGCCGGATCGCCAACGCGAGGTCCGCGTTGGACTGGTACTCGTCGCCGGAGATGTCCGACGGCTGCAACGGCGCGCCGGGCACCACGTTCAGCGCGCCCGGCATCCCCGGCAGCGCGAGACGACCGGGCCGGTTGCGGCTGTTGAGGAAGAACGCCGCCCCCTTCGTCATGGCGAACGCGCCGCCGACGCGCGGCGACTGCTCGATCACGACCGGCCTCGGGTGCCCGGCCGCCACGCGCGCTGCGCAGTAGATCGCCGCGTGCAGCCCGCTGCCGATGACGACCTCGCCCTGCGGGCCGAGCGACCCGTCGCGGTTCTTCACCCACATGCCGTCGAGGCGCTCCTCGAAGTGCTGGCGCGCCGGAGCGTGGACCGCGATCCCCGCGAACATCGCGGTCAGCGGCGACTCGAAGTCGCTCACGCGGTCCATCATCAGCGTCATGCCCTCGGCCATGCCGTCGTCGGTGCGGATCTCGCGCACGATGGCGCGCACCGGCGCGGGCACGTCGCCCATCAGCGCGTCGATCTCCTTCTGCTTCGGCTTCTTCGGCGCGGGCCGTCCGATGGCGAACGCCGGGCGCGCGTTGATCGGCAGGATGTAGCTCTCGACGCCGAGGTCAGGTGGCTGCGCGGTCTTGATCTCCGTGATCGTGCCGATGGCGTCGTCGCGCTTGAGCAGCCGCACGCGCCGCTGCGAGGACGTGTAGTCCTCGTCGGCCGGAGCGGTGCCGCTCAAGGGCCGCAAGATCACGCGCTCGCCGTCCTCGCCGGTCACGCGCGCCTTGAAGGTGCCGAAGCGCTCGGATCCGGTGATCTCAACCACGTCGTCGCGCCGCAGGCGCGTCCCGTCGCGGTCGAACAGGTTCAATGCTTCACCTGCCATATGTGCCTCCTTCCCGCCGCATCACCGGCGGGTCTTGGTCGGGGTGTCGCGGCACCGTAGCAGCGCTCACACGACCCTGCAACTTTGTGGACGTCGTGCTTGAATCTCGTGCGCGACCTGCTAACATCGTGGACGTTCCTGCCGATAACAGGAGCGGAGTTCCTTCCCGACCAAGGAGATCGAAGTGACCACCACCAAGAGGCAGCGGCTCGACCGCATCGCCGCCGGTTCGTTCGTCCGGCTCAACTTCAACAACCGCTACGAGGAGAAGGCCGTGTTCCTCGGCGTCGAGGGCACCGGCGACAAGCGCCGCGCGAAGTTCCTCAGCACGACGGACCCCGGCAAGGGCATCGGCGGCAAGGGCTACTACGAGTGGGAGGCGTACCGCTACAACGGCGGCTGGGCCTTCGGCTCCTCGGCCGAGCGCCTGATCCTCGACGAGGTTCTCGCGTGACGGGCCTGCCGCAGCCCGGCGAGACGTTCCGGTCCTGCCGGGCGACCTTCACCGTGCTGGTGTCGCCGCTCGGGCTGTTCAAGTGCGTGAGCGACGTGCCGAACGCGATCCCGTTCGAGGTCACGCGCAAGGCGGCGGCCCGGTACTTCGCGGCCGGGGACTGGTCGCGATGACGCTCCGCGAGCGCTACGAGGCGGGGGCGACCGTCGAGAGCCTGTCGCTGGACGAGGGCATCTCGACCACGAAGATCCGCCGCCTGCTCCGCGACGAGGGCACCGCCATGCGGCAGCCCGGCGGGCGGGTCGGCACCGTGCAGCGCGACACGCGCCTGCGCGACGGCATCCGGGGGCGCAAGGAGTCCCCGGCACGAGGCCGCGTCTCGAACGCGGCGAAGCGGAACGGCAAGCGGAGGAGAGCGAAGTGGTGAACCCGGCCGAGAGGATGCACATGCCGGACGAGTCGTACACGCAGCGCGCCCTGACGGTCGCGCAGCGGTCGCTGTTGGAGCAGATCGTCAACCGCCACCGGCGCAACCTGCCGCCGGTCGTCGTGCGCGGCACCCGGCTGAACTCGGCGCGCGCGCTCGAACGACGCGGGCTGGTCACCGTCCAGATCGGCGGGACCTCCGGCGCGGCGTGGACGGGCCGCTGGTGGTACGAGGCGGTCCCGACCGAGAAGGGCCTCGACGCATGAGGATGAACAAGGCGCAGCCGTTCATGGACGTGGAGGCCGACGACGGGAGCGCTCCGACGTTCTCGGAGAAGTTCCTCTACGAGACGGTCGGCAAGGGCGACGCCCGCTTCATCCTCGGCGTCGCCGAGGAGTACGACCACGTGATCCGCGCGCTCGGCCCGGCGGCCGTCAAGGCGATCTTGCAGGTCAAGCCTGCGCTCGCGGTGCGCCTCGGCGTCGGTGAGCAGGTCACGAAGTCCCTCGAAGATGCCCGCTCCGACGAGGATCTGTGGCGCGAGGGTCGGATCCCCGCGCAGGTGATCCTCGACCACGACGCGGCGCACGCGATCTGGCAAGTTCTCCACGACGAGTACAGCCGGTTCTTCGACGTCTCCTCGATGGACAAGGACCACCTGCGCGCCTACCGCGCGCTTACCGAGGGCCTCGGCGAGTGGGAGCAGGACGCCATGCGCAAGGCCGACGAGGAGCGCCCGGCGATGACCGAGCGCCACAAGCCGTTGCAGGAGGCGCGCATCGAGCGCAAGCGCCGCGTGCGCGAGGCGAAGCAGGCGATGCGCGCGGCGCTCGACAACGGCGGTGACCTCGCCGCCGCGACGCGGGAGTACCTCGCCGCGCTCGACCGCTGAGTCAGTTCCCAACCTGACGAGTGGCCGCGCGCCGAGAAGGATGGCGGCGGGCCGTCGGGTTCTGCTACGAGTGTGGGTCGGGGAGCAGTTGAGGGAAGCCCCCCGACCCGCTGTTACGTGCCGCGCCCGAGCCGGAAGGACCAAGAGCGACCGGGGCGCAGCGCCGCAAACTCTCCCACGACCGCGCCGAGAGTGGCAACTTCGTGGTCATGTTGGCGTCGGAAACCGAACATCGTCAAACAGGGTTGCGGCCGTCCGGTCGATTCGCTACCTTCTCGTGCAGTCCATGATGTTGCACGCCTCCTACCGTTGGACCCGACCCGCCCTCGATCCGAGGATGTCGCTGGTCTGCGCGAGCGTGCGGTTCATCGGACGCAAGCCGAACCAGGGCGAGACGGGCACGTAGCGGGGGATTCACATGACCTCCCCCGCGACCAAGGCTCGCGGGGGACCGAAGGTCAGGTGGACCCGCGACAAGATCATCGAGGCGCTGCGGCGTTACGCCGCGCTGTACGGCCCGGACTTCACGGCTGCCGCTTTCTCGCCGTCCACGGCGAAGTGGCGGGACGAGCCGGAGATGGCCGAGCGGTACTTCGCTGGCGACCCGGAGACGGGTGCGGCGTGGCCGTCTCTGAACGCGATCAAGACCCCGTTCGACGGCTCGTTCAACGCGGCTCGTGTGGCCGCCGGGCTTCCGGCTAACCGGCCGGGTCCGGCGAAGACGAAGCGGCCGGACGGCGCGCACGCGCCGGTCCGCGATGTCCGCCATGTCACGCGCACGGTGTACGTGGAGACCGAGGGCGTCAAGTCCAAGCGCGACCTCGCGCGGGCGCGGGCAAAGATCGAGCGCCTCACCGAGAAGGTGCAGGAGCTTGAGGACAAGCTGACCAAGACGAAGGAGGGTGCCAAGGCCAAGACCATCACGAAGACCAAGACCTCGACGAAGGTCGTGCGCGAGCGCGTGCCGGACAAGGCCGCCGAGCGCCGGGCCGACCGTGCCGAGCAGTCCCTTGCGCGTCTGCGTGAGGAGCTTGCCGCCGCGCGGGAGGACGCGCGCAAGGCCAAGTCCGACGCGACGCGCTTCGCGGCGCATCGCGAGCGGTCGGAGGCGAAGGTCCACGAGCTTCGTGAGGAGCGTCGGGACCTTCGCACCGCCGCCGACGAGGCGCGCGCGGACGCGCAGCGGGCCGAGGATCGCGCTGTGGCCGCCGAGCGGGAGCGTGATGAACTGGCGGATCGTGAGCCGGTCGTCATCCGTGAGGCGTCCCCGGAGCAGGCGGTCCTGACCGAGGCCAAGCGGGCGCGGCGTTCTGCGGAGCTTCGCGCGGCGCGGGCCGAGCGCGAGCTTCTCGACACGGTGTCCGCTGTCACCGGCGAGCGCCGGAAGCTGTCGAAGGCCGAGTTGAACGACCTGCGCAAGCGCGGTCCGGCCGGTGAGGCGCTCGTGCTGCGGGCGCTGGCCGACCTGTCGAAGGCGAAGAAGACCAACAACCGGGTCGCGATGGACGCGGCGCTCTACGCGCTGGCGTCGGCGGCCGTGTCGTGGAAGGAGCGGCTGTGAGGGACCTCCTCGCAGAGTGGCTCCGCGACGACGCAGGGACCCCGCTCGGGTTCGGCCCGAGCGGGTCTCCCTTGCGCGTGGACGGGGACACGCACAGGCAGGGATGGATGCGGGTGCTGCGGCGCGATCCGTGCGCGTTCTGCGATCTCATGCCCGGCGAGGCGCTGTGCTCTCTCACGCCGTCACCGGTCGGCTCGGTGGACCACATCGACCCGAAGTCCTCGCCGAAGGACGCGCCGGTGCGCGGGCCGGGCGGCGCGCACTCGTGGACGAACTACGCCGGGGTGTGCGACCGCTGCAACTCGAAGAAGGGCGACAAGTCGCTGCTCGCGTTCATGGCGGGACGGCGCGGTGTCGTGATGCTCCCGAAGCGGCGCAGGCCCCGGAAGCAGGAGGAGTTCGAGCGCGCCGCGTAGCGGTATGCTGCGCGGCGCAGGAGCGAGGACCGAAGCGAATCGGTTCTCTTAGACCAATGGTCACGAGTTCGAGTCTCGTCTGCCCTTCGGGGCGGTAGCTCAGTTGGTAGAGCAGTGGTTCCCACGCTCCGACCGCGACTCCTTGTCCCGCTCCTGCTATCGAACTTCGGACAGGACCGAAGTGCGGCCGGTTCTCACCTGATAAGTGAACCCAAGCTCCGGTCGTCGTCACCTTGTCCGTCCGGGGTTCGATAGCATCGTGGACGCGACGAGGACCGAAGGAGCCAGTCGGTTTTCATTGGGATAGAGCGGCGGGGGCGACCCCGCAGGTGGCCGGTTCGAGTCCGGCCAGTCCTTCCAGCAGGAGGGGCTGTAGCGCCGAAAGGCAAGCCGATCTCCACCACCTTGTCCCGTCGCACATGGCCTTACTTTTCTCGGCGCGGCGCGTCTCTTGTAGATCGGGGGCGCGTCGTGTTTGTCGTCGGTTGCGCGGCGCGCTCCCCGCTCTTTCCGCAGAATCGTGGACGCCTTTCCGTCCGAGCGCGGTGTAACATCGTGGGCGTCGCCGGGAGGACCGAAGCGACGTTCGTTATCCCTACGGAGGGCGAGTACGCGGGTTCGAGTCCCGCCCCCGCACCACGGTGCGGGGTGGCCGAGCGGTTAGGCGCGCAAACGGCGGACGTGCAACCCCTTGTCCCCCGGCGATTCCCATGCCCGCAAACAGGAGGCGCTCGTGAGCCACACGTATCTCAAGGGGACCCTGAGCACGAAGAAGACCCCGCAGTCCGAGCCGATTCCCGGCTCCGGGCAGGTCGAGAACACGGCCGGTGGCTTCGCGTGGACGATCTCGCCGCTCGACCGGATGCGCCGGTGGCTGATCCTCGGATCGGAGGGCGGCACCTACTACGCCGACGAGCGCAAGCTGACCAAGCAGAACGCGCAGGCGGTGCAGGCGGCGCTCGACGAGCACGGCGTCGCCGCCGTGGAGGAGATCATCGCGATCTCCGAGGCGGGCCGCGCGCCGAAGAACGACCCGGCGCTGTTCGCGCTGGCGCTCGCGTCCGCGCACTCCGACATCGCGGTCCGCAAGGCGGCGTGGCACAACCTCGCACGGGTGGCGCGCATCGGCACGCACCTGTTCCACTACCTCGACTTCGTGCAGGAGTTCCGTGGGTGGGGACGCGGCCAGCAGAAGGCCGTCGAGCACTGGTACACCGACCGGCCCGCGAGCGCGCTCGCCTACGACGTCGTGAAGTACCGGCAGCGGGACGGCTGGTCGCAGCGCGACGCCCTGCGCAAGAGCACTCCGCGCGTCGCGGAGAACTCCGATCAGGACTTGATCTTCGCGTGGGTGACGGGTCGCAAGGAGAAGATCGCCCGACTGAACGCCGAGCCGGTCTCCGCATCCCTGCGTGTGATCGAGGGCTTCGAGCGCGCGCAGCGGGCCGCTTCCCCGGCCGACACGGCGAACCTCGTCCGCGAGTACCGGCTGCCGCGCGAGGCGCTCAAGACCGAGCACCTGAACTCCCCGGACGTGTGGATCGCGCTGTTGGAGACCGGTATGCCGATGGTCGCGCTCGTGCGCAACCTCGCGACCATGAGCCGCAACAAGGTCACCGAGACGTTCAGCCACGGCGAGCGGATGGTCGTGGACGCCCTCACCGACCGGGGGCGCATCGCGCGCTCGCGCCTGCACCCTGTCGGCGTCCTGTCGGCGCTGCTCACCTACAAGACCGGGCGCAGCTACCGGGGCGACGGCACGTGGACTCCGAACGCGCGCATCGTGGACGCGCTGGACGAGGCGTTCTACCACTCGTTCGGGGCCGTCGAGCCGTCCGGCAAGCGGACCCTGATCGCCGTGGACGTCTCCGGCTCGATGACGAACCCGATCATGAAGGTGCCGGGCCTCGACGCGCGCATGGCGGCCGGGGCGCTGGCGATGGTCACCGCGCGCGTCGAGCCGCAGTACGAGATCGTCGTGTTCAGTTCGGGCCGGGGCCTCGACCGCTACTACGGCAGGAGCACGATGCGTCACCCGGACGGCGAGTGGATGCCGCCCGCGAGCTACCGCAACGACCGCTGGCAGGAGATGCTCGGCATCGCGCCCGCGCCGGTGTCCCCGCGTCAGCGGCTCGATGACGTGCTCACGGCCATCGACAGCGTGCCCGCCGGTGGCACCGACTGCGCGCTGCCGATCATGTACGCGATGGAGCGCGACCGGCCCGTGGACACGTTCGTGATCCTCACCGACAACGAGACGTGGGCCGGGCAGATCCACCCGGCGCAGGCGCTCAAGCAGTACCGCCAGAAGACCGGCATCGACGCGAAGCTGATCGTGGTCGCGATGACCGCGACGGAGTTCTCCATCGCGGATCCGAACGACCGTGGGATGCTGGACGTCGTGGGCTTCGACACGGACGCGCCGAACATCATGAGCGAGTTCTCCAAGGGCAACGTGTGAGCGAGCAGCCGACGACTGAGATCCCTCGTGTGTCGCCGAAGCGCCGGGCGACACACGAGGAGGTCGGCAGGTTGCCCGACGCGCAGTGCTCCCCCGAGGCGCGCCTGCACGCGATAGCCGAACTGCTTGGTCCGCTGCCCGCGCGCGGCCCGCTCTCCACGGAGGAGAACGAAGGTCCCGTGAGCAGCGCGTATCAGATCGCGATGGGCTTGCTGAACCCGTCCGACTAAGGCAAGATCATGGGCGCGCGGTGACACGCGCGCCGCTGTCCCGACCATAGGAGAACCGTGGGCTTGAACGAGAAGATCGCGGCAGCATTGCCGCGACGCGGTGCGTGGAAAGACGTGCGCTTCGCGCTGCTCCACTTCGACGTCGTGGTCGCCCGGACGCTGGACCGCATCGCGAAGTCCCCCGCTCGGTACGCGACCATCGTCATCACCGGCGGCATCCTGATCGGCGGCACGATCTTCTCCCTGATCGAGGACGGCGAAAGCTGGCCGGACGGCATCTGGTGGGCGTTCGTGTCCGAGACGACCGTGGGCTACGGCGACATCGCGCCGAAGAACACCGCGATGCGGTTCCTCGCCACGGCCGTGATCCTCAGCGGCGTCTTCGGGCTGGCGATCCTCACCGCCGCGCTCGCGGGCCGCATCGCGGAGCGCCGGATCACTCGCCACGACTACGAACTGACCCCCGAGATCGGGGACGACTTACAGGCCGCCGTCGAGCAGATGGGTGCCTGCATGAGAGACGTCGAGCGGCTGATCCCGCTCGTGCAAGACCCGCGCGTCGTGGCGGCGCTGCGGGAGATCCATGACGAAAGGAACGGTCATGCCTGACCGACGCAAGCGACGGGGCATGGCCCCGACGTTCGCTGTCGTGCCGTTGCTCGCCGCCGGGTTTGTCGCAGGATGCGGCTCCGACGACGACAACAACGAGCAGGCGTTCTGCACCGCCCGAGACCAGAACGGCAACGTCGTGGTCGTCGAGAATCGCTTCTGCGACTCGGGGACCAACGGCAGCTACTTCTGGTACTTCGGGGGCGCGAACGACTTCGTGGGCGGCAACAACGGCGTCCAGAGGGGCGCTCGGCTGCGTCCGGCGAAGGCCGCTGTCGCGGGCAAGGCGATGGTGGTCTCCACGAACCGGGCGGCGCTGGCGAACAGGGGCGGCTTCGGCTCGTCCACGAAGTCCTCCGGCGTGGGCCGCTCGACCGCGAGCAGCAAGGGCGGCTTCGGCGGCGGCGGCGGACGCTCGGGCGGCGGCTGATGGAACGCCGCGACATCCGCCCGCGCGAAGGATGGGAGAGCCGGATCGAGCAGCAAGGGCTGATCTACTGGAAGACCCCGCTCGCGAACGGCGAGGTCATCTCCTACTGGCACGAGGGCGCGTACTACGCGCTGTCCTCCACCGAGGTCTACGAGTTCGAGGCCGCCGCGCGGGTGCTGCTCAACGACCTGCTCGTCCCGGCCGGGGACTTCATGATCGAGCACAACCTGTTCGCTCGCATGGGCATCCCCGGATGGGCCGTGGACCGGATCAAGGAGACGTGGGAGAGCGAGCCGCCGATGCTCTACGGGCGCTTCGACTTCGCGTACGGCCCCGACGGCGTGCCGAAGCTCCTTGAGTACAACGCCGACACCCCGACCTGCCTGCTCGAAACCGCGATCCAATGGCATTGGGCGACCGACGTCTTCGGCGAGGACGCCGACCAGTGGAACAGCGTCCACGAGGCGCTCGTGGCGCGGTGGAAGGAGATGGCCGAGGCGGGCCGCCTGCCCGGCAACACCGTCCACTTCCTGCACACGAACGAGGAGCGCTCGGGCGAGGACTTCATGACGGTCGCGTACCTCGTGGAGACGTGCCGCGACTCCGGTCTGCTCAACCCGGTGATCCTGCCGGTCGAGAGCCTCGGATGGCATCAGACGTTCGGGTTCCTCGACCTCGACGGCGCGCCGGTCCGCAACGCCTTCAAGCTCTACCCGTGGGAGTGGATGGTCCACGAGCGCTACTCGGCGCAGGCGATGTCCCGCATGGGCACGGGCGGCGGGATGACGCAGTGGATCGAGCCGATCTGGAAGATGCTGTGGAGCAACAAGGGGATCCTGCCGGTGCTGTGGCACCTGTTCCCCGACCATCCGAACCTGCTGCCCGCGTACTTCGAGCACGACTTCGGCGACTCCGGCGGGCCGGTGCCCGTGGACGTCTTCGGCGAGCCGGTCGGCGCGCTCGATTGGGGCGGCAACGTCGTCCGCAAGCCGCTGCTCGCGCGCGAGGGCGCGAACTCGCAGATCGTGCTGGCCGGGAACGTCGTGGAGGCCGGGCCGCAGCAGGACTACGGCGAGGAGGGCTTCGTCGTGCAGCAGTACACCGACCTCGGCCAGTACGGCGAGGCGGGCGCGCGCCCGGTCATGGGCGTGTGGACCGTGGACATGGAGCCGGTCGGCCTTGGCATCCGCGAGTCCGACAACTTCATCACCAACAACGAATCCCGGTTCGTGCCGCACATCATCGACACGGACCTGATCTAGGAGGGCTGGATGTTTGACCTCGTGTTGCAGACGCTCGCGTACGCGGGCGTGGGTGTCATCACCCTGATCGTCGGCTTCTTCGTGCTGGACCTGCTCACGCCGGGCAAGCTCGCGGAGGAGATCGTCGGCGGCAACGTCAACGCCTGCGTGATCGCGGCGGCGACGCTCGTGAGCCTCGGGATGATCCTCTGGTTCGCGATCTTCTTCACCGGCGCGGGCTGGCGCGGGCTGGACAACTGCGCGATCTTCGGCGCGGTCGGCGTCGCGGCGCAGGCGCTCGCGTGGCTGACCGCTGACGCGGTGACGCCGGGCAAGCTCGGGCAGTCCATCGCACCGGCGAACGGCAAGAGCGCCGATGCTCCCGTCACGCTTCACCCCGGCGTCTTCGTGACGTCTTCCATGCAGATCGCGGTCGCGTTCATCATCTGCGCGTCGCTGACGTAGGAGGGACCAGTGACCATCGTGTACATCCTGATCGCCGTCGTGGTGATCGTGGGCATCGCGCTGCTCGCAAGCAGGCGGTTGCGCAAGCGGCGGCAGGAGGACACCGTGCCGCTGACGAGCCACCCGGAGGTCGTGGAGCGCGCGCAGCGGCGCGTGCCGCCGCGCCCGGCGCAGACCTCGACGTCGCCATCGAACGTGACGTCGATGCCGCGCAAGCGCGGATCGGAGCGGGCCGCCGACGAGGAGGACGACATCTCGCAGCCGTTCGGCTACATCGCGGGGGACGAACTCGCCGGGCAGGTGATCGGCGCGGACCCCGGCATCGAGGTCGGCGGCACCACGCATCAGCAGGACCCCCCGGCATCCGGCAGCGACATCGGCCGTGACCCGTCGGAGATCGGCACCGTGACCCCGGAGCCGGACCGCTCGGCGACCGCGTACGACTCGGGCAGCGGCGGCTTCGACAGCGGCGGCTCCACGTACTCCGACAGCGGCTCGTCGTCGTCGTCGGACAGCGGCTCGTCGTCGTCCGACAGCGGCGGCTCCTCGGACTCGGGAGGCTCGTCGTGAGCGAGATCTACCCCGGCCCGAAGAAGAACCCGCCGGTCGATGACCGCGAGGGGCGCTTCAAGTTCGACGACACGCTCAAGAAGTGGCTGGTGCGCATCTGCGTGGCGTGGTCGATCTTCTGCGTCTTCGTGGTCGTGCTGATCGTCGCGGGCGTGTGGAGCCTCGCCACATGACCCCCGACTGGAAGGGCCTGTTCGGGAAGGCCAAGGAGGCGGCGCAGGACCCCGAGAATCAGGCCAAGGCCAAGGACGCCGCGAAGAACTTCATGGAGAAGCGCAAGCAGCGCGAGCGCCGTGAGGACAGCGGCTACGTCACCGACTACGAGCCGGGCTACCAAGGCGGCAACTGGCAGCCCGAGCCGGTGGACCAGTACGTCCCGGACGACTACTCCGATCCGAACACGTCGGGCGACTACATGGACGACGTGCAGGACAATGACGTGGACACCGGCGACGAGATCGGTGAGGACATCGAGGACGTCGCGGACGGCGACGAAGGAGGTTGACGTGGGATTGCAGGGGCCGTCGAAGACGATCAAGGTGGAGCCGCTCCCGGACAAGGCTCCGGCGAAGGAGCCGGTGCCGGTGAAGGCCCCGGAGCGCGAGAAGGTGCCTGCGGGCGCATGACGCAGGGCACCGGTGGGGTTGGCGGGAGCGACGAGGAACCCGTGATCGTGCGCGAACTCCGCGCGCGCGGCGCGTCCGAGATCTCGTGGACGCGAGACGAGATGCGGGCCGCTACGACGTACGCGGTCAAGTTCCTGTCGTGGTCCAAGGGTCCGGTGTCGTTGCAGTTCGACATGGACGACTACGACGCCCGTGACCCGATGATGGTGGCAACGTTCCTGCGCAAGCTCGACGCAGCGCTTGGGCAGGAACCGAGCCTCAACGAGGAGCCGCCGTGGGACCAGCGGGCACCGGACCTGTTCGAGAAGGTCATCGGCTTCCGCTTCTGGCGGGTGGAGAAGGTCATGGGCACGTGGCTGCTTCTGCCGTGGGGGCAGGGAACCCCGGACTGGCGCGGGCGGATGGCGGTGCGCGCGCGGTGCGCGCGAGGGCAGCATCACGCCCCGGCGAAGAACCATCACTGCGGCTTCAACCTCTACCACGACGTCACGGTGAAGTCGGGCTACATGAACCGGCTCGTGAGCAAGCAGGCGGTCAACGTCGTGTACGGCGCGTGCGCGGCGTGGGGCGGCATGGAGGTTCACCGCGACGGCTTCCGAGCCGAGTGGGTGCAGCCCGTGGCGCTGGCGTACGACCCGACGTGCAGCGAAGTGCGGGTCCTCGAACCGGTGGAGATCGAGACGACATCCGTCGTCAAGCGCGTGTTCCGCCGCTCCGAGAGGACCGTGATGCCCGATGACCGCGAGCGCGTCACCGACATCGCCCGTGGCCTGCGGATCCCCGTCGTGTCGATCAGCGCTTTGCAGACGTTCGCGCACGAGCACGGAAAGCCGATCCCGAGGAGTCTCCGGTATGCCTAAACACGCTCTTGAGTGGACGCCGTTCGTATTGGCGCTCTCCACCACCGAGGCTGCGCGCCGCGAAAACGGCCCGTACATCCAACTCTCGGTCGGCATGTGCCCCGAGTGCGGCGCGCTCGTTGCCGAGGATCAGGCCCAACTTCACGAGGCGTTCCACGCTCGGGCGGGTGCCTGATGCCTAAGTACACGCCGATGGGGCGCGCGCTCGGCCTCGACCTCAACGCCATCGCACGGGCCGTCTCCGCGTGCGTGCGCGAGGACCGCGCGCTCAACGTTGACGAGATGACCGCCGCGATGGGCGGCGTGCTCCCGAGCAAGGGCGCGATCACGATGAAGTACGCGGTCAAGGAGGGCTACTTCGAGCGGACGACGCGAGATCCGCAGGACCGCTGGTTTCCGACCGAGAAGGGCCTCAAGACGTTCCCCGTGGAGGAGGCGCACGTGATGCCCGACCAGCCGACGGTGGAGTTGGGCGAGGGCCGCACGTTCACCGGCGTGTCGCCGGAGGAGGCGGCTACGTGGACCGGCGACGACGAGGGCTGGACCGAGATCGACCCGACCAAGGAGATCGAGCCGTGAGCGACGAGATGCAGGAGTTGGAAGCGCTGTACGCCGAGGCCGAGGCCGACGGTCTGTTCGTCAAGGAGTGGGATGGCATGGCGTGCGTCGGCGAGATCTCCAAGATCGAGGCGCTGCTCGCGAAGTCCACGCTGCCGAAGGACAAGGTGCCGAGCGTCGCGGAGTTCGTGAAGGTGATGTCGCTCGGCGACGTCGCGACCGCCGGTCTCGGCTGGCCGGGCGGCGGCGACACGCGGGCCGCGCGCGTCCGCGACGGCATGGAGAAGGCCCGCGACGCGCGCAAGCCGTGGCAGGAGCGCTTCCCCGGTGCGCCGAGCGAGGACTTCTTCCCGTTCGCGGAGCCTTTCGAGGAGAAGGGCTACACGTTCTTCGCGTGGCAGCCGTCCGGCGACGGTGCGCCCCGCCACTTCGTCTTGCAGGCGAAGAAGGACGGCGAGGTCGTTCGCGAGGTCACCGTGCCGATGGACTACCCGAACCAGTGGGGTGTGGACGTCGCCGACGTGCAGTCGCTAGAGGCCGCCACCGAGACGCTGATCGGTGAGTTGCCGTGACAGGGCGCGAGCTACGCGAACTGCTCCAACACGCCCGAGCGATCTGGAACGCGCCCGGCCGTCCGACGTTCGACGTCACGTTGCACTTGTCGATCAAGGACGCCGACGCGCTGATGCAGCACATGGCCGAGTGGGAGTACCCGCCGGACGACATCCTCGACGAGATCGCCGAGAGCTTGGAGCACCGGATCCTCGCGTACCTCGAACGCTACGAGCCGAGGATGTAGATGGGGCGATGGAGTACGCGATCAGGACGGCGATCAGGCGGCGGCGCAAACGGCCGAAGCCGCCCGGCCGTTTCTGGATCCTCGCGTTCATCGTGTTCGCGAACGGGCAGAGCGCGGTCCGCAACCTGCTCGACATCGCGGACGGCTCCGTCAGCGGCTTTGGGCGGGGTGTCACGGTTTTCTTGGTCGGCGTGGAGTTCCTGATCTTGTGGCGCTTCTGGCCGGAGTTCGTGGACGAGTGGAAGAAGTGGAGGGACGACGAGTGAGCACGCATCTGGTCATGGTTCGCAGCACCCGCCGGGCGCGCGATCTGTGGCGCACGCGCTATTGGGTGGACTGCGTGCATTGCGACATGCGCACCGGGCCGCACACCGCCGCCGACGCCGCGATGGCAGCCGCCGTCGAGTGCCCGCACGAGCAGCCGATGGAGTACCTCTGCCCGATCCACGGGCCGACGCCGTGGGTGAACTTCCGAAAGCTCTCGTCCCGCGAGTACGAGCCGGAGTGCGTGACGTGCGACTCGCCGGTAACCCCGATCTACACGTCGAAGGAGGAGAACGCATGGAGGGCATGACGCAGATCTACGTGCTCCCGAGCGAGCCGAACACGCCGCCGCGTGCGCTGATCGGCGAGATCGAGATGGACACGGAGGAGGGCAAGATCACCTGTACCGGCGTGATGGCCGTGTGGAGCTTCGACGTCGGCACGTGGACGGTGGACGGCGCACCGACGCTGCCGCAGGAGTTGTGCGACGCGATCACTGCGCACGCGAAGGATCTGGGGGTGGAATGGGACTGACGTGCGAGTGCGGCAGGTGCCGGACCTGCCGCCATCGGGAGTACATGCGCAACTACCGCGCGACCGAGCGCGGCGCGCGCCTGCACCGCCAGTACGAGCGCAAGGCGCGGGCCGAAGGACGTCGTGCGCGCTACGAGTGGCCCAACCCGCCCGAGGACCCGGAGAAGAAGCGGGTGCGCCACCAGACCGAGTACGCGATCACGACCGGCAGGCTCGTGCCCGAGCCGTGCCTGTTCTGCGACGCGGAGATCGTCGAAGCGCATCATCACGACTACTCGCAGCCGCTCGTGGTCACGTGGCTCTGCCGCGCCCACCATGCCGTTGCGCACCGCAAGCCGTGAGTTGGTCGCTTGAGAAGGAGGCCCGCCTGCGGGAACTCGTCGCGTCCGGTGTGGAGTACGGCGACGCGCTGATGAAACTGTCGAAGGAGGAGAACGTGGAGCAGACGGAGGCGCAGCAGGACAAGACGCAGGAGGACGTCGAAGCCGTCGTGGCGCGCATCGCCTACGACAAGCAGTTCCGCGTCGGCGTGATGGGCGAGGGCTACTTCGTGCAGATCCAGTACGACGAGCCGGACATCCACACCGGCAACATGGAGTTGCAGCGCGGGCGCAAGTGGTACGTCTCGCCGTGGGCGACAGACTCCGAGATCGTGCAGACGTGCCTCACCGCCGCGCTCGCGTCCGCCGAGCATCAGGTGCGCGAGCACTTCGGCTACCGGCCGTTCCCGAACCGCCCGGCGCGAGCGATCTACGGGCCGCATTTCTCGGCCGACCATCTGTGGGACATCTGCTCCAACCCGGACAGCTACGACGCGCGAGCGGACCCCGAGTAGTGGCCGCGCCTGTCTGCCCGCCGGGCTACACCTGCACGTTCAACCCGCCGGACCTGCCGGGGCACGTCTACGACCCGTGGTGGACCGGTCCGTGGGGCATCGTCGCCGGGGGCGCGTGCATCGTCGCGTTCGTGATCTGCGTGTGGATCTGCGCCTACTACTGGAACGAGCGCCGCAGCGCGCGCCAGTCATGGCTGGAACGCAAGGAGGCGCGCGCGAACGACCTCGCGATGCAGGAGCAACGGACCATGCAACTCGACGCCGCGAAGGGCAACCCCGAGATGCTCAAGATGGTCCGCGAGATGCAGCGGTGAGCACGCTGGCGTGGATCTGCGTCGCCGTGATCGCGTTCCACGCGACGTGCGCGGTCGGCTACATCGCGATCTGCTGGAACGACCTGAGAGGACACCATGACGTTCGGCCAAGGCAAGACCCCGTTCGAGCACCCGGAGAAGAACACGCTCGACCTCCAAGTCGTTTTGCTCGTGACGGGACCGTGCGACGGGGAACGAGCCGAAGCGCCGAAGAACTACAGCGAGATCTGGCGATGCGGGACTGACGGCCGCTACCACGAGTACAAGCGCCTCAACGCCGCCATGTTCTCCTACGCGGGCCGCAGCCTCTCCGTGAAGGACTTCGCGCAGCACATCTCCGGGCAGGGCGGCGAGCCGTACCTCCACGTGGACGAAGCCGAACCGACCGAGCACCGCCAGTCCTTCACGAGGTCCCGCCCCGATGCCGAAACCTGATCCGCAGCCGCAATGGCCGCGCTGCTCCGTCTGCCGCAAACGCGACGTGCAGCCCGGCATGGAATGCGACTACGAGCGCGTCGGCCTCCACGGCTTCAAGCGCTGCCCGTTCGTGCTCGACGCCGACGGCAAGATCATGGGCGCGAAGAAGAAGTGATCCGCGAGATCTTCGAGGGGTGCATCGTCGCTGCCGTGCTCGGCATCACCCTCGCCGCGCTCGGCGTCCGCGACTTCTGGATCGTCGGCATCGCGAGCGTCAGCGCCATCCTGATCTGGTCGCACTACCGCTTCGACAGGAGGAAGCGATGACCGAACGCATCCGAGTCGCCGTCACCGTGTCCGTCACCGGATGGGGCGAGGAGTGCCGCATCACGAAAGTCCAGCACGTCGAACCGAAGTGGGTGTCCAGCGCATCGAGCGGTGGCTACCAACGCCCCGACAACGAAGACGTCCGCAAGGCCATCGAAGCCGCCAGCCGCGAAGCGACCGTCAGCACGATGGGCGCACTCGACCCGGAGTACCGGCCCGCATGGGACTGAGCGTCACCCGAGAAGAAGTCCGCGAAGCGCTCCGGCTCGCCGGGCACGGACTGCACCCCGACTGCGCGGTCACCCTCGCCATGATCTACCTCGACGTGCAGCCGCTCCCCGGAAGCGAAGCGCGCATCACCGCCGAAGCGCGAGACCGCGCGCTCGACCAACTCCGCATCACCCAAGAAGTCCACGCCCGCCACGGCCGCCTCCGCTACATCCCGTGCCCGCACCAGAACCCCGACACCGGCCAGCCCTGCCGCCGCGCGCGCTACCACCCGCCGCCGCACACCTACTGATCCCGATGTCGGACCGTCGGCCCGAAAGGGAACCATTCCGGCATGTGCATGAAGCGCGAGGACATGAAGCCGTGGGCCTACGTCCACGACAACACGAACCTCTACGAGATCGTCGAAGCCACACCGACGATCCTGCGGATGACCGACGCCAAGACCGACCAGATCGTCAACATCGGCGTCCTGAAAGCCGAGACGGCGCTCACCCTCATCCGCCCCGGCGTAGACGACAACACCGGCGTCAACCCCGCCGACATCCCCAAGGCGGCGTGACATTTCTGCTTGCGTGACGGGGCGAACCGCGCAAGACGCTCGCGACCGTTCGGATCGCTACACCCCGGATCGGGGTACAGTGCCGATCAAGTCCTCCCGGAACGGATGACGAGCAGCCCCCTTTCGAGCGCCCGGTGACCTCTCCTCACACCGGGCGCTCGGTCGTCCGGGGGCGCTGGCATCGTGGCCTACATGGGCAAGAACACTGGACGAACCACCGAGGCGACGGTGGGCCTCACCGCAGAGGATCTCTGGGGCCTCGTGTACGAGTGCGCCGGGGCCGCGAGCGCGCCGTTCATGCGCGACCACCCGCACGTGATGCCGTCGGAGGAGATCATCGAGGGCGTCAACCGCGTCATGGCCGAGCACGGGTTCGCGGATCCGCCGCGCGGCTACCGGCAGCCTCCGCACGAGGAGGAGTTGATCCGGGAGTTGTCGCACGTCATGAACGGCCGGGAGAACGCGAGCGACACACCGGACTTCGTGCTCGGCGAGTACCTGTTCCTGTGCCTGCGCGCCTTCGAGATCACGAGCCGCCGCCGCGAGAAGTGGTGGGGCCACCCCGCCACGTTCGAGGGCAAGCTCGACCGCGTGGAGGAGGGCAAGGAGTTCCCGTCCCTGCACACACCGGGACCGGGTGAGGTCACGGGTCCCGACGACGAGTACGACATCGGATGACCGACGAGCGCGTGAACCTCGTGATCGAGGCGTTGCTGTCCGGCGAGCACATCGACGTCTGCACCCGCTCCCGCTCGTTCTCCGGGCGTGTGTGGGAGGTCGGGCGCTCCCCCTACGACGGCAGCGTGCGAGCGCGAGTCGCGGACCATGAGGGCCGCGTCCACTACTTCCGGGTGGACCGCCCCGACGCGCTCGTGAGGGCGAGGAGGACAGGCGCATGAACCCGCTCGCGGAGATGTGGTCACGAGCGACGCTGCTCGACGAAGCGGGCCGCGCGCTCGCGAAGGTGCCGCTCGACCCGGTGGAGGATGATCTCGGCGATCTGCCGGACGAGACCACCGAGGTCGATCTCGGGCTGCCGGAGGAGGCCGCGCGCGGGCCGCTCGGAGGGGCCATCGGCCTGAACCCGGCGCAGCGCATCGCGGCGCGCAAGCGGATCCTCCGCGCCGCGTGGATCGGCTACCAGCACCGGGGCAACATCCACTACACGCAGCGGCGCAACCGGTGGGCGATCAGCACCGGCCGCCGCAGCAAGAGCGGCAAGTACCCGAACTACGCGGACTGCTCTGCGTACGCCACCTACCTCCATTGGGACGCGACCGCCGACCACCGCATCCGCGACTTCGTGAACGGGGCCGGATGGCGCGCCGGGTTCACCGGCACGATGGTCCGTCACGGCGTCCGCATCTCCCGCCCGGCGCTCGTGGGCGACTGCGTGTTCTACGGCGGCTCGTTCTGGCGTCCCCACCACGTCGCGGTGTACATCGGCAACGGCCGCGTGTTCAGCCACGGGCAGGAGTCCGGCCCGCTGATCCTGCCGTGGCGCTACCGGGGCGTCGTGCAGGTCAGGCGGTACCTGCGATGACCTACCCGGAGGTCGTCGGCGCGGTGTTCCTGATCGCGTTCGCGATCTTCTTCTTCTTCGTGGCCGCGCTCGCGCTCACCGAGGGCGTCTCGGCGGACGGATGGAAGGGCCTGTTCATCGGCTGCTTCGCGCTGCTCGGCCTCGCGTCGTGCCTGTACTTCTTGCAGGGGGTGTTGTCGTGAACGTCGGCACGTGCGGGTTCTGCGGCCGGACGATCCCCGTCGTGGAGATCCTCGACCACCTGCGGGAGGAGCACGCCATCGACGAGGAGTTGCTGTGCTGGCCGGACGGCACGCCGGTCGTGATCGAGCGGGATCTTGGGCCAGAGGACTTCGATGACGCCCGCTGATCGACGAGACGGACCGAACCCGTACTTCGCGCGGTGGCGGCAGGGACGCAAGCTCGGGCACACGGTCTACGCGATGGCCGGGCCGCAGCCATCCGACGAGGACGTGTTCCTGTTCACGACGCACGACGAGCCGCTCGCGGAGCACATCTGCCGGGTCCACAACGCGCACGCGGAGAAGGGAGCGGAGCCATGACGCCGGGCTTGTGGGGCGACCGACCGCCGCCGAAGCCGGATCCGAGGTTCGTTGTTCCGTACGACTCGACAGCGGACACACTCACCCACATCGACCGGGTGCGCCACTACCTGACGAAGGCCCTCGTGGCGCTCATGAACCGGGCGCAGGAGCACGATGCGTCGAAGCTCGCGCCGCCGGAGAAGGAGACGTTCGACGTCTTCACGCCGAAGCTCGGCGGGACGGTGTACGGCTCGCCGGAGTACAAGCAGTACCTCGCGGCGATGCAGGACGGTCTGCGCCACCACTACGAGGTCAACCGGCATCACCCGGAGCATCACGCGGACGGCATCGCGGGCATGAATCTGCTCGACCTGTTGGAGATGGTCTGCGATTGGATGGCGGCGGTGGAGCGCCACGACGACGGCGACATCATGCGGTCGATCAGGCAGAACATGGAGCGGTTCGGCTACGACGAGCAGTTGGCGCAGATCTTCGCGAACACGGTCCGCGCGCTCGCGGACGGAGGGCCGCACGGAGTCGATCCGTGAGCAGGCTGCCGTTGGAGTACCACCTGCACGCTCAGGGCTGCGTGCCGCCGTGTACGTGCGATTGCGCCGGGTGCGTGAAGGGGCTGTGCTCGATTGCGCTGGACGGATGGATCGCGGCCCGCGCGCGCGGCCTGTGGCAGATCCAGGCGGCGATGGGCAGCGCGCACCGGTCGGCGTCGTCTCAGCGGCAGGTGCTCAAGCACTTCCACGAGTTCACGGGCGGCTATGGGGAGGCGCGCGCCTCGAACGCGCGGCTGCGGGAGCTTTCGCGGGAGCGCCGGAAGCTCGTGCGCGAGTCGCGGGCCGCCGAACGCAAAGTTGCGTCCGAGCCGGTGATGCCGGAATGGGAATGATCTCGCGCGGCGGCCACGGCGTCGTGTACCTCGACCATCAGCCGGTCGGCTACGTGGAGAACGTGACCTTCGAGCACGCGGACTCGTACGCGAGGGCGGATGTTCCGGCGCGCGAGTGGAAGGACTTCAAGATCACGCGCTCGGGCACGTTCCGCGTGGACGCCGTGTCGTGGGAGTGGGAGCGCGCGGCCCGTCAGCAGATGCCGGTGAAGTGGCAGATGGACGTGGCGTCCCCTCAGTGGGTGATCCTGCCGGAATGGGAGTAGACCCGGACCCGAAGGTGATCGGCGGCGTGGCGCTGATCGGACGGCTGATCGACAAGGGCTGGATCAAGGGACCGTGGACCGTGGACACGGACGCCGTGATCGAGCATTGGCACGAGTTCCCGGCCGAGGAGCGCGGCGAGCGCCACGACTGGATCACTGCGGCCCTGCGCCTGATGAACCTCGAAGGGACCATCGACGTTCGCGGCGAGACGCGCGAGTTGAAGGGGATCACCGTCGAAGACGAGGCGGGGATCTTGCGGTTGCTGATGGACGAGGCCGAGGCGCTCGCGGGTGACGGCTGAGGAGGTCAAGCGGGCGCTCTACGGTCGCCATCCGGCGTCGCACCCGGATGGCGCGATGCCGGGGGAGTGGACGTGCCTTGAGGAGTGGAAGGGCATCGACTTCATGGCGTTCTCCGCGTGGCGGGCGAACCTGCGGATCGGCTACGAGGTCAAGGTCTCTCGTGGGGATATGCGCTCGGAGTTGCTGCGCCCGGACAAGCGCGCGGACGCGGTGAGCTTGTGCCACCTGTTCTACTTCGCGGTGCCGAAGGGGCTGCTCACGAGCGAGGAGCGGCTGTGGCCGGAGCCGAAGTGGCAGGACGGCGACTTCGACCGGACGCTGTGTCCCGGCATCCCGCCGTTCGGCAGGCTCACGTACCGGGCTGGACGCAAGATCGGCCGCTACGGCGGGTTGTGCTTCCGCTACCGGGGCCAGCGCGAGCGGCTGAACACGGTGGAGGTCCCGAAGCCGGGCGTGGTCGTGCTGCCGGAGTGGGAGCGTGACGCCGACCGCGTGAGCCGGTACTACTTCGACGAGCAGTTGTCGGAGCGGGTGACGTGCCCTACTTGCGGTGGCAAGGGGTACGTGCAGCGCTCACGAGTGGAGCGCGTGGCTCCGACGCTGTGGGTGCCGTCGGATGTCGGTCTCCTAGAGGTCGATGGGCGGGGCTGCCGAGTGGTGCGGAAGGCTCCGCGCAGGCAGCCCCGTTCTCTCAGCGACCGGGAGATCTCGGACGTGGTGCGGTGGTCAAGCGTGCGCGGCGACTGGCGTCACCGGCGCGCGCGGGCCGCCTAGCGCGGGCGGCCGAACTCGCAGCACTGGATGCCGGTCGGGTGGCCGCAGACGATGCAGCCGGGCTTGGGCTTGGGCTTCGTGGTCATGTCCCCGGTATCGGCCGGTCTTCAACACGTCTTCAACATCGTGGACGCTTGTCGGATTCCGCGATGTGATGTTGCATCGGATCGGGGGCACCATGCGTGCATGGCGGTGGCTGAGACCCCGGTGGGATCCGGGCATTCGTGGAAGCGCCGGGTCATCGTGATCGGGTTCGGGCTGATCCTCGCGTGGCCCATCGCGCTGTGGGGCGTGAGCTACAACGCGGCGAACAACCTGCGGGACTCGCAGGTACGCGGCTGCGAGCGCGGGCGGCTGGATCGCTTGGAGAACGCTCGGGCGTGGGAGGCGGCGCGGCAGGCGCGGTTGCAGACGGCGAACGATCCGAAGCAGGACGCGGAGACGCGCGCGAGCGCAGCGGAGGCGGTCAGGGTGTACGAGCGGACCATCGTGAGCTTGCGGTCCCGCACGGATCCGCCGTTCGACTGCCAGAAGGTGTTCCCGAAGCCGAACATCCTCGGCAGCTAGTAGCTTGCGGCGCGGCCCGGTGCGCGGTACGCATCGGCTGCGGGCGCGCGCCGGGCCTTCTCCTCGTGTCCCGGCACAGCTACAAGGGCCTGATGGCGCTCCCGGCGTGGTACCTGATGGACGGCGAGCGGCTCGTGGCGAGCATCCGCGCGGAGACCGGTGAGGCGGCCCGCGTGGAGTTCAAGAAGGCGGGTCTCAGGGGGACGTCGGTGCGGGCGGCGTCTGCGCACCTACGCTCACGGTCCCGACCGGGGTCGTCGCTTCCGTCGTCGCGGTGACGTCCGGCACGGTCGGCGTGAGGTCCGGCACTTGCACCGGCGGCGGTGTGGCTTGCGCGGTGACGGTCGCTTCCCCGGCGGGCGTGGTGACGGTGCCGGTCACGGTGACGGTGGGCGGCGCGGCGCGCGGCTTCGTGGGCGCGGGGGTGCTCGCGGGCGGCGCGGCTGGCAACGTCGTGGACGGCGCGCGCGGATTCGTGGCGTTTGGGGGGCGTACGGGGCCGCTGGCGGGCGGCGTGGTGCTCGCGGGTGGTGACGTACCTGTGGACGGTCGCGGCGTCTGAGACGGGCTTGTGCCGCTAGGTGCGGGAGAAGCCTGCGTGGTGCCGGTCACGGGGGTCGCGGGGCTGGTAGACGTGCCGGGTGAAG
>Ga0070687_100000018_pt1 | contig 53672 bp, 41 predicted proteins | sample KBSS33LmetaG_FD_64678 | JGI IMG/M metagenome (GOLD analysis project Ga0070687, IMG submission 64678) | Switchgrass rhizosphere microbial communities from Kellogg Biological Station, Michigan, USA - KBS S3-3L metaG | ecosystem: Host-associated > Plants > Roots > Rhizosphere ... | reverse complement strand
GGCCGGCGAAGTCGTTCTGGAAGAACGGCCAGCTCTGGCGCACCACGTGCCAGTGGCTCTGCCAGCGGATCAGGCTCGTCGCGCCCGGGATCAGCGCGTTGTGCCGGATCGCGATGTCCACGAGGATGGCGAGCGGGCGCACGAACAGCACGAGCGCCACCATGCCGGCGAGCATCGGCCATTGGGCGGCGAGCGCCGCCTGCCGGTCGGCCGCTTCCATGAGCGAGACCAGCCGGCCGATGAAGAGCGGGATCACCGTGTCGAGGAGCGCCACCGCGAGGCTGGCGGCGAACATGGCGGAATACCAGCCCCGGGTCTGGCGCACGAAGTGCCAATAGAAGGCGATCAGCCCCTGCGGCGGCTGCCCCTGGCCGGGACTCGCCGTCCCGCGGATTCCGTGGAAGAGTTTCAAGACTTTCTTTCTTGCCCTGCGGCTCTCGTCTCGTCTTGTTGTAACGATCCGGCCGCGCTTATCGTTGACACTTGAAGATACCAGATCGCATCCACCAGCAGCAGCGGAATTCGTTGCAGGATGTGACCGTTTACCCAGTATTGGACGCCATCAACCGGAGGAGCGATGAACGCCGTCACGCAAGCCGAGCTCGACCAGCAGGTCTACGATCTCTACGACGAGTACTGCCACGGCCGGATCGACCGGCGCGAGTTCCTCAGGCGCGCCGGCGCGCTGGGCGCGGGGGCGCTGGCGATGGCCTACGGCCTGATGCCCGACTACGCCCGCGCGCAGACGATCTCCTTCACCGATTCGCGCATCAAGGCGCAGTACGTGAGCTATGCGTCGCCGGGCGGTAACGGCGAGAAGATGCGCGGCTACCTCGTGCAGCCGGCCGGGCAGGGGCCGTGGCCGGCGGTGCTCGTGATCCACGAGAACCGCGGCTTGAATCCCTACGTCGAAGACGTCGCGCGCCGCGCCGCGGTCGCGGGCTTCATCGCGCTCGCGCCCGACGGCCTCACGCCGGCGGGCGGCTATCCGGGCAACGACGACGACGGCCGCGAGCTGCAGGCGAAGCTCGACCAGGCAAAGCTGCGCGCGGACATGCTGAACGGCGCGAAGTTTCTCAAGACCCACAAGCTCTCGAACGGCAAGCTAGGCGCGACCGGCTTCTGCTGGGGCGGCGGCACCACGAACTATCTTGCCGTGGCGATGGGCGCGGACCTGCAGGCCGCAGCGCCCTTCTACGGCGCGGCGGCCGAGACCGCTTCGGTCGGCAAGATCAAGGCGCCGATCCTCGCTCACCTGGCCGAGAACGATCCGCGGATCAACGAGATGTACCCCGCCTACGAGGATGCGCTCAAGAAGGCGGGCGCGCGCTACGAGATCCACGTTTACCCCGGCACGCAGCACGGCTTCCACAACAACTCGACACCGCGCTACAACGAAGCCGCGGCGAAGCTGGCGTGGGACCGCACGATCGCCCACTTCAAGAAGCATCTGGTCTAGGGCGTAACGGCTTGGCGGTCGGCATCGTCGTTCCTGCGCAGGCGGGAACCCATGTGCTCATGAAAAACAAGATGGGCCCCCGCTTTCGCGTGGGCGACGGCAACTTGTTACAGGAAAATTGCTCTGACCCCTTTTTCGGTTTTCAGGGGAGCAGGGAAGGCGAGGGCTTGAGCTCGCCGCGCTCGACGCGCGTCACGATCTCGGCGAGCCTGGCATGGCTCGGCGCCGGCACGCCGGCTTCGGCGCCCTTGCGCGCGATGTATCCGTTCATCGCGTCGATCTCGGTGCGCCGGCCCTTCAGGATGTCCTGCGCCATCGACGGGCGCTGGATGTCGGCGCGCGGGTTCGAGCCGGCCTTGGGCACGATGAGCGCTTCGACCTCGGAGAGCGCGCGGGCGTCGCCCTCGGAGGCGCGCGCCATCGTCTCCGGCTCGACACCCCGGATCTTCTCGAGCTGGTAGCCGAGCGCCTGGCCGACCCGCACGGCTTCGCCGGCGAGGCGGATCTGAAAGCGCCGGATGGCGTCGTTACGCAGGCAATCGCCCGTGGTCAGGCCGGTGGCGGCGGTGACGGGGTTACCCATGGCGTTCTGCACCAGCTTTGACCAGCGCTCGCCCCACAGGTTGGTGGTCGCCTTCGAGCTGTCGATTCCCCGGAACCATTCGACCAGCTCCTCGACGCGAGGGGTGATCCGTCCGTGCGGCTCGCCGATGCGAAACACCGTGTGCTTGTCGCCGCCTTTCGGGGCAGTCCTGCGGATGCGGCCCGCCTCGTAAAGGTCCACCGAGATGATGGAAGCGACCGCGCCGAGCGTGCGACCCCAGCCGACCACGCCGGCAATGGTTTCCTCGTTCAGGCAGTTCTGCAGCGACAGGGCGAAGCCCTGGTCGGAGAGGTACGGCGCGATGAGCGCCGTCGCCCAGCGCGTATCGTAGGACTTGACCGAAATCATCGCCACGTCGACCGGATTTCGCGCCAGGGCCTGCACTTCGGTCAGGTGCAGGGTCTTCGCCTTCCTGACGACGAATCGCTCCTCCGGCGTGACGCCGTCGAGCTCAAGGCCGCGCGCCCGGATGGTCTCTACGTGCTCCGGCCAGGGATCGATGAGCGTGACGTCGTGCCCGAGATGCGCGAGAGAGCCCCCGACATAGCCTCCCAAGGCGCCCGCCCCGACGACCGCAATGCGTTTTGTCATAGACTTGGGTAATGATAATCGAGCCGCTGGCCGGCGCGCTGGGAGCCGAGGTTCGCGGCGTCGCGCTGGCGAGTCTGCGGGAGGATGCGGCCTGGCAGGCGATCCATCGCGCGTTTCTGCGCTACTCGGTGCTCGTGTTTCGCGACCAGGCGCTCGAGGCTGCCGACCTGATGCGCGTGGGCGGACGCTTCGGCGAGCCCTGCTTCTATCCATTCGTCACCGGGCTGGAGGGCTACCCATACATCTTCGAGGTGGTGAAGGAAGAGCAAGAGACCACGAATTTCGGCGGCAACTGGCATTCCGACACCACCTATCTCGCGCAGCCGCCGCTCGCCACGCTTCTCCAGGCGATCGAGACACCCTCGCACGGGGGCGATACCCTCTTTGCGAGCACGCATGCCGCGTACGACGCGCTCTCCGAGGGCATGCGGAGCCTCCTCGGGAGCCTGGTCGGCGTGAACAGCGCCGGCCTCAAGCACGGGGGTGGCCGCCGCAAGATGCACAGCACCATCGGCGGCATGAAGGTCCACGACACCGAGAACGCCGACCAGTACGAAGCCGAGCATCCCGCGGTGCGCACGCATCCCGACACCGGGCGCAAGGCGCTGTACGTGAGCAGAAGCCACACGATCCGCTTCAAGGACATGAGCGAGGACGAGAGCCGCCCGCTCATCGACTTCCTGCAGGCTCACCAGACGCGGCCCGAGTTCACCTGCCGGGTGCGCTGGGCCCCGGGCACCCTCACGGTCTGGGACAACCGCTGCACCCAGCATAACGCCATCAACGACTATCACGGCCAGCGCCGCCGCATGCGACGGCTGACCGTGGGCGCGCAAACGCCGCGTTAACCCTTTCTGCTGCGGGCTGCGTTTCATGGTGGAACCGAGGGAGCCCACCATGCCAAATCGCATCCGCACCGGAATCATCGCCTTCGCCGTCGTTGCCGCTTTCAGCGTCCCGGCGGCGGCCCAGCAATCAGGAAGGATCAGCCGGGTCACGCTGTACCCGGGTAGCGCGGCCATCGAGCGCGCTGCAACCGTCGCGGCCGGCAGCGGCACACTGGAGATGACCGGGCTTCCGGCCAACTTCGACCTGCGCACGCTGCGCGTAGAAGCCGGCCCCGGGATTCGGGTCGGCGAGGTTTCGGTGCAGGACATAGGCCGCGCCGAGGCGCTGAGCGGCCGCGAAGCCGACCTCGAGGCGAAGATCCAGGCGCTCGCCGACGAGAAGGCGGCGCTCGAGGTCGAAGTGAAGACCGCCGAGCTCGTGCGCGACTACCTCGCCTCGCTCCGCGCGCGTCCCGGCGCGGAAGGCGACAAGGCGCATCCGATCGCCGTCGATCCAAAGGCGATTCCGGCGGTCATCGAGGCCCTCCGGCGCGGTGGCGGCGAAGCCTACGGCCAGATCCAGCGGATCGAGATCAAGAAGCGCGCCATCGACAAGCAGCTCGCCGCGCTGCAGCGCGATCTCGCACGACTGCGTACGGGCGCTCGCGACGCTCGCACGCTGGTCATCGGCTATGCCGCCTCGCGCGCAGGCGAGGTGCGCGCCACCTACCAGGTGACGAACGCGGGCTGGAAGCCCGTTTACCGCGCTGCCCTCGACTCGTCGACCTCGCGCTTGGAGCTCGAGCGCCAGGCGGCCATCGTGCAGCGCACCGGCGAGGACTGGCGCGGCGTCGCGCTGCGGCTCTCCACCGGTCAGCCGCGCGCCGCGCAGATCGTCGATCCTTCGACCTGGCAGCTCGTGATTCGTCCGCCGCTCAAGGTCGACTCGCTCTCTGCGTCAAGCGAAGTACGCTCGCCGGCCATGGCGGCGGCAATGCCCGAACGCAGGATGCTGAACGACAAGGCTGCGGGGCGTGCCGATGAGCCGGCGCAGATCGTGGCGCAATTCGAGACGCAGTTCACCACCGAATTCGCGGTACCCGGGACGGTGGATCTGGCAGCCGACGGGCGCCAGGTCAACGTGTCGCTCTCGACGGAATCCATCGCGGTCAAGCAGCGCGTCCGCGTGGTTCCCCGGCAGGGCAGCATTGCGATGGTGACCGCCGAGGCCGCGCTTCCCGACGGCGTGTGGATCCCGGGCGACACGCAGCTCTACCGCGACGGAAGCTATATCGGCTCGACCTTCTGGAACGCGCAGGCGAAGGAGAAGCTCGTGCTCCCCTTCGGTCGCGACGACCGCATCCAGGTGAGCACCAGCCGCACCAAGAACCGGAGCGGCTCGGGCGGCCTCATCAGCCAGCGCAACGAGCGGCAGATCGCCGACCTCTACATTGTCACCAGCAGGCACAAAGTGCCGGTCGAGCTCCTGCTGCTCGAAGCCGCGCCGGTGGCAGTATCCGACCAGATCAGCGTCGATGCGGCCTTCGAGCCGAAGCCCAAGCTCACCGACTGGGAAGAAAAGCGCGGCGTGGTCGCCTGGGAGCAGCCGCTCCTGCCTGGCGAGACGCTCAAGTTCGCCGCCGACTACACCATCCGCTATCCCAAGGAAGCGGTAGTGATCGGCTTGCCTTGAGATGCAGCCCGATTTTTTTGGATATATGTATATGCGCAATCGGACAGGAGGATAAGTCGAGTTAATTTCATTACCCAGTTCTGGATTGGTTCCGTCTTCACAAGTGTTTTCCCCCTGAAGAAAAACCGGTAGCATTTTTTGTAGGGAGGGAGGAAAACATGAAGAACGCATTAGCGGCTCTCGCCGCAGGGATGGTTTGTGTCGGTCTAGCGGCATGCAGCGGCGGGGGTGGAGGCGGCGGTGGTGGCGCCCCCCAGGGGCCGGTTCAATACACGGGGAACACAAACCCCGCAAATATCAGTGAGTCCAATGCCGCCGTGCTCTCCGCTGCGGCAACCAGTTCGGCGGGCACCGCCGAGATTACCGGAGCGGTCTCCAGCGTCGCGCCGGGGAGCGCGTCACAACAGAGCGAAGGGATCATCGAAGTGGGGCGGCGCATCGCCCACACTGTGCGCACGCTCAGCACAAAGACGCGTACCGAGTCGCGGCTGACCTCGGTTGCGGTCGACCGAACCTTCCCGTGCGACAGCAACGTCGGTACCGTGCGGATCTTCGGCGACGCGGATCCCGTCACCGCCGTCGGTACGATCAACTTCGCGTTCACGAACTGCCTCTCGGATGGCGATACGCTCAACGGAACCCTGACGCTACGCGTCGATAGGACCATCACCGGGCTGGGCGACCCCTTCCCCACCAATTTCACAATCAGTTTTGGAAGGCTCTCCCTTCGCGGGTCGGCAAACCTCGATGAGGGCGGGTTGATTCAGGACGTGGTCGACGTGGTAACAAACACGGAGACGGTCACTCAGAGCGTGGTCGCGCTGAACCTCGACACGGGGCGCATGATCAAGTCAGAGGCCACCTTCGTAGACACCTACGACAACGTCAGGAACGTGAACCCGACGCTCCTTACCCATTCGATCAACGGCCGCGTATTCGACAGCACGCATGGCTTCGTCACTATCGAAACACCGCCCGGCGCCGAACTGCGCTTCAGCACGCAGGATCAGCGCTTTCCGAGCGGCGGCGAGGTGATTCTGACGGGCGCCAACAACAAGCGAATTCACGTAGTGCCAAACTCCGCCACGCGGGTAACGCTGGGCCTCGATCCGGACAGCAACGGCGTGTTCAGGCAGGTGCGGCTCGGGTGGACCGATCTCACGGGGCCGATCGGGTCAGATCTTCGCGACACCGACGGCGATGGCATGCATGACAGCTGGGAGAGGGCGTTCCCCAGTGCGGTGAATGTGAATCTCTTCGATCGTGATGCCAACCCCGACAACGACCAATTCATCAATTCTGCGGAGTACCTGGGCGGTGGGAATCCTGGAGTTCCGGGGTCCAAGCCCGAGCTGATGGTTGCAGCGCCGGTCCCTGTGGTAAGCGATTTTTCTGGAGGCTTCAACTCGCTGATTTCGGGCGAGAGCGCGATCGCCTCTGATGGAACGAATTTCCTGATCGTCTCGTGCAGGACGGCGGGCGGGGCTCCGGGGGGAGCTTTCGGGGTCTTCGTATCCGAGACCGGCCGGGTAGGCATTAGCTTCCCGATCTCGAGCAACGCCGTGTGTCCGCAGCGACCTGCGGTCGCATTCGACGGAACGAATTACCTGGTCGTGGTGACGCTCGGCGACCAACTTGTCGGCTTCGGCGTGACGCCCGCGGGTGACGTATCGGCAGGCAAGCCCATCACGTCGAGCAACGACGGAACCAGCAACTCGCTCCCGTCAATCGCATATGACGGCACGAACTATCTCGTGGCGTGGCGCAATTCCTCCGGATCGGTGCCCAGCAGCATCCGCGCCGCTTTGGTGAATAAATCGGGCGACCTCGTGGGAACGGACTTCATGATACCGAACCCTGGCAATCCGCTTGTCCCGATGGTGGCGTTTGGCGGCGCCAACTATCTGGTCGTTTGGTCAGGCGGGTCAAGCGCACTCGAAGATGTCTTCGGCGCTCGCGTGTCTACATTGGGTGTGGTGTTGGACTCGCCTGCCATCCCGATCGCGACCAATTCGAGCAGCAGCCAGCTCGTGGGCGGTGTAGCTTCCGACGGAACGAATTATCTGGTCGTTTGGGACGACACGACGAGCGGCTCTGTGCCCCCGACCAACGGCTCAATACGCGGCAGGCGGGTGGCTGCGGCGGACGGATCACTGCTCGACGGAACGGCGAACACCGCCGGCATCGCAATCAGCACATCGTCAACGGTTGCGAATCACAGTTCCTCGGTTGCGTTTGCGGGCAGCGCATTCGTGGTCACGTGGGGCATCGGCAGAAACAATTCCACGTTTTCTCCCGCCGGGATCTTTGCGGCCCGCGTTTCGAAAGCCGGCGAGCGAATCGATGGCGTCCCAGGTGACCTAGGTGTGACCGTCGGCTTCTCCACCTTTTCGTCCGTATCTCTCCATCCGATCATCGCGACGAAGGGCCAGAGCCAAAGCGCGCTGATCAGCTGGCTCAGCGTTCCCGATTCCGGAAGCTTGAACGACATCCTGGCGTCGCCGGTAATCAGTCCCTGATGCATCGCCTCACCGCGCTGCAGCTGGCATTAAGAGCGATGGGCCGAGGAGTAGAGCGTCAGTCGCAAAAGGCCGGGTAAGACGGCGCTGCAGGCATTAATTCGCGCGGTGGATCTAGCACTGCGCTGCGGCGTTCATTGACGTTTTCTGAAGGAAAAATCACCCCGCTCGCGTGACGTAAGGCGCGCGGCGCGCTGTTATCCACAGCCGGCGTGAACTCTCCCCTGCGTACCCCGGATCACTGCCAGTAGTGTAGTTGGCAAGAAAGGGGGGTAGATATATGAAACGCTTTGTTCGCAATGCAGTCCGCAGCGCGGTCGCGGCGGCCTTCGTGGCCGCGGCGGCGACAAGCAACGTCGCGTTCGCCGTGGTCGAGGGCGAGGCGTCGCCGGGCGGGAATGATTCGCTTGGTACCGCCCAGCCGCTGACCTTCTCCAACGGGACCGCGGAGGTGACGGGCGCCATCGGTTCCACGACGTACTCGGTGGCGGCGGTGCCGGATGTCGACTTCTATTCGTTCGCGGCGACCGCGGGCGACATGCTGACCATCGACATCAACGGCGGCATCAAGGACGGCGGGCCGCTGAACCCGATCCGCAGCGTGGACACGGTTATCGCCCTGTTCATGGCGGACGGTACGATGCTGTACCTCAACGACGACGCCGACGACACCGACGTAGGCTCCATTGCGACGAACGACTCGCGCATCGTCAACGCGGTCCTGCCGGCGACCGGCACCTACTTCGTTGGAGTGGTCGGCACCGGGATGCAGAGCATGCACCTGTTCGCGGATGGCGGAGTGGTGACCGGCTCGACGAACGCCGACCCGAACACCGGTAACGGCAGCTACACGCTGACCATCGCCGGAGTGACGACGCCGCCGGCCGATACGCCGCCACCGGTCGACACGCCGCCGACAGATACGCCGCCGGAGCCGCCGGTGGTGACGACGCCGCCGCCGACATCGGGTGGAGCGCAGCAGGTCAACATCGACATCCGGCCGCGCCACCCGGGCGTGACGAGGATCTGGGCGAACACCGACGGCAAGATCGTGGTCGCGCTGCTCTCGTCGAGCTCGTTCAACGCGCTCAAGGTTGATCGCACCTCGATCACCTTCGGTGCCGACGGCAACGAAGCGAGCCTGATCCGTTGCCACAGCGAGGGCATCTACGTGAACCGCGACCGCCGCAAGGACCTGGTCTGCCTCTTCGACCTGAAGAAGGCCGGCTTCGAGGTCGGCGACCTCGAGGGTGTAGTCAAGGGCACGGTGGACGGCAAGCGCTTCGAAGGCCACGCGCCGCTGAAGGTGGTGCAGCACGGCAAGAAGCGCAGGCACCAGCACGACTATGACCGCTGGGAGCGCCACGCCGATCGGCGGTAACGCAAGCGAGGGACGGCGCTAGTCGCCGCTCCTGGGCAGGAAACGTCGGGGGTCCTGGTCGCAAGACCACGGACCCCCGGTCATTTTTGGCAGAACGAAGGGATTGCGCGGCACATCGACTGCATCACCGCGGGCGCAGCGCGCAAGGGCTATCCTGACAGAATCTTGCGCTCCGCACGCGGAGAGTCCGCAGATGCTGGATTGGCTGAAGAAGGACGACGACGGTCATCTCGACGCGTCGATGCGCACTCCGGCGTCGGCGGCGAAGCTGCTCGCCGGGATGCGCGGAGCCGATCCGGCCGCGGCGCTGGAAGAGCTCGCCGGTTGGCTCGAGAAAGGCCTGCCGAGCCACGACGCGAAGCTCCGCAGCCAGGTCCTGTCGCAGATCCATGAATCGGGCAGCGCGCATTCCGGCGCGCTTCTCGCCCGGTTTCTCGGCAAGCCAGCAAACGCCGGCAAGGCGGATCCATCGAGCTGGGAAGCGCTCAGCCGTTATCTCATGGTGCTGGCGCACGCACTCTACTCGTCGGCCAGGACGCCGCTGAAGGACCCCGACAGCAGCCAATCGCTCCGGCTCGTCGGCGCGGCGGACGCGGCGAGGTGCATTCACACCTGCCGAACGCTGGCAAAGGCCTGCCTCATGCGCTATCTCAGCGTTCCTGCAAAGCTCTGGCGCATGGCATACGCGGTCCATGACAAGGCGCAGAAAGTCGGGTGCGCCGCGACGCCGGTCCACCTGCAGGGCCCGGGCAAGGCGGCCACGACCGTGACGCAGGAGCTGCTGCGGCTGTTGATGCTCCATTCGTGCGCGCCTGAAATGATGGCGCCGCGGCAGATCGAAGTGGCCGACCGCGTGACCGAGCAGCTTGGCCAGGACTTCACGCTGCGCCCGCGCGGCGCTGCCGACATGCCGTTCTGCTTCGATCCGTCGAGCGAGCTGCCGCCGCACCGCTCGAGCGGCCAGCCCCCCGGCGAGGACAGCAGCATGCGGTTCTTCGGCGCCGGCGCCGGCTTGGGCGCATTGGAGCGGCTCCACAAGGAACTCGCGACGGCCAAGCTCGAGGACATCAAGGCGTTCGGCAGCGACATCGATCCCTACACCCAGGTCTCGGCTACGCGGCATCTGCTGGCGTTCTGGGGCCCGACGTGCCCGTACACGCCCCCGGCGCGCTCGCCGGCTTCGGGCGAGCTGAGGGTGATCCACGGCCATGCGCGGGTGTGGCAGGAGCTATGGAGTGCCCGCTCCACCAGCACCGAGCTGACCCTGGTCGAAGACGGCGCCTCCGGGCCGCAGGCCGCGGACAGCTGGGCGCTGCACGCCACCGGCGGCAACGAGCTGGGCGCCGAAATTCCGGCCGCTTCGGCGGAACGGGCGCGTTGCGGCAACGTGGTCGGTGTTTCGATGAACGGCAGCGGCGAATGTTGGGTGGGCGTCATCCGCTCGGTGCACGCCCGGCGCGACGGCTGCCTGGACGCCACGATCGCGATCCTGAGCCGCGCTCCGCAGGCCGTGGAGCTGCGCACGCTTTATACGCACGGCGAGGAGAGCGGCTATTCGGCGGAAGCCGCACGCGAATTTGCCTTCAATCGCGCCTGCGCTATCGTTCTTGCGGACGGCTCGGCAGACTCGCAGACGCCCAACCTTCTGCTGCCCGCGGAAGGCTGGAAGGAAGGCCGCGTGTACGAAGTGGCCGTGAACGGCTCTGCGCGTCATCTGCGCGGCGCTCAGCTCTTGCGCCGCGGCGACGACTACGTGCGCGCCACCTTCGAGTGGGTGGAACAGGCCGAAAGCGTGGCCTAGCGCAGCGCGCTGTAGACCTGCGCGAGCGAATGCTTCCCGCCCTGCCCGGAAGCAAGTGCGAGCGCGGCCCGGGCCAGCTTCTCAGCATCTCCCGCCGCGATCTCGGCCGCCAGGGCCCGCGCTTCCGCGCTCGTCAGGGTGCGTACGTGGACGCGGGCGAAGCAGCGTCCCGGGCGGATTAGCGCCTCGTCCAGGTCGCCGACGTTCGGCAGGTTGGTCGAGAAGATGATCTTGCGTCCCTGCGCGCGCACCACGCCGTCGGCGATCGTCAGAAAACGATGCAGATGGTCGTTGCCGTCGGCGCGCGGCTTCAGCAGATTGTCCGCGTCTTCGACCACGAAGGCGTCGTGCGACCCCGTAATGAAGCGCACGAAGATGGCATCGCTCGCGAGCGCGCGCATGTCGCCGGTGTAGAGGCATTCCGCTTGTTCCCCCTTGCGGCGCGACATCTCGCCGAGGATGGCGCGGATGAGGCGCGTCTTGCCGGTGCCGGGCGGGCCCTGCAGTACCAGTACCGTCTCCGGCGCGCGCAGGTAACGATCGATAAAGGCGCGCACACCCTCCTTAACCTCGGGATAGGCCGCATCGCTCACCGCGTCGTCCGCCATTTCCTCGATGCTGGCGCTCTCGAGATCGTTGCCGCTCAGGAAGTGCCAGTCGATGAGGAACATCGGTTCGGTGATGCGCGTAGGACCGGCCTTGGCGAGCAGCACCTGCTTCGCCGACTCGGCGCGCACGAGATCGGCGGCCCAGATGTAGAACGAGCACGAGCAATAGTCGGACTTGCGTGAGCCGTACGCGGCGATGAGCAGGCCGTCGCCATCCAGCAGCATCGACTCGCCGTGGAGGCGCTCGGCTCGCCACGCCGGGTCGAGCGCGATCGCGTCGAAGAGCACTTCGAGCTCGACGCGGGCGGCGAAGCGCAGCACACGGTAGATCGGATAGCGCGCCGAGCCCTCCTCGAGCGCGCGCATCACGCGGCTCTCGTGCACCAGCGCTCCAAGATAGCGTACGTTGTGCAGGATGCCGCTGAACGATCTTTCTTCCATCGGTTTCATTCGGTTCGTGTCTCGAAAAAGCGGCCGGCTCGGAACCATTCCAGCCGTCACAAGATCAATCCGAGCCTCACCGCTTGCAGCACGGCGGCTGGCGCGCTGTGCACGTCGAGCTTGCGGTAGGCGTTCTTCACGTGCGTGCCGACCGTGTGCGCCGACATTCCGAGCTCGGCTGCGGCCTGCGCATACGTGCGGCCGCGCGCGAGCAGGCGCAGCACGTCGGCTTCGCGCTCGGTCAGGCGTTCGTTCTGCTGCATACAACCTCCACTTGCCGCTCGTCCTTGTAGTCCATTCATCGAAACATCCAAGTTGTAAGAGATCGGCTCGCACGGGCAACAAAAAGCCCGGGGACCTTGCGGCGCACCCGGGCTCGGGACGGACGACCAGCGATTGCTTGATCGCTAGAAGGCCTCCTCCGCTCGGTGCGCGCGCGTTCCCGCCGCGCAGGTCGCGCTTGGCGTCCGCGGTTGCTCGAGTCGAAAATGTCGGTTTATCGAAGTTCGATTCATATCGGTTTCTCCTAACGCCGTGCCGTTGCAGCGGCGTTGACGCTCCAGGAACAAAAAAGCCCGGAGCGCTCGCGCGGTCCGGGCTTCGGATGGGCGCAAAGCGCTTACGCGATCTTCGTCTCCAGAAGAGCGTCTCCAAGAAGTGTCTTCGGTAGCGTCATTTGCTCCCTTTGCATGTGCCTCATGTTCCGAGTGGGCGCGCATTGTAGTCTTGAAAAAAGCAAAGTCAATACCCATATGCTGGCATAGAGGCTGTGACCGGCGACACCCTCTGCGGACCTGAAGAATCGAAAGTCAAGAGAACTTGTTGGCAACAGTCGCACCTCGCTGCCTTCGCAACCCTCGAGTGCGCAAAGGCAGTACGACCGGCGCCTGGAAATAAGTAAGCCCGGGGGATCGCTTTCGAAAGCGCAGAATCAAGACGAGAAGACAAGAGTGTTCCATGCAACCCGACGTCCACATTCTCATCATCGGTGGCGGCCTCTCGGGCCTCAGCGCGGCGCTGCATCTCGTGCGTGCCGGAGTCGAGGACGTTTTCGTGCTTGAGGCCGAGCACATCGGACTGGGCGGAAACACGTACCTGTCCGGCACGCCGGGCCCGGTGTTTCCCGACTACACCAAGATGGTGCTCACGCCGGATGACCGGGGCTATACCTATCTCTCGCGGCGCTTCAACCGCCAGGTGGCGCTCAACCTGATGCGGGTCAAGCGACGAGGCGTCGAGCTGCAGCTCCAGCTCGCGCGGGAGTTCGATCCGCGGCTCGTGCGGCAGTACGGAACGCTGATCGTCGGTGAGCCCGACGACGAGAGGAGGCTGCGCGAGGAACATCGGGTGATGCGCGACCTCGGAATCGATGCCGACATCGAGCGCTACGATGCCGGGCGCATCGAAGCGCTGTACGGCGCCGCCCCCGGAAAGTACGTCCAGGGTTTGTTCGTCACTGGCGACGCGATCGTCGACTCGACGCGCTACGTGCAGGCGATCGCACGCTCGCTCGGCGAGACGCGTTACCGCGAGCAATCACGCGTGGTCGCGCTGCGCGAGGAGGGCGAGGGGGTGCGCGCCGAGCTGGAGAGCGGCGAGTCGGTGAGCGCTGCGCACGTGGTCATCGCGACCAACGGCTTCATCATCGATCGCGACGTGAATCTCAACGGCAGGATGCGGTCCTACTGGACCTTTCTCGTCGCCTTCGACGATCCGGGCGAGAACACGCCGAATGCCTACTACTTCGATCCGCGGGCGCACTATTGGGCGCGCCAGGACGGCAAGCTCATCGTCGGTGGCGGTGACACGCCGGTGGTCGACGACAATTTCCACGCGCCGCCGAACGCCGCGCGCTCCGCCGAGCGGCTGGTGCGCTGGTGCGCCGAGACGTTTCCTCGCCTTGCCGGACGCAGGGAGCTCGCCCTGCACTACAGCGTATTCGGCGAAACCCGCGACAACCTGCCGATCCTCGGCCGCTTTTCGCCGCAGAGCCGTCTGTGGTACGTCGTGGGCGATAACGGCGACGGCCAGAGCACGCTGAGCTGCATCGCCCACCTGCTGCCGCGCGCGATGGGCTTTGCCCAGCCGAGCGCGGAGGAGGAAGCGCTTATCGCCTTTCTCTCCCCCGGGCGGGAGAGCTTGAAAGAACCGCCGGCGAAGCCGGCGTCGGCTGCCGAGATCGCTTCCGGCCCTGCCGTGACCCCTGCCGAGCGCGGCGGTCTCGAGCCCTCCGGGTCGGGTGATGGCGAACTCCAACAAACGCCAGAAGACGTTCTGACGCCGTAGATCACGCGGGCGCCGCGGCTACTTGCTTAGCTGGATGAAGCGCAGCTGGCTCTGCGGCAGATCGGGAACCACCACGGTCATCGCGCCTTTCGCCCCCGGCACGATGCAGAAATCGGCCGGGCCCTTGAAGCCGTCGGCGAGCTTCTGCACGCCGCCTTTGTCGCTCCAGCGCGAGAGCGAGCCGGTGTTCCAGTCGGTGAAAAGGAGCGAGCCGTCCTTCATCTCGTAGATGCCGTCGAGCCGGCCGATGGGATCGGAGATCGGCTTGATCTGGCCGCTGACGCCTAGCGCGAAGATCGGGCGCGGCTTGTCGGCGGCAAGGAAGCCGACCATGTAGAGCATGCCGTTGCGCGCCGGGTAAAGGCCGTTCGGGTTGACCGAGGCGCCGGAGAACACCTGGGTCACCGCGGGTTCCTTCTTCGCGTTCAGGAAGTCGGCGGGCTCGACCTTGACGAGCTTGTCGTTGCGGTTGTCGCTCACGTAGAGCGTCTTGCCCACGACCGCGGGATCGTTGGCGAAGCCCACGCCGGGAAGCGCGAGCTTGCGCCCTTTCTTGCTCTTCAGGTCGAAGAGCCACACCGCGTCGATGTCGGTGACCCAGAGGCGATTGCCCTGGATCCAGATGCCTTTCGGCTTGTTCAGCGCTTCGCCGCCGGCGGCGGGCAGGAATTTCTGCTCCAGCACCTTGCCGTCGAGGCCGACCTTGCTGATGTAGCCCTGGCCATCCTTCGCCGCCGCATCGAGCTTGGCGCCGCCGAAGTTGCCGACGTAGAGCGCCTTTGTTCCCGCGTGGTAGGCGCACGACTCCGGGAACGCGAAGCCGCCGGCCGTCTTGTCGGAGGCCACGCGCAGGCTGTCGCCTCCCTGGCCCAGTGCCGACTGCGAAAGCGCAATTGCGCCAATGATGATTACGAATTTCATGGGGTTTCCTCCTCCCGGGAAGAAGCGGCCACTATACCCAGTTCCGTGCCCGGCGGACCGCCTCGCGCCAGCGCGACATCCGCGTGTCTCGATCGGAAGAACTCATATGAGGCTCGAAGCGCCGCGCGGCCTTCCATTGCTGCGCGAGCTCCTCGCGCGACTTCCAGAGATCGACGGTGAGGCCGGCGAGATAGGCGGCGCCGAGCGCGGTGGTCTCGAGCACGCGCGGCCGGACAACGGGAACACCCAGAAGGTCGGCCTGGAACTGCATCAGGAGGTCGTTCGCGGATGCGCCGCCGTCGACGCGCAGCTCGGCGAGCTTCTCGCCCGAGTCCTTCTGCATCGCTTCCAGCACCTCCGCGCTCTGGAAAGCGATCGACTCGAGCGCTGCGCGCGCGAGGTGGGCTTTTGTCGTTCCTCTCGTCAATCCAAGTATGGTGCCGCGCGCATTCGGGTCCCAGTAGGGCGCGCCCAGCCCGGTGAAGGCAGGGACGACGAAGACATCGCCCGAGTCCATCACCTCTGCGGCCAGGCGCTCCACTTCCGAGGAGGAGGAAAAAAAACCGAGTTGGTCGCGCAGCCACTGCACCACGGCGCCTGCAACGAACACGCTGCCTTCGAGCGCGTACTCCTTCGCGCGCGTCTGCGCGCACGCGGTGGCGACGAGGCCGTTCGCCGACTGCACCACCTTGTCGCCGGTGTGAAGCAGCATGAAGCAGCCCGTGCCGTAGGTGTTCTTCGCCATGCCGGGCGCGTGGCAGGCCTGGCCGAACAAGGCTGCCTGCTGGTCGCCGGCGACGCCCGCGATCAGGAGAGGCTCGCCGAGGACGCCTGCCGGAACCATGCCGAAGGCGTGCGCCGAGGGATGGACCTCCGGCAGGATGGCGCGCGGCACTCGCAGCAGCCGAAGCAGCTCGTCGTCCCACTCGTTGGTGTGGATGTTGAAAAGCAGCGTGCGCGAGGCGTTGGAAACGTCGGTGACGTGGGTGCGGTTGCCGGTGAGGTGCCAGACGAGCCAGGTGTCGACCGTGCCGAACGCGAGTTCGCCGCGCGCCGCGCGCTCGCGCGCGCCGGGAACCTGGTCGAGGAGCCAAGCGAGCTTGGTGCCGCTGAAATAGGGATCGATCACGAGCCCGGTGCGCTCGCGGATCAGGCTCTCGGCGCCGACCTCGCGCAGGTCCTTGCAGAGCTCGGCGGTGCGCCGGTCCTGCCACACGATCGCGTTCGCGATCGGCTCGCCGGTCTGCCGGTCCCAGACGATGGTGGTCTCGCGTTGGTTTGTGATGCCCACGGCCAGAAGATCTTTTGTGGAAATTCCACTTTTTCGGACCGCGTCGCGCGCCACATCGCGTTGCGTCTCGAAGATCTCGCGCGGGTCGTGCTCCACCCAGCCCGCCTGCGGAAAGATCTGGCGGAACTCGCGCTGCCCGAGCGCGACCGGTCCGCCGGCCTCGTCGAAGAGGATCGCCCGCGAGCTCGTGGTGCCCTGATCGAGGGCCAGAACGTACTTCACCGAAAAAATTCTAGCAGGGGCCTGCTAGAATCCGCGGCCTATGTCCCTGCCGGTCACCGAGGTCGAGCGCGAGCTCCTCCACACGCGCCGCGTCCGCTACGAGGGCTACAAGCGCGCCGACGGGCTCTGGGACATCGAGGCGCACCTCACCGACATCAAGAACCACGACTACCACCTGAAGACCGGCGTGCGCCGCGCCGGCCAGCCGGTGCACAGCATGTGGCTGCGCCTCACCATCGACCGCAGGTTCAACGTCGTCGAGGCGGCCGCGTCTTCGGAGGCCGTGCCGTATCCGGGCGGCTGCGAGAGCATCGCGCCGGCCTACCGGCAGCTCGTCGGCCTGAATCTGGTGCGGGGTTTCAGGCAGAAGGCGAACGAGCTGCTCGGCGGCGTGCGCGGCTGCACCCACCTCACCGAGATGCTCGCCGGCATGCCGACCGCCGCGATCCAGTCGTTCGCAGGCGAGATGAAGGAAGAGCAGGACGACGGCTCGAAGCCCTTCCAGCTCGACCAGTGCCACGCGCTCGAGACGAGCACCGAGACGGTCCGCACCTGGTATCCAAAATGGCATAGAGGCAAAGCGGCATGAAGATCCACGAATACCAGGGGAAGGAAATCTTCCGCAAGTTCGGCGTGCCCACGCCGCGCGGCTTCCCGGCGTTCACCGTCGACGAAGCGGTCGATGCGGCGAAGAAGCTCGGCGGCAGCGTCTGGGTGGTCAAGGCGCAGATCCATGCCGGCGGCCGCGGCAAGGGCGGCGGCGTGAAGGTCGCGAAATCCCTCGACGAAGTGGCAAAGCTCGCGTCCTCGATTCTCGGGATGCAGCTCAGGACCCACCAGACCGGGCCGCAGGGGCAGAAGGTGCGCCGGCTGCTCGTGGAAGAGGGCGCCGACATCAAGAAGGAGCTCTACGTCGGCATGGTGGTCGACCGCGGCTCGCAGAAGGTCGTGCTGATGGCCTCCTCCGAGGGCGGCATGGACATCGAGGAAGTGGCCGCGAGCGCGCCCGAGAAGATCCGCAAGATCGCGATCGATCCGGCGCAGGGCCTCGCCGACGCCGACGCCGACGAGATCGCGCTCGGCATCGGCATCCCGCAAGCGGCCCTGGCGCAGGGCCGCGCGCTCTTCAAGGCGCTCTACAAGTGCTTCTGGGAGACCGACGCCTCGCTGGTCGAAGTGAACCCCCTGATCGTCACCGGCCGGAACCAGGTCGTCGCGCTCGATTCGAAGATCAACTTCGACGACAACGCGCTGTTCCGCCATCCGGACATCGCCGCGTTGCGCGACTTCGACGAGGAGGACCCGGCCGAGGTCGCGGCCTCGAAGCACGACCTCAACTACATCCAGCTCGACGGCAACATCGGCTGCCTGGTGAACGGCGCGGGGCTCGCCATGGCGACCATGGACATCATCAAGTTCTACGGCGGCAACCCCGCGAACTTCCTCGACGTCGGCGGCGGCGCGACCACCGAGAAAGTGACCGAGGCGTTCAAGATCATGCTGAAGACGCCCGGCCTCAAGGCGATCCTGGTCAACATCTTCGGCGGCATCATGCGCTGCGACGTGATCGCGCAGGCGCTGGTCGACGCCTCCAAGGCGGTGAGCCTGCACGTGCCGCTGGTGGTGCGCCTCGAGGGCACCAACGTCGAGCTCGGCAAGCAGATCCTCGCCGACTCGAAGCTGCCGATCATTTCGGCGAAGAACATGGCCGATGCGGCGGAAAAAGTCGTGAAAGCGGCAAAGCAATGAGCATCCTGATCGACAGGAACACCCGGGTGATGACGCAGGGCATCACCGGCAAGACCGGCCAGTTCCATACGCGCATGGGCGTGCAGTACGCCAACGGCAAGAGCTGCTATGTCGCCGGCGTAAACCCGAAGAAGGCGGGCGAGGACTTCGAGGGCATCCCGATTTTCGGTTCCGTGAAGGATGCGAAAAAAGCGACCGGAGCGACGGTGTCGGTCATCTATGTGCCGCCGCCCTTCGCCGCCGCGGCGATCGACGAGGCGGTCGACGCCGGGCTCGATCTCGTGATCTGCATCACCGAGGGCATTCCGGTGCGCGACATGATCCGCACCAAGGACCGCATGGCGGGGAAGCGAACGCTGCTCGTGGGCCCGAACTGCCCGGGCGTGATCACGCCCGACGAGCTCAAGATCGGCATCATGCCGGGCCACATCCACAAGAAAGGGCCGGTCGGCGTGGTGTCGCGCTCCGGCACGCTCACCTACGAGGCGGTCGGCCAGCTGCGCGAGCTCGGCCTGGGCCAGTCGAGCTGCGTCGGCATCGGCGGCGATCCGGTCAACGGCTTGAAGCACATCGACGTTCTCAGGATGTTCAACGACGACCCGCAGACCGAGGCGGTCATCATGGTCGGCGAGATCGGCGGCAACGACGAGGAGATCGCGGCGCGCTGGGTCAAAGACCACATGAGAAAGCCGGTGGTAGGCTTCATCGCCGGCGTCACCGCGCCGCCGGGAAAGAGGATGGGGCACGCCGGGGCGATCATTTCCGGCGGCAAGGGCACGGCGCAGGAGAAGCTGGCGGTGATGGAGGAGTGCGGCATCAAGACCACGCGCAATCCCGCGGAGATGGGGAAAATACTGCAGTCCGTTCTGAGATAAGAAGACAATTCAGACCCTGGCAAGACCTTATTCGCTAGTAGCCACGCTGCCCTACGCGGCGACGATTTTCCTTTCGTCGTTCCTGCTGTTCCTGGTCCAGCCGATCATCGCCAAGCAGATCCTGCCGTGGTTCGGCGGCTCGGCCGGGGTCTGGACCACCTGCCTCGTGTTTTTCCAGAGCGTGCTGCTGGCAGGGTACGCCTACGCCGACCTCACCACGCGCCTGGGCGCGCGCCGGCAGGCACTGCTGCACGTGGCGCTCCTCGTCGTGTCGCTCGCCTGCCTGCCGATCATCGCCTCGAGCGGCTGGAAGCCGCGCGGCGAGGAGGAGCCGATCTCGCGCATCCTGCTGCTCCTCGTCGCGACCATCGGGCTGCCGTACTTCCTGCTCTCCACGACCACGCCGCTCCTGCAGTCGTGGTACTGGCGCCGCTTTCGCAGCGCCGTGCCGTATCGCCTGTTCGCGCTCTCGAACTTCGCTTCGCTGCTCGCGCTGCTCGGCTTTCCGGTGCTGTTCGAGCCGGTGTTCGACCTGAAGCAGCTCGGCTGGGGCTGGTCGCTGCTGTTCGGGCTGTTCGCGCTCCTCTGCGCGGGGACCGCGCTCCTGTCGATGAACGGTTTCGACCCCGTAGAAAAAGATGCGGCGCCGAAGCCGGCAACGGCTCTGCCGGTAAAAGATCAGGTGCTGTGGCTCGCGCTCTCGGCGATGGGCTCGGTGATGCTGCTGGCGGTCACCAACCACGTGACCCAGAACGTCTCGAGCGTGCCCTTCCTGTGGGTGCTGCCGCTCGCGCTGTACCTCATTACCTTCATTCTGGTGTTCGACCATCCGCGCTGGTATTTGCGCGGCGCGCTGCTCGTCGCATTGGTTGCGCTGCTCCCGGCGATGGCGTACTACATTCCGTCGCTCGACTTGCGCGTCGCGGCGCCGCTGTACATGGCCGGAATGTTCGTCGCGTGCATGGTGTGCCATGGCGAGCTCGCGCGGCTTAAACCCGATCCGGCGCACCTCACGCGCTTCTATCTCATGATGTCGCTCGGCGGGGCGCTCGGCGCGGTGCTGGTGGCGGTGGTTGCTCCACTCGTGCTGCGGGGCTACTTCGAGCTCGGCATCGCGCTGGTCCTGCTCGCCGCTCTGTTCGCTCTACGCGTGCGCGGCGTCGCGAAGTGGGGAGTCCTCGCGGTCCTCGGCGCAACGATCGTCCTCGTGGTGAGGGGCGCGGGCGACTACACGCGCAGCATCCGGGTGATGGAGCGCGATTTCTACGGCGTGGTGCGCACCGCCGACCACTTGAGCCCGGTGCCGTACCGCTCGATGTACCACGGCGCGATCATGCACGGCGGGCAGCTCCTGGGGGACTCGTTCCGCAACACCCCCGCCGATTACTTCAGCCCCGATTCGGGCTACGGCCGGGTGTTCACCTCGCTGCGCGAGATGAATCCGAAAAAGCCGCTGAACGTCGGCGTGATCGGCCTCGGCGCCGGGGTCATCGCCGCGTGGATGAAGCCCGGCGACGCGCTCACGTTCTATGAGATCAGCCCGCGCGTGGTCGACATTGCGCGGCGCGAGTTCACCTACCTCGCCGACACCCCGGCGAAGACCGAGCTGGTCATGGGCGACGGGCGCCTGTCGCTCGAGCGCGAGCCCGCGCGCGGCTACGACGTCCTGGGCATCGACGCGTTCTCGGGCGACTCGATCCCGATGCACCTCGTCACGCGCGAGGCCATGGCGCTCTACGTGAAGCACCTCAAGCCCGACGGCGTGATCGTGTTCCAGGCCACCAACCGCTACATCGACCTGCTGCCGGTGGTGAAGCGCCTCGCCGCCGAGTTCGGCTTCGAGGCGGTCAACGTTTCCGACAGCCCGGACGCCGACGACGGCCCCGAGTACTGGTACTCCTCGACCGACCAGGTGATCGTCACCCGCAACCGCAAGCTCCTGGAATGGGCGCGCATCGCCGAGGTCGCCGAGCCGATCGCGGAGCGCGGGGATCTTCCAGTTTTCACCGATGCGCATCACAATCTGCTGCGGATCCTGAAATGAGCGAAACCGCGAGCCTTACCCTGAAGCAGGTCGACGTCTTCACCGGCAGGCCCTTCTACGGCAACCCGGTCGCGGTGGTACTGGGTGGCGAGGGGCTCGAGACCGAGGATATGCAGCGCATCGCCTGCTGGGTCAACCTTTCCGAGACCACTTTCCTGCTGCCCTCGTCCCAGGCCGACTACCGCCTGCGCATCTTCACGCCGCAGCACGAGCTGCCCTTCGCCGGGCACCCCACCATCGGCAGCGCCTACGCTGCGCTCGAGTCGGGCTTCGTGGAGAAGAAGAAGCTCCTGCGGCAGGAGTGCGGCGCCGGGATCCTCGACCTCTCCTTCGAGGACGAGCGGATCTTCGTGCGCGGCCCGGAGCCGCGCATCACCGACGTGCGCCGCGGGCTGCCGTTCGCCAAGAAGCTGCTGCGCATCGAGGTCGGCCCGATCTGGATCGTCGGCGAGGTGGCGGATGCGCAGGAGCTCGCCGCGCTCAAGCCCGACATGGGGGCGCTCGCCGCCTTCACCATCGACCACGAGGCGACCGGCATCACCGTGTTCGCGGCCTCGGGCGAGAAGCAGACCGCGATGCACGTGCGCTCGTTCGCGCCCGCGCACGGCATTCCCGAGGATCCGGTCTGCGGCAGCGGCAACCTCGCGGTCGCTCACTATCTCAAGCAGACCAACAGCCTCAAGCGCTTCGGCGAGCGCTACATCGCCCGCCAGGGCATGCAGATGAAGCGCGACGGCCGCGTGCACGTGCGCGTGGACGAGGACGGCGTGCGCATCGGCGGCCGCGCCGTCACCTGCATCGAGGGGACGCTCCGGATCTAGGTGTCGAGGTCGGGCTCGCCGCAGTGCTGCAGGATCTCGGCGCGCACGCGGTCGCGCAGCCGCAGCACCGCGTTCCAGTCGTCGCCGTCCGGGGCGATCGGCGCCCCTAGGGTCGCGGCGATCGGGGCGCGCCGCGGATACCAGGTCTCGTCGCGCAGCACCGAGCGCACGCCCCGCAGCGACACCGGCACCACCGGGATGCCGGCCTGCGCCGCGACCTGGAACGCCCCGGCGCGGAACGGCATCAGGCCGCTGTGGCGCAGCAGCGTGCCCTCGGGGAAGACGATGAGCGAGGCGCCGTCCTTGGCGGCCTGAACCAGCGCGTCGGCGTGCTCCGCGCTGCGCTGCACGTCGAAGCGCTCGACGAACACCGCGCCGAGTCCCTTCACCAGCACGCGGCTGAAGAAGTTGTCTGCGAGCTCGCGCTTCGCCACGAACGCGTAGCGGCGCCAGGGCAGAACCGCTACCAGCACCGCGCCGTCGAGGTAGCTGGTGTGGTTGGATGCGATGACGTGCGGCCCGGACGAGGGCAGATTTTCGAGGCCCTGCACCGCGACCGGAATGCGGCAGACGCGGAAAAAAAAGCGCATGCAGCGCTGGGCGACGTTCCAGGTGACGCGGCCGGGCGCTACCAGCGCCGCGACGAACACGAGCACGAGGGAGAGGCCGAAGATCAGCCACGCCGCCAGGACGAACAGCACGCCCTGCGCGGCGCGAAGGCCGCGGCGCAGCTGCGGACCGAGGCCGGCCAGGATGAGGCGGATGAACTGCAGCCACACCGTGCGCGATGCCGCCGAGCTCGGCCCGCGCTCGTAGTACTCGCGCGCCGCGACGCGGCGGATCTTGCCGCTGGAGGTCTTGGGCACGGTGTGCGGCGGCGCGAGCACGATGTCGTCGACCGGCCCGCCGATGAGCGACACCGCCAGCTCGTTGATGCGGTGGCGCAGCTCGTCGTCGAGCGCGGTGTCGCGGCTGCGCGTCTCGGCGAGCACCACCACGCGCTCGGTGCCGCTCGCACGGTCGAGGCTGCCGAACACCGCCACGCAGCCGCGCCGGATGCGCGGCAGGTCGCCGATCGCCTCCTCGAGCTCGTAGGGCGTGATGTTGCGTCCGCCCTTGATGATCACGTCCTTCTCGCGCCCGGTGATGAAAACCATGCCGTGCGACATGTAGGCGCGGTCGCCGGTGTTGACCCATTCGCCCGAGAACAAGGCCTTTGTGGCGTCGGGGTTGCGGTAATAGCCGCTTGTGGCCGACGGGCCGCGGAACTGGAGCTGGCCTTCGTTCGAGTCGGGCAGCTCCAAGCCGGCGGCGTCGACCACGCGCAGGTCGTGCCCAGGCAGCACGTAGCCGCAGCCGACCACCTTGAGCGGCGCCGGGTCGTCCGTGCGTGCCGGCACCGCGCGCGCGTCGCGCGAGAACACGCCGCGGTCGAGCGAATCGACCCTCCAGGCCTGGCCCGGCGGCGTGAAGGCGAGCCCGACCGAGCATTCGGCCAGGCCGTAGACCGGAGAAAGCGCGTTCTTGCGCAGCTTCCACCTCGCGAAGCGGTCCTGGAACGCGGTCATGGTTTCCAGGCTCACCGGCTCGGCGCCGTTGAAGGCGAAGCGCCACGACGAGAGATCGAGGCCGTCGAGCTCCTCGTCCTGGATGCGCCGCAGGCAGAGCTCGTAGGAGAAGTTCGGCCCGCCCGAGATCGTGCCGCCGTGGCGATGGATCGCGCGCAGCCACTGGCTCGGGCGCGACAGGAACGCGAGCGGCGACATCAGCACGACGGGAAAGCCGCCATACATGGTGGCGAAGCAGCCGCCGATGAGGCCCATGTCATGGTAGAGCGGCAGCCAGCTCACGAACACGTCCTCGGTGGTGGCGCGCGCGGCTTTGATCATCGCGCGCACGTTGGCGAGCAGGTTGGCGTGCGTCAGCACCACGCCCTTCGGGTTGCCGGTGCTGCCGGAGGTGTACTGCAGGAACGCGATGTGGCCGGCGCGGCCGCGCACGGGCGCGAAGTCGCGCGCCTCGCCGGAAAAGTCCTCCGGCACCATCACCGCGCGCAGCGACTCGACCTGGGCGCGCAGCAGCCAGGCGAGCGGCTTCGCCTCGGGAATGGTCACCATCACCGCGGCGCCGGCGCTTTTCAGCACGCCCACGTGCCGCGTCATGTGGTCCTCGATGGTGGTGAGGCGCGCCGGCGGGTAAAGCGGCACCGGGATCGCTCCGGCGAGGAGGGTCCCGTAGAAGCAGAAGAGGTACTCCCTCGAGGTCGGCAGCATGATCGCCACCGTCTGCCCCGGCCCCACGCCCTGCGCGGCGAGGCGCGCGGCGTAGAGCATCGCGCCTTCCCACAGGTCGCGGTAGGTGATCCGGTGCTCCTTCTCGCCGTCGTAGAGAAACACGGTGAGCCGCTCGGGCTGGCGCTCGACGTGGTATTCGAGCGCTTCGACCAGCGTCTGTGCCTCGGCGGGAGCGCGCACGCCTTCGCCCTGCACCAGGCTCGCGGCGCTGCGCTCGGCGCCGTGCGGCGCCGCGCCCGCGGCAGCGAGGAGAAAGCGCAGCAGGTCGCGCGGCGTCTCGCTCGAGGCGAGCGCCTGCTCGGGCAGGCTGGCGCGGAATTCGCGCTCCAGCCGCAGCACCAGCTCGACGCGCGCTAGGCTGTCGAGGCCGAGGTCGCGCTCGAGCGAAGAGTCGAGCGCGATGTACGCCTCCACGTGCGGGCGCGCCTCGCGCGCCACCGCGGCGACTACGCCGAGCACACGGTTGGCATCGATCGCGGCAGGAAGCGGCGGTGCAGAGCCCACAGCGCGCCGAGTGTACACTCGTCGCGCTTGACGTTATTGAACGACAAACTGCTTCCCATAGCCCGGGAGGTCGAGTTTCGCAGGGGCGAGCAGCTCCTGCGGCAGGGCGAGGCGGCGCGCGGGGCGTTCGTGATCCGCTCGGGGGAGGTGCACGCGCGGGTCGCGCTTCCGGGTGGCGGCATGCTGACGGTGGCCGAGCTCGGCCCGGGCGCCATGTTCGGCGAGACGGCGCTGATGGAGCGCGCCGTGTGCATGGCGAGCGTCGTGGCGAAGAGCGACGTGGCGGGCTGGTTCGTCGACCGCGAAGACTTCCGGGCGGTCGCCGCCGGCCGCGACAGCGCGGCCCTCGAGATCCAGAAAGCCGTGACGCAGGTCCTGTCGGGAAAGCTGCGCGCGGCGAACGCGCGGCTGCGCGAGCATCGCGCCGCGGAGGACCGGCCGGCCGTGCCGTCGCAGGCGCATGCGCGCACCGCGCCCGCCTTTGACTGGCGGCCGTTTCTCCAGATGCTCGCGTTCTTCGACGGCTTCGATCGCTGGGAGATCGACGAGCTCGCGCAGGGCTGCACGGTGTTCGAGCTCGCGCGCGGGGGCGCTCTTTTTAACTCAGGCGAGCCGGCAGAGGCGGCTTTTCTCGTCATCCGCGGCGCGCTCGAGATCGTCGCGCCCCAGGGCACTTCGGAGCGGCGCGTCACCATCGCCGGACCGGGTGAAATTTCCGGCTACCTCGCGGTGCTCGAGCGCCGGCCGCACTGGGTCTCGGCGAGGGTCCGCGAGTCTGCCTGCCTCATGGAGCTCGGCGCGGCGCAGCTCCTGCGCCACTACGAAGGCGCGGCCGGAACCTCGGTCAGCCTGCGCCGCGCGATCCACCGCAGCCTGCTGCAGGCGCTCGCGCGCACCAATACGCAGCTCATCCGCCTCATCAGCCACGCGCGGCTCAACGCCGAGCGCGGCGAAGCCGAGGCCCTGGAGAAGGCGCTCCACGGCCAGATCGTTTTCGGCGACAGCTAGTCGAGTAGCCTTACCGAGACGTAGGGACGTCCGTTCCTGATCTCGGCGAACAGCGCTCCGTACTCCGGAAGCTCCACCCAGGACGAAGTGTCGCGCGTGAGCGGCTCGGAGGCGACGAGGATCGACTCGGCGCGCTCGGCGCCGCCGGTCATCTTCCACTCGTTGCCGTGCAGCGCGTAGTTGCGCCCGAGCGTATACCAAAGCGAGAGGAAGCTGAGGTTGGCCTCGTGCACACGCTCCATACCATCAATATGGTAGCGGCCGAAATCGAAGCAGTAGCGCAAGGCGACGAGCTGGTGGCCGTTGGCGATGAAGAGGTTCACGGAGGATGACACGCTCACTCCGGCCTCGGCGCGCGCCTGCCGCAGCACCGCCAGCGTGCGCCCGAGCGCCTCGAACGCCTCGTCCTCCGCGGCGGCGGCGCACGGGTCGGAGAGCTGCGACATGAAGAGCGCGTAGATCCATTCGCTGTCGGTCGTGCCGCGGATGCCGGCGAGGAACCGCGGCTCGATGTGCGGCGCGAGCCGCGGCTTGAGCGCTTCCATGCCGGCGAGATCGCCGTTGTGCGCGAGCGCCCAGGGCACGCCGTCGAACTGGAACGGATGCACGTTCTGCAGCGAGATCTCGACCGCCGCGGAATAGGCGACACCCCGCACGTGCGCGAGCACGCATGCGGCGCGCACTTTCTCGGCGAGGTTCTTGAGATTGCGGTCGAACACCGGGAGCGACGGCGAGCCGTAGAAGAACGGTTTCTCGGGCTGGTGCGAGGCCGAATCCCATGCGCGCAGCCCGAACCCGGCGAGGTTGAGCATATTCAGCATCTTGGGCATGTAGCTTTGCCGCACCAGCGCCGAGTCGGGCTGGAACAGCAGGTTGTCGAGCAGCACGGGTTCGCCGAGGTAGAGCAGCGCGCGGCACATGCATATACATTACTACGCTTGCAAATGAAAACCCTCCTCGTCGCCGGCGCAGGGCAGGGCCTGGGCAAATCCGTCGCGAAGCGCTTCGCGCGCGAGGGCTATGCGGTGGCGCTCGCGGCCCGAAACAAGGAGCGCCTTTCGAGTCTTGCCCAGGAAATCGGCGCCTCTCCCTTTCCAACGGATCTGACCAACGAAGGCGACGTGGCCAGTCTTTTCAGAAATGTCGAGGTGAAGCTGGGGGCGATCGAAGCGGTCGCATTCGTCGCAGCGACGCGCGTGCAGGGACCGTTCGCCGAGCTCTCGGCGGCGGACTTCGAGAACGTCTGGCGCCAGAGCTGCCTCAGCGGCTTTCTGGTCGGGCGCGAAGCCGCGCGCGCCATGCTGCCGCGCGCTCGCGGCAGCGTCATCTTCACAGGCGCGTCGGGCAGCACGCGCGGGCGTGCGGATTTCGCCGCATTCGCCGCCGCCAAGGGCGGCTTGAGGTTCATGGCGCAGAGCATGGCGCGCGAGCTCGGTCCGAAAGGGATCCACGTGGCCACTGTGCTGATCGACGGCGCGATCGCCAGCGAGCGCATGTGGCGCGACTACCGGGACCGCATGGAGAAGCTTGGCGCCGACGGTGCGCTGCAGCCGGACGCGATCGCCGAGACTTACTGGCAGATCCACAGCCAGCCGCGCAGCGCGTGGACCCACGAGGTGGATCTGCGGCCGTGGAAGGAATCCTTCTAGGCTATTCGACGCGCGCGCCCGAAGTCCTGACGAGCGCCGCCATCTGCTGCACTTCGGCCCGGATCGCATCGGCGAACGCCTGCGCGCTTCCGCCGACCGGGGGAATGCCGGCCGTCTCGAGCACCTGGCGCACTTCGGGCATGCGCAGCGCCTTGTTGATCTCGTCGTTCAGGCGCGCGATGGCAGCGCCCGGAGTGCCCGCGGGCGCGAGGTAGCCCACCGAGATGCTGAACCCATAGCCGGGCACGCCTGCCTCGGCCAGGGTCGGGATCTCCGGCGTGAGCGCCGAGCGCTGCGGCGTCGACACAGCTAGCACGCGCAGCTTTCCGGTGCGCGCGTGCGGCGCGACGATCGAATAGCCGATGAAGCCGATGCCGACGTCTCCGGAGAGCAGCGCGGGCGCGAGGCCGGCCGCGCCTTTGTACGGTACGTGCGTGAGGTTGGCGCCCGTCAGGCTGCGGTAGAGCTCCATGGCGAGATGCGTCACGTTGCCGTTGCCGGTCGAGCCGTAGACGACCGGCGTCCCTGCCTTCGACAGGCGCACGAAGTCCTGCACGCTGTGGAAAGGCGAGCCGGCGGCGGCGACCAGATAGACCGGAGGCGCCGCGGCGAGCACCACCGGCGCGAAATCCTTCTGCACGTCGTACGGAAACCTGGCGTACAGCGCCGCGCTCACTGCGTAGTTGCCGGTGTCGCCGAGAAAGAGCGTGTGGCCGTCCGCCGGCGATTTCAGCACCGCTTCCGCGGCGAGGATGCCGCCCGCGCCGGCGCGGTTCTCGACCACCACCGGCTGGCCGAGCGACTCGGCCATGCGCTGGCCGACGCCGCGGGCGAGCACGTCGGGGACTCCGCCCGCGGTCGTCGGCACCAGGACTCGAATGGGTTTCGACGGGAAATCACTCTGGCCGAAGGCATTCAGGGCCAGAAAAAGCAAAACAGCGGCAAATCCCTTCACTTCCTTTGCTCTTCGCTCCGGTCGGTGGCCGGCGGCGGGGTGCGCGAGAGCGCGGCGATCTCGGCGCGCAGCGCCGGGCTCATTTCGATCTTCACCGAGTCCAGCGAGGCCTGGAGCTGCTCCAGGCTGCGCGCGCCGATGATCGGCGCGGTGACCGCTGGATGCGCGGCGACCCAGGCGACCGCGGTGCTCACCGGGTGGAGTCCGCGGCTGCGGCAGAAGGCGACGAATTTCGCCGCGACCTCGTGCATCCAGGGCTCGCCGTAGCGCGCCTCGTACATCTTGTTCGTGACGAGGCGGCCGCTCTGCTTCTCCAGGTATTTGCCCGAGAGCAGGCCCGCGGCGGCCGGGCTGTAGGGCACGACCGCGACCGCGTTCGCAGCCGCCATCGGCAGGATCTCGACCTCGGCCTGGCGCTTCACCAGGTTGTACATCGGCTGCATCGCCTGCAGGCGCGCCCAGCCTTGCCGCTCCTGCAGGCCGAGCGCGAGCTGCGCCTGCCAGGCGGCGTGGTTGCTGAGCGCCGGGTAGAGCACCTTGCCGGCGCGCACCAGGTCTTCCAGGGCGCGCATCGATTCCTCGAGCGGCGTGAGCGGGTCCTGCTGGTGCAGGTACAGGATCTCGACGCGGTCGGTCTGCAGGCGCTTGAGGCTTTTTTCGACTGCGCGCGCGATGTGGCGCCGCGAATTGCCGCGCGCGTTCAAGTCTTCGCCGGTGGGATTGAACGACTTGGTCGCGATCACCAGCTCTTCGCGGTGCCCCCTCGCGAGCTCGCCCAGGATCTCCTCCGAGCGGCCCTTGTTGTACTGGTCGGCGGTATCGAAGAAATTGATGCCCGCCTCGCGGCTGGCGCGGTACATCCGCGCGGACATCGCCTCGTCTGCATCGCCGCCGAACGACATGCAGCCGTAGCAAAGCTCGGAAACCTGGACGCCGGTGCGTCCCAGAAGTCTGTATCTCATGCACGGCAGTGTGGGTAAACGCTTGACCGCAGTCAAGAATCAAGCCTTTGGCGAGGGCCGATAATAGGTCCGTGACGAAAGGCAAAGGAAAGGCGCGCCCTTATCCGAAAGGGCGGCCGGTCGACGCCAGTGCGGTAGAAGAGGTGCGTTCGTTGCTCGGCGACGAGCCGCTGCGGCGCGACCTGCTGATCGAGCATCTGCACAGGATCAACGACCGCTACGGGCATCTGTCGGCGGCACACCTTGCGGCGCTCGCGCAGGAGATGCAGCTCTCGCAGACCGAGGTCTATGAGGTGGCGACCTTCTACCACCACTTCCAGGTCGTGAAGGAGGGCGAGACACCGCCGCCGGAGCTCACGGTGAGGGTTTGCGACTCGATCGCCTGCGAATTGGCCGGCTCCGAGGAATTGCTCGAGAAGCTTCCAGGAATTCTCGGAAAGGACGTGCGCGTGCTGCACGCGCCGTGCGTGGGCCGGTGCGAAGTGGCTCCCGTGGCGGTTGTCGGCCAGAACCCCGTCGGCAACGCCACGGTGGAGGCTGTCAAGCACGCAGTTTCTTCAAGAGACGTTTCTTGCGAAGAAACCCAATATATCGACTTCGCCGCATACAAGAAGGACGGCGGCTACGGGCTGATTGCCGATTGCCTCGCGGGCAAGCACACCCGCGAGAGCCTCACCAAGATCATGGAGGACTCGGGACTGCGCGGCCTGGGCGGCGCAGGCTTCCCGGTCGGCCGCAAGTGGAAGAGCGTGGCCGCCGAGCCCGAGCCGCGCCTGATGGCGGTCAACATCGACGAGGGCGAGCCGGGCACGTTCAAGGACCGCTGGTATCTCGAGCGCGATCCGCACCGCTTCCTGGAAGGCATGCTGGTCGCGGCGTGGGCTGTGGGCATCAGCGAGATTTACGTCTATCTGCGGGACGAATACGCCGGTTGCAGGAAGATTCTGGAAGACGAATTAGCGAAACTGAAGGCCGACCCGCCCTGCGCCCTTCCTCCAATCCATTTAAGACGAGGGGCGGGCGCCTACATCTGCGGCGAAGAGTCGGCGATGATCGAGTCGATCGAGGGCAAGCGCGGCATGCCGCGCCTGCGCCCGCCCTACGTCGCGCAAGTGGGACTCTTCGGGCGTCCCACGCTCGAGCACAACATGGAGTCGGTGTACTGGGTGCGGGAGATCGTGGAGAAGGGGGCGCAGTGGTTCGCCGGCCATGGGCGGAACGGACGCAAGGGTTTGCGGTCTTTCTCTGTATCGGGTCGGGTCAGGAAGCCCGGCGTCCACCTTGCCCCCGCCGGGATCACGGTCAAGGAGCTGATCGACGAATACTGCGGCGGCATGCTGGAGGGCCACGAGTTCTATGGCTACCTGCCGGGCGGCGCCTCGGGCGGCATCCTGCCCGCCTCGAAAGGCGATATCCCGCTCGACTTCGACACGCTGCAGCCGCACGGCTGCTTTATCGGGTCGGCGGCGGTAGTGATCTTCAGTAATAGAGACAAAGCTGTAAAAGCAGCGGTCAACCTGATGAAGTTCTTTCACGACGAGTCCTGCGGCCAGTGCACCCCCTGCCGTGTGGGCACCGCCAAGGCCCTGGTGCTGATGGAAGCCGGCAAGTGGGACCAGCCTTTGCTCAAGGAGCTTTCTCAGGCCATGATGGATGCTTCGATCTGCGGCCTGGGACAGGCGGCGCCGAATCCGGCGCTGACCGTGATGCGGTATTTCCCGCAAGAGATAGAAGGGTAAAGAGGCGTTTGCGATGGAACGCGTAACGACGCAGCAGCTCGCGATGATGCCGATCGAGTTCAAGCTCAACGGCAGGACGGTCATCGGCCGCCCGGACGAGACGATCATCGAGACGGCGAAGAAGAACGGCGTCGAGATCCCGCACCTCTGCTACAAGCCCGGCATGCGGCCCGATGGCAACTGCCGCGCCTGCGTGGTCGAGATCAAGGGCGAGCGCGCGCTCGCGCCTTCGTGCTGCCGCTACCCGAAGGAGGGCATGGAGGTCACCACCGACAACCCGCGCGCCCAGCTGTCGCAGAAGATGGTCCTCGAGCTGCTTCTTTCGGACATGCCCGAGCGCCAGTACTCGAAGGAGAACGAGCTGGACCTGTGGGCGAGGAAGATGAACCTCGGCCTGCCCAGATTCGAGGGCAGGAAGCAGCCGAAAGCCGACATTTCGCACCCCGCCATCGCGGTCAACCTCGATGCCTGCATCCAGTGCACGCGCTGCGTGCGCGCCTGCCGCGAGGAGCAGGTCAACGACGTGATCGGCTACGCCTACCGCGGCGACCACTCGAGCATCGTGTTCGACATGCACGACCCGATGGGCGCCTCGACCTGCGTCGCGTGCGGCGAGTGCGTGCAGGCCTGCCCGACGGGCGCGCTGATGCCGGCGCGCGAAGTCGGCCTGAAGACCATCGACAAGACGGTCGACTCGGTGTGCCCGTTCTGCGGCGTCGGCTGCCTCCTCACCTACCACGTGAAGCAGAACGTGATCCAGTTCGTCACCGGCAAGGACGGCCCGTCGAACCACGGCCGCCTGTGCGTGAAAGGACGCTACGGCTTCGACTACGCGGCGCACCCGCAGCGCCTGACCAAGCCGCTGATCAGAAAGCCCGGCTTTCCGAAAACCTCGGTGTTCACCGTCGATCCCGCCAACTGGCGCGAGGTGTTCGAAGAAGTCTCGTGGGATGTCGCCCTAGACAAGGCGGCCGAAGGGCTGCGCAAGATCCGCGACAAGGACAAGTACGCGCTCGCCGGCTTCGGCTCGGCGAAGGGCTCCAACGAGGAGGCCTACCTCTTCCAGAAGCTGGTGCGCACCGGCTTCGGCCAGAACAACGTCGACCACTGCACGCGCCTCTGCCACGCCTCGTCGGTGGCGGCGCTGCTCGAAGGCATCGGCTCGGGCGCGGTCTCCAACCAGGTGAACGACGTCGAGAACGCCGAGGTGATCTTCCTGATCGGCGCCAACCCGACCTCGAACCATCCGGTGGCGGCCACCTGGCTGAAGAACGCCGCCCAGCGCGGCGCCAAGCTGATCTACGCCGACCCGCGCCGCAGCGAGCTGTCGCGGCACGCCTGGCGCATGCTGCAGTTCAAGCCCGACACCGACGTCGCGATGCTGAACGCGATGATCTACACCATTATCGAAGAAGGCTTGGTCGACAAGAAGTTTGTCGAGGATCGCACAAGCGGCTTTGAAGCTTTGAAGGAAAACGCGAAGAGCTACTCGCCCGAGAAGATGGCTCCGATCTGCGGCATTCCGGCGCAGACGCTGCGCGAGGTGGCTCGCGCTTTCGCCACCTCCAAGGGCTCGATGATCCTCTGGGGCATGGGGATCTCGCAGCACGTCCACGGCACCGACAACGCGCGCTGCCTGATCGCGCTGTGCCTGATGACCGGGCAGGTCGGCAAGCCCGGCAGCGGCCTGCATCCGCTGCGCGGCCAGAACAACGTGCAAGGGGCTTCCGACTCGGGCCTGATCCCGATGATGTACCCCGACTACCAGCGCGTGGCGACGCCCGAGGCGCAGAAGCGCTTCGAGAAGCTCTGGGGCCAGACGCTCGACCCCAAGCCCGGCCTCACGGTGGTCGAGATCGTCAACGCCGCCTACGACGGCAAGATCCGCGGCATGTACATCATGGGCGAGAACCCGGCGATGTCCGACCCGGACGTCGATCACGCGCGCGCCGGCATGGCGAAGCTCGAGCACATGGTGGTGCAGGACATCTTCCTTACCGAGACCTGCTACCTGGCCGACGTGGTGCTGCCGGCCACCGCCTGGCCGGAGAAGGACGGCACGGTCACCAACACCGACCGTATGGTGCAGCTCGGCCGCAAGGCCGTGAACCCGCCGGGCGAGGCGCGGCCCGACCTGTGGATCATCGTCGAGCTGGCGAAGCGCCTGGGCCTGGACTGGAGCTATGCGCATCCCAAGGAAGTGTTCAACGAGATGCGGCAGTGCATGGACTCGATCCGCGGGATTACCTGGGAGCGCCTCGAGCGCGACTCCACCGTGACCTATCCGTGCGAGAACGAGGGCGATCCGGGCGAGCCGGTGGTTTTCACCACGCACTTCCCGACCCCGACCGGACGCGCGAAGTTCGTGCCGGCCGACCTGATCAGCGCCGACGAGCGGCCCGACGCCGAATACCCGATGGTGCTGATCACCGGGCGTCAGCTCGAGCACTGGCACACCGGCGCCATGACGCGGCGCGCCGGCGTGCTCGACGCGATCGAGCCCGAGCCGACCGTGTCGATGCACCCCGACGACATGCGCGAGCGGGCGATCCGGCCGGGCGACATCGCCACGGTCGAGTCGCGCCGTGGCAGGATTTCCCTCTTCGTGCGCCAAGACGCCGGAACGCCGCGCGGCAGCGTTTTCATCCCGTTCGCGTACTACGAGGCGGCAGCCAACATCCTCACCAATCCGAAGCTCGACCCGTTCGGTAAGATCCCGGAGTTCAAGTATTGCGCGGTGAAGGTCACTAGGGGCGGCGAACACCCGGCCGATCCCGGCTACGGCAAGGGCCGCAGCCTGCAGGAGCTGCAGGGCTAGAATGTCCTGAACGAGGGGCGCGCGCAAATGAGAATTCTGCTGGCGGTGGACGGCTCCAAGCACTCGCTCAACGCGGTGCAATTCCTCATCGACCACTCAGACTGGCTGAAGGACAAGCCCAACCTCGACCTCGTCACCGTGCACCTGCCGGTGCCCAAGTTGCCGGGCATGGGCGCCGCGGTGGGCAAGGCGCAGCTCGACAAGTACTACCAGGAGGAGAGCGAGCGCAGCCTCGCCGCCGCGCGGGAAAAGCTCGATGCGGCCGGGGTGCGCTACGAGGTGCACACGGTGGTCGGGTCGGTGGCGGAGAGCCTGGTGAAGCACGCCAAGGACAAGCGCTGCGACCTCATCTGCATCGGCACGCGCGGGCACAGCGAGCTCGGCAAGGTGCTGGTGGGCTCGACTGCCACCAAGGTGACGCACCTCTCGGACGTGCCCGTCCTACTGGTCAAGTAGCGCTTGATTTGCGTCAAGGCCGGTCCGGGCGCCGGTCTTGGACAATTGCGTCCATCCCACCAGAGGCTCGAGGAGCGTCCCATGCCGTCGGACATCGAAATCGCACAGGCAGCCAAGATGCAGCGCATCTCCGCGGTCGCGCGCGAGAAGCTCGGAATCGCCGAAGAGCATCTCGAGCCCTTCGGGCACTACAAGGCCAAGGTCGCGCTGAAGTACCTCGACACCCTCAAAGGCAAGAAGAACGGCAAGCTGATCCTGGTCACCGCGATCAGCCCGACGCCGGCCGGCGAGGGCAAGACCACCACCACGGTCGGCCTGGGGGACGCGCTCAATCACATCGGCAAGAAGGCGGTGATCTGCCTGCGCGAGCCTTCGCTCGGGCCGGTGTTCGGCATGAAGGGCGGCGCGGCCGGCGGCGGCTACGCCCAGGTGGTGCCGATGGAGGACATCAACCTGCATTTCACCGGCGACTTCGGCGCGATCCAGCTCGCCAATAACCTCCTCGCCGCGCTGATCGACAACCACATCAGCCACGGCAACGAGCTCGGCATCGACGTGCGGCGCATCCAGTGGAAGCGCGTGCTCGACATGAACGACCGCGCGCTGCGCGACATCACCATCGCGCTGGGCGGCACCGCGAACGGCTACCCGCGCCAGGACGGCTTCGACATCGTGGTCGCCTCCGAGGTCATGGCGATCTTCTGTCTTTCCACGTCACTGGACGATCTCAAGAACCGCCTCGGCAACATCGTGGTGGGGTATACGAGGGACCAGAAGCCGGTCCGGGCGAAGGACCTGCAGGCGCACGGCGCCATGACCGTGCTGCTCAAGGACGCGCTCGCGCCGAACCTGGTGCAGACGCTGGAAAACAGCCCGGCGTTCATCCACGGCGGGCCCTTCGCCAACATCGCGCACGGCTGCAACTCCGTGATCGCCACGCAAAGCGCGCTCAAGCTCGCCGATTACGTGGTCACCGAGGCGGGCTTCGGCGCCGACCTCGGCGCCGAGAAGTTCCTCGACATCAAGTGCAGGAAGAGCGGCCTGATGCCGAACGCCGCGGTGATCGTCGCCACGATCCGCGCGATGAAGTATCACGGCGGGGTCGACGTGAAGGAGGTCAACAAGGAGAACCTGGCGGCGCTGGAGAAGGGCCTGGTGAACCTCGAGCGTCACGTCGAGAACGTGCAGAAGGTCTACGGCATCCCGTGCGTCGTGTCCTTCAACCGCTTCACCTTCGACACCCAGGCGGAACAGGACCTCGTCAAGGCGCGCGTCGCGAAGATCGGGGTGCCCTTCACCATGGCCACGCACTGGGCCGACGGCGGCAAGGGCGCGGCCGAGCTGGCGAAGATCGTGGTCGGCCTGTGCGAGCAGCCGTCCAAGCCGAGCTTCGTCTACGAGGACTCCGACAGCCTGTGGGACAAGATCAACAAGATCGCGAAGAAGGTCTATCGCGCCTCGGAAGTGACCGCCGACGCGAAGGTGCGCGGCCAGATCAAGAAGCTGCAGGAAGACGGCTACGGCCACTACCCGGTGTGCGTGGCGAAGACCCAGTACTCGTTCTCGACCGACGCAGCGCTGCGCGCCGCGCCCACCAACCACGTAATCAACGTGCGCGAGGTGCGCCTCGCCGCCGGCGCGGAGTTCATCGTCATGATCTGCGGCGACATCATGACCATGCCGGGCCTGCCGAAGGTGCCCTCGGCGAACAAGATCGACCTCATCGACGGCAAGGTCGTCGGGCTGTTCTAGCAGCGCCGCGCTAGGCTTCCTCGAGCAGGCCGAGCTTCGCGGCGAGCCACCGCGTGGTGGGCGCCTGGATGAGGATGGTCATCAGGATCGCGATGAAGGTGACCGAGGCGATGAGCTTCGCCTCGGGCGCGCCCAAACCCACGAGCAGGCCGGCGAGCGCGCCGGGAATCACGCCGGTCTCGCGCGTCCAGCACATGAAGAGCAGCTCGCGCACCGACCATTTCGCGCGCCGGTCGGGAAGCGCGCACAGGAATACCGTCACCGGACGCGCCACCAGCATGAAGACCGCAACCACCGCGACGCCGGCGACGAGATAGCGATCGATCAGCGCGAAGTCGACCTGCGCCCCGAGCAGGATGAAGATGAACATGCGCATGATCAGCGCCGTCGTCAGGACGAAGTCGTCGAGCCGCTGCTGCTCGCCCGGCTCCATCTGGAACCCGAACCGGTCCTTGTTGCCGATGGCGATGCCGAACACGAACACCGCCATGAAGCCGCTCGCCTGCAGGCCGTCGGCGGCGAGATAGGCGGCGGCGACGGCCATCAGCGAGACCACCGGCGCGTATTCCTCGAGGAAGCCGAGCTTCTCGTGGGCGATCAGCAGCGCCGCGGCGTATCCCAGCGCCGCGCCCACGACCAGGCCGAATCCGGACTGCTTGGCGAGGTCGAGGAGCGCCGCCGGAATCGAGAACTCGCCCTTGCCGAGCGCGATTGCCAGGACCGCGAAGGTGGCGATGGCGCCGGTCGCGTCGTTGAAGGCGGACTCCGACATCACCGTCTGCGCGACGCGGTCCTTGATCTTCACCTGGCGGAACACAGGCACCAGGGTGGCTGGATCGGTCGACGCGATCGCCGACCCCAGCAGCAGCGCCACGATGAACGGAACGCCGAGAAAGTAGTAGGCCGCGACGCCGGTGATCAGCGCGCTGATCAACACCCCGACGGTGGCGAGCACGACGATGGTGATCCAGACTTCCTTCAGCACGCTGAGCCGCAGGCTCGCGCCGCCGTCGAACAGGATGTAGCAGGCGCCGAAGATGAGGATCAGCTGGTTGAGCGCGGAGTCGGCGCGCACGTCGATCAGCCCGGCGACGGCGGGCCCGACCAGGATGCCGGCGAGCAGGAACAGCGCCACGTCCGGGATGCGCAGTTTCTGCGCTGCAATGCCGAACGCGGTGCCGACGGCGAGGACTGTCGCCATCAGCGACAGTACCTGCTTGGCAAGCTCAACGGATCCCGGTGATTCCATTTTTCCGCCCCCTGGCTTTCTGGGAGCGCAGTGTACAATCGCCGCCCATGCTCGAAGAGCTCGTGACGCAGGCCTTCTGGATCGGCCTGCTGAAAATCATTGGCGTCAACATCATCCTCTCCGGCGACAATGCCGTGGTGATCGCCCTTGCGGCGCGCTCGCTGCCGCAGAAGCAGCAGAAGCAGGCGGTGTTCTGGGGCGCCGGTGCGGCGATCGTGCTGCGGATCGTCCTCACGCTGTTCGCCGTGGCGCTGCTCACGCTGCCGTGGCTGAAACTGATCGGCAGCGCGCTGCTCTTCTGGATCGGCGTCAAGCTGCTGGTCCCCGAGGAGGACGACGGCGACATCGCGGCGAGCGAGCACCTGCTGACGGCGATCAAGACCATCCTCATCGCCGACCTGGTGATGAGCCTCGACAACGTGATCGCGGTGGCCGCGGCCGCCGGCGGCAGCGTCGTGCTGCTCATCCTCGGCCTCGCGATCTCGATCCCGCTCGTAATCTTCGGCGCCACCCTGCTGATCAAGCTCATGGAGCGCTTCCCGGTGATCATCACCATCGGCGCCGGGCTGATCGGCTGGGTGGCGGGCGAAATGTTGGTGGCGGACAGCGCGCTCGAGGGCTGGTTCACCGGGATGGGGGTCCAGTACGTCGACGGACACCCGAAAGTCGGCGGATTCAGCCTGGAGATCCTCGCCGGGATCGTCGGGATTGTCATCGTAGTCGTCCTCGGCACGTTACTCGGCAGGCGCAAGGGCGTGACGGTCGAAACCGCCGCGCCCGACCGCACCGAGTCTTGATCGCGGTCAAGGCCGCGTTCCCTCAGGGAGAATGACAATCCCGCGGGCAGCGCCTCGCTCGAAGGGCGCGCCCACGGAGACGCAGAACCTGAAAGGAGGTTGCATGCAACGCTTTAACCCGGCGGCCGCGCTCACAGCGGCGCTCGCCGTGTCGTTCATTCACGTTCCCGCCGCCAGCGCCTGGGAGCCCACCAAGAGCGTCGAGTTCATCATCCCGGCCGGTACCGGCGGGGGGGCCGACCAGATGGCGCGCGCGATCCAGGGCATCGTCGCCAAGCACAACCTGATGAAGCAGGCGCTGCTGCCGATCAACAAGTCCGGCGGCGCGGGCGCCGAGGGCTTCCTCGACGTGAAGAGCGCGTCGGGCGACCCGCACAAGATCATCATCACGCTCTCCAACCTGTTCACCACGCCGCTCGCCACGGGCGTGCCGTTCAACTGGCGCGACCTCACGCCGGTGCAGATGCTCGCGCTGGACAACTTCGTGCTCTGGGTCAACGCCAAGACGCCTTACAAGAGCGCGAAGGACTACATCGAGGCGACGAAGCAGGCGGGGCCGGGCAAGATGAAGATGGGCGGCACCGGCGCGAAGCAGGAAGACCAGATCATCACCGCGGCGATCGAGCAGAAGACGGGCGCGAAATTCACCTACATTCCGTTCAAGGGCGGCGGCGCGGTGGCGACTCAGCTCGTCGGCGGCCACGTCGACTCCACGGTGAACAACCCGATCGAGGCGGTCGCGCAGTGGCGCGCCGGGAGCCTCAGGCCGCTGTGCGTGTTCGACGAGAAGCGCATGCCTTACAAGGAGAAGGTGACCAAGGAAATGTCCTGGGCCGACATTCCCACCTGCAAGGAGTCGGGGCTCGACGTCGACTACCTCATGCTGCGCGGCATCTTCACCGCCCCCGGCGTGAAGCCCGACCAGGTCCAGTACTACGTGGATCTCTTCAAGAAAGTCATGGCGACGCCGGAGTGGACCAAGCTCATGGAAGAGGGCGCCTTCAACAAGACCGCGCTCACCGGCAAGGAGTACGCCGACTGGGTGGCGAAAGAAGAGGTGCGCCACATTTCGCTGATGAAGGCTGCCGGCTTCATCGCCGGCAAATGACCGAGGAGCGCGAAGGGCGAGTCGCCCTCCGCATCAAGAGCGCCGAGATCGCGGTCGCGGCGCTGTTTCTCATGGCGGGCGTCCTGGTGATGTACGACAGCGTGCGCCTGGGCGCGACCTGGGGTGACGACGGCCCCAAGCCGGGCTACTTTCCGTTCTATATCGGGCTGATCATGACGGTCGCGGCGGTGATGAACCTGGCGCGCGGCTTCATGATCCCCGCGGACAAGAACCCGCCGTTCGTCCTCGCGGGGCAGCTGGAGATGGTGCTGACGGTGCTGGTTCCCGCCGCGGTCTACGCCGCGGCGATCGGCTGGATCGGCATCTACGTCGCCTCGATCCTGTTCATCGCCTTCTTCATGCGCTGGCTGGGCAAGTTCGCGTGGTGGAAAGTGGCCGCCGTCAGCGCCGGCACCGCGGTGGCGCTGTTCCTGATCTTCGAGCGCTGGTTCCTGGTGCCGCTGCCCAAGGGTCCCATCGAAGCTTTCCTCGGGCTGAACTGAAGTGGCAGAGATCCAAGCCCTCGCGGGCGGCTTCGCCGTCGCGCTGACGCTCACCAACCTGCTGCTGATGTTCACCGGGGTGATCCTCGGCGTGATCATCGGCGTGCTTCCGGGGCTGGGCGGCGCCAACGGCGTCGCCATCCTGCTGCCGCTCACCTTCAGCATGGCGCAGACGCCCGGCGGCGCGACCTCGGCGATCATCCTGCTCTCCTGCATCTATTGGGGCGCGCTCTTCGGCGGCGCCATTACCTCGATCCTCTTCAACATCCCGGGCGAGCCCTGGTCGGTGGCGACGACCTTCGACGGCTATCCGCTCGCGCAGCAGGGGCGCGCGGGCAACGCGCTCACCGCGGCGTTCACCTCTTCGTTCATCGGCGCCCTGGTGGCGGTGATCCTGATCACTTTCCTCTCTCCGGTGATCGCCAATTTCGCGCTCGAGTTCGGGCCGCCGGAATTCTTCGCCGTGTACTTCCTCACCTTCTGCGCCTTCATCGGCACGAGCAAGGAGCCCGCATTCAAGACGCTTGCCTCGATGATGCTCGGCTTCGCGCTCGCCGCGGTCGGCACCGATCCGGTCACGGGCACGCTACGGCTCACCTTCGGCTCGACCAAGCTGCTCACGGGCTTCGACTTCCTGGTGGCGGTGATCGGCCTGTTCGGCATCGGCGAGATCCTCCTCACGCTCGAGGAAGGGCTCGCTTTCCGCGGCGCCAAGGCGAAACTGAACATGCGCGTGGTGCTCGAAACGTGGAAGGAGCTGCCGCGCTACTGGCTCACGTCGCTGCGCTCCTCCGCGGTGGGCTGCTTCATGGGCATCGTGCCGGGCGGCGCGACGCCGGCCTCCTTCATGAGCTACGGCGTGGCGCGCCGCTTCTCGCCCGACGGTGACAAGTTCGGCAGCGGCATGGTCGAGGGCGTGGTCGCGCCCGAGACCGCGGCGCACGCCGCCGGCACCTCGGCGCTGCTGCCGATGATCACGCTCGGCGTGCCGGGCTCGCCCACCGCGGCGGTGCTGCTCGGCGGCCTCATGATCTGGGGCCTGCAGCCGGGGCCGCTGCTCTTCGTCGAGAAGCCCGACTTCGTCTGGGGCCTGATCGCGAGCATGTATCTCGGCAACATCGCCGGCCTCGTGGTCGTGCTCACCTGCGTGCCGCTCTTTGCCGCGATCCTGCGGGTGCCGTTCTCGGTGATCGCGCCGATCATCGTCGTGGTGTGCGCGATCGGCGCCTACACCGTGCACAACGCGATCTTCGACGTCTGGATGATGGTGGTGTTCGGCGTCATGGGCTATGCCTTCAAGAAGCTCCAGTACCCGCTCGCGCCGCTCGTGCTCGCGATCGTGCTCGGCGACGCCGCCGAAGCCTCGTTCCGGCAGGCGATGCTCGTGTCGCTGGGCGACATGACGATCTTCTTCTCGAACAAGCTGGTGGGCTTTCTCACCACGGTCGCGCTGGTGCTGCTCCTCTGGCCGAGCGTCACCTGGCTGCTCGGCAAGGCGCGCGCGAGATAGTCAGCCGAGCTTCTGCTTCAGGCGCGACAGCGTTTCGGGCGTGAGGTTGAGGTACGCGGCGAGCTCCTTCTTCGGGATGCGGCCGGAGAGCTCGGGATGCTTCCTCTGGAAGCGCAACAGACGCCCGGGAGCATCGAGGAGGTGCAGCGTGATCGTGTGCGCCATCACCTCTGACATCAGCTTCATAACCTCGTACTCGAAGCGCGCCATGAGCGCGGGATTTCGCTCGAGAAATTCGGCCCACACCGGCATCGGCAGCTCGGCCGCGCGTGCCTTCGTCACGGCGACGATCGAATACGGCACCGGCGTTCGGAGCCGCCACGCGGCGTAGGAGGTGTCCATCTCGGTCTCGGCGGCGAAGCGCAGAATCATCTCGCGGCCCTCGGGGTTGGACACCACACGCTTCACCATGCCCTCGAGGATGAAGAACTGCTCCATCTCCTCGTCGCCTTGGCGCACCAGCGGGTCGCCCTTGCGGTAATCTGCCACCAGCAGGAGCGGCTCGAGCTCGGCCCACTGCGCCTGGCTCATGCCTTGCAGCAGCAGGTTCTGCCGCAGTTGCAGGCGGATGCTGTTGCGCTGGGGATGGCTGAGAAAAGCCGTCATTCGAGGCCGATTTTAGTCGGCTTGACCTGAGTCAAGGCCGGGGCGCGGGTGCGATTCTTACCATAATGCTCCCTCCGAATCGCAGGAAACCAGGAGTCCGCACATGGGGACCGTCGAACCTCAAGTCGCAGCCGCCAGCCCGAGCGCCGATGCGCAACAAACGACCGATGGCTTCCAGCTGGTCATCGATGCCCTCAAGCTGAACGGCCTCGACACAATCTACGGGTTGCCCGGCATTCCGATCACCGACCTCACGCGCCGGGCGCAGGCTGCCGGGATGCGCGTGCTCTCGTTCCGCCACGAGCAGAGCGCGGGCTACGCCGCCTCGATCGCGGGCTTCCTGACCCAGAAGCCGGGCATCTGCCTGACGGTGTCGGCCCCCGGCTTCCTGAATGGCCTCAACGCGCTCGCGCACGCCACGGTCAACTGCTTCCCGATGATCCTGATCAGCGGCTCGAGCGAGCGCGAGATCGTCGACCTGCAGCAGGGCGACTACGAGGAGCTTGACCAGCTCGCCATCGCCAAGCCGCTCGCCAAGGCTGCCTTCCGCGTGCTGCACGCCGAGGACATCGGCGTCGGCATCGCGCGCGCCATCCGCGCCGCGGTGTCGGGCCGCCCCGGCGGCGTGTACCTGGACCTGCCCGCGAAGCTGTTCGCGCAGAGCATTCCTGCAGAAACCGGCCACAGCACCCTCATCAAGGTGGTCGACCCTGCGCCGAAGCAGATTCCGGCGCCCGAAGCGGTCAAACGCGCTATCGACCTGCTGAAGAACGCGAAAAAGCCGCTGATCATTCTCGGCAAGGGCGCCGCGTATGCCCAAGCGGATTCTGAGATAAAGAATCTCGTTGAAAGGACGGGAATACCCTATCTGCCGATGTCGATGGCGAAGGGGCTGCTGCCCGACACGCACGAGCAGTGCGCGTCCGCGGCGCGCTCGTTCGTGCTGCCCGCCGCCGACGTGGTGATGCTGATCGGCGCGCGCCTCAACTGGCTGTTGTCGCACGGCAAGGGCAAGACCTGGGGCGGCAAGGGCCACAAGGACTGGGGCGGCCAGAAATTCATCCAGCTCGACATCTCGCCGCAGGAAGCCGACAGCAACGTGCGGATCGATGCGCCGCTGGTCGGCGATATCGGGTCCTGCGTCGCCGCCCTTTTGAAGGAAATCGGTTCTGTGTCCAAACCCCCGGCGGAATGGCTGAATGCCGTTGCCGAGAAAAAGAAGGGCAACGTCGCCAAGATGACCGAGACGCTGGCGAAGAACCCGACGCCGATGAACTTCCACAGCGCGCTCAACGTGGTGCGCGACATCGTGAAGGCGAACCCCGACGCGATGTTCGTCAACGAAGGCGCCAACGCGCTCGATTTCACGCGCTCGATCGTCGACATGTACAAGCCGAGGAAGCGTATCGACGTCGGCACCTGGGGCATCATGGGCGTCGGCATGGGCTACTGCGTCGCCGCCGCCGTGGTGAGCGGGCAGCAGGTGATCGCGGTCGAGGGCGACAGCGCGTTCGGCTTCTCGGGCATGGAAGTCGAGACCGTCTGCCGCTATGACCTGCCGGTGTGCATCGTCGTCATGAACAACAACGGCGTCTACAAGGGCACCGACCAGGACCCCACCGGACGCGATCCGGCGCCGACCGTGTTCGTGAAGGGCGCGCGCTACGACCGGCTGATGGAAGCGTTCGGCGGCGTCGGCGTGAACGCCGCCACGCCCGCCGAGCTGAGGAAGGCCATGGAAGAGGCGATCCGCTCGAAAAAGCCCACGCTCATCAACGCGGTGATCGACGAGACGGCCGGAACCGAGAGCGGTCGCATCACCAGTCTCAACCCGACCGCAGGGAAGAAAAAATAATGGAAGCACTCAAAGGTGTCCGCATCCTGGACATGACGCACGTTCAGGCAGGCCCGACGTGCTCGCAGCTCCTCGCCTGGATGGGCGCGGACGTGATCAAGTTCGAGAACCCGCAGGGCGACGCCACGCGCGGCCAGCTGCGCGACGTGCCAAACGCCGACTCGCTCTACTTCACGATGCTCAACTGCAACAAGCGCTCGATCACGGTCAACATGAAGACCGCCGAGGGCAAGCAGGTGTTCGTCGATCTCCTGAAGAAGTGCGACATCATCATGGAGAACTTCGGCCCCGGGGTGCTCGACCGCTTCGGCTTCACCTGGGAGAAGATCCACGAGCTCAATCCGAAGATCGTGATGGGCTCGATCAAGGGCTTCGGCTCGAGCGGCCCGTACGCCGAGTTCAAGGCCTACGAGAACGTGGCGCAGGCGATGGGCGGCGCGATGAGCACGACCGGCGTGCCCGACGGCGCGCCGTTCGTCACCGGCGCGCAGATCGGCGACAGCGGCACCGGGCTGCACCTGGCGATCGGGCTGCTGGCCGCCTTGAGGCAGGCCGAAAAAACCGGACAGGGCCAATACGTCGAAGTCGCAATGATGGACGGCGTGATGAACCTGTGCCGGGTCAAGTTCCGCGACCACCAGCGCCTGACGCGCGGCGATCTGGCCGAGTATTCCGTCCCCACGTACAAGGGGATGGGCGATGTGCCGCGAGCCGGCAACGACTCCGGCGGCGGCCAGCTCGGCAACGCGATCCACTGCAAGCCGCACGGCGCCAACGACTGGCTCTACGTGGTGGTGCAGGAAGCGGTGTGGGAAGACCTCGGCAAGCGCATCGGGCCCGAGGTGGGCATGCCCGACATGGCGGCCGACCCCAGGTTCGCGAAAATTTCGGACCGGAGAAAAAATCAGAACCTGATGTGGACGCTGATCAACAAGTTCGCCGAGAAGTACACCAAGCGCGAGCTGATGGCGATCCTCAATCCGCTCGACGTGCCCTGCGGCCCGATCATGTCGACCGAGGACCTCGCCACCGACGAGCACGTGCGCGGCCGCGACATGTGGGTGGAGCTCGACCACCCGCAGCGCGGCAAGTGGTTCAACGTCGGCATGCCGATCAAGCTCTCGGCATCGCCCGTGGTGATCAAGCGCTCGCCGACGCTTGGTGAGCACACCGACGAGGTCCTGCAGGAGGTGCTGGGTTATCAAAAGGAAAAAATAACTGCCCTGAAGAGCGCGGGCGCCTTCAGCATTCCCCCGAAGAAAGCCGCGTAAATGAAGATCGCAATCATCGGACAGCAGGACTTCGGCAAGGCGGTGCTGGAAGCGTTCCTCGCGCGAGGCGACCAGGTGAGCGCGGTGTTCTGCGCGCCGGAGAAGGAAGGCGCGCGGCCCGATGCGCTGCGCGTCGCCGCGCTGGAGAAAGGCCTCAAGGTGCATCAATTCAAGTCGCTCAAGGCGCCAGAGGCGGCGGAAGCGATGAAGGCGGCGAGCGCCGACATCGGCATCATGGCGTTCGTGCTGCAGTTCGCGCCGCAGGAATTCGTGAAGATCCCGAAGCACGGCACGATCCAGTATCACCCGTCGCTGCTGCCGAAGTATCGCGGGCCGTCGTCGATCAACTGGCCGATCTCGCGCGGCGAGAAGGAGACCGGCCTCACCATCTTCCGTCCCACCGACGGCCTCGACGAGGGCGCGGTGATCCTGCAGAAGAAGACGCCGGTCGGCGACGACGACACTCTGGGCAGCGTGTACTTCGATCGCCTGTTCCCGATGGGCGTGCAGGCCATGCTGGAAGCTGCTGATCTGGTGACTTCCAATAAACACAAGGAAGTGACGCAGGACGAGTCTCTGGCCTCCTACGAGGGTTGGTTCCGCGAAGCCGAAGCCCGGATCAACTGGTCGAACCACGTGGATTCGATCCACAACCTGATCCGTGCGTCCGACCCGGCGCCGGGCGCGTGGACCACGCTGAACGGCGTGAAGCTGCAGCTCTTCGACAGCCGCAAGGAGCTCGTGCGCACCTTCGGCGCGGTCAAGGGGAAGATCGGCGAGGTGGTCGAGGCGAAGGACGGCCGTCTCGTGATCACCGCTCAGGGCGGCCGGATCCACGCCGGCAAGGCCAAGCTCGGCGACGGCAAGAAGGTGGCCGCGGCGGAGCTCGTTTCCTCGGGGCAGCTGAAAGCCGGCGCGACGCTCGGCCAGTAGTCGTTTCCGCCTTCTTGGATGTCCGGTCCGTGTCCGGCGCGGCCCGCGCGCGCCTAAATATTTGACGCAGCTTAGGTTTGACTGCAAAAATGCCGCTCATAACACTGTTTTCAGGCCGTTTAGAGCCAAGTTCAGAGCCGCGTTGAGAGCCGTCTGTGGCACCCATCGAGGGAGGCGCCGGGGGAGCTGAAATGAAAGTCGTGATGTAGTCGCATGGACCTCGCGCAAGTACTGGAAATCGCGAGCTGCACCGACCCCGGGATGGTCCGCGCGCACAACGAGGACTCGATCGCGGCCGACGCCGCCCACGGGCTCGTGGTGCTCGCAGACGGCATGGGCGGGTACAACGCGGGCGAGGTGGCGAGCGGCATGGCGACCAGCGTGATCGTGAGCGAGATGCGCCAGGTGCTCGAAAGCACGCAACCCAACCAGATCGACCCGCGCACCAACCAGACCATCGCGGCGCGGCTGCTGCGCGAGCAGGTGCTGCGCGCGAACAGCTCGATCTATCAGGCCGCGCAAAATCAGCCGCAGTACGCGGGCATGGGCACCACGCTGGTGGCCTCGCTCTTTTACGACAACCGCGTGCTGGTGGCGCATCTCGGCGACTCGCGCCTGTATCTCTTGCGCGACGGCGGCCTGCGCCAGGTGACGCGCGATCACTCGCTGCTGCAGGAGCAGATCGATTCGGGCCTGCTCACGCTCGAGCAGGCGAAGAACGCCCAGCACAAGAACCTCGTCACGAAGGCGCTCGGCATCGATCCGAGCGTCGAACCCGAGATCCACGAATATCCGACGCGGCCCGGCGACATCTATCTGCTCTGCTCGGATGGCCTGTGCGACATGGTCGAGGACGACGAGATCGGCGCGACGCTGCAGGCGCTCGGCGGAAACCTCAAGCTCGCCGCGCAGCAGCTCGTGCAGATGGCCAACGACAACGGCGGGCGCGACAACGTTTCGGTTATACTGGTCCGCGTCCTGCGGGAATATCCGGGTGCCCGGGGCGTAATAGCCAAGGTGTTCGCGTGGTTAAAATAACTACTTCCCCCAGGGGAACGCTATGGCGAAACTGATCCTCAGCATGGACGGGCTGGTGCTCAAGGAGATTCCCTTGGCCAAGGAGCGCACCACCATCGGCCGCAAGCCCCATAACGACATCCAGATCGACAACCTCGCGGTGAGCGGCGAGCACGCAGTCATCGTCACGATCCTGAACGATTCCTTCCTCGAGGACCTCGGCAGCACCAACGGTACCGTGGTCAACGGCAATCCGGTCAAGAAGCACTTCCTGCAGAACAACGACGTCATCGAGCTCGGCAAATACAAGCTGAAGTTCCTCGGCGAAGCGAGCGGCGCCGGGGCCGGCGGCGACAAGGCGGATTTCGAGAAGACCATGGTGCTGCGACCGGCGTCGGCGCGCCAGACCGGCGGCGAGGCGCTGCGCACGTCCCCGGGCTCGCAGCGCGCGGCTGCGATGCCGCAGGCCGCGGCCGCGGTGGCCGGAATCGCGGATGCCACCAAGACCGTCCCGCCGGCGCCCCAGCCTGCGGCGCCGCGGCCTGCCGGCCAGCCGCTCGGCGCGATCCAGCTTCTCTCGGGCGCGAACGCCGGCAAGGAGCTCGAGCTCACCAAGCCGCTCACCACGCTTGGCAAGCCGGGCGTACAGGTGGCGGTCCTCACGCGCCGGCCGCAGGGCTACTTCATCACGCATGTCGAGGGCGCGGCGCGCCCCAACGTGAACGGCCAGCAGATCGGCCCGGCGCCCCACGCGCTAAAGGATCACGACGTCATCGAGCTCGCGGGCGTCAAGATGGAATTCTTCCTCAAGGCCTGAGCCCCTGAGACAGCACCTGGCACGGATCGCGATGGGCCTCGCGATCGTGCTGTTGTTCCTCGTCGACGCGGCTCAAAAGTACCCGAGCGCCGACGGCAGGCTGCCGTTTCTGGCGCGGCTGGACAACATCCTGTACGACACGCGGCTCAATCTCGCCATGCCGCGCGGCGTCGATCCGAGCATCGTGATCCTCGACATCGACGAGAAGAGCCTCGGCGAGGTCGGCCACTGGCCCTGGAGCCGGGCCCTCATGGCCGAGCTGATCACCAAGCTCTTCGAGCGCTACGGCATCGAAGTGCTCGCCTTCGACGTCGTCTGGGCCGAGCGCGACACCAGCTCGGGGATCGACACGCTCGACGCGCTGGCGCACAAAGACCTGAAGCAGGCCGCGGGCTTCCAGGAGCTCTACAAGTCGCTGCGGCCGGGCCTCGACAACGACGAGCTCTTCGCCAAGGCGATGCGTGGACGACCCGCGGTGCTTGGCTACTACTTCAGCAACGAAGAGCGCGCGGCCCGCGTCAACGCGATTCCCGTGCCGGTGCTGCCGCAGGGCAGCTTTGCAGGCCGCAATACCCATATTACGAGCTGGTCCGGCTATACCGGCAACCTGGCGGCCTATCAGAACAACGCCGCCGCGGCCGGGCACTTCAATCCGGTGGTCGACGACGACGGCGTGACGCGGCGGGTGCCGCTGCTGGCGGAGTTCGAGGGCGCCTACTACGAGGCGCTTTCGCTCGCGGTCGTGCGTACCTTCATCGCGCGGCAAGAAGGCAGGTTTCCGGCGGTCGAGCCCGGCTACCCGCAGGCAGGCGCACGCGCGGACGCCGCGCCGGAATGGCTGAAGGTCGGACCGCTGCGCATTCCGGTCGACGATCAGGCGGCCGTGCTGATTCCGTATCGCGGCAAAAGGCACAGCTTCCGGTACATCCCACTCGCCGACGTGGTCAAGGACCGCGTCGACCCGGCGGCGCTGAAGGGCAAGATCGTGCTCGTCGGCGCCAGCGCGCACGGGCTGTACGACCTGCGCTCGACTCCCGTCGGCAGCGTATTTCCGGGGGTCGAAATCCACGCCAACCTCATCGCCGGCATGCTCGGCAGCACGATCAAGGAGAAGCCGGCGTTCACGGCGAATCTGGAGCTGGTTCTGCTGCTCGTGGGCGGCGTGACGCTCGCGATCCTCATTCCGCTGCTGTCGGCATTGTGGGCGACGCTTGCCGCCGCGGCGGGCATCGCGCTGATCGCGCTGTTCAATCTCGCGGTCTGGACGCACGGCAACATGGCGCTGCCTCTCGCCGCGTCGGTGGCCATGGCCGCGGTGTTGTACGTGATGAACATGGCCTACGGCTATTTCGTCGAGTCCCGCTCCAAGCGCCAGTTCACCGAGCTGTTCGGCCAGTACGTGCCGCCGGAGCTCGTCGACCGCATGGCGGCCGACCCGGCCAAGTACAACATGGAGCCAAGGAGCGCGGAGCTCACGATCCTGTTCGCCGACGTGCGCGGCTTCACCGGCATCTCCGAGGCGCTCAAGCCCGACGAGCTGCGCGAGTACATCAACGAGTACCTCACCGACATGAGCACGATCATCCGCAGCCGTTACCGCGGCACGCTCGACAAGTACATCGGCGACGCGGTGATGGCGTTCTGGGGGGCGCCGGTAGAGGACCCGCAGCATGCTAGAAACGCGGTGCTCGCGGCGCTCGACATGCAGAAGGACTGCGCGGTTCTGAACGCCAAGTTCGCCGCGCGCGGCTGGCCGGCATTGCGGATCGGCGTCGGCGTCAATTCGGGCACGGTGCGCGTCGGCGACATGGGCTCGCGGGTGCGCCGCGCGTACACCGCGATGGGCGATGCGGTGAACGTGGCCTCGCGGGTCGAAGGCCGCACCAAGAGCTACGCGGTCGGCGTCCTCGCGGGCGAGGCCACGCGCCAGCGCGTCACGGACGTAGTGTTCCGCGAGGTCGACCGCATCAAGGTCATGGGCAAGGACGAGGCCGTGACGGTCTACGAGCCCCTCGGCCTCGAGTCCGACCTCGGCGAAAGCGCGCGCCGGGAGCTGGAACTGTGGAATTCCACCTTGCGCGCCTACCGCACTCGGCAGTGGGATGATGCCGAGACCGGACTCGGGAGCCTCGCCCGCATGAATCCCACCTGCGGCCTGTATCGCGTGTACGCTGCGATCGTGGCCGACAAACGCCGCAACCCGCCGCCGCCAGAATGGGACGGCGTGACGGCCTTCGACGAGAAATAGGGAAGCACGGGTCATGCGCTTGCGCGTGCTGGGGTGCTCGGGAGGAATCGGCGGACGCCACCTGCGCACCACCTCGTTCCTGGTCGACAGCGACATCCTGATCGACGCCGGCACCGGGGTGGGCGATCTCACGCTGGCCGAGCTCTCGCAGATCGACCACATCTTCGTGACCCACTCGCACCTGGACCACGTCGCCTCGATCCCGTTCCTGGCCGACACGATCGGCGGCATGCGCACGAAGCCGATCGAGGTCTACACGCAGCGCGCCACGATCGAGATCCTGAAGAACCATCTGTTCAATTGGGCGATCTGGCCTGACTTCACCGAGATTCCGACGCCCGAGGCGCCCTTCCTGCGCTACCGGGAAATCGTGGTCGGTCAGGCGATCAGCCTGTCGGGCCGCACCATCACGCCCATTCCCGCGCGTCACACGGTTCCGGCGGTCGGCTACCACCTCGACAGCGGCGCCGCGAGCCTGGTCTTCACCGGCGACACCGGGCCGAACGACGCGCTCTGGAGCGTGGTGAACCGGATCGGCAACCTCAAGTTCCTGATCATCGAGACCGCGTTCTCGAACAAGGAGCGCCACCTCGCCGAGATCTCGCGCCATCTCTGTCCGGAGACGCTCGCGGAGGAGCTGAAGAAGCTCGAGCGCAGCGCCGAGATCTACATCACGCACCTCAAGCCCGGGGAGATCGAGCCCACCATGCTCGAGATCGAGGAGTCCGCCGGCGTTCACCGGCCGCGCATGCTGCAGAACAACCTGGTGCTCGAATTCTGAGCCATGGATGCTTCGCTCACCCGGCCGCGGCCCGACCAGCTCGCGGCGCTCGCGCCTCTGGCCGGTTTCTCCGCACAGCGGCTCGCCGAGCTGGCTCAGGTGGCGGTGGTCGAGCGCGCGCGGCGCGGCAGCGATCCGCTGCACGAGCGTCTGGAGGGGCCGCAATCGGTGTTCCTGCTGGCGGGCGAGCTCGTGCTTGCGTTCGAGGGCGGCGGCACGCTGGTCGTGGTGGGAGGAAGCGACGAGGCACGGCAGGCGCTCAACCGGCAGCGCGATCGCCTCGCTCGGAGCAAGGCAATCACCGATGTCGACCTTGTGATGCTCGACGACGAGGTGCTCGACATCCTCGCCACCTGGGATCAGGTGGCGGCGGGCGCAGACTCCACGCTCACCGGCCAGGCGGCGGCCGCGGATGCGCGCATCGTCAGCGGCGCCTTCGGCCTCGGCAAGCTGCGCTCAGGCGCCTTCGCGCAGTTGCCGGTGGCGCACATCGACGAGCTGCTCAAGCGCTTCGAGCGGGTGAAGACGGCGCCCGGCGAAACGGTGATCCGCGAGGGGGACCAGGGCGACTACTACTTCGTGGTGGAATCGGGACGCTTCTCGGTCGAGCGGCTGGTCGGCGGAGCGAAAGTGCTGCTGGCCGAGCTGAAGAGCGGCGATGCCTTCGGCGAGGAGGCGCTGGTGTCGGAGGCCAAGCGCAACGCCACCGTGACCTCGCTCGGCGAAGGCGAGCTGCTGCGGCTCGGCCGCACACATTTTGACGAATTGCTGCGCGAGCCGCTGCTGCGGCGCGTGGCGTTCGCCGAGGCGGCGGAAAAGGTCCGGCGCGGCGCGCTGTGGCTCGACGTGCGCTATCCCTCGGAATACCAGTACGACAAGCTGCCCGGAGCGATCAACGTGCCGCTCGCCGAAGTGCGCAACATGTTCGCGGTGCTCGACCGCTCCAGGGAATACGTCGCGTATTGCCAGAGCGGGCGGCGCAGCGCCGCGGCGGCCTTCCTCTTCGCGCAGCGCGGCTTCAAGGTCTGGCTGCTCGAGGGCGGCCTGCGAAGTGTGCAAAAAAGCGCATAAATCCACGCAAATCCTGACGGGAATTCCTTGGAGAATCAGAATAGATAGCGCTAACATCGAATAACCAGCTAGAACCCCGCGGCGGGAGGGAATTTCGATGAGCGCAGTTCTGAGTTCGCATGGCAACGACTTCGGCGCGCGCCTTGCGTTTCAGAAGCAGCTGCAGGTGGTCACCAACAAGATCCACGCGACCAGCAACGTCGACGAGATCATGCTGGAGATGAGCGCGGAGGTGTGCGCGCTCTTCAATGCCGACCGCCTCACCATCTACTCGGTCGCCGAGGACAAGCAGTCGATCGTGTCGAAGGTGAAGACCGGACTGAACTCGTTCAAGGACCTGAAGCTGCCGATCGCCGAGCACTCGATCGCGGGGTACGCGGCGGCTGCGAAGAAGACCCTCAACATCAAGGACGTGTACGACGACGCGGAGCTGCGCGGCCTCAACCCGAACCTGCGCTTCCTGCAGGAAGTGGACAAGCGCACCGGCTACCGCACCAAGCAGATGCTGGTCGCGCCGATCATCGAGGCGGGTGGAACCGAGCTCATCGGCGTGATCCAGGTGATCAACCACAAGACCGGCACGCCGTTCGGCGAGATGGCCGAGGACGGCATCGCCGAGATCTCCCAGACCCTGGCGATCGCTCTCAAGCAGCGCCAGAAGCCTGCGGTCGCCAAGACCAAGTACGACTACCTGATCTCCGACGCGGTGCTCTCGGCGGGCGAGTTCGAGCTCGCCTCGCGCCAGGCGCGCAAGAAAGCGGTCGAGATCGAGCAGGTGCTGCTGGAGGAGTTCCAGGTCAAGCTCCCGGCGATCGGCGCGGCGCTTTCCAGGTTCTTCGGCGTGCCCTACGAGGCGTTCAAGCCGGATAGGGTCAAGCCGATGGATCTCCTGAAGAACCTGAAGCGCGAGTACGTCGAGTCGACCCAGTGGGTGCCGATCGACGATACCAAGGATGGTCTGGTCGTGCTGTGCCTCGACCCGGAGCGCATCCGCTCCTCGCGCATCGCCGCCAACGTGTTCCCGAAGGCGCGCATCGTCTACAAGGTGACGACGCAGAAGGAGTTCCGCGACACGCTGGGCCACTTCTACGGCGGCGACGGCGGCGCGAGCCTGGGCAACATCGACGACCTGCTGTCGGATCTCTCGGACAACGGCGAGACCGCCGCAGACGGCGCGGCCTCCGACGAGGTCGACGCCGCGGCCGACAACGAGCTGGTGAAGCTCGTGAACAAGGTGATCGTCGACGCCTACAACCAGGGTGCCTCCGACATCCACGTCGAGCCCTATCCCGGCAAGGCGAAGACCGAGATCCGCTTCAGGAAGGACGGCAACCTCGCGCCCTACATCGAGGTGCCGGCGAGCTACCGCGCCGCAATTGCGGCGCGCATCAAGATCATGTGCGACCTGGACATCTCGGAGAAGAGAAAGCCCCAGGACGGCAAGATCAAGTTCAAGAAGTTCGGGCCGCTCGACATCGAGCTGCGCGTGGCCACCATCCCGACCGCCGGCGGGGTGGAGGATATCGTGATGCGGATTCTCGCCGCCGGCGAGCCCATTCCGCTCGACAAGATGGGCTTCTCGGCGCGCAATCTCGACCAGCTGCAGCACACCGTCTCCAAGCCCTACGGGCTGTTC
>Ga0070687_100000013_pt1 | contig 57871 bp, 70 predicted proteins | sample KBSS33LmetaG_FD_64678 | JGI IMG/M metagenome (GOLD analysis project Ga0070687, IMG submission 64678) | Switchgrass rhizosphere microbial communities from Kellogg Biological Station, Michigan, USA - KBS S3-3L metaG | ecosystem: Host-associated > Plants > Roots > Rhizosphere ... | reverse complement strand
TTTTTTTGTGCCCTCAGCAGGGCAACGGCCGGACCGTGGTTGGCTGCCAGTCGGTGCCGACCCGCACCACCCGGGCGTCCCACACGTCCAGCTGGTCGCAGCGGGGCACGTCGAACGGACCCCAGAACCAGGAGCCGTCCACCACCATCAGGTTCCGCACCGCCGACCCGTCCACCACATCCAGCCGGAACGGGAACCCGCCGCCGCGCACCACCAGGCCGTCGACGTCGACCGGGCCGTTGCCGGCCCCGGACCACCAGTAGAACGGGGCGGTTCCGCCGCAGCCGTCCTCGACCATGTCGATGGTCGTGTTCCGCAGCCGCAGGCCGGCGCCGTCGTAGCCCTGGATCCCGTCGCCGTGCCAGGCCGAGTTGCCGTCGTCGTCGAGGGGGCAGGGGCGGGGCGGGGTGATCCGCATGAACGAGTCTTCGATCACTACCGGGCCGCAGCCGCCGTCAGACTTGCCGCCGACCCGGGCCCCCTCGGTCCGGTCCAGGATCTTCAGCTGGCGGGCGGTGTACCCGCCCGGGCCGACCACCCCGACCGAGCCCGCGTTGGTGTACGGCACGGACTGGATGATCGACACCTGCGCAAGGAGCAACCCGTTGTGACAGCGGATGTCACGGTTGTTGATCAGTCCGCCGATCACCTCGACCCGGTTCAGGGTGACCCCGTCGGCCATGACCTGGATGTCGCCGAACACGCGTGTGTCGGCGTAGGTGCCCGGTGCGGTGATGTTCCACGTGCCGTTGATGGTGTGAGCGGGGGTCCAGCCGGCCGGCGTTCCGGTGCACGCCTCGTTGGCCTGGCCGGGGCAGCCGGCCGCGGTCGGCGACGGGCTCGGCGTGGGCGACGGTCCCAGGGTGGTTGGCGGCGCGGTGCTCGGGGCCAACGTTGGGGCCGGTGTCGTTGGAACGGGCGTGGGCGTGGAGCTCGCGGTCGGCGAGCTGGTCGGCGTCGGCGTGGGGGTGTGGCCCATCAGCCACGCGATGACCCGGTCGGCCTTGGCCAGGCAGGCGCGGCCGTCGGCCCGCTCGGTCGCGTTGCGGGCCGAGTCGAGCAGGGTCCGGCACCAGCCGCGCTGCAGCTGGGCGAACGTCAGGTCATCGCCGGGGACGGCTGCGCCGGCGTGGACCTGCTGGGGCGACGTCGCCGCCGCGGCGGCGGGGGCGGCGTTGACGAGCCGGCCGAATCCCCACCAGGAGCCGAGCACGATCAGAACGACGGCCCCGGCGACCTTCGGGCGGCTGAACCGGGGGACGGGTTTCGCGTGTCTACCATTCATGACCCCCATTCAACCATCGGGGTCCCGTTGGCTTTTCATGAACAGGGCGAACCGTTCGATCACCACCAGATCGGCCAGCCCGAACCCGACCTCAAAAATCCAGATCGGCACCCGCATCCCGACCAGGATGCACAGGAACGTGCCGGCCTCGGCGGCCATCACCACCGCCACGGCGAGCATGTGCCGCCCCCAGGGGGAGGCCCGCCAGCGGGCCCGCAGGAAGTACGGCACGATGAACGCCGCCCCGACCAGGACCCCGACGGCCAACTCCACCCCGATAACAATCTTGTCGACGGTGCTCATTCGGTGCCCCGCCGTAGCCGCATCGTCCGGGCGATCTCCTCGGCGATCCGGTCGCCCTGCTGTTGGACCGCGGCGGCGTCCCGGGCGGCCCGGGCGGCCTGGGGGCCGCGGGCCCGGGACTTGGCCAGCGCCAAGTCGGCGCGCTGCTGGGCCTCGCAGGCGGCGGTCCCGTCCGGTGGCCGGGTCAGCCAGCGCAGGACCCGCCACATCAGGCCGCGTCCCGTTTCGACGGCCCAAGCGACCGCAGCAAGATGAGCGTTTCCTGTTGCGCGGTGCCGAGCGACCGGACCATAGCCATAGTCTCTTGCTGCGCCGCCAAGGTCGCCCGTTCGGTTTCGGTGGAGGCCCGGACCGCCGACAGGAGCGTGTCGAAGTGTTCGGATAGTTCCCGGTTGGCGGCCAGCGCGGTTTCCGCCACGGTCTGCCATGCCTGCTCCCGTTTCTGGGCGTCTTCGTAGTGGCGGCCGACCACGATTCGACCGGATATGAGGCCACGCAAACCGATGATGATTGTGGTGGCCAGAGCCGACACGAACCCAAGAATGACAACCCAGGGGGAGAGTTCGGCCGACATATGGTCAGTCTGTCACCCGGTCCGGATGCGGCGTTGGAGGTCTACCGCGTCGGTCCACGCCTCCCACCACCGCCAGGCGTTGCCCTCGATGGTGAAGTCGGCGGCGACCTGCCGGCCCACCTCGATCTGCTCGAGACGTTGCGCCTCGTCGGCCAGCAGGTTCCGCAGGGCCCGGTACCAGTCCCGGCCGGACTCGGCTAGGAGGCCGACACCCCGGTCGTGGAGCTGCTGGTATTCCGCGCGGGGGGAGGCGACCCACGGAACGCCGCAGGCGGACATTTCGAGGGCCTTCAGCCAGCTTTTCGACCGGTTGAATTTGGTGTCGGCCAGAGGGGCGATGCCGACGCCGAGGTGGGCGACGGCGTAGGGGTATTCGCCGATCCCGACCGGCCCGTAGGAGGTCGGCTCCCGGGGGAGGCCGAGGGCGGTTCGGACGCCGTCGGGGTCGCCGATGGAAAGAAACTCGCACCGGTTTTCACGTACCAGCCGGGCCACGGCGCCGCCGGTGGCGGGCAGGTCGTCGGGGTGGGAGTGGACCGACCCGGCCCAGCCGACCTGGTTGTTGTCGAGGTGGCGGATGTCGAGGTATCGGGCGGGGATGCAGTTGCGTAGGACCCGGCCGCGGCCGTGGGCGGCGTAGACCCGCAGCAGTGCGGGGGTGGACAGGGTGACGAGGGTGGCGTCCCGGGCGGCCTGTTCGGCGTTGGTCCAGGAGTAGTAGCGGATCTCTTCGTTTTTGGGGTGGAGCCGGGTGAACGCGATGTTGCTGGGGTGGATGGTGGTGAGGTCGTCGTCCATGTCGATGACGACGGCGATCCCGCGGGCCCGGAGCAGCGGGACGGCCTGGGCCAGTTGGCGGAGCACGACCCGTTGCATGACGATCAGGTCGGCGTCTTCGGGGACCTGGTTGAGTGCGACCAGGCGGTTGTCGTCGGTGGTGTCGAGGTCTCCGCCGATGGAGCGGCGGGTGTTGGTGGGGGCGATGATGGTGATGTCGTGGCCCTGGGCTTTGAGGACCTGGGAGATCCAGATCAACCTGTAGCATCCGCAGCCGTAGGTGTCGGCTGGGTAGACGTAGACCTTCATCGCCCCCGCGATCCTGGTTCAGAGCTTGTCGGTGGGGGAGCTGAACTCGGTCTTGCCGATGGCCAGCTGGGCGGCGTGCAGGGTGTAGTCGACCTCGACCAGTTGGGCGCCGATGTCGTGGACGTGGCCCCAGTTCACCCGGGCCCGGGCGGCGTGGTCGATGTCGTTGTCGGCGGGCAGGGAGCTCATCCGGACGAGCAGTGCCCGGGCTTCGTAGGCGGCGCGGCGGGCGGCCTGCAGTTTGCGGCTGTAGGCGTCGAGGAGGTCGGGCAGCGACTGGGGGGCCGGGGGCCGGCCGGCGCGCTTGACCGTGGCGGCGGGTGCGGCAGCGGCCTTGGGGGGGCGGCCGGGGCCGCGCTTGGCGCCGTTGGCGGCCGGGGCGGCGGCGGGGGTTTCGGTCGTGGTGGTTTCGACGGTCATGGAAGTCCCTTCGGATCTGGGTTGCCGGAAAGCAAATGCAGTTTAGCGGACCTGCCCTCGGGCGGCGCATTGCCAGCCGACCTGGGAGACGACGGGGAAGCCTTGCAGTTCGTCGGAGTCGGGCATGACGGGCCGGACCCGTTGGAGGCCGGAGGCGCGCATCAGGTCGACGAGGCGTTGTTGGTTGCAGGCCCATTGGCGGGCAGGGCCGCCGAGGTGGTCGGCGACTTTGTCGAGGTCGAGGTTCTGGTCGAGGAGGCGTAGGGCGTCGGGGCCGACGGCGGCGATTTGGGCGCCGGACTGGCAGCGGGTCCAGAGTTGGGCGAGGACGGCGGGGACTTCGTTGGGGGGGATGAGGTGGAGGATGTGGCCGAGGTAGACGGCGGTGAGTCCGTGGAGTTGGGGGGGTAGGTCGGTGAGGTCGGCGACTTGGTCGGCGATGACGTTGGGGTCGTTGTCGATGTTGATCCAGCCGTTGGCGCGGAACCGGCCGCATCCGACGTTGAGTTTCACGTCGGGATCCCGACGGCTTGCAGGGCGGCCGTCAGCGCGGGCTGCAGATCGGCGGGAGGTACCCACAGCTGCTGTTTCCCGGGGCACTGTATCGGCGTGGGGAACTCGTAGGGTCCCTCGAGGCGCCAGTGCCATTGGTCGGGCATCGCCCAGGGGCTGACCGCCGTGGGCGGTTCGTATTGGACGCACGACCAGATCCGGACGACGCCGACGATACCGGTGGGGTGGTCGTCAGGGTTCTGGGAGATCCAGTTAAGGGCTACGGTGTCGTCGCCTGTCCGTATCTCACTGGCGAGTTCGATGGCCGAATGGTCCCAACGCTGGCCAGCGTGCAAGAGCAGCAGGCCCCGGTACGAGGTGGGCCAGCTCCGGTTTTCGATGTCCTTGCCGGCCCGGAGGATGAGTGCCGGCCAGGGCCGGTAGAGGGTGAGGGCAGGGATCATCGTCCTGCGTCTCCCTTGTGAGGCATGCCCGACGTGTTGCCGCCGTGCCCGTGATAGCGCCAGGTCCGCTCGGCCAGCGGCATCATGATGAGGTCCTCCTCGACCGCGATCGCGCACACCCCGAGGATGAACCCCCAGTCCTCATTGCAGAACGGCGACCGGGTGGCCGGCGCCTCCCCCCGGAACCCGACCCGGCGGGCCACGTCGGTGCGGACCAGGACGGTCATGGTGGTGTGGTGGGGGGTGGCCGGGTTGAACGGCAGCCCGAAGTGGCCGAGCGGGTCGCCCATCCCGACCGGTTCAAAGTAGGAGTGGACCCAAATGCACTGGTCGCCGATGTCGTCGGCGATCTGGGTCAACGCCTGCAGGTGTTGGGGGAGGAACTCGTCGTCCGAGTCGAGGAACGCGACCCATCGCGTCTGGACGGCGTTCAGGGCCCGCTGGCGGGTGACCGCGGCCCCTTCGCCGTGCAGGTCCACCGCGATGGACAGTGCGGCCGGCGGGGCGGTCTGTGCCGCGACGGAGGCGACCGCCCGGACGAGCATCCCGTTGCCCAGCCGGGCCGGATGGGCCGGGATGACGACCGTCACTTCAGATGCGGCCACAACGACCATCCTTCCGTCCATCCGAGGTTCCGGTTCGTCCGCAACTGGCCCTGGGCCAGCCGCAGCAGCACCGGCAGGGAGAGCTGGTCCTGATGGGACCAGGTGCAGCAGTCGTCCCACCACTGTTCCCCGAGCTTGACCACGGCCGGGATGTGGCGGCGGATGTTCACCCCGGTCGCGATCAGGCCCCAGTTCGGGGGGTGGCCGATGGAGGCGTAGAACGCGGCCTGTTCGCGGATCTGGGCGGACAGGCCGGCGTAGCGGGGCAGGCTGGCCGAGTAGTCGGCCTCGGTGTAGATGCAGGTTCGCCACGGGTGGGGGACCATCGCCCAGTCGTCGTCTCCGAGGGCGGCGACGGCCTTGTCGACGAAGCCGGGGTCGAGGGTGATGGAGGCGTCGACCCAGATCGACACGACGTGACTGGACGCCCACAGCGCACCGGTGGCGTGTTCGATGGCTTCGTGGGGGTGGGTTTTCCACCACTTGTGGGCCATCATCGGGGCGACCAGGTCGGCGGGGCCGCGGCGGGTGACGATCCGGTGGGGGCGGTGAACCACCGTCCAGCCGGGGGCGTCGAGGTCGGCCCGGTCGGTGAACAGGTAGGCGGGGACCCCGGCGTCGATCGGCTTGGGGATGTCGTAGCCGCCATACAGGGCCGAGTAGATGCAGATCACGGCTAGTGATGCCGGTACGACTCGATGGCCTGCGCCAGCCGATTCCAGTCCATCGCCGGCCGCCACCCGGCAAAGCCCCAGCCCTCCCCCCGGGCGATGATCGACGTGTCCGGGGTCTCCCCGGCCCGCATCGGCTCGTGACGCATCCCGGCGGTGTTCCCGGTGTAGGTGTTGACGTACGCCGCGAGCCGGTGCACCGTCATCGATTCGCCGGTGCCGGCGTCGAACGTCTCATCGCCGCCACCGAGCTCGGTCGCCGTGAGGAGCATCCGGGCGACGTCGTCGACGTGGACCAGGTCCACGGTCTGGTTCCCCGACCCCCAGATGATCAGCGGCTGGCCGGCCCAGGCGTCGACGGCGAACGCGGGCAGGATCTTCCGGGGATGGCCGGGCCCGTGGGCCTGGCCGGGGCCGTAGGCGTTGAACGCCCGCACGTGGGAGACAGGAACCCCCTTGGTCCGGTGCCATGCCGATGCGAGCCGGCCGGCGCACAGCTTGGTGGCCTGGTAGACGTTGGCCCAGGAGGAGTCCGGCATCGTGATCCCGACGTAGCGGGCCCCGGTCCGGGCGCACCATTCGAGGACCCGCAGGGTCCCGACCACGTTGGCCTGAACGGCCTCCTCGGCCTGATCGAACAGTTCGGCAGTCCCGAGCATGCCGGCCAGGTGGATGACACAGTCGGCCGAGTCGAGCCCGGCGAGGTCGCCGAGGACGTCGTTGCCGTCGTGTCGGTCGAACGGCCAGGCGGTGTGTCCGGCCGCGGTAGCGGCGGTGATGGTGGCGCGGCCGATGAACCCGCCCCCTCCGGTCACGGCAATCTTCACGGGGTTACCTCCTGCTGCGGGGTTGATTGGGCGGCCACGATACGCCACCAGTCGCTGATGCCGTCCAGGGCGCCGCGGGGGTGCCATGCGTGGGTGCGGTTGAGGACGTGGTCGGGGACGGTTTGGTTTTCAGCCGGCCAGCGGGTGGCGATGTCCTCGGCGAACCAATCCAGTTGGGCATTGTCGGGGTTCAGGTTGGTGACGACCAGCAGCCCGGTCGGTTCGGTGTCGACGAGGATCAGGTCCAGGTCGGGTCGGAATTTGGTCAGGATCTCGTCGATGCGCCACACGTCGCCGGTCCAGTCGCCGGGGCATTGTTCCCGGCGGGCCTCGGCCTGGTTGCGGGGTAGCACGTCGTCGAACACGATGATCGACGGGGACTGGTGGACCCGGGTCGGGACCCCGGATTCGCCGACCGTCCAGAGGGGCCGGCGGCAGAGCCGTTCGAGGCCCATGAAGTCGCGGAGGGCGAACTCGACCAGGTGCATCCCGTCGATGAAGCCGAAGTCGACCGGGGTGACCCGCTGTGTCAGTTCGGGGTCGGCGAAGAACTGGTCGGAGGTCATCCGGAACAGGCCGGGGCGTTGGCACAGGGGGTTGGGGTCGACGCCGAACGCCCGGGTTTCGGGTCGGGCCAGGTCGAGGCTGGTGCCGTGCTGGACCCCGATTTCGAGGTACCGCTGGGGGCGGATCATGTTGTGGAGGGAGGCGAGGAATTCGTGACGGGTCGTCTTCATTGGATGGGTACTCCCAGCTGGCGGTAGCGGTTGATGAGGCGCCAGTCGTCCTCGAGGCCCACGGTGTGGAGCCGGTCGATCGGGGTTACCGGGCGGCCGGCGGCGGCGAGGGTCCGGTTGATGTCGTGCCGGACGATGAGCTCGAGGGCGGTGCGGTACCGGCGCAGCGGCGGCGGGGGGTCGTGCTTTCTCACCACGGGCGAAATTTCCACTTCTCGACGAAGTAGGCCATGTCGATGCCGGTGCGGGCGGCGAGCTCGCCGCGGGTGGACTGATCGGGGTAGAGGTGCTGCACGGGCAGGCCGGCCATGACGAGGGTGCCGCCCCAGGCGCGGGCCTGCATGTCGAGATCGTTGTCGCCGCACCACCATTGCAGGTTCCGGTCGGGGCGTAGGTCGGCTTCGCCGCGCAACAGGAAGGCGTGGCCTTGCATCCGTTGGGACAGTGCGGTGGTGCCGGGGGTCCGGTGGATGATGGCGTTGCCGGTGGGGGTGCCGTCGAGGAGGCCGGTGGAGGCGGCGGCGCATCCGGTTTCGCGCATGCGGGTGCTGAGGGTGTGGTACCAGCCGGGGGGGATGATGGCGTCGTCGTTGAGGACGGCCACGTCCCACTGTTGAAGGTCACGGTAGCGGGCGTCCCGGGCGGCGAGGGTGATTCCCACGTCCCACAGGTGCGACAGGTTCGGCGGCCGCATCGGCACCTGCAGCAGCCCCCAGCCCGAGGACTCCAGCTTGGGCGGGGTGACCATCAGGGCCGGGTCGTCGCCGTTGTCGAGGACCAGCACATAATCGGATTCGGCGGTCGCGGCGGCCAGGGACCGCAGGAGCACGTCGGGCCGGTTGTACGTCGGGATGACCGCATAGCGGCGCGGCCGGACCGGATCGGACATTCGAGTTTCCTCCCCTAGGATTGTTCGTCTATGGTGCCACCTCGATGCACTCTACCGACAGCCAATCCTGCCCGTCGCGGGACACAGATCCCGATCCGGTTTCGCGGCGCCACTGGGCCTGGACGGTGTAGTCGCCGGCGGCGAGGGGGGAGCCGCCTCCGCCGGGGAGGGGATGGTATTGGATCCCGGTCGACTGCAGGTGGACCCCGGCGGTGGCGGTGGCGCCGAACCGGGTGACGGTGAGGGTGGACCCGCCGCCGTCGAAGGTGACCCCGGCGTCCATGCCGGTGTTCGCGAGGGAGACGAAAAACCCGACGGTCATATGGACCCGGACCCGGGTGTCGTCGCGGCGTTTGGTGAACGTGAACGATGAGGGGGCGGTGAGGTTGACGAAAGTGGTGAGGCTGGTGGTGTCGGCGACGCCGGTGCCGTGCAGCCCGTAGGGGTTGACCATGCCGGGCCGGCCGGGTTGGCCGACGATGTAGTTGCCGCCCTGGGGGATGGAGACGGCGTAGACCCGATCTCCGGCGTAGAGGTCCCCCACCAGGTTGATCATCACGATGGAGGTGGTGTCGCCGTCGTAGGTGGCGGTGGTTATGCCGGTGCTCAGGTCGTCGGTGTTGACGGTGGCGGGCCGAATCGACCAGGTCAGGCCGAGGCGTTGCGACTCGGCGACGATGGCCTGGACGAGGGCGCTGGTTTCTTCGGGGGTCACGGGTAGCCCCGGCGGATCAGGTGCTGCATCGGTGCCCCTTCGAGGCAGTTGATGGACCAGGCCAGTTCGAGCCAGTTCACACCCTGCCAGTGGATCACGTCGTAGGAGTCGTGCCGCGGGTCGGGGGCGGTGGCCAGTTCGAACCGTTCGAAAATGGTCTGTCGGATGCCCAGGTTCGCCGCGGCGGCGCTGGCCTGGGTCGGGTCGGTCAGTTGGGCGTCGAACACGGCCGGAATCACGAACCCGCGCCGGGCGATGGAGTGGGGGGCGGAGGGCGGTACGTCGTAGGTGCCGACGATCGGGCCGGCCGTGGCCGAACTCGAGTTGCTGATCACGATGAACCGGTTGGGGGCGGACAGGATGTCTGAGGTCCGGACCGGGGCCGGTTCGCGGATGATGGTGTTCCCGGCGTCCCAGTCGAACTGGGGGACCGCGGTGGCCGGGTCGAAGGTGCGGACCATCCGCATCCGGCCGTTGTTGTCGAACCAGGGGGTGAAGTAGTCGCCCTGAGTGGCGAGCTCGTCGAGGATCTGGCCGCGGCGGACGCCGACGGACCAGCCGCCGGCGGCCGGGTAGGGGGAGGGCTGGATCAGCGGGGTGAGGATCGGCAGGCCGGCCACCATGTCGGTCACGGCGACGTTGACGTTCCCGTCGGAGGTGAACCCGGTGGAGATCTGCTGGTCGACGACGAACATTTCATCGGCCAGGAGGTCGTTGGACAGTTCCCCGCCGGTGGAGGTGATCCGGGAGTCGTTGGTGAACATGAACCGGCCCAGCGGGTAGGACACCCCCCCGATGAGCATGTAGGGGCGGACCCGGTCGGTGAGCGGGTTGATCGCGGCGGTGTCGGCGGCGCCGAGGTTGAACCCGCTGATGCTCCGCTTGATGGCCGTGCTGGTGTCGTGGCTGATGGTCGGCGGGGTCCGGATGGGGTGCAGGTCCCCCAGCGGCCCATCGGTGATCCCATCAACCAGCTGCCAGGTGAAGGTGGCGACCCGCTGGCCGCGGTGGTCGGCCAGGTCGAGGCGTTCGTCGAACGGCAGGGTCGTGAACACCATGGCTCAGGCGCCCGGGTCGGTGGGGCTGGCGGTCTGGGTGACTTCGGTGATGTCGACGGTGGCCATGTAGAGGGCCCGCTGGTGGACCCGTTCGCCCGGCACCCGGACGTTGGCGAACCAGCGGTCCCCGATGTCGTCGCGGACGCACACGTAGGGCAGGTCGGCCCAGGCCAGGTCCCGCAGATCGGCCAGGTTGGCCAGCCGGATCGGGGAGATCGCCGCCTGTTGGACGACCAGCAGCCGGGTGAAGTGTTCCAATCCCCGTTCGGTGCCGTGGAAGGCGGTCACCCCGTCCCGGCCGTACATCCGTTGGAAGGTGACCTGGTCGGATTCGGGGAAGTCGAAAAGTTCCTCAGCGGACCCTTCCCAGCCGGGGGAGTAGGCCAGGTTCGACGCGCCGGTCTGGTCTTCGTTGCTGGTGAAGATCAGGACCCCGCCGTCGGAGTTGCAGCCGGCCACCCCGGGGGCGGTGGCGGTGCCGGTCACCTGGGAGGACCAGGCCCCGGCGAAGTCGTAGAGGTTGGTCGCCCGGATCCGGTAGACCGATTCCAACCCGACCCGGGCTTCGTAGTCGTGGAAGCCGGTGACGACCGGGGAGGACGCGGACATGATGGTCTGCCAGTCGGTGACCGAGTCCCAGCGTTGCAGCTGGTAGGTGCCGAAGAAATAGTCGGGCGGGCCGACGGTCAGGTCGTCGAACGTGAACACCTTCGCCGTGGACGTGTTGAACGATGAGGCGGCGATCCGGCCGGTGGTGAGGCTGGTGTCGGTGGCCATCAGCATCCAGGCGTCTGGTTCGTCGGCGGTGGCGTTCCACGCCTTGCCCATGAGCAGGGTGCCGGCCACGGCGAGCCGCAGTTTGATCGACGTGACGCCGGAGGTCGGCCCGACCCCGGTGACGAGGGCGGTGTTGACGGACGCGACCCGTTTGCCGATCTCGAGGGCCCCGGTGGTCCAGCCATACACCAGCCGGTAGTAATTGTTCGAGTCGACGTACCGGACGTAGATGGCCGAGTCGGCCGCGTCGGCGACGGAGTCGATGGAGATGGTGATCGTGGCGTCGGCGTCGACCACGTTGCCGGTCAGGGCGCTGACCATCGCCCCGCCGGCGGTGTGGGAGTGCAGGCCGGTGGTGCCGTTGACGGAGAACTGGCCGGCGGCGCCGACGTCGTTGGTCCATGCCTGGCCGGTATCGGCGCTGCCCCAGCCGGACACCACGGTCCGGCTGTAGGTGTCGGACAGGACGGCGGTGCCGTTGGGCAGGGGCCAGGTGACCCGGTTGTAGTAGATGCCGGTGGGGATGCAGCAGGGTGGGCTGCCGCAGTCCAGGCCGATCCCGGAGATCACCTGGGAGAGGGTGGAGATCCCGACCCCGGTGATGGTGAGCGGGTCCTGGGAGAACAGGATCGCCGCGTCGGTGGCCTGGTCCGCGGCGGTGCCGGTGACGTAGGGGGACGCGACGCCCTGCGGCATCCAGGCGAGTTCGACCGTGGATCCGGCGGGCGGCTGGTAGGTGGCGTTGTACAGCTGGTTCGGGGACGGGACGAGGTTGAACAGGTTCCCGGGGATGCCGGAGATGGCCGGCGCGGAGGCGCCCAGGATCTCCCAGCGGCTGCCGGCGGTGGCGCCGGGGGCCCGCCACGTGAACGACGGCTCGGGTGAGACGAGGGCCCCCATCGCCGGGGGGGTGGCGAACCGGAGGGTCACTTCCCGCCAGCCGTCGATGATTTCGGGCAGCCCGTCGAAGGTGGTCGAGTCGATCGACACGGTCGACGCGGCGATCGAGCCGCCGCCGGACAGGGTGAGGGTGCCCGAATCCGGGCCGAACCGGCGGGCCCACCAGCGGACCTGGGGGTAGGAGGTGGCGACCCCGACGGCGTCGTCGTAAATCTCCTGGGTGGCGGTGTTGACGCCGTACACCTGGGCGGCGACCTGCCGGCCGTAGACGTGGGGTTCGGTCAAGGTGCCGCCGGATGCGTGAATGGACAGGTGCGGCAGGATGTGGGTCTGTTCGGTAGTGAACGTTTCCCCGACCGTGTCGGTCACGTTGACCTGGACTCCCGGATGGGTCGGGATCGAGTAGAGCTCCCGGATTCCGTTCAGGTTCGGGAATGCTGTATTGACACCCTGCCCCCAGTCGATATCACCGGGGTCGACGACGGCCAGAACTGCGGTATATCGGCCGGCGGCCAGTTGCGGATCGGTGTTGTGGCTCAGGTCCCGCAGGGTGATTGCCTGCATCTGGGGCCGGTTGTAGTTGAAGATCCGACCGCCGTAGATGAGCCTCTGCTCCTCGCAGTAGGTGACTTTCAGCGCGGCGTATTCGAGGACAATGGAATCTGTTGAGGCGAGGCTGAGGGTGGTTATGTGGACGTGCAGCCGGGCGGTGGCCGAGGCTTCGAAGCGTTGCAGGTCGACGTATCTCCACGGCATCCGGTCGTTTGTTCCGGTCGGGCCGAGGGTGGGGGACCAGAAATGGTTGATGTCGCCGAGGTTCAGTTCTTTGAGGGTCTGGCTGCTGGATGGCTGGTTGGAGGCGGGATCGACGATGGTGTCGAGGAGCAGCGAGCCGGTGTTGGCGAGGAATGTGGCCTGGTAGCTCTGTTGTTGATTGGCGTCCTGCCGGATCCAGACGTAGGTGGGTTGTTGGACGGAGTTCTGCCGGACGAACGGGACCACGTCGCCGCCGACCAGCGACCGGGTGATGTATCCGGCGTAGACGAGGGAGACGTTCAGGATCCGTTTGTTGGCCAGCTGGGGGTACTGGTTCACGGCGAAGAAAAGGCTGATATCCTGCGAATTGGTACTGTCATAGTTGGCGGTGATGTTCTGGAAATCACCGGGCCGGGACAGGGCGTTCGCGACCCCGCCGGTGGCGGTGATGTTCCCGCCGGTGACGGCGCCGGAATTGACCGGGATGAGGACCTGTTGAATGGGTCCGGTCTGGGCCTCTTTGCCTTGGGGGTAGATCGCGAATGTGACGGTTTGATATTGGCTCGGGTTGGCGGGGAGTTCGTTGGCGTAGAACCGGCCGTCACGGATCTGCCGGGCGGTGCCGAGGGCGAATTCGTGGCCGACTTCAACAATGGCCTGACTGGGGGCGAAGGTGATGTCCTCGTCGCGGATGGGTACCCATTCCTGGCCGAGGATGATCGGCACGCTCGGGTTGTAGTTCCCCATCGGCTCAGACCTGCCTTACCGCTGTAGTGATGCCCCGTCGGGCCAGGGCGGATGATATACCGTTCCCGGCCGCTGCCCCTATCTTGGCGGCTTGGTCCTCGGTGACGTTGCCGTTGATGACAATGTAGATCGACTTCGGGCCGAACACTGCCGTCGCGGCGGCCGCGTTCGCGGTGCCGCCGCCGACCCCGCCGGCCACAGTCTGGGTGGCGTTGGCCAGCATCGCGCCGACCTGGCCCAGGCCCCGTTCGAACCCGACCCCGATGCCCTGGGCGAGGGGTTCGCCGATCCGGTCGGCCATGAACTCGGACGGCGATGCGATGCCGAAGAACCGTTCGAGCGGGTCGGGGATCGCGGACTTGGCAAAGGCGAGGATCTTCCCGCGGAGCCAGCCGCCGAGGGACTGGATCCCGGCCCACAGTCCGGCGACCACGTCCCGGCCGGCGCTGAACAGGAGCTTGCCTAGGTTCCCGATCGCGGCGACGATCTGCCCGGGGATGGCGGTGATGAACCCGACCATCATCTTGATCTGGGTCTGGGCGATGTGGCCGGTTTCGGCGAACACCTTCATAATTCGGCCGGGGAGTTCGGCGAAGAAATCGACGATCCCGATGAAGAACCCGCCGATGGCCTCGCCGATGTCGGCGAAGAACAGGATGATCGCGGCGGCCACATCCGCCCAGTCGATCATCGAGAGGGCCCGGCCGAACTCGGCGATCGCCTTGGTCATGAAGTTGATGACCGGGGTGAGGGGCCGCAATGTCATGGCGAGAAGCAGCAGGACCGGAATCAGCAGCTGGGCGGTGGCGTTGGCGAACTCGGCCGCGAGGGGGATCAGCGGAACGAGGGAGGTGACGAGCTCGCCCAGCGCCTCGCCGAGGGCGACCAGGTCGATCTTTTCGAGGGCCGGCCCGAGCGCGTTGATGATCGGCTCAAGGATCGGGGTTATCGCCTGGACGAGTTTGGCGATCAGGGGCAGCAGGATGCTGAGGGTCTTCCCGAGCACCGGCGCGATCTCGCCGATGGCCTCTTTCAGGATCGGGGTTACCTCGGTCAGGGATGCCTTGATTTCGGGGATGACCGGTTCAAACCCGGCCACCAACGCCTGGGAGATGGTGTCCTTGAAGGTGGAGAACACACCGAGCAGGGTTTGGGACTGTTTCTCCATCGCCCCCGCGGCGCCGGGGAACTTGTCCATGCCGATCAGGAGGGCCTGGATTCCGTCCTTGGCGCTGAGCGATCCGGAGGAGATGTCCGCCATCGTCTGGGCGGTGGTTTTGCCGGTGGCCGAGGCGATCGCGGCGACGCCGGAGAAGCCGGGCAGCGCTTCGGAGATCTGGTTGAGGTTCTCCAGCGTGACCTTGCCGGATGAGGCGATCTGCCCCATGGCGAGGGTGACGGAGTTGAGGGCCTGGGCCCCGCCGCCGGTGACCGAGGCGACGTTCCCGATGGTGGTGAGGAACTTTCGGACCTGGTCGTCGGACATGCCGACGGCGTCGTTGAACGCGAAGAACCGTTGGGCGGCGCCGGCCACTTCGGGGAACTCGAACGGGGTGACCGCGGCGAACTGTTGCAGGTCCTTGAATACCTCGCCGCCTTTTTGAGCCGATCCGAGGAGGCTGTCGAAGCTGATCCGGGTCTGCTCGAGGGTGGCGGTGGCCTTCAGCCCGAACGCGGTCAGGGCGCCGAGGCCGGCGCCGACGGCGAGGGTGACCCCGCCCAGCAGAGGCAGGGTGGAGGCGAACGCGGCGGAGAACTTCCCCGACACCGATGCGGCGGTGATGGTGGCCTGGTGGGAGATCCGGTCAAAGTCCCGGCCGGCGGAGCGGCGCAGTTCTGTGATGGAACCCTCGGCCAGTTCGGCGCTGGACGAGAACGACTGCTGGACCTGTTCGGCGTTGCTTTCGGCGCTGCGGGCGATCTGTTCGAATGCCTGGTCGGCCTGCCGGCCGGCGTCGTCGAATTCGTGGCCGATGTCGTCGCCGGCCTGGGCGAACTCCCGCTCGACCTGGGCTAGTCCGCGGTCAACTTCGTTGGCCAGGTCCCGCATGGCGCGGTCAACGCCGGTCCGGACCTCCCGCGCGAACGCGTCGAAGTCCGGCACGATCTCGACAAATGCCCGGTCGATCGGTTGGGCCACGGCCGTCATCCCCCGTTGGATGGCGGCCGTGGACCCTCCGCTCAGCGTCGCAGCGGTGCGCGTTGGGCCGCCAGTGTGGTCCTGGCGGCTGCGGCTTCGCCTCTCCACCATGGGGGCGGTTTGAGGACGGGCCCGGTCGCCGCCGGGGCTGGTCTGGGTGTTGCTGTGAGGGTGGTGAGCGGCCCCGTCACCAGGTTGTTGATCTTTTCATGCGCTTCGGGTGTTGTGTTGTTCAGTATCCAGTAGTGGATCAGGTTGAGGAACCTGGCGGCGGTCAGGTCGAAGGGGTCGACTCCGCGGGAGGCGCACCATCCGTCGAAGAGGTACCAGCGTCCGTCCCGGTCGACGTACTCGATGAGTCCGTCGACGGCTGTGTAGGGCGGAGCCCGTATGCCTCCATCAGCTTGAACAGGATCGGGATGACCTGCCGTTTGATGTCGACGGGCCGTTTCCCGTCGTCGAGCCGGGCGACGAACGCCGGCCCGGACTCCTCGGTGAGGATGGTGGTGAACAGACTGTCCATGCCGGCCATCAACGCCTCTTCTGCACCCTCCTCGGTGCTGCTGATCAGCTTCCCGAGCTCCCGGGCGCCCCGGGCCAGCCGGACCAGCTGCTTGCCGCCGAGCACGGGTGGCGCCTCGAATACCTCCCCACTGTTGTCGATCTTGAAACGCTTGGGGAGGTCCGGGATGGTGAAGTCCCAAACTTCCACGTTGCCATCTGGGTCCATCGGTGTCCTTTCAGTCCTTCGCCGCCGGCAGGGCCTTCAGCAGGAACGGGTTCGGCCGCATGCCTTTGACCTGTTTGGCGTAAACGTACCTGCGGCCACCCTTGGGCCGGAACCGGAGGAACTGGTGGCCGTGGGGGCGGATCGGGCGCCGCCGGGGCCCGTAGATGCCGGTCCCGTCGTGGATGTACCGGATGTATTCGACGTTCGAGCCGACCACCACCGCCGGCTGCCCACCCCGGGATACGAGGCTGGTGGTGATGGAGGCCCGGGCCCGGCCGGTGTCGACCCGCCGCGGACCCGAGTTGCCCAGACCGGAGATGTTGCGTTTGGCGGCGGATTCGACCCGCAGGCCGCGGCGCATCAGGTCTTTCACGACCCCGCCGGCCGGGGAGGTGAGCAGGGTCCGAATACCGGCCAGGTTGATCCGCTGAAACGTCGTCACCTTCGCCACAACGCCCCCCTCATCATGGGCAGATGCAGTTGGGCAACGCGACCAGGACCCGCAGGTCCGACCCGGTGCAGCCGCCCTCCTCGCCCAGCGGGACCGTGGCGCCCAGCGCGAACTCCCGGATCGTCCCGGCCGCTTTCATGGCCTGGACGCAGCAGCCGGCCGCCTTGCGGACCGCCGCGGCGTCGGAGTGCCAGATCACGGCGTCGGCGAGGAGCTGGTCGCAGGTGGGGGCGTTCCCCTCGTCGTCGAGGGTGTGCACGCACCGGTGGACCTGGATGTGGACCTCGGCGACCAGCCAGGCCACCCCGCATCGGGATTGGCGGGCGTCGTCGACGGCGGCGGTGGGGAAGGTGGCCGACGGGTATATCTGGGTGACGGTCACGGCCAGCTGGCCGTTGCGCTGGTCGAGTTCGCCGCAGGTGCAGCCGCAGTCGTCGGCGACGATGGATCCGGCCACGGCCAGGCAGACCCGGCACGGCAGGCCGGCGACCGAGTCGGCGGCGAGGCCGTCGGCGACGCACTGCCCGATGCCGGTGACGACGTTGATGAAGTTCAGCGCGGTGAGGGGAACGGTGCGGGAGCTTTCTGCCGTGCCGGTAAGGCCGAGCGCCCCGACGCCCTCGCTGGGGGTCTGTTTCGCCCCGGCGCCGGCCCCGGTGATGCCGAGCGCGCCGACGCCTTCGGATTCCACTTCGCCGGATTGGAGTTCAATGTCGGAAAAGAAGTTCGCCCCGGCCGCCGGGTTGGATGGGGGGGAGGCGATGAGTGCCCCGTACCGGAACACCCCGTTGCGCAGGACCCCGAGGCCGACCGGGTCGGCGCCGTCCATGATGGCGGTGAGGTCGCCGTTGGTGATGCCGGCGGCGAAAAACGTTCCGTTGGTGGCGACGTAGTCGCCGGCGGCGTTGTGGGTGACGGTCCGGTAGGCAACCCCGGGGACGATGACGACCGGCCCGCTATCCCAGGCGTGACCATTCCAGTCGTTGGGGGTGATCGGGGCGGCGCCGTAGGTGGCGGTGGCGATCAGGACCCCGGTGGCCGGGTCGTCGGAGGTGAGGCGCCACAGTTCGCCGGTGAAGGGGCCGGTGACGGTGGTGGGGGCCCGGAAGCGGTGCCGGATGCAGGTGCGGGGGGTGGCGACGGTGAAGGTGGTGGCGGTGGCGATGGGCTGGCCGTCGTTGGCGTTGGCGACGGCGGGGACCTGGCTGGTGAAGATCGTGTCGGGCATCGGGGTGTGCCCTTTCAGATCACGTTGAGGGTCACGTCGAGTGCGCCGGCCGCGGTGACCAGGTTCCCGTCGGAGATGAACGTTTCGGTGACGAACCGGGCGAAGAACAGTTCACCGAGGCCGGTGATGTCGACGGCGGCGCCGGCCAGGGTCAGGGATACCTGGAAGGTGTCGGTGGTGGCGCCGACGACAAAGTAGGTGGTCCCTTCGGTGAGGCCGGCGGGCAGGGATTCGGTCAGGACGTTCGCGACGACGATGGTCATGTCGTTGGTGAGGCCGTGTGCCGCCGATTCGATCGTGTTGGAAACGACCCCGGCGCTATCGACGGTGCCGAACCCGGACCGGGACTGGCCGGTGCCGGTGCGGGGGACCGAGCCGTAGAAGGTGCCGGCGGCCAGTGCCCCCCATAGCCCGTAGAACGCGGCGCCCTGCCCGGCCGGGATGGGGTGGACCAGTTGGGCGGTGTTGTCCATGATCCCGGCGGCGATGGCCCAGGTGATCGGCTGGCGGGCGTAGGTGCCGCCGGCGACCTCGAGGGATCCGGCGGCGTCGGGCGGTGCGGTGTGGACGCTGATGTGGGTGACCCCGGCGGCCACGCCGGCGGCAGCCAGGTTCATTCCGTTGGGGTTGAAACCCATGGCTGGCCTCCTAGGTGTTGGTGCGCCGGAACATGGGGCCGTCGACGTCGTAGACCTGCGGCGGGGCCTGCAAATGGTTCGGGTTGAAGGCGGAGATGAACGTGTCGGAGAATCGCAGCCCGGTCAGGCCTTCCTTCAGCAGGTCCGCGAATTTGGTGAAGTCGACGGTGACGCCTTGCCGGGCGATCTGCGACACCGACGACGGCAGGGCGCAGGAGGCGCCGACGCAGGCTTTGGCGAACTCGGCGGCGAGCTCACCGACCGCGAACCGGCCGGATACGGGCACCTCTTGGCCGAAGAGTGCGGTGACGGACCAGGTGTTGTCGGCGGTGTCCGGGGCGGCCATGTCCTGGCAGATCGGCCAGGTCCCGCCGTCGGTGCGGACGAGGAGCCGATGGTCGGCCATCTCGTAGGTGCCGGTGGCCATGACGGTGCCGTTCAGCTTGACCGACACGATCGAGTTGACCGGGCCGGGCAGCACGGCCTCCTCGATGACGGAGCAGGAGCAGCCGTTGGGGCAGCCGCCGCAGACGACGTTGAACCATGCCCCGTCGAACAGGAGCGGCCGGGGGCCGCCGCCGGCCGCGTCCCACCAGTTGTCGGCGAAGGGCCAGCCGCCGGAGCAGGTCCGCCGGCAGGGCCGGAGGGTGAGCTCGCACAGGCCGAACTGGCGGCCGGACAGGGCCCACAGGACTTCGGAGGCGGCCTGCACGGCGTAGCCGGTGACCGCGGCGGAGGCGCCGGCGGGCATGGCGACGCAGACGATCGGGTCCCAGGGTTGGCAGGGGACAGAGCCGGTTGGTGTGGACACCTGCTCCTCCTCCCCCGGCGGGCCGGGACCTTCGGCGCCCCGTCTCTCCCGCCGCCGGTCCCGGCCCGCGCTCAACCAGACGGATCCCGGGGAGGAATAGAACGGCTGGCGAGTCCTTAGACGTTGGCGATGCTACAGGCTGCCGCCGGTGGGGCCACGGTGGTGTTGTTCCATAGCCAGTGGCCGGGGCAGCCGGCGATCGCCCCGGATCCTAGCCAACTGTTCCCCAACGTCCAGAATTGGGACAACTTCTTGGTTTTTGCGATGACTTGGATGGTGTGGGGGTCGGCGGCCTGGGTCAGGTCGCCCATCTTCCCGTTCCACACGTGCGGCCAGGCGTTGTAGCCGTAGCGGGGCAGGCCGGTGGTCGAGTCGCAGGCGTCGTCGCCGGCCAGCGGGGTCCACAGTTCGAGGCTGAAGTGTTTCCCGCCGATGCCCTCCATGATCGCGAACCCGGTGCCGGTGGGGGATTCGGAGTAGTTGAGCAGGCACGCGTTCACGGCGGCGACGAATAGGCCCGGATTCCACAGGCACAGGTCGATCGTGACTTCGATCTCAGTGAGGGCGTCCTCTTCGCCCTGGAAGTTCACGCACGGCTGCCCGTTGGCCTTGCGGAGGAACTTCCGCTCACCCTCCTCGTACTGGAAGGACTGGGCGACCTGGGTGAACCCGTCCATGACGATCTGGCCCGGGGAGGCGTCGGAGTCCCCAACACCGGTGACAGGCACCCCGCAGGAGGTGAGAGAGGTCACGCGGATGATCGACCCCTGGATGGGGTTCGCGCACCGGATGGCAACGGTCATCAGGGGCCTCCGCTATGCCGCTGTGGAGACGACGCCGGTGTCCCGGCCGCCGGTGGAGATGGGGATGGCGAAGTGGCAGCAGTCCCAGCCGAGGACGTAGGTCCGTTCGGCGATCATTTTGAGGGTGTTCTCGGTCCGGTCGAAGGAGTCCTCGCGGCGGAACTGGACCTGTCCGGAGCGGTAGGCGAAGACGGCGCCGGTGGCGTAGGCCCATTCGGCGCCGGCGGTGGTGGTGCCGTCGGGGCCGGTGCCGGGGTAGCCGTTGCCGATGGCGACGAGGTTCCCGTTGATGGTCTGGAGTTGCTGGGCGACCTTTTTCAGCAGCCCGTAGGCGTCCATCGCGACGGCGATCATGGGGGTGATGTGGATGACGCCCTGCTGGCCGTAGCAGTCGGCGAGCCGTTTCTCGAGCCAGCCGAGTCCTTCGACCGGGTCGACGGTGCCGGTGATGGTGGTGGCCGCGGTCTGCAGGGTGACCGCGAACAGGTCCCCGGTGGACAGGACCGCGGCGTTCGCGGCCAGGTGGGGGTACACCTGCAGGTTGTTCGCGCCGACGGGGGCGGAGCCGGTCCAGAAGGCCCGTTCGACCTGCCAGGATTCGCTGCGCTGCAGCGCCGCGGCGACCAGCTGCTCCGCGTCGGCGAAGGTCGGGTCATCCCAGAACCCGCCGACGGGGGAGCAGTCGATCTCGGCGTAGGGGGTGAACGGGGTGGCGCCGCGCCAGAACCGGCCGGCGGTGGGGGCTTTGGACCCGACGCCGGACACGGCGCAGAAGTCGTCGAACGTGACCGCCCCGCCGTTGCCGCCGTTGAGTCCGCACAGGGGGCCGTAGATGACCCCGTTACGCCAGTGCTGGTCGGCCACGTCGTAGCGGGTTTGGACGACGGACAGCAGCCCGTACGGGGACGGTGTGGTGGTGGGGGGTGACACCTCAACCCGTGGACCTGGCATTCGATGTCACCCCCCTTTTTCCTCTCCAGCCGACCCAGATGGAAAGCATTCGCTGTTACGGGCAGCAGGCGGTCAGGTCGGCTGCGCCGGTGGTGCCGTCGGAGCAGATGTTGACCGCGTAGCGGCGGGCCTCGTGGCCGAACCGGGCGATCAGGTGGCACTCCTCGAACCAGGCGGCGGTGTGGTCGTTCTCCGCGTTGAGGGTGGAGTCGCGGACGACGCCGAGGTCGAGGGTCATGCCGTTGCCGCGGCCGAACGTCCCCGGCGGGTAGATCATGAACTCGGCCGAGGTGGGCCAGGCGGTGAGGGGGGTGGAGGTGCCGGGCAGGCCGGTGGAGCGGACCTGGTAGTCCTGGACGAACTGGGCCCGGATGCCCCGGCAGTCGAACCAGGCGGCGATCTGGGCGTCGGTGACGCACATGAAGTCCGACACCCCGGTGCGCTTGGCCAGGTCGGACCGGACGACGGACAGTGCCCAGTCGGGGTAGATGGCCTCCATCGTGTCCCGGGAGCACATGCCGTAGCGGGTGCGGTAGTCCACCGCGGCGAGCTCGGTCACGCCGAGCAGCGGCGCGGCCGCCCCGGATCCGGCGGCGCAGCCGGCGCCGGTGATCTGGGTGGATGCCAGAGACAGCATCGAGGAGATGTAGCGGACGTTCTTGACACGGTCGAACGCGGACATCAGGAGGGCCAGGAAGTTCCGGGTCGCCTCCGGCCAGGCGTCGTCGGCCAGGTTCCCGGCGGTCAGGCAGACGCCGTAGCACTCCAGCCGGGCCTCGGTCATGCTCGAGCAGGGGACCCGGATGCACGGCTTGTTCGGGTTGCCGGTGACGGTGGAGATGTCGTCACCTTCGGTCCACAGCCACGGCACGGTAGCGTTGGAGAACGTCGCCCCGAACGGGGCCACGGCCGGGGAGAACACGTCGGCCAGAGACGGGGAGACGGGCCAGCGCAGGCCGCCCCGCTGGACGCCGAAGGTGGGCAGGTCGATGGCCCCGTCGGCGCAGGCGACGTTGAAAAAGTCGTAGCGGATCTCGGACGGGGCGCACCAGCCGCCGCCGGCGACCAGGACGTCGCTGTTGGTCAGTTTCTTGATCGTCCGGTCGACGAGGCCCCGGTCGCTGCCCCATTCGAGCACGTCGGGGTAGGTGTTCTGGAAACGGGCGACGGTGCGTCCGCCGTAGGGGCCCATCGGGTTGAACGATGGGGAAGCGCCCACGGGCAGGGTGCGGGCCTGGTGGTGGAGCAGGTCGACGAGGGTGTCGATGTCGGCGATGGGCTGGCCCTGCTGGATCCGGGTGGGCAGGTCCGCGGCGGCGGTCAGCGCGAGCTGCTCGGCCGCCGGCCCCTGGACGGCGGGGGCGGTGCGGCGGGCGCCGGACAGGGAAGGGTTGAGGGGCTTACCCGGGTTGAGGCCGCCGAGTTCGCGCAGGCCGGTCCGGGCCCCGCCGGTGGGCCGGCCGGACGCGGCGACCGGCTCGCCGACCGGGGCCGCGGCATCCGCGTCGACGTCGGCAGCCGGTTCGGTGCCGTCGGCCGCCGGGTCCGGGTCGGGTTCGGCCGGCGGGGCGTGGCGGGCCCGCAGCTCGGCCAGCTTCTCGGCCGTCTCGGCCGCCTCGCCGTTGCGGCGCTGTTGGTCGGCGCCGATCGTGTCGAGGGCGTCGGAGAGCTCCTGCGCCCGGGCCAGGTCGGTGGCCTTGGGGCCGCCGTCCTGGTCGTAGATCGCATCGAACTCGGCCTGGGCCTGCTGGTGCAGGGCGGCGATTTCCTCGTCGGTGAGCGCGGTCAGGTCGGGCGGGAGTTGGAACGGGGCGCCCGCGCCGGCGCCGGTGGTCTTAGGCATGTGGGGCCCCCGTGGACGGATGAACGATGGATTTCGGTCATCACGTCTGGCGCGGCCCCGGCCAAACGATCAAGTTGCGGCGATTATACGACGTGGCGGTGTTACTCGCCCTGTTCGACGGTCGGGGCTGGTTCAGCCGGGGCCGGTTCGGGCACGGCCGGCGTTTCGGGGGTCGGCTGCATGGTGCTCGACCTCCCACAACACGACAGGATCATGATGTTGCCTTTCCGGACGGGTGGCGGCCACGCAACTCCGCCAGCCGGGACATGCTATCGCGTCCCAACCGGCGGGCGATCGCCTCGAGCACGGGCCGCAGGTCCGGGGTGGCGTGGCGGCGGAACCGGACCGGCACGGCCGAGGACACCAGGACCCCGTCGGTGACCCGGACGCTGGCGTGGTGGGCGGTCGGGAATCCCTCGACCGGTACCAGGAGGGCGGCCTTCAGTTTGCCGCCCTGCCAGTCGCCGGACAGGGCGCAGCCCAACGCCCGGGTGACCTGCTGCCACGAAACGTCGGGGAGCAGCGCCCCGCCGACCCAGGTGGTACCGTCGGCGGTTTCTCCGACCGCGATCCGGGCGAAGATCGAGCAGGTGTTCTCGTAGTGCTGCGCCGCCCAGCCCGGGTCGGCGCGGCGCGGGTCGACTGGGGAGGCGTGTTCGCAGGACATGGTGACGTTCCCGGCGGCGATCCGGACCGTGGTGCCGTCCGCGGCGACCGCGAGGGCGGTTTTGTTCGCGAACTCGGAGAAGTCGATCCCCCGCGGCGCGAATACGGCCCGCTGGCCCCGGAATGCCCGGTGGGTGACGCCGGCCGGCGCGAGCCAGCCGTAGACCCGGCCCTCGTCGGTGATGGTGAGCGCGCCGATGGCGGGGGCGTCGGTGGGTTCGGTGAACCATTCGGCCGGGGGCAGGTCCGGGATGGTGATGGTGTATCCGGCGGCGGTCAACGTGTCGCCCTCCTCTGCGGCCGGTGGCGGTTCGCCGGTGGTCAGGACCCCCATGGCCCCGAGCGCGTCGACGAGGGCTTGCATCGGTTCGACGGTGGCGTCGGCGAGGGCGGGGACGGACACGGCGGTGATTTCGGCGATGCGCCCCTTGTGGAAAATGATCTGTTCGGGGTCGCCGAACAGTAGGGCAAGGGGGTCGTCGTCGGCCTGTTCGTCGGGGAAGATCAGCTCTACGTCGGCGTCTTTCAGCGACTCGTCCAGCCCGATCGAGGACCAGCGGGTGAAGCCGGTGACCAGCTTCCGGGCGTATTCGAGGGCCATCGGGTCGGCCAGGTCCAGCGCACCCCAGAAGTGGATCTGGCCGCCGGCCTCCCGCTGGGCCCGGGTGATCACGCCGACCTGGGCGGTCATCATTTGCCCGCCGTGGGCCGCCGAGGAGTACTCGTAGTGGAACGCGAACGGCGTTTCCCGCCAAGTCAGCGAATCCTGGGCGAAGGTCCGCAACCCGGTCGAGACGCCTTCCATGACGATTGTGTGGAAATGCTCCACCCCGGGGGCGGCCACGGCCACCCCGTACTCCCCGCCGGTGCCGGTGGCCATGTCGGCGGCCGCCGGCAAAAGTGCTGGTGTGGTCATGGCCGCCTCCAACGGAATATCGGTCAGGTCCCCGCCGAACGCTACGCGCAGCCGGTCGAATGTGACCGGACCGGTCCGGTCGACCAGTTCGGCGAGCTGGTCGGCGTCGTCGGTGTAGATCAGGGTCAGGTGCGGTACCCACGGCTGATGTTGGTCGGGCATCTCCTGCCCGGCGGCGAGGAGCGCCTCTTCGACCGAGGCGGTGACGTCGCTGTGCAGATTGGCCAGGTCGTCTCCGGACAGGCCGAGCACGATGCAGGTGTCCCGCTCGGCGTTGGTCGGGTTGAACAGGTTCAACGCGAACCCGTCGGCCGCGACCGGGGGCCGGTCGGCGCCGGCCCGGCCGACCCGGTCCAGGATCGCGGCCTGGGTTTCGGGGGTCAGCGCGGCGGCTTCGCCGAGGTAGGCCAGGGTGACGTGCAGCTGATCGGCCGGTTCGCCGCCGGCCACCGCCAGCCGGTCCGCATCCGCCTCTGACGGAACCAGGGCCACCATCGCCCCGGTGTGCACCGCCGCCGCAGCCACCAACACCCCCTCGTCGACCGGTTCGTCGAAGAACAGGTAGCCGTTCGACCAGCCCTGGTCCATCACCAGGCCGACGGTTTCCTCATCGCCCAGCCGGACCCGCAGCGCCTGCAGCACGTCGGCGGCGGCGCCCTCGAACACCGGCCCGGCCCGGTCGTCGACCGCGCCGATCACGTTCCCGGTCCGCAACGCCTTCAGTTCCCGTCTCACCGCTGCACCCGCCGTTCAATCTCGGCCAACCGTGCCATCATCGCCCGGTGCCATGCGCCGCGGCCCAGTTCGTCGAACGCGGTCCGCAGCGATTCCAGTCTGGTCCGGGCCCGGGCCAGATCCACCCCGGGCAGCCGGAATGATTGCTTGAACAGGAACTTGCCGTCGACCTGTTCGATCGCGAACCGGGCGAACGGGAAATCGAAGATCCCGATCGAGTTGGCCAGGGAGGTCCGGGCAGCGAAGGCGTACCCGTGGTCGAGGCCGGCCAGCCGGCCGCCTTCCTGGATGAGCCAGTTCCCGGAGTTCCGGTCGGTGTTGAGCATGACCAGATCCGCCAGGCCCATCCGGATCCCGTCTTCGCTGCCGGTGATCGATTCGGGGATGACCGGGCCGAAGGAACGTTCCGCGCCGGTTTCCCCGTCGAGGTGTTCCATGAGGAGCCGGCCCCGGCCGGTGGAGATGGTCGCCGGGGCCCGCACGTCCAGGGCGTCCAGCACCATCGCCCCCAACGTCTCAGCATCGGTCTGACGTTTGATCTCGGCCGGGGTGTCCCGTTGGCGGGGCCCGTAGACCTTGCTGACCAGTTTGCGATCATCGCCATAAGTCAGCAAATCGGTGTGCGCGACGACCCCCCCACCCAACTGCCGGGTGGCGGTGGGGGTCTGCTCCGACAGGACCCGCACGGCGGCCTGACGGTCCACAAAGGTCACCTCAGGCGCGGCTGGCGCTGTCGGCATCGGCCGGAGGGTGAGCCGGGACCCCGGCGGGGCCTCGTCCACCACCGCCCGGGCCAGCCGGATGTCCTCCTCACCGCGGCGGAAGACGTGCCCCCCGCGGATCACCTCAGCCAGTTGGCCGGGCCGCAGCCGTACCCCGGCGGTCGCCTCATGCCGTTTCGGGTCGAAGGAGACGATGTCCCCGGCCCGGTCGATCGGGGTCAGGCCGGCGTCGGCGGCGGCCCGGTCCGCGGCGGCCCGCAGCGCGTCCGCGTCGCCGATGTGGGACAGGAGTTGGTCCCGGGTCTGGCCGGGCAAGCCGGCCCGGCGGGCGGTGGCGTTGATGCCCCGGGCGACCACGTCCCAGTCGATGCGGTCGCCCATGTTGTTGAGAAGTTCGTCGATCTCGGCGTTCACCTCGGCCACGGCCCGGGCCGCGTCGACGTCGGCCTGGCGGAGCCGGTTGGCGAGCTCGAGGTCCCCCGGGCCGGCCCGGTGCGACTCCAGGGTTCGGGCGATGCGTTGCAGCGCCGCGGCGTGGTCGGCGGCCGGGATGTCCGCGACGATCGCCTTGGACAACTCGATCGTTTCCCCGTCGCGTTGCAGCACCGCCCGGGGCCGGATGATGGTCACTTCCCCGCCGGTGCGTCCGTCGTCGACCAGCAGTTTCTGCGTGGCCCGGTCGAACTCGACCCGCTCGTAGGCGTGGCCCTGCAGCGACACGTGGTTGAGGCGGCTCATGTCGGCGATCGCGGCCCGCATCTTGTCCGCGTCGCCGGTGCGGGCGGCGGCCTCGACCGCGTCCAAGCCTTCGGGCAGACGTCCGCCGGGGCGTAGGCCGTTGCGGGCCATGGTGGCCAACGTTTCGACCCGTTCGGCCAGGGCCTGCCCGAACTCTTCGACCCCGACCTCATTGTCGAGGAGGAGCCGCTCCCGTTCGGCGAACTGGGAGGCGATGTCCCCGACCGGACGGGCGGTGTCGATGTCAGCCTGCCGGGCGATCGTTTCCGCACCCCGGTCCCGCGCCGCGGCCGGGGCGGCGGGTTCGGCGGGCCGGTCCGGGCGGACCCGGTCGTCGGGGATCTCGTAGATCAGGGTGCAGCGACAGTTGTGGGTTTCAGCCGGCGCCCCACCCGGGTCGCCGGGGAACGACAGCGACGACCCACCGACGCTGAACGGCTGGTTGAGGGGCTGTTTCTGCCCGTCGGCGACGACGTGACTGGGGCGGGTCCGGCCATCGTTGGTGGCCAACCACACCTTGTCCATCTCCAGCCCGGACACCTGGGCCGTAGCGTAGGAGCCGGCATTCGACGCGGACACCACCTCGGTCCGGGCCACCGCCTCGGCCCGCTTCTGGGACAGAGCCGCGGTCGACCGGACCCGGGCGGCCAGTTTCGGAATCGACTCGCCCTGTTGGAAGCCGTCCAGCAGCTCTGTCCGGGCGGTTTCCCACACGTCGTTGCCGATGAAGTCCCACCGGTTTGCCGCGCCGGCCAGGTAGTCCTCGGCGACCTGCGACCCGATCGACGGGACCTGGGGGCCGACCAGGTCGACCATTTCGGCGTGCAGCTTCCCGGCGGCGTCCCGGTAGATTTGCCCGGTCAACGGCATGATCAGGTTTTGGACCTGGTTCGTCCACAGGCCGGGCATCGCGGCCAGGTCGTCGACCGACACGTAGGGCTGGCCGGGCGGGCCGGCCGGGGCGGCGTCGACCATCGCCTGGGCGATCTGTTCCGGGGTGGGTTCGGCGGCGGCGGCGACGACGATGTGCCCGATCCGGTCGGCCATCTCGTCGCAGACGGCCTGCAGGGCCTGCCCGATCGCGTCGATGAGGATCTGTTCCGCGTCGAGTACGTCCTGGTGGGTGTACGCCTCGAGCCGGTGCACCGGCCGTCAGCCTTTGCGGTGCCGGGCGACGTGCTTCCCGTTGCGGGGCCGGGCGGCGGCGACGTCGGTGGACAGGCGGCCGGTGGCGGCGGCTAGGTCGGCCAGTTGGCGGGCTGAGGTTTGCTGGCCGGCCAGCAGGGTCCCGGCGGACCGGATCAGCCGGGACAGTGCGGCGGCCTGCTGCTCCGGCGGGACCTGGTTGGTGGGGGCCGGCTGGCCGCGGGTAGGTGGTGCACCGGGGGTCGGGGCAGTAGGCGCCGGCGGGGCCGCTGGTCCCGCCGGTTCCTCAGCTGGGCCGCTGGCTCCGACCCCCGGTACGTCATCCTGGCCGGACAGTTCAGCGATCGCGGTCGGGCCGAGCTCGACCGTACCGGCCAGCCGTTTCCAACCCCAGTCGGCCAACTCGTCGGGGGTCATCGCGTCGGACTCGTCGAGGCCGGCCTCGCGGCGGGCGGCGGCGCCGGACGCCTCGCCCCGGTCGTACAACTCGATCGTGACTTTCGACTTGTCCGGCGCGGCGGTCAGTTCGGAGGTGTCGTACCAGACGATGATCCGGCCGCCGTTGGGGCCTGTGAGGGACTGGCCGGCGGCGGCGAGCATCGGCTCGAGGTAGCCCTTGGTCAGGCCGCCGCAGATCAGTTCGGCGGTGGGGGAGATCGACGTTTTGACTTCGCCTTCGTCCAGTTGGGAGATGCCCCAGTGGTTGACGTCGCCCATTCCTGTCAGGCGTTCCTTGGACAGGTTCAGGGTGGTTGCGAGCCGGTCGAGTTCGCCGTCCCGTTCGACGAGGAGGTGTTCGTCCATCGGGTCAACGAGTGTCAGATGGCGCCATTTTTCGATCAGTTCGGACTCGAAGGTGATCGGGATGGGGATGGCGGCGGAGGCCTGGCCGGGGTTGGCGATGTTCCGGCTGGCGATTTCGATCAGCATCGCGACGAACGGGTCGGGGGCGTCGGCGAACTGGGCGGGGACGTTGATTTTGCCCTCTTGCGGGATCAGCAGAATCCCGTTGAGGGCGAGGCGGGACAGGAGCCGGGCCACGATCTGCCGGTCCAACAGGTCGATGCGGCGGCAGATCGGGACGGCCGGTTGCATCTGGGAGAACGCCCGCCACGGAAATTCGGGGTCGGGTTTCCAGATCCGGGCGGGCAGGTTGTCGGCCAGCAGGGGCCGCCAGATGTTTTCCCCGACCCGCAGTTCGAACCCGGCGTCTTCGCCGCCGCGGCTGCGACGCCGGAACGATTCGGTGGACTGGACACACCAGTCGGCCTGGGCGAGGGGGATCGCCTGGTCGTACCGTTCGGCGACGAGCCAGCCCTCGCCGGGTACGTCGAGTTGGGTGGTCATGGCTTCGAGGAACGCGGACTGGCCGGCGGTGCCGCCGTAGAACGCTTCGACCAGTTCGGCGGCGGGGCCGGTGTCGAGCATCTCGGGTTCGTCACCGCCGGGGACCATTTCGGCGGCGTTGAGGCGGACCCGGGAGACGGCGGCGGCGCGCCAGCTGAGGCCGTAGTTGACTTCGCCGAGGGTGCGCCAGAAGTGCCAGGCTTCTTTCTGCCAGGTGTCGTAGCGGAACACGTCGGACGCGGAGTTGATCTGGGCGGCGCTGTAGGTGCGGGCGGCGGCGACGAGGGTGTCGTTGGTGGTGTGGGGGGCGGGGCGGGCGGCGCGACGTGCCAGGTCCGGCATCACTCCACCCCCGTGATCTCCCTGTGTTGGGGGTCATGGTACCGGTCGTGGCGGATGTGGAGGCATGGCGACGCCCGCCCCGCTTGTGGGGGTTAGCGGCGGCCTGGTTTGGAGCCGTGTTTGCGGGACCGGGACGGCGGGATGGTGGTGCGGCTGGATGCCATGCCGGCGGCGCGGCGGGCGTAGCCGAGCATCCAGGGCAGGTCCGAGCCGACTGAGGTGCGGGAGTTCCTTCGTTGCATCTTGAGACTTTTACCCATCGGTGTCCACTTCCTCCGGGATGTTGGGGTTACGGGGTGGGTTCGGCGTCGCCGGTCCGGCCGGTGACCGTCCCGGTGGTGGTGGCGGTCAGCGGGTGGGTGTGAGCCATCAGCACCGCCCCGCCGCCGGCGTCGATCGGATAGGGGACCGGCCCGATCCGGTTCAGCACCGTCTCGACCGACTCGCCGGGCCATTGCATGAAGCCGAGGTCGGGCAGGTTGTAGAGGATCCGCAGCGCGACGAGGAGCCCGTTCGCGTTGTCCTTGGACAGCTCCCGGTGCCCGAACCCGTCCCCGATCCAGTACGAGGTGGGCGGTGAGCCCACAGGGGTTGCGGGTAGAACCGCGGCGAGGATCAGCATGTCGAGCGCTCCGTTACTTCGCAGAGGGGCCGGGATCGGGGCCTGGCTGTCTTCGTAGGCCAGCACCGCGGCGGGGATGTTGTCGCCGGTGTGGTTGCGCAGATGCCACGGTTCCTCGTTGGGCAGTTCCCAGGACCAGCCGAACCGGACCGCGTTGGCCTCGAGCCAGCGCAACCGGGGGCTGCCTTCGGGGACGTTCGCGACGTCCAGGGCGATACCGAGGCCGTGGTTCGAGGTGCCCGGTACGGCCGCGGACGCGACGCCGGGGTATTTGTACCAGCGTTCCTTTGTGCCGTTCCCGTCGGAGTCCCACAGGCGGTAGATTCTGCTGACCGGTTCGAGGGTGTACCTCTCGGTGAAAACCCTTTTCTGCACCGTCAGCGACCGGTACGAATCCGGGACGCTGGTGGTCTGCAGGACCAGGCCGATCGCGGCGGCGGTGCCGGCCATTGCCCGCCAGCAGCGGGCCGCGGTGGGGACGAGCCGCACCAGCGGGCCGCCGTTGCGGCCGGGGGTGGCCCACAGGATCGACGGGTCGAGTTCGCCGTTGCGCTGCCCGTCCAGGATGGCGGGTTTTTGGACGGGCAGCACAGGGCGGGCCATTACGAGGTGGGGATTTCCTCGATCGTGGCCTCACCCATCGACGCGGACGCGACCGCGCCCGGGTTCGCGACGATCACGTCGGCGGAGAGGACCACGTCCGGGTTGGCCGGGTCGAACACCTCGACCGTGGCGGTCCCGGTCGTGCCGGCGAAGGTGGCGAGAACCTGGTCGATTTCGGCGTCGGTGCCGTTCGAGGTGTTCCCGTCGTCGCCGATGTTCAGGTATTCCACCGACACGACGGCCGGGTTGCTGGCGCGGGCCTCGAGGGCGTAGTCCCCCGGAATGTTCTGATCGTCCTTCGCAGTGACCCTGTAGCGGGCCCGCTGGCTGGTGTCGATGTTGGTCATGCCGTTTCCTCCTGGGATGGGTGTCACGGGTTCCCCGGTGGCTGTCTCTTCGACGGCGATCAAGGTGAGGGTCACCTTGGCCAGCTGGCGCAGCCACGCGACGAACACGTCAGCGACTTCGGTCACTCTAGCGGCTGCCGCGACATCACCGTCGGCGCAGGCGAGCACCTCGAACCGTCCGCCGCTCATGAGGACCGCGGCGGCCTGGAGGGCGATGGGTTTGTAGCCGGTGGTGTTCACGTCTGAACCTTATCGCTAGCAGGGGGTTCCGGGGGCGGTGACCCGGAACGGGTAGGAGGCCCGGCCGGCCGGGGTGACGACGGTGATCGTGGTGGTCCATTCCCCGGGTCCGTTGTGTTCGATCTCGCCCCAGTTCAAATTCAGTTTCGTCGCGGTGCGGCCGGTGATGGCGACTTCGACCCCGTCGGCTTCGGCGCCGACGAACACCTTAGATGCGGCGAGCAGATTGGTGCCGTTCATCGTGGCGACGCCGGAGCTCCATCCGACGGTGCAGTTCGGCACGACGCTGCTGATCGTCGGCAGCGGGGGCGGCGGCTTGACGGTGAAAACCCCGGCCCACCAGACGAAGGCGTCGGGTTCGTATTCGATGCCGATCCGGTACTGGCCGGCCGGGATGTTGGCGGGGAGTTCCACCTCGGCGTGTTGGTTGTCGCCCTGGATGGGTTGGAGCCGGTAGCGCTGCCCGCCGGCGATGGCTTCGGCCCAGGGCATCGGGGGGCCGGTGAGGTGGTCGCCGTAGATGGTGGTGTGTTCGAGGGGGGCGGCGGTGGCCGGGGCGACGTTGGTGATCACCATGTCGGTTGGGGGCGGCGGCGGGGGCAGCGGTGGGCCGACGCAGTCGTAGCCGTCGGGGACCGGTTCGGCCCGGGTGACCCAGATGATCCCGTCTGTGGCGTGGGCTTCGAGGGGGCACATGTCGGGGCCGCCGGTGTAGAGCACGAGCGGTTCGGTGGCGTATTCGCAGATGTCGCCGTCGCAGCACAGCAGCATCCCGAGGGTGTCGGTTTCGGTCCACATGTACGTCTCGTAGTGGCGGGCCCCGGCGCCGAGGGGATCGGGGGGGCCGGCCAGCCAGAGGCTGGGGTGGCCGACTCGGGCGGCCCAGCAGGTGAGGCGTTGGGCGAGGGCGGCGCGTAGGGCGTAGGCGTCGGAGGGTACGGCGAATTTGATGCGGCCCATGGTGACCCCCGTGGTTGGGCTGTGGGGTCAGGATACGCCGCAGGGCCCCCGGGGGTGGGGGGCCCTGCGGATTGTGCGCGGTGTTTTTAGGTGGCAGCTCAGCCGGTTCCGTGTGGGGTGCACGGGGGCCGGTCAGGGTTGAAGCATATCAGCCGGGTGCAATGGATGAGGGCACGGGCGGGTCGGACTCGTCGGCGTATTCGATGAACTCCGCCCCGCCTGCGGTCATTATGTGCCGGAACGCCTCGAACTCGGCCGGCCTGAAAACCAGGGTGCCGTTACGGCCGTGGGTGGTGTCCGGCCCGGACTCGCTGGACCAGACGGAGCAGTGCACGTGGCCGCCCGCCGTCCCGTACCGGGCCCGGATGTGAACGTTTGCCGCCGCCCCGGAGAGGCTAACCGTAGCGGTGTGGACATCATCGTGTTGCTGCTGCTGATCCTGGCCGTCGTGTGCTTCGGCGCCGCCGCGTTCGGTGCCGCTTCCCGGTTCAACCTGGTTGCGGCCGGCCTGCTGTGCTGGGTCCTGACGGTCCTCGCCACCCGGGTGGGATAACGGGTTGGGCAGCCCAGCGCATGGCTGACCCGTGCGAGGGTTGATGTGCGGCTCGAACATGTTCGGGGAACCGAACTCGGCCATGGGCTGATTCTGGCCGCAGCCGCACATCGTTGAAATCCGGCCCGGGCCTGGGCGGGTCATCCCATCACCCGCCCGAGCAGGATGCCGATGGCCAGCCCGATGAAAAACCATGCCAGGGAAAAGGTGACCCCGGGCCGGTGCGGCGGGTTGGGCGGATCACATTCCCTCATCGCCGGCTCCTCAGGTTGTCGATCTCGGCCTGCATCCGCTCATAGCGCAACTCGTGCTCCGACTCCAACACCCCCGACAGCAACCCGGCCACCGACGACCCCGCCGCAACCCACAGCCACGGCAACGGCGTCGACACCCAACCGCCCAGCAGGAACACGAGGCCGGTCCCGACCCACACCGACATGCACCAGGGGCAGCCCAGCAGGTAGGCGATTGACCAGCCGACCACCCCCAACTGCCGGGCGGCGAAGATGTTGCCCTGACCGTCGTAGGCGGCGAAATACTGCTGGATCGCTTCGCGGGGTCGGGCGATGATCGGCAGGGAATCGTTGACCAGGAGCCGCGAAACGCGGTGGACGGTCAGGACGTACAGCAGCAGCAGAAACCAGAGGTTCACGGCGGGGTTCTCCAGTCCGGGTCAGTGGGTCAGAACCATTGAATGGATGACCATTCGTCGTTCCATATCGTGCCGCCCCAATCCATGCTCGAGCCGGAGTTGAGGACGTAGGTGGTGGTGTAGCCGTTCCCGTTGCCGCAGTTGCCGTCGTCGTGGAATTTGACGGTGTGGCTGGTGAAGTTCCGGGCGGAGGAAATCTGGTTGATCCAGTTGGGTACACCGCCACCGATATGGGTGCACAGCGACTGGGGCGGGACGGGGGCGGTGTAGTAGTACATCGGATCTTGCCAGAACGTATTCCAGTAGGTGCACAGCCTCCCCGAGGCGCACGGGGTGGAGCTCTGCGCCGACATGCCGCCCCCGCCGGCGGTGGTGACGGCCGGGGCGGGTCGGGGTTCGGAGGCGTGGGCGGTTGCGGTTTGGACGGCAGTGAGCATCGTGGTGATGGTGAGCGCGATGAGCAGTGCGGCGGCGCGTAGGCGGATTCGGTTACGGACGTTTGTCACTGTCGGACCTTTCGGGTTCTGGATGGAATTGGGCATCAACAAAAAAGCGGGACAGTGCTGGCGGTGTGGGCATGAGATGGAGCCGCGCGGCCATGAGAGGTGGGGCACGGCACCGGCCGGCACGCCTTGAGCCGGTAGGTGGCCTGACGGCGGGTCCGGTATCGGGTCAACCGCGCGGGCGGCCAGGAACATGCTGGGCGGTTGCCGGTCGATCCGGATCCACCGGCCCACCGTGCTCACGAGATCACCTCCCGCCGGAGCTCCACCATGGACCGGTGCGAACCGGCCACCCACCGCCACGGCACGAACCACGACTCGAGCCAGCGGGAGCAGTCGGCGAAGTTGGCCCGGAACTCCCACCACAACCGGCGGGCCGAACGCCGCGGCCGCCGGCTCACGGCTGACACTCCCCCCGGGAGAACACACCGTGACCGTCCTTCACACACCGAGGGCAGATCCCCCGGCAGGTGACCGGATCCAGCATGTACGGCGCCCGCCACTCGTGGCCCCCGAAGTGCTCACCGCAGATCGGGCACGGCGACCAGAAGTAGCCCAGCAGCCCCGCCCAAAGACGATGTACCCAACGTGGAAGCTTCACCGGGCACCGTCCTGTCGGGTCGGGGAGCCGTAACCCTGCCGGGCCCAGGCCGCCGCCCACTTCTCCAAGTCGCCAGCCTCAGCGCCCCGCCACAGATCAGCGGCCGTGTCCGCGGCGGCCGACCACAGCAGGTCCACGACCACCTGCAGCAGCTGCTGGCGGGTCAGCCGGGCCCGGAGGGTGTCGTACAGCTTGTCGGTCCACAGGTCGGTCAACTGTTTCGGGGCGCCGCTTTCGATGAGGAACCGGACGTAGCCCAAATTGGTTCGGGCCTCGGCAACGGCGGCGTCGATGTGGAGCCGGTCCAGGTGCGGGTCGACGTGGAACTCGTCGGGCGGGTAGTCGTCGAAGGTGGCCATCGGGGGTTTTACTCCTGCCCGGGGTAGCGGCGGCGGTAGCGCGGGTTTGCGTTGATCCAGTCGACGGGCCGGGCCCGGGGCGGGTGGGGCACCGTGGTGCAGCCGGGGCAGTGGCGCCAGTGGTGGGCGAGGCTGACGACGTTGTACATGTAGTAGAGCTCGAGGGCGTCCAGCCCAACTCGCTTCACGGCGTCGGTTCCTCCTCCTGCCAGTGGGCGACGTAGTCGGCCATCGACGCTTCGTCGGCGCGGCGTTCTTCGGGGGTCAGGCCGGCCTGGTAGTCCCAGCCGTCGGCGCAGTCCTGGCACAGTGGCCGGCCGTCGCGGAGTTGGGCGGGCGTTCCCTGGTGGCACAGGTCGCAGTCTGTCGGCTTGGAGCCGGTACCGTTCCATCTCGACCAGGGCGTGGCGCAGCGCGGCGGACAGGTTCATGTCGACTTCACCGCCTCGAGCACCGCTTCGAACTCCTCGCCGCCCGGATCCGCGATGACCGCCAGCCACGCCGCGGCCCGCAACGCCTTCGCCCGGTCCATCGGCCCGACCGGCAGCGTAGGAGCGATCACCCCATGACCGTTGATGCCGAACAGAAAATCGTTCGTCGTGTCGATCTGCGGCATGACCCGCCGCACCCCCGGCTCAACACAGCGCCCCTCGGGACTGTCCGGATTGGAGCACAGCACCTCCCAATGCTGCCGCTCGGTCCAGTCGGGGCCGACCACACCGACGCCCAGCCCGGACGGCTGGGAACACCAGGCCACGAACCGGGCCGCGAGCATCGACGGATCATGCCAGCGCAGGTCATGCTGGTGCGTCTGGGCCAGGTCGGTCTCGACCGAAAAGAACTCGTCCAGCCTCTTATCGACGACGCTGCCGCCGTTGTGGACGTAGACCCGTGCCACCTCATTGCCGGGGGCGGCGATGAACGCGATTGTTGCCCGGTCGCCCATGTCAGCCGCCCACAGACGTGATGCCAAGATCGGTGATCGGAAGCTTCGGCCCACCCGTCCAGTCGCCCTGGACCCCGATGCATTCGTCAGAGAACGGCGCCAGCCACGTCTCAAAGGGCGCCGGCCACGCTTCGCCGGAACGTGCGCCCATCCACGGCTTGACCGGCTTGACGACGCACCACACCTTGCCGTCGGCGTCCCGCACCAACTGATTCTCCGGCAGGGCATGCAGCTGCTGGTAGTCCGTGATGGCGGGCGGCTGGGGTGCCCGCAACGCAACCAGCCGGGGCGGCACGTTACAACTCGGGACGCCCAAATCGAGGACCACGTCCAGCCGGGCCGCGCTGGCGATCCAGGCGGCGTGGCCCTGCTCGGCCTCCTCGAGGGTCTGGTACCGCTGGACCGGATGCCAGCCGCAGCCCTGCGCCGCGACCGCGGTCTCCCAGGGTGCCTCCCCGTCGGCCGGTACGGCCGTGCTGATGGCCAGACCTTCGACGAACACCTTCCCCAGCCGGCCCCGTCTGTCGATCTGGTCCTCGACGGACTGGCCCAGGGTTTCCAATTTCTCTTCGATTGACATTCCTGTTTCCTCCCCTTTACCTGCTGCCCCAGCCGGGGAGCAGGTTCGTCTGGGCCATCACCATAGCCCCCACAATAGAAGGCGTCCCCGAATCAGGTAACGGCAATAACTCGTAGGCCATGTGGACTCCTGCGTCGATCCGGCCCGGCGAGTCCGGCCCAACCCGCCACGTCGCCCACTCCTCCTCAAACGCCGGCATCAACTTCCCCAACCGGATCCGGTCCTCGATCACCTGCTGGGCGATCGGTTCCGCACGCAACAGCTTACCACGCCTAGCATTGACCTCAACAATCCTGGGGCAGAAAACTCCGAACGTGTGCGGATCCTGATCATGCAGGGCCTTCCATGCCGTTCTCAAAATCAACTTCGCCATGTCGCCGCCGAAGTTCCGTTCCACCACGAACCGGTCCGCGCCGATCTCCGCCGCCAACTGGCACGCCGCCCGGGCCCACTCATCCGACGGCATCTGCCCGGACCGGTCGTGGGTCCAGTAGACCCGGCCGTCGACCCCCAGGTAGCCGCCGATGATCCCGGCCACCGACCGGCCCCCGCCGGACGGGTCGATCGACACCACCACTGTTGTCGGTGCGGCGCAGGAACTGTCCGGGTTGGACCAGCAGCGGCGGGCCCGCAGCATCGCGTAGGTCAGCAGGGAGCCGGTAATCGGGCGGGGGTTGCACATCCACAGGGCGGCCCAGTCCCGGATGGTCACCGACCCTTGGATCCCGACCCAGTGGTCCAGCAGGATCTGCCGATCATCCGGTAGCCCCGGGTGGGGGAGGGGATCGCCTTCGGCCCGGCCGAGCGGGTCGGTGTCCGGGTTGGAGCACAGGGCCGGCATGACCACCATCCGCCACCGGCCACCCTCCGCCCAGTCGCCCTCCATCTCCACCACCCGGGCCCGCAGGTCGTTCGGATGCCAGGGGGTCATCAGCAGAACGATCGGCATCCCCGGGGATTGACGGGACGTGATTTCAGCCGAGTACCAGTCGAAGATTTTCTCCCGCCATTCGGGGGATTCGGCCTCGGGCCGGCCTTTGATCGGGTCGTCGATGAAGACGATGTCGGCCGGGTTGCCGGTGACGCCGGCGCCGACCCCGACGGACTGGACCCCGCCGCCCTGGGTGAGGGACCAGTCTTTGACCGCGGCGGTGCCTTTCTCGAGGCGCAGCCCGTAGCGGTGGCCGTAGAGGACGACGAGGCGGCGGATGGCCCGGCCGCGTTTGACGGCGAGGCTGTCGCCGTAGGAGCCGATGACGATGTGGTGGTTGGGGTGGAGGCAGAGCCACCAGAAGGCGCCCCATTCGACGCAGGTGAAGGTTTTGCCGACCTGGGGGGGGAGGTTGATGGTGAGTCGGTCGAAGTGGCCGGCGTTGCGGTCGAGGGTGTAGTGGGCTCGGCCGTAGCGCCAGGACCGTTCGAGGGTGGCGAGTTCTCGGCCGATGATGTCGGTGTGGGGGCGGCGGACGTATCGGGGGTTGAGGTGTGCGGCGAGGGTGGCGGGGTCGGTGAGTGCGGCGCGGTCGCGGGTGTCGTGTACGCGTTGTTGGGTGTCGGCGGGGTCGGTGTGGGGTGGGTCGTAGTCGTCGGCGACGAGGAGGAGTTGCCTGGCGAAGGCGTCCATGGGTCAGCCGATCTGGAATAGGTCGAGTTGGTCGGGGGCGACCGGTTCGGGCCGCTGCACCCGCATGGCTTTGGCGAACTCTTGCGGGTTGGTGGTGCGCCAGGTGGCGATGCGGTTGTAGTCGGCGGATCGGTCGAGGCTGATGCCGGTGCGGCCGAGGGCTTTGGCGACGAGTGCGGTGGTGCCGGTGCCGCCGAACGGATCGAGCACGACGGCGGGACGGGTGGGGGGTGGGGTCCACTGGTCGAGGTGCCAGTCGCGGACGGGTTGGCGTGCGGGCCAGTCGTTGCCGTGGTGGCGGGTGTCTGCTTGGGCGGCGCGGGTGTCGTTGTCCTGGTGGCCGCGGCCCAGTGCCTTTCCGGGAGTGACGCTGGGCTGTTGGCGTTCGGGGTGGTCGGTGTGGGGGGTGCAGGCGCATACGTAGCCGACGATCGCCGTCGACCCGGCGGCGAGCATGGTGCCGGACATCGGCCGGCGGTTGCCGTTAGTGCGGCCGGCGATGGTGGGCGATTCGCGCCACTGCATCGGGGTGGTGGTGGTGGGGCGCCGCCCTTCGCCGCAGGTGGTGCAGATGCCGGGTGGGGACCAGCCGAGGATGAGCCGGCGGGGCCATTCGGTGGGGTAGGCGGCGAAGTGGTCCACGCCGAGCTCGGGCGGGACTTGCAGGGGTTCGGTGGGGATCGACCACACCGACCCGGGCAGCTTCCCCAACGGGTCGAGTGCCCGGGGTGGCGTTGGGTTGTTGCGAGATGATGGACCGTACTTGCCGCCTGTCTTGATGCCGTGTCTTTCGCCGAGAGTGGCCTGCGGCTCGCGGATCTCATCGACGGCCGAGTAGTACCGCGGCGCCTTGGTGAGGTGGACCCAGTCCTCGTGGGAGCGGCGGACCCGGTCGGTCACGCTCTCCGGCAGGCCGTTGGGTTTGGCCCACACGATGACGGCGCGGCAGATCAGGCCAAGCCGGTCGACGGCGGCGATGCGGTACCGCTCGGGTAGCAGCATCAGCGATTTACGTCGCCCGTTGGTGGCGCGCTGCACACCGGCGTTCCATGAGGCGCCGGTGCGGCCGTCGGCGAGCCGATCGCCGCCGTTGCGCCGGCTGGTGGTGGTGCCGGCGTCGTAGACGTCGCCGAGGTCGATGAACATCGACCCGCCCGGCTTGAGGACCCGGGCCCACTCTTGGGTGCAGGCGATGAGGGCGTCGATGTAGGCGGCGGGGGTGGGTTCGGAGCCGATCTGCCCGGGGTAGTGGGCGCCGCCGTCGGTGTAACTGCGTAGGGCGTAGTAGGGGGGTGAGGTGACGATCAGGTCGACGCTGCTGTCTGCGAGGGGGAGGTGGGCGGCGTCGCCGCGGAGCACCAGGGCCCGGCCCGAGCTCATGCGACCTCACCGTCCACTGTGATCGCTTCCCCACCCGACACCCGCAACCGGGCCGCCCGAGCAAACGCCCGAGGCCATTCGGCCTGCTGCTCCTCCGACAGCCCGAGCTCCGGATCCCTCATCGTCGCCTCCAACAGGTGCCGCAACTGGTCGGCCTGCAACCGGTCCAACTGGATCGCCCGCTCGTCCAGGTCCAGTTTCGTCATCAGGGCCAGGAGGTAACCGAGCCGGCTGGCTATCGCGTTGAACGCTTTCACCTCAGCCCGCAGGCGACCCTCCCCGTCGCCGAATGAGGTTTGTCGGGCGAGCCGGTCGGCGGCCACGTCCATCCAGGCTTCGAGTTTCCCGGCGAGGACGGCGAGGCGTTCGAACGGGTTGTTGACGGGCCGGGCGGCGACGGGGGCGAGGGTTTCTTGTGCGGTGCAGATTGTGCAGTAGCGGCCGCGGGTGGCGCGGCGGCGGCAGGGGTTGTGGCCGGCGCAGGGGGTGGCGCCGTTGGGGGCGACGTGTGTCTGTCCACATTGGTCACAGGCGTCCACTGAGGATAGTGGGATTTGTTGGGTCATTTTTTCCACCATTCCTCGGGTTCGTCGTCGGGGTCTGGGGCGGGGTTGGGGGCGGGGTCGACAGATGCTTGTTGATCAGGTATCGCGCGCGCAGGGGATGGCATAGTCCCTGTCCCTAAGGTCCCCCTTCCTTCTTGCCCCCTCTGTCCGTTTATTCCGTTCTGTTCTTCTGTCCCTGGGGACACCTCTATTACCCCCTCTGTCTCTCTCTCTCTCTCTCTCTGAGCAGTAGTTATATAAGTATGGGGGACATTGGGGACTGTGGGGACGGGGACAAAGGGTATGGGGGGGTGTCCCGGTTTTGGGTTGCTGTTTGTCCTCTGTTGCCGGTTTCTGACGGGTTTGGTGGGGCTCTGGTAGAGGCCCCGTCCCGGGGACAGGAGGCGTCCGGAGCGGGCCAGTCTGGCGAGGGTCTTTTTTACGGTTTCGTATTTGATTTCCCCTTCGAACTCTTTGACCACTTCGCCGACGGTGACTGGCGGGGGACGTTGTGTTACCCAGTCGAGGATGGCTTGGGAGGCTTCGGAGAGGGTTCGGTCGCCGGCGGTGCCGGTGAGGAGTTCGTCGGCGGTGACTTCGGATTCGCCGGTCCAGCGGAGGCGTCCGACGTGGGCGTCGTCGCCGTCTTCGGTTTCGAGGGTGACGTCGTCGATGGTGTAGTTGAGGGAGGGGAGGGTGAGGGTGCCGAGGTTGTTTTTGCCTTGGGTGACGACGCAGGTGTATTCGTCGGCGTCGGGGTCGACGGCTATTGCTATTGCGGCTCGGGCGACTTCGACGAACGCCCGGCTGTTGGCGATCATGGAGTTGGAGTCGGGGTGTTTGGTTTTGTTGTAGTGGGCGAGTCCGACGATGGCGATGCCGCTGGTTTCGGCGGCGGCGCGTAGGGGTTGGAGGACGGCGCGGACTTCGGGTGATTTGAAGACGTTGATGTCGTCGTCGAAGACGGAGAGGAGGGGGTCGAGCATGAGGATTGCGGCGTCGGCTTGGGCGGCGGCGGCGCCGAGGTGGTGCATGTCGGTGGGGAGGTTGATGCCGGTGTGGGTGCCGTCGGGGTTTTCCATGTCGATGCGGTAGACGAGGTCGAGGTTGGCGCCGGCGGCGAGCATGCGGGGGGCGATGGTGTAGTTCCATGAGTCTTCGGCGGCGGCGTAGAGGACGGCGCGGGGGGTGCCGTGCCATTGGCCGGGGAGGTTTCCGTTGGTGATGGCGGCAGCCATCCAGGCGAGGAAGATGGATTTGCCGACGCCTTCGCGGCCGGAGATGAGGGTGATTTCTCCGATGGGGATTCGGGTGTTCCATAGCCATTTCACGGCGAGGATCCTAAATTGGTTGGCTGGTTGGAGGTGGTGGTGTCGGCCGTTGAGTTGGTGGCGGGTCCCGTTGATGGTGTTGGTGAGTTGGGTTTGGAGGGTTTCGAGTTGGGTTTGGCGGAGGTGGGGGTCGGGGGTGTCGGCGGTTTGGTTGATGCGGGCGGCGAGGAGTTTCAACGCGCGGGTGGTGGCGTGGGTGGCGATGATGTGGGCGTGTTGGAGGGCGTTGGTGGGGTTGGCGGCGGCGAGGCAGGTGTGGAGGTAGTTGGGTCCGCCGATGCGTGTGAGTTGGCCGGTTTGGTGGAGGGCGTGGGCGGTGGTGATGGGGTCGATGGGTCCGAGGGGGGCGAGGTTGGTGATGGTTTGATAAATGGTGGTGTGGTTGGGGTTGTACATGTCGGCGGGGGCGATTATCGCGTTGATGGTGGGGAGGAGGGTGGGGTCCCAGAGGAGGGTGCCGATGATGGCTTGTTCGGCGTGGGGGTCGTGGGGTTGGTCCATGGGGCCCCCTCGGGTTGGCGGGTTGGGACGGGGTGGGGCGTTGGGTCAGGTGGGGTTGGCGCTGGCGCGGCGTTCGATGCGGTCCATGTCGAGGCCGGCTTGGCGTTGTCGGGATTCGCGGAGTTGACGCTCGGCTCGTTCAGCTGGTGACAGTCCTTCGGCGAGCCGGGCGGCGATGGTGAGGCCGATGCGGGTGGTGTCGCCGTCGAGGTGGATGACGTGCTGCACGTCGACGGCCCGGATCGCGGCGGCGGCTTGGTGGCGTCCCTGGGCAATAAGGTGCGGGGCGGCCGCGGTTACGGCGGCGATGATGGCGTCGTGGTGGCCGAGGCGGTGTCCGGGGGCGCCGCTGGTGATGACGGTGCGGTCATAGGCGGCGCGGGCCGCCTCGAAAGCTTCGGCGGGGATCTCAGCCACGGTGCGCCCCGTCCAGGACGCAGGTGCGGCCGTCGCGATGTTCCGGGTGGCCGGTCTCGGTGCAGCCTTCGCAGCACAGCTCGCTTGGCGGTTCGCAATGTTCGTTGTGCAGGTCGCAGCAGGGTGGCGGGGCGGCGGGCGTCCGGTTGAGCTCGGTGACGGCGACGTCGACGAGGCGTCGTGCGTCGGTGAGGATCCAGCAGTCGCATTTGTCAATGCCGGTTTTGCGGGTCCAGACGGGGCAGAGTTGTGAGTGGGTGGTGGGGCGGGAGGTTTTGGCGACGGCGAGGGCGGCGCGTTCGGCGGCTTCGGCGGTGATCGGTTGGTGGTCGGTCATGGTGTGTCTCCCCCGGGTAATGGGTTCCGGCAGGGCCCCATCCTGTGGTGGTGGCCCTGCCGGACAGGATTGTCGGATTGCTGTTTTCGGTTATTCGTTATTCGTGGGGCGGGGCGGGGGTGCCGCGGTAGACGGGTCGGCCGATCTGTTCGGCGATGGTGGAGATGGTGATGGCGAAGGCCCCGTCGAGGAGCTCCCGGAGGCTGTTCAGCTTGTAGAGGAGCGCGACGGAGCCGGGGCGGGGGATGTTGGCGCGGTAGCGGAACCGGGCGGTGAGTTCGTGGGTGTCGGTGTCGCCGCGCCAGATGGGGAGGCGGAGGGTGAGTTGGTCGGGGATTTCGACGCGGTTGTCTTTGGTGCGGCCGTCGACGGTTTCGAGGAACTGCATCACCCGGGCGCCGGTCTTGAGTCGGATGCCGGATTTGAACTCGGCGTGTTGGACGATTTCGAGGGTGTGGACCATTTCCATGAGGTCGGCGCCGGCGGGGTTGGTGATGTAGGGCATTTGTTCCTCGAGGAACTCCCCGAATGCTTCCTGGGTGAGGGGTTTGTCGTTGTTGGCGATCCAGGCGTTGAGGGGGTCGGAGAGGTGGAGTTCGAGGTGGGCCCGGTGGGCTTGCCAGTCGGGGTCGGGTCCTTCGCCGAGGATGGCGGGGCCGTGGGCGTCGATGATGGCGGTGAGGGTGCGCTTGTTGGGGTTGGCCCACATTTCGGATTCGGGGTGGGCGTGTTTGCCCCAGTAGTCGAGGAGGGAGTCGATGTGGGTGAGTTGGACTGTTTCGCGGATGCGGCGGGGGTGGTCGCGCCACCGGTCGCCGGTGAGGTCGTGGGTGGTGGTGCCGCCGTTGCCGTCGTGGACGATGTAGTAGCCGCCGAGTTCGAGGGGTTCGGCGCGGCCGGCGGCGCGGCGGGCGAGTTCGGCGATGGTGTCGTTTTCGGTGCGGGCGCCCTGGGCTTCGAGGGTGGCTTCTGGGGGGTCGGGTCGGTAGGAGAACGTGCTCATCGGCGGGTGTTCCTTTCGATCATCGCCTGGTCGTCGGCGTAGGGGGCTGGCATTTGGCGGGGGTCGTTGCGGGTGAGGAGTCCGTCCTCATCGCCGTAGAAGAGGGACGTGGCGGGCATCGTGGGCTTTTTGACGGTGCAGGTGCCAGAGACGGTGAGGGCGTCGGCGGTGGATTCTTTGATCGGTTCGATTTTCAGGGTGACGGTGAGGGTGCCGCCTTTCTGGTGTTCGACGACGGCGGCGACGAGTTCGGAGAGGGCTTTGGACAGGTCTCCGGCGAAGCCGCCGCGGCCGATTTCGCGGAGGACGTCGGTGAAAGGTCGGTAGAAGGGTTCGCCGTCGTCGGCTCCGCCGGTGGCCGGGGTTGGGCTGTTGTTGGTCATGGTGGGTGCCTTTCTGCGTGTCGGGTGATGCGGTGGAGCTGGGCGGCGGACAACCCTAGGCGGTGCCGGATTTGTCCGTCGGTGAGGGTGGGGTGGAGTTGGTGGTATAGGGCAGCCTGCTCCGGTGGGGTCAGGATGTCCAGACGGGCCTGTCGGGTGATGACCCGGTGGATGGCGACGGGGTCGATGACGGGGTCGGGCTGGTCGGGGTAGTCGATGTGGCCGGGTCCCCAGGCGTCCCAGTCGGCGGGGGTGGGCCAGTGGTGGCGGTGGGCGCGGGCGGTGTTGACGGTGGAGGGGCCGGGGGTGTGGCGGAGGGTGTTGTAGGCGGTGGCGATGCCGACGGCGGTGTGGGCGGTGACGTGGCGGCGGCGGGCGGCGTCGCGGATTTGGAAGGGGGTGAGGTTGGCATAAGGGGCGATGGTGTGGGTGGTGTGGCCGATGGCGTAGAGGGCTTGGATGCGGCGGCGGGTGCCGGTGGCGTCGTGGAGGTGGGGTGGGCGGTGGCCGGCTTGGAGGTGTTTTCGGTAGGTGCGGATGGCGTGGCGGGCGGTGGGGCAGCGGCAGCCCCAGTGGTTGTAGGCGGTGTGGGTGGGTGCGTGGCGGGTGGCGGTGCAGGTGGTGGTGGTCACGCGGTGGGCTCCTCCCAGGGTTCGGTGATGGGGAGCCGCTCGGGGAAGCCTTCGCGTTGGGAGACCCGATTGAAGGTGTCGGCGATGCACCGGTCGATGTTGAGGCCGTAGAACTGGGCGAGCAGGTCGAGGTAGAGGAACACGTCGCCGATTTCGTCGGCCAGTTTGGCGAGCAGGGCGCCGCGGGTGTCGGCGGCGGCCTGTCGGATGCCGAGGTCGTCGCGGCGCAGTTTCTTGATGACGTTGCATACCTCCCCGGCTTCGCCAGCCATGGCGTTGGACCAGTCGGCGCCGGTCCAGCTGGGGTCTTCGTCGTCAAAGTCGGGGTGCCAGCGGTGGCAGCGGGCGACGTTGGTGGTGGACACGGTGGCGAAGGTGAGCTCGGGCATCAGGTTTCCTCCGGTGGGTTGTTGGCGTACCAGCGCAGGGCGGCTTGGAGGGCGCCGCGGTGGGCGGGGCCGCCTTTGCGGTGGCTGGTGTTGAGGGCGTTGCGGAGTGGTTTGGGTAGGCGCCACCAGCAGGGTTTGCAGGCGAGGAGGCGGTAGGGGACTTGGGTGCCGCATTGGCCGGGGCAGGTGTGGGTGGGGTCAGACATGGTCGGTCACGGCGACGAGGCGCCAGTACATGATGTGGCCGTTTTCGATCCAGCGGCCGTAGGCGTGGTCGGGGCAGTAGGCCCACCAGTTCTGGCCGCCGCGGCTGCTGCGGTTGGTTTCGATGGCGCCCCGGCGCCGGCAGCGTACGCGGACCCCGAGGGTGTGGTCGAACGCCCGGCATTGTTTGATGATGCGGGGGATCCGCCACCGGGTTTCGGGTTCGGGGTCTGGTTCGAAACGGTAGCCGTCGGGGGCGGGAGGCGGTTCGGGTCGGGTCATGGGTTCTCCTTGGTGGCGGCGGGTTGGTAGTCGGTGCAGGCCGGCCACCAGGTGCGTACGTCGGAGGTGATGGAGTTACTGACCCGGGGGGAGTCGCGGTAGCGGATGAACTGGTCGGCGGGCCAGATGCATTTCGGGTAGGAGCGGGCGTGGCCGCCGATGAGGGTCCGGAACCGGCAGGTGCCGCAGCGGGGGCCGGGGGCGTCGCGGCTGCCGGTGCGGTCGGCGTCGGGGTGGAGGCGGAGGGGTGCGCCGAGGGGGTGGATGCCGTGCGCGATGCGTTCGAGGTGGCGTTGGTTGCGGCGTTGCCCGTCGGTGAGCGGGGCCGCGGGTTCGGCCGGGCCGATAGTGGCGTTGGGAGGCAGGTCGAAGAGGGGGATGTCCTCGAGCTCAGCCATGGCTGACCCGTTCGATCAGGTGTCGTAGCCGGATCCAGTCGCTTCCCCGGAAGTCCCGGTATTCGTCGGAGTTGTCGTAGCCCTCGTGTTCGGGGCAGGTGTCCTGCCCGCATGGGCAGTAGGGGTTTTCGTCGGGCAGGAGGACCACGTGGCCGGCGCCGCAGCCGATCTGCCAGGTCCGGGTTTGCGAGTCGGTGTCTTTCAACATCCATGTGGGCGGTTTGCCGCGTAGGTCGGCGATGTGGATGGCCCGGTCGTGGGTGGTGGTGATGTAGAGCGGCTGGCCGCATTCGGGTAGGGGGCAGGTGAGGGGTTCGTATTCGAGGGAAGGTCTCCAAAGGATCGGGCCGTGTGCGTCCAGGGGGAGGGGGTTGTTGGTGTTCATGCGTGGACTCCGGCGGGCCAGCGGATCGGGGTGAGGGCGGCCAGTTCTGTCTTGGTGGCGGGGCGCCAGCCGAGGCGCTGGGCGCACATCCAGGCCAGGGCAGCCGAGTCGGACTCGTCGGAGTTGTTGAACACGGTGTCCGGCATGCGGCGGGTCATGGCGGCGGCGACGGCGGCTTTGTCGGCGCGGCCGTTGCCGGTGGCCCACTTCGCCCGGGTGCTGGGGTTGACGACCACGACCGGACATTCGATCTCCAGGGCGATCCCGACGATCTGCCACCAGGCGGCGGCCCGGTCCCAGGCGTGCCCGCCGACTGCGCCGGCTGCTGCGCCTTCGATGACGATCAGGTCGTTGCTGCCGAGGATCTGGTGGAACGGGATGACCATGTGGCGGATGCGGCGGTATCGGTCGGAGAGGGGCGCATCGTTGGGGACCTTGACGGTGTAGGCGATCGTCTGTATTTCGGCGAGGTCGTTATAGGAGTAGAGGGTGGCGACGCCGGTGGAGGTCAAGGACATGTCGATCCCGACTATCCGGGTGAATGATCGGGCTGGGCTGGTGTCGGGGCCCGCCGCCGCGGCGGTGCGGCGGCGGGTTGTGGTGGCGGTCATACGTCGGCGCTCCTCTTCGCCTCAGACTCCGCGGCGAGATCGTCGGCCTCCTGGTGGGGGGTGCAGAAGCCGCCGCCGGTGTAGAGGCCGCAGCCGAGCCAGGTGCAGCAGCAGTCGGGGCACGGTCTCCAGATGGGAACATCGTTCACTTCCCGCGTGACGGACATGGTGGCGAAGGAGCCGTTTTGGATGCGGGTGGCGCCGTGGCAGCGGGGGCATAGTTTCGCGTCGTCGCGCCAGCCGGGGTCGAGGGTCAGCAGGGCCGCAGCCGCCCCGGCCGGTGCTGGTATGGCTGCCGGCATGGGGTCGGGTTCCGGGTCGGCGGGGGGCACGGGGAAGATGATCTCAAGTTCGGCGTCGATGGCGACGTCGGCCTGGTCGTCGGCGACCTGCGGCGTGGGCTTGAAGGTCTCCTCGAGCCAGCCGGTGAAGGGCCGGCGCTGCCGCCGGTGGGAGGTGGAGGCGCCCGGTTCGGGCACGGCCGGCCGCACGAGGTGGGTGGCGAGGGCGGCCGTGCCCGGGTCGGGATGCCGGGTGAGCCGGTCCAGCTGGTCCGGGTCGAGCTCCTCCGGCGGTTCGGGCCTGTATCGGGCGTAGAAGCGGAGCACGTCCAGGGGGTGATCGGCCCACAGGACGGCCTGGACGATCTCATGTTCGGCCAGGTGCTCGGCCCGGGCCGTGGCCCACCGGGCTGCGAGGGGGGCCACGACGAGGGCGGTGAGGGCGGCGGTGGAGAAGATGACCAGGGTCAGCCAGAACAGGACGCTGCCGGTCATCGCCGGCCGCCGCGCAAGTTGACCGGCTCCCAACCGGTGACCTCGAACCGGCCGAACCCTTGGGAGCGGGAGGAGCCGATGCCGATCTCCTGGGCGGTGAGCCACAGCAGTGCCCACTGTTCCTCGGTGAGGTCGTGGTCGGTGGCGACCGTCATGACGACCGTGGCGGTGCGGACGATCTCTTCGTATTGGATGCCGGACCCGCGGAAGGTGTGGACGAAGCGTTGCTCGACCTCGTCGGGTTCATAAACGCCGAGGAGGATCCGGTCTTCCTGGACGAAGATGTGTTCGGCGATGTGGGACATCGTCGATTTGCCTTTACCTTCGCCTTTCACCTCGCCGGATTTGCGGAGTCCGTTGATGGTCCAGTTGTACATGGGCCAGGGCCAGCGGACGTTCGCGGCTTCTTTGATGAGGGCTTTGGCTTGGCGGCCTTCGATGTAGAGCTCGTGTTTGCCGGCGCATTCGGTGGTGGGGCATTGGGGGCAGGGTTGGCGCTTGAAGCCGTTGAGGTGTTTGAGGGTGTCTACTTCTTTGGCGGCTTGTTCGGCGGTGATGCCGCGTTCGGCCATGGCTTCGGCGACGGCTTGGCGGATGAGGTCGTCGCGGTTGCCGACGAGTTTGGTTTTGAGCCAGCCTTCGGCGACTTTGGGGTCGGAGGGTATGCCGCCGGCGAGTCGGTTGACGGTGAGGGTTGCGGTGTATTGGTGGGGGTAGGCGATGGGGGTGTATTTGGCGAATACGGAGGTCATTGGTTTTCCTTTGGGTTGGTGGGTCGGGTGTGGGTTGTTCGGTGCAGGATCGGCCGGGAGGGGCTCGTCGGGTCGGCTTGGAGCGGATGGGCCAGGGTAGTCGTTGTGGTGGGTTGGGGAGGCATGTCGGACTGGGTCGGGCCGGCGGGTTCGGGATAGTCGTCCGGGGAGGGTTGGCTCGGGGGGTCGGGGTCGGGTCGGGCTGTGGTGTTCTGGATGGTCGGGGTAGGCACGGGATGGGGTGGTTCGGGTAGTCGGGGCCGGGCGGGTGTGATGTGGCGTGGGATGTCGGGGGGAGTTACGGGGTGGGTCGGCTTGTCGGGGTGGTGAGGGGCGCCTCGGGTGGTCGGGTTGGGTTGTGGAGTGGTTCGGGACGGGTAGTCGGGGCGGGCCTGGGCTGGTTTGGGTAGTCAGGTGAGATCTGGGAAGGGGCGGAGTGGCTTGTCGGTCCGGAGTGGTTAAGGGGTGGCATGGATCGTCGGCTGGGGGGATGGGCAGGGTCGGGCAGGATCGTCGGGCCGGAGCGGCATGGGAGGGGTAGTCGGGGGCGAGTGGGAACGGGGCGGATCGGCTTGTCGGGGTGGGGCGGGTGGGTTCCGGTGCGGCTTGGGTTGTCGTGGCTGGGAAGGGGCGGGATGGATGGGCTCGTCGGGGAAAGGTCTGGTGGGGCCTGGGTAGTCGTTGGGGGGTGGGCCGGGTCGGAACGGCTTGTCGGAGGGAGTGGCGTGGGAGGGGTTGGATTGTCGGCGGCGGGTGGGTCGGGGGTGGATCGTCGGTGAGGGCTGGTCGGGGTAGGTGTGGCTTGTCGGTGAGGGAAGGGGTGGGCCGGGCAGACGGGGCATGGGTAGTCGGATGGGCACGGTTCGGTGTGGGCTGTCGGGAAGGACTGGGTGGGTGCGGGTCGGGGTGGCTTGTCGGATGAGGGTTGGTGTGGGTCGACTAGTCGGGGCCGAGGAGGAACGGCGTGGGATGGGTTGTCGGTTGCGGGTCGTTGTGGGGCGGGCGGGGTGGTCGGGGGGCAAGGGAAGGGTCGGGTCGGCGGGTCGGTGCGGCACGGCTGGGGTTGGAACGTCGGGCCGGGGTTGGAGTTGGCTTGGGTCGTCGGTGTGGTGCGGGGAAGGACGGATTGTCGACCGGGTCCGGGGCGGGTTGGCACGGGGTGACTCGTCGGAGGTGGAACGGGCTGGACAGGGCGGGGTGGTCGGGGAGATGCGGTGCGGGCTGGCTTGGGTCGTCGGGTTGGGTGCGGTTTGGGCTGGCATGGCTCGTCGGGGAGGGCGAGAACTGGACAGGGCCGGATGGTCGGCGTGGACTTGGGTGGGCTCGGGTCGTCGGGGCGGGGTTGGCTCGGGCGAGGTTCGGGATGGGTTGGGTTGTCGGAGGGGGTGCGGGTTGGGTAGTCGGGTGGGGGCGGGTCGGATCGGCTTGTCGGCTTGGGCCGGGTCGGCATGGGTTGTCGGTGTGGGCCGGGTGGGGCTGGCGAGGCTCGGCTTGAGTCGTCGGTCGGGTCGGAGAGGGTCGGCGCGGCTTGAGTCGTCGGTCACGGGTCGGGGCGGGTTGAGTAGTCGGGGGTGGGCAGATGTGGTACGGCGTGGCACGAGGTGGGTCGTCGAACAGGATGGGGGTGGCACGGAGCGGGTCGTCGGAAGAGAGGGTAGGCGTGGGGGGGTGCGGGTCGTCGGAGCAGGTGAGGTGCGGTGTGCACAGTCGGGCTTGGTACGGGCTGGGCGGGGAGGTCAGGGTGGCTCGGGTCGGCATGGTGGGGGTAGTCGGAATCGGGTCGGGCGGGCACGGGAGGGGTAGTCGGGTCGGGCAGGGTTGGGACGGGAAGGGTAGTCACGGCTGGGCGGTACCACCGGTGATCGACAGCCACATCGATCCCAGCTGCTCATCGGTATAACGATCCCGGACCGTCCCCGACCCCACCTGCCGCGCCAACGCGACAAGGAAAGCCTCAACCATCCGGTTCTCCACTGCCCGCACCCCGTAGGAGCGGGCCGCCGCCGCTAGGTCGACCGCGGTCATGTCGCCCAGCTGCTTACGGACCCCGTTGTCCACCGAATAGGGGACGCTCAACCAGCGGCCCATCGCCTCCGGGCCGGCCGCCGCGTCCCGTTCGAACGCGGCCGCGGCGGCGCTGCGCCGGACGTGGCTGCGGATGGACCGGTCCCGCTGGTTGATGGCGGCATACATCACCGAAATTGCCTGCGCGCCCAGCCACGCCGCCAACAGGTCCGGGTCGGTGGCCTCGAGCTTCACCACGATCCGGGCCGCGACCTCCCGGGCGTTGTAGGCCCCGTGAGCGGTTTCCGCGTCGATCAGGGCCCGGATCTCGGCGGCGTAGTCACGAGCCATCGTCTGTCTCCTTTCCCCGGGGGAGGGGTTTGATCGGCCAGTGCGGGTCGCAGTCCGGATCGGGGTTTCCCTTGGCCCGCAGATATTCGGCCAGGGAGCCCTGCTGTTCCTGCCGCCAGCCGATCTGGGCCTGGTGCAGGATGGTCGGGTCCATGGTGGCCAGTTCCGTCCACCGGTCGGCGATCTCTTCCGGGCGGCGCCGGCCGACGGTCTTGTAAAACTCCTTTAGCTGATAATGCTCCGTCCTGGTCACGAGCGCCATCCGGTAGGCGATGCGGGCGGCGGCGATGGCGTCCGATGTGGAGTCGTGGGCGCCGTCGTGGCGGACTCCGTAGAACTGGACCATGTCGGTGAGCTTGCGGCCGCCGGGGCGGTAGGGGTCGAGCCATTTGTCGATGACGTAGACGTCGATGACCCGGTTCAGGTCGGTGAGGGGTGGCAGGCCCCAGCGGCGGCATTCGCGGTCGAGGATGGTGAAGTCGAAGGCGAGGTTCATTCCGGCGATGGCCATGTGGCCGGAGAGTAGATCGCCGAGGGCTTCCCGGATGGATCGGATCACGTCGAACGGTGGCTCGCCGTTGGCCTGGGCGAAGTCGGTGGTGATGCCGTGCACCGCGCTCGCTTCGGCCGGGATGTGTTTGACCGCGGCGAGCCAGGAGCCGGTGTCGAGCAGCCACGTTGGTTCGCCGGGGGATAGTACGGTGATGCTGCCGGTGACGATCTGGTCGGTTTCGACGTTGACGCCGGTGGTTTCCAGGTCCCAGGTGGCGAACGGCTTGCCGATGAGCCACCTCACCGGCCGGGTCCTTTCAGGTGGTTGAGGAACCTGTTCATGTCCCGACTGTCCGCCTCGAGCGGGGTGCGGTCGGTGACGGTGACCATCTCGGCGGCGGTCTGGGTGGCGTCCCAGCCGCGGGCCCCGGCGATCCCCATGATCTGCATCCAGATGCCGGCCCGTTCCTGCTCCTCGTCCATCGTGCTGAGCGGCGGGTCCTCCGGCGGGTCGACGGGGCCGGTCTCGTAGGGCGATGGGTCGGACGAGGATGGCCAAAGAACCCGGGCGGCGGTGGCCTCGTCCTCGTCGGTGGCCCGGTTGGTGAGGCGCCGTTTCTGAACCCAGAAGTCCTGGACGAGGGCAGCCCGCTGGTCCTTCGACAGGTTCTCGATCTCACCGATCGCGGAGAACAGGGCCCGTGCGTCCGGCTCGTCCTTGGTGCTGTAGATGAGGATCCGAAGGTTGACCATCTCCTCATCGGTCGCCGGCCGGGGGCTGGTCTCCTCCGGCGGCTGGGCCACCGCGAACACGACACCGCTGTCACGCTGCTGCGCCGGCGGTGTCGGGGCCGGGGCGGGTTCGGCGGTGGCCGTGATGGCCGCCCGGGCCGGCGCCGCCGGTTCGATCGCCAGGCCGTCCACCGCACCGGACAGGATCTGCGCCACCACCCCGCGGCCCTGCAACTCCACCACGATCACCGGGTAGGGGGTTGACTTCCCGTCGACGAGCCGGCTCCGCGGGTCGATCCGCAACCGGATCGGGATGATCGCCTCCGGCCCGACCTTCGCCTTGATCAGGTCGACGGTGCCGGCCATCTCCAACATCGCATAGTAGGAGTGGGTTTCCACCCCCCACAGTCCGAAGTCGGCCAGGTCGAGGAACACTTCGAGCCGGGACGTGGGCTTGCACACCTGCGGCACCCCGCGGACCGGTTTCTGAAGGTGAAAGTCCGCGCCGAACTGGGCCGCACAGAGGCACGGCTGCCCGGAGATCGAGTCGGTGACACCGTCACAGCGGCGGGTGCAACCGCCGCCGGACCACATCTCCATCGACTGGTTCAGCGGGTCGCCGGGCGGGAGGATCGCCTCGATGCCGTCCCGTTCGGTGACCAGCCGCCACACCTCGGGGTTGTTGCCCTGGGGCTGCCACCGTTCGACGGTGCCGCCCCACTGGTCGGCGGCGGCGTCGAGGCAGACCCGCTGGGCGGAGCTGAGGACGATCGTCTTGGACCGGACCGGGCGGCGCAGTTCCCGGCCGTCCTTCTGGTAGGGCTCGGACCAGCCGGTGCGGATCCGGCCGAGCCGGCGCAGGCGCCGCTGGGCGGCAAGGATCCCATCGTCTTGCCGGAACATGATCCTGTTTCCCATGGGGTTCTCCTAGAACGGGATGTGGTCGCCCATGGGCGAGTTCGGATGGGGGGCGGATTTGGCGGTCATGGACGCGAGGGTGGCATTGCCGGCGGCCTTCGTCGCCCGGGCGCCTTTTTCGCCGGCGTAGCACCGGTGGCCTTGCGAGCCCGTCCCATCGGCTTGACGAGCGCCTCATCGCCCGAAATCGGGGGGCCAGGTTCGGCCGGGGCCGACGCCGGTTCGGCAGGGATCGGGAACGACTTCTCCGCCGTCGAGGCGGATCCGTATTCCACGTTCCACCGGTAGAGGTTCAGGGCATGGACGAAGGCGTCGTAGGTCGTCTCGTCCGAGACGCACAGGCGTGGCGCGGCCATGTCCGGATAGAGCAGCAGCGCCAACGCCCCGTGCAGGTCCGGCATGGCCCGCTCCTCCCCGGTGGTCTTCAACCGGATGATGGGGGACCAGCGGTAGGCGGCCATCTGCAACGCGACGGTCGGGTAGACCTTCACCGACTTGCCCTCGGCCAGCGGGGCCTTGGTTTTCGTATCGAAGATCACATCGGCGTGCATGTTGTCCGCGACCACCCGGGACACCGGCAGCTGCAGCACCCGGGCGACCAGCAGCGCCGCCAATTCGGTTGCGGTGGCCCAGAATCGGAGTCCCCCGTCGGTGGTGCCGGCGCTGCGGATGGCCCTGTTGATGACGGTCGCTTCGGTGAACAGCCACGAGTCGGGGGTGAGCCCGTAGGCTTTGACGAACGCCAGGAAGGCCCGGATGTAGGGGGCGATGTCTTCGGTGATGCCCAGCTGCTGGCCGTCGTTGAGGACCCAGTGTTCGATCCAGTCGTGGGTGCGGACGCCTTCGTCGGCCCGCTCGTCGCGTTTCTCGGTGTGGAGGCGGCGCATCCATTCCTGGACGCAGGGTCGGCATTTGCGGCAGGGGCAGGTGGGGCAGTGCAGGCGCCAGTCGTGGCCGTTGTCGCCTTTGCCTTGGCGGCATTTGCTGAAGGTGTTGCCGCAGGGTTTGGTGATGGATGCGACGGTGAGGCGGGGTAGTTCGGTGAAGGCGGCTTCGGCGGCGAGGCCGGCGGCCCACCAGGTCAGTCCTTCCTTAGCCATAATGTTGAGGGCGGTGGTGACGGACCAGTACTGGTCGTTGTCGATAGTGTAGAACCGGGCGCCGTCTTCGGAGGTGACAGAACCCTCGGGGCCGCGGCTCATTCGCCACATCCGCACTGGACGGCTTCGGTGCAGCGCAGGTAGACCTGGTGCCAGCCGTGCCACCGGGGCTCAAGGTAGACGATCTGGCTCGAATAGCTCCGGACGAGCCGGTCGCCGGTGAGGTGGCTTTTGATGTCGGTGAAGTGGTGCCCGGCTTCGCGTTCGGCCCCGGCCCAGACGAGCAGGTCGTCAAAGTTGGTGAATCGGATGTCGAGCCGGTAGCAGGGTCCAAGGCTGAACAGGTGCGCGGACATTGAGATCTCGTCGGGAGCGGGTCGCAACTCGACGAGGTCCGCGATCAGGCGGATGGTGGCGATTCGCAACGTGGCGATGTCGGGGGCCTGTATGGTGGTCACGGGACCATCCTTCCGGGTTAGATTGGTTCCCATCGTCGCCCTAGCGGGGCTATCCCCCCGCTGGGGTGATCTGTTCTTCGGCCCCAGCGTGGAGTTGAACCACGTGCCTTCGGCCCCGGGGGAATCGAAGGCGTTTCCTCCCTGTACCGGAGATGGCCTCGGGGCTGGGGCTTGCATAGGGGGGGGCGCCGTCGGGGGGGATCCGAGGTCACCCCCCGGCGGCGCCAGTCTTAGCGGCCCTTCTGCGGCTGCTGGTGGTCTTCCCGGTGATGATCGTGTTGATGCGCTGGGGGGTGACGCCCAGCTTGAGAGCGAGCGCGGTCTGGCCTCCGGCGGCTTCGGCCGCTTCGCGGGCGGCGTGGGCGCGGACGGCGGAGAGTCGGCTTTCGGCGTTGTTGCCGTCGCCGCCGGACCGGTCGAGGAGGGGCACGATCGCGAGGATCCGTTCTTCGGGGGGAAGTCGCTTGATCGCGGTGAGGTCCTCGATCAGTCCGTTGAGGATGTCGCGGCCGGGGTCAGTTTTGGGCATGGCTTGACTGTATGACTGGGGGGGAGGGGTTGTCAAGGCTAGGGGTGTGGGTGTAGGTTCTGGGTTATTGGTCGTGCGTGCTTCGCCGCCCGCCGGGGTTGACCATCCGGCATGGAAGCCCTCCGGTCCCTGCGCCGGAGGGCTTCTCTGTCTTTGTGACCTAGATCACATCCGTCTTCTACCCCCCAGCCTTGACCGTATCAGGGGTGGGGGGTAAACTTCTAGGTAGATAAAGAAAATAGCTCAGACCACTAGCCAGAAACCGGGACCCGCGAGGGCAGCAGGAGGGCTATCGGGAAAGAACCCATCAACGTGTGGGCGAACCAAAAACCCTGCGGCTCCATGGGGAGCCGAGACGCTAAGACGAGCCAAGGCCGGTGCGAGCCCGGCGGATGTGACGACGGCCTAGTAACGCGGAGAAGCACCACACCTCAGCCCGTGAGAGTCGGGGGCGTCCGAACGACGATCGACACATCGAGATCACACACCAAGGTGAGAGTCCCGAGGTACCTCGGCTCCCCTTGAAGCCGCAGGAAGAAACACCGAATCACGGTGCGCCCTCGGGCGCCGTGGCGGCCCGGGCAGTCCGCCCGGACCGACAACGCGAGGAGAGCAGCATGAGCGAGCAGGAGATCAGGGCAGCGGCGTTGCAGGCGGCGAGCCGGGTCGTGAAGCCGGACACGACAGCGCGGGAGCTAATTGAGCTCGCGGTGGAGTTGACCGGATGGATCGAGACGGGCGAACTGCCGCAGCGGAAGCCGCGGTTCAGCTGATCCGAACGTTCGACCGTGGGGGCCCGGGCGACCGGGCCCCGCGCGGCGGGTCGTTCGGCCCGGACGAAAGGAGATCGACATGGATATGACGACGCAGCTTCCGAGCGTCACCGCCCAATACCGCGAGGCAGCCCAATGGGCGGGCCTGCTCTGGGCGGCCGGTTATCCGACCGAGTTGCACGGCACCGGCGAGGCCGAACCGTTCCATCAAGAATGGCGGGTGTTCGGTCCGGGTTGGAACGGCCCGCAGGTCGCGACGATCGATATCGACGGTTGCGGGGCCAGTTGGCACGGGCCGGATGACCTGTGGCTCCGGGTGATCGGGGTCCAGTTCGGAGTCACCGCGTAGATCCAGACGACCGGGGTGGTGCTGGGGATGCTCACAACATTCCCAGTACCGCCCGGGCTGTCTGGCCCAACGGTAACAGACGAAAGGAAACACAGATGGCGGAGTACGCGCAGACGACCGTGGACGATGAGCGGTTCGGGTTGACGGTTGTGGTCGACGATGGCGATGACCTCATCGATCTGATCGGGACGGCCGAGATCGGTACGGCCGGCGAGTGCCAGACGCAGGTACGGCTGACGATCGACGAGACGCTGGCGACGATCGCGGCGTTGACCGAAGCGGTCAGGGTGGCGTTGCAGAACAGGAGCGCCGAATAGCTCCGAGTGATCGGCCGTAGGGATCGGGACGCTCACAACGTTCCGATCCCTCGCGGGGGCCACTCGGGCCTAAGGATTGGAGATCAGGGATGAAGCGTTACGCGCGGGTGCTCATCGATCACCCGGAGGGTTGGACCGCCGACGGTCAGTTGTTCGTGACGGCCTCGGCGTTGGAATGGCAGCCAGTCGAATGGTGCGATCCGTGGGATTGCGACCACCAGGAGTCGATGTGTGCGATGTGCGTCGACACGTGGTCGCTCGACTATGAGATCGAGTTGCCGGCCGGCATTGATGCGTGATCGGGGCTGGGGGTGTGGGGCGATTGCCCTTACGCCCCCAGCCATGTAACCTCGACTCCGGCGCCGTTGTTTGAAAACTCCAGAAAGCTTTCCTTAACAACTATCTCGGATAGCGCAGGGTCAGCCGCCGCACCCGACACCGGAGTGCGCCAACCCTTGCCGCATTGAGAAACCCCGCCCGCACCACGGTCAGTCGCGGGGGCTGACCGCAGAGTGCGGCAGTAACCACATCCGGGAGGATGTCATGAACAACTTCACCACGGCGCGGATCCGGAACCTGCAGCGCGGCGTACGATTCGCGCTCGGTTTCGGCATCGTCACCTCAGTGACCGCCAACGTGATCCACTCGCTCACCCGCCCTCACGACCAGGACTGGCAGACCTTTTCCAGCGCGACCCTGTCGGCGCTGGCCCCGGTCGTCCTGTTCATCTCGATGGAGATGGTCGTCCGGATCCCGATCCACAGTCGGGTCCTCGGCGTCGTGCGGCTCATCATTACGCTGGCCCTCGCGGGTTTCAGTGGTTGGGTGAGCTACTGGCACATGGTCAGTGTGGCCGGCATGCTCGGTGAGGACGGTGGGGCCCAGTACATCTACCCGCTGCTGATCGACGGGATGATGGTGGTCGCGACGATTTCGCTGATCGAGGTCAGCCGGTTGGGTCTGACGGTCGAGACTGGCGAGGCCGAGGTTGCCGCTGCTGCTCAGGCGGCCGCTGCTGCTGCGGCGGCGCAGGCGGCGAAGAGTGCAGCGCGGCGTTGCCAGCCGGGTTGCACCTGTGGTCGTCATGGGCGCAAGGCTGCGAAGACGACCAAGCGGGTTCGGCGGGTTCCGGCGGCGGCGCCGATGTCGCCGGGGATGCCTCCGGTGCAGCAGATGCCGGTGGCGGTGTAGGTATCGGTGTGGCTGGGCCGGACCGGTCCCGCTAGCCGGTGCGGTGGTGCAGGTCTTCTAGCGGGGATCTGCACCAGTGGAAAGAGGAGCGCCCCCAGACCATCAGGTCTGGGGGCGCTTTTTTTGTGCCCTCAGCAGGGCAACGGCCGGACCGTGGTTGGCTGCCAGTCGGTGCCGACCCGCACCACCCGGGCGTCCCACACGTCCAGCTGGTCGCAGCGGGGCACG
>Ga0070687_100000006_pt1 | contig 62349 bp, 107 predicted proteins | sample KBSS33LmetaG_FD_64678 | JGI IMG/M metagenome (GOLD analysis project Ga0070687, IMG submission 64678) | Switchgrass rhizosphere microbial communities from Kellogg Biological Station, Michigan, USA - KBS S3-3L metaG | ecosystem: Host-associated > Plants > Roots > Rhizosphere ... | reverse complement strand
GCAAGCGCAGCGGCTCGCGAACATGCTCGGCCAGCCGGTCGAGTGTCGCGGGTTCGAACCACGTCGCGCCGCTCGCGCGAAAGCACGAGTCGACGTCGATCGGAAACTCTTGTAGCGCGCGCTCGAGCCCGACCTTGGGGTCGTCGATCTTCGACCGCCACCACGCGAGCTGATGGTCGTCGCAGCCAAGTTCGCGTAGCCGGCGCTCCCACTGATCGGGCTTGCCGTCTGCGCTGCACCGCACCGCCGGATCGAAGTTGGCCGGCAGCTCATCGAGCCGGTATTCCGCGTGTTGCCACCACGGGAAGAAGTGCAGGCGCATCCCGTTGCGGCCTTCGCGCGCCGCCATGACGTCCTGCCAGAACAGGCCGCCGATACCGTTGGCCGTGCTCTCTTCGACGATCTCCGCGTCGTGCGGCAGCGCGCCGAGCACCGCGCCCATGGTCTCCGCTGCGGCCGACCAGAACGCGACCTCGGTAGCGTGCAGTCGATGGATCGTGCCTGAGCGGCCCTTCTTATCCGCCGACTCCGCCGTGGCGCCCGCCTCGACGATGCGCACGGCCGAACCGGACTGCGCGAACACGATCTCGCGTTTGTTGCTGTAGAGCGTGCGCGGCAGCTTGCCGACCTTGCGTAAGCCCTCCGCAAAGAACCGCAGCGTCACGAAGAGCTGGCCCGCGATGTCCTTGTCGTGCACCACGACCAGCACCTGCGTGCCTGGCCGCGTGATCGCGAAGTACAAATCGCGTGCAAGCTCGAGCGTTGAGAACCCGACCTGACGTGGCTTTAGAACGATGTCGCGGCCGGTGCGTTCGGTGTTGAACCGACGCTGCTCGTCGTGCCAGTCCTCGGCACGAAAATACTTGTGGCCGCCCGACTTGAGGCGAATCTCGATCAGCGAACAGAACTGCTCGAAGCTCTCGAAGCGGATGTCAGTGGACTGAGCTTGCCCCGTCTCCCTCAGCTGGCGCATCACCCACCCGGGCGACACCGGTGATCTCTGCGATCGCACGAACGAGCTCTGCATACGCCTGCTGCGTCATGAGGGCGCGCACGCCCTCGAGTAGCGACTCAACCTCACCCTGCACACGCACGTCGATGCGGTCATTGAAGAGACCCTCGTGTTTTCCGAGCAGCTCGAGCGCGCGTGCAGCGGTCGGGCCATCTTGCTTGTACACACCGACCTTGACTCCGTTCGCGTCGCGCACCGGCTCAGCGGCCATCGAGCGCTCGGCCAGGTCACGTAATCGGTTCAGCACATAGTGCCGTCGACTGCCGACGAGCCGATCCTCGGCTTCCTCGGCTTCGCGCAGGGCGGATTGAATGTTCGGGTGGCGCAGCAGCTGGTACGCCTGCTCGCGCGCGACCCCCTTGCTATACCCGGCCCTGCGCGCCGCCTCGGCGCCATTGCGGCACACGATGAACTCGCGCACGAACGCCCGCATTCGCGGGGTCAGCTTCCTCGGCGCCTTCGGTGGCGTGGGCTGCGCGGTCGCAGGATCCGGCGCGCGGTTCTGCAGGAACCACGCGGCAGCGCGCCAGTCGTCATTGCTGCGCTTGACGATGTTGAGCGTGAGGCGCTTCGAAGCTTCGGCCTGCGCGGTATCGATGTCCCGCGCGAACTCTGCGTAGGGCGGCGTGCCCGCGCGACCGAGCGTGAGCCACTGCCGGATCGTGGTCGCGTCTACGCCTTCGGTTGCCGCCGCGAGCTCAACATCGACGCCGAGACCCACGAGCGTGCAGATACTGCCAGCGCGCTCCGCTGTGAAGTCTGGTGCGGTCATGACTGGAGCCGCGTCGCCTTCCCCCCGCTCAACTGCTCCCATCTTTGAATGATGACGTCACAGTAGGCGGGTGAGAGCTCGACGGCCGTGCAGTCGCGGCCGAGTTGCTCGCAGGCGATCAGCGTCGAGCCAGCTCCAGCGTAGGGATCGAACACGTGCCCCTCGCCGAAGCCAACACAGAAGGCCATAAGGGCGACTGGCTTTTGCGTAGGGTGTTGACGTTGCTCGTGCTCCCCCTCGCGAATCATCCCGTTCCACAGCTGACGATGCACGCGCGCCGGGCCGGTGCGATTTGTCCACGCGAGCTCGCAGTCCGCAAACGTGTTCTCGATCCCGCTGTCGCCGCGCTTGTCCCAGACGAGCCACCCGCCCGATGGCGGTAGCTGATCGGCGAAGTAGTTGCCGCCCCAAATGATCGCGAGTGGCGCGCGCTGCACCAACCATCGAACGTCGGGCGCTGCCTCATCACCAGCGATCGGTTCGTAACGCCCTTTCGCCGCGACCGAGTCACGGAACCTGGCCCCCACCATCCCCTTCTGCACGACGGACACTCCGTAGGGCGGATCCGTCGTGACCATGCCGAATGCGCCGTCAACGCTCTCACCTCGCCCGCACACCAGCCGATGCCGCCCGAGTAGCCACACGTCACCGGGCTGCGTGACCGGCACCTTCGGCGGGTCGGGCACGTCATCCTCGACGACATCACCCTTGCCGTTGAGCGCTGCGTTGAGCGCGTCAACCTCTTTGCGCGACCAGCCGAGCAGCTGCTGCTCGTCGGCCGTGAACTCAACGAGCAGCTGCGCGACCTGCGCATCATCCCACTCGGCGAACTCACCCAACTTGTTGTCGGCGAGCGCGAGCTTGTGCGCCGCCTCCGCGCTGATGTCGAGGAACCGCACGGGCACGAGTTCAAGCCCGAGCTGCTTCGACGCCTTCCAACGCGTGTGCCCCTTGATGATCTCGCGGTTGGCCTTGCGCGCGACGATCGGCGCCCCGAAGCCGAACTCGCGGATCGAGTTAGCGACCGGTCCGACTGCGTGATCGTTCTTGCGCGGGTTCTTGGGCCACGGCTTGAGCGAGTCGGGCGACACCCACTCGGCGGCCGGGTCACCTGCGCGCGATTCTATTGGGGAAACCGGGGCGTTCATGGCGCTTGGGGAAATGTGCGTTTGCGCTTTTTCGTCGCGTACTACTTGCGCGATGGTACTGCCGGCGGTACTATAATCATGTGGGCAGCAAGGTTGTAGACATCCTGGCGCAGGCGAAGTCGAACCCGGCAGGGGTCCGATTCGCGCACCTCGTCAAGCTGGTGCTCGCGATGGGTTACGAACTCAAGCGCCAGAACGGGTCGCACCGCGTCTTTGGCCGCGCAGGCTTCCCGACAATCAACCTGCAGCCCGACGGCAACAAGGCCAAGGACTACCAGGTGCGGCAGGTGGTCGCGATCATCGAGGAACGCAACATCGAGGTGTGAGGAACATGCAAGCCTTCAAGTACCGAATCATCACCGAGTGGAGCGAAGTCGACCAGGTGTTCGTGTCCCGGGTTCCAGCCCTCGGGATTGGGTGTGCCGCGCACGGCAACACGCCCGAGCGCGCTGCGAAGGAAGTGCAGATCGCGGCCGGGCTCATCCTCGAAGTTCTGGCCGAGCAAGGCGACCCGATCCCGGCGTCTGACGTGGCTTCGGACTACTCGGGCAAGCTCGGGTTGCGGCTGCCGAAGTCCATGCACGAGCAGGTCGCGCGACTCGCCGCCGCCGACGACGTGTCGATCAACACCAAGTTGCTGACGCTGATCTCACACGGGCTTGGCCAGCGCACCGAGCACGACCGCGAGCGACCGGCGCCCGCCAAGAAGCGCAAGGCGGGGTGACGCACTGTTGTTGCTCGACGGGTCAACAGTGTCGGCGCCGCCTGCGTGATTGCACCTGTTGACGCGGGCCGCACCTACAGCGGCTCATGAACGTTGGGGCCGGCTGGCCGCGGCAACGCCTTGCCGGTGGTTGCCAGCGACGGCCGGCGCCTTCCACGCGGCCCCATACCCATAGGCGCTCAGAACGGGGGTCAGTGGCCCGAGCTGGCCCTGGCTGGCCCGAGCTGGCCTCCCGGACCGGGCGGCTACCACGGGCAGCCCTCCAGGTCCGACAGCCGTTCCTCCGCCACGTCGGGCGGCAGCGTGGCCAGGAAGGCGCGCACCTCGGCGGGTGTTGGGTACGGTTCGACCATGTGCTCGATCAGACCGAGGTGCTCGGCCGCGTGCGCGACCTCGATCGGGGAGTCGTACGCGGCCATGTACGCGTCTAGGCGCTCGCGCTGTGTTCGCTCTCTCGGCATTGACGCACCTCTAGCTCTCGTCTTCGTCGTCGGCGCGCCCCAAGAGCAGCAGGTCGGCCACACCCGGTAGCCGGTCGCGCAGGCACGCGATGGTGGTTCGCCACGGGCCCCCCGCCCACAGCTGCCACCCGAGCTGGCAATGGCACCGCCCGCCCGCTCGCGCGGCGCACGGCGGGTCATTCGCCTGCTGCCGGCATTGGCTGCGGCGCAGGAGCCGACGCGCGCGGCGCGTCGACCACCTGTCGCAGCCGATAGAGCGGCAGTCCTTGCGGGCCTGGCCGGCTCGCTCAGCGGCGCGGCAGCGGGCGCATGGGCTGTCGAGCGCGCGCGAAATGTCCGACGCCGAGATCAGGCGTGCGCTGAGCAGCGCGGTCGCGTCGTCGACGTCGGGCTCGTCGTCGATCGCGCCGCGTAGCTCAGCCTCGGTCCGCTTCAGCCAATCGGTACCGACGCGCGTGCCGTCCCCGTTGCCCAGTCGTGCTGACATCGTGCTACTCTCCGATCCGACGCTGCCCACACGGCGGACCGGAGCCCTCGTCGATCACTCGACGGGGGCTTTGTGCTTCAGGCGGCCCTCCGCCCCGCGGTCTCGCGCTTCGCCTCGCACCACGTCCGCCACGCTTCCGCGCGCAGCAACAGCGCCTGGCGCTCGCACTGCAGCAGCCGCGCGCGGCGCTGTTCGGTCTGCTTTGCCGCGACCTCGTTCGCCATGTGGCGTTGCGGACTCATACACGCGCGGGGTTGGCCACGCTTGGTCGCATCCTGCTCAGCCGCTTCGAGCATCCGCGCGCCGGCCCTGGTCAACACGAACAGCGCGCCGATGCGACCCGGCTTGGGCCGTCGCGCCCACTCCGCGCCGTCGTCACCGTAGTAGGCGCGCAGCACCGCGACCGCACGCCAATCCATCGTACGCAACACCATCGACGCTTCGGCGTGCTTGTAGAGGTCGCGCAACTCGGGCGTGTAGCCGCTGGCGTTGCGAGTCTCAGCCGTCGGCCGCGCCGTGACCTCACGCCCTGAGTATACGATCTCGCCGTCGGCCACCCGTCCCCACGGCGTCGGGTCGCGTCGCAACCGCTCATACGCGAGCTGGTGAATGACGAGCCGACCTTCCTCGCGCACCGCAACGCCGGTGAACTCGTTGCCGAACATCTCGGCCCGCTCAAGCATCGGCCCCATGGTCGAGCGCTCGAAGGCGATCTGCCCCTGCGAGAAGAACCACGTCAGCGAAAGTTCGTCTTGAACTGAGATCTGTTGCATGCGTCCTCTCCGATTTCACGAAACACGATCGCAAGTTGCTCGTCGGTGGCCAGCTGCGGGAAGCCTGCCTCGCAGATCTGGCGCACGCGCTCGCGCGAGAGCCGAAAGATCCGGGCGACCCCTTCGAGCGTCATGCCGCCGCTTTCCGCGATGTCGAGCGCGCAGCTGTGCTCGATGTCGTCGACGTCCTGGTCGGGGTGGTTGATCAGGATGCTGCCGTTCGCGCGCACGTCGAGGAACAAGTGGTAGCGGCAGCTGACCCACGGGCACGGCCGCACGGCGTTGCTGCCGCCTTCCAGACAGTCCCCGCGCGTGCGAGGGCGCTCGACGTCTGGATACGACACGCGCTCGTGCGGGCGCAGGACGCGGAGCTTGCGGGGATTGAGCGTGAGGCGCGGCTCGTCGCGCGTGCGGCGCTGCGCGTTGGCGGGTCGGCTCACTCTGCTGCCTCCGGAAGCTCGTTGCCGTGGCATTGCCAGCCCGTGCGACGACGGCGGGCAAACAGCTCGACGTACGGGCCGCCCGGCACCAGACGCTCGGCGATTTCGTAGATCGCGTCCGGCTTGCGCGAGTGGACGCGCTTGCCGTTCTCGGTTGGCACCGGCGCGTCGAACACTGAGCGCACGCCACGGTCAGCGACCTTGACGTGACCTCGGGTCGCGACGATGCACGTTTCATGCGCCGCACGGACGTAGCGCCCCATGCCGAAATGCTGCTTGCCTGTGGTCGTGAGCTTGCGCCACACGATCTCGCTCTTGGCGGTGAAGCCCCACGCAACGCAAAGCGCAAGCGCCTCTTGTTGCATCGCCGCCACGCGCCACAGCAGCAGCAAACAGTCGTTGGCGAGCGGTGGCAGTTTGAAGGAACACAGCTCGCGCAGCGCCATGCACGCGTAGTGCTTTTCGGCGCCGCGCCCGCTGCCGGGTAGCTTGTCGCCGAACTTCCACGGAGGATCGGCCATCAGCAGCCGTGCCCTCACGTTTGGGCCTCCCGCAAGAGCTCGAACCGCGACACGGTGGTGCCGTCGATCATGTTGACAGGATCGAGGAACCCGTCGGGGTCGCTGTCGTAGCCGTGGAGCGGCCGGCAGTTCACGCAGCCGCGCGCGTGGCTGACGTACAACACCATGGGCTTGCGCGTGTGGTGGTGCGTCACGAGCGCAATCGCCGTGTACAAGTCGCCGCGGTGGTGACGGTACGTTCCGAACTTGAACCCCTCGACGTCGGTGCGGTTCATCCCGTCACCACCCGCGCGAACATCGCCACCGCCGCGCAGAGCTCGCGCGGGTCCGTCATCAGCAACCAGCACAGGTGGGCAGCGAAGCCGAGCGCGCTTGCGCCAAGCACGACGCCAACGAACGCCACGGCTGCGAGGTCGCTGAGCGTCATGCGCCCAGCGCTCCCGAGTTGTCGTCGCCCTCAACCCGGAAGTCCAACCCGTGGCGCATCGGATGCCTGTCCCGCTCACCCGCGCAGTTCAGCGCGAAGATCTCGGCGAAGTGCATCGCGTTGCGCTCCGACGACCACGCGTCCGGGCGCTTGAACCCCTGCGGCCACGGGTCGCCGTTGCCGAAGATGTGCCACTTGCCGTCGGGCTCGCGGCACACCATCAGCGCGAGGTGGTCGTTGAAATAGCCCTCGCCATCGGCGTCGCAGGTCCAGCCGGGGCGAAGTGCCGGCTTCGCTCGTGCGGACGGCGCTGCCGCGGGAGGCGATGCTATCTGCTTCCACGTCACACAGTCGTGTCCGGTATCGACGTGCTCGACGCACAACGGATTCGCGAGCGCCGCGGCCATCGCTTCCGCGCGCGTCAGCTTCCCGCGTTCTCCGCAACACGTCGCGGCTTCGTATGGGAGGTCGGGGATGTACCTCCGGTTGTATCCCCACCGCACGCAACCCGTTGCGCCGCAGGACCACACGCGCGCGCCGCTCGTGTGCTCGAAGAAGGCGCCGCGGTCGCTGTCGAGCTTTTCCCAGCCCACGGGCAGCGCGTCCATGGCTGGCGCAGGCGGGCACGAGCATCGCGCGTACCGACAACCCGCACACCACACCATGTCGAACCCTCGGAACGGCAGCGGCTCGAGCAAGAACTCGCCCGCATGCCGCCCAAGGTGCTCGTAGTCGCCGATCGTGCGCGTCCCATGTTTCGCGCACGGCCAGCGCTCACCACAAGGCGCCTGGTCGCACAGACGCGCGCCGCCAATACCGCGGCGCGTCATGATGCAGACCTCGCGCGCGCTGCGACGAGCGCCTGGTATTCCTCGTCCGCTCCCTGGACGCGCGCTTGCATGACGCCGTAGAGGACCCGGGCGGTGGGCCCTGTCGGGTCGCAGGCGATCATCCCGCTCGCAACTGCGAGCACCCACTTGACCATGCGTTTGCGGGCCTCGTTGCCATGGGCTTCGCCACGAAACGCGCCTGGCAATTGCACGGCCGGCAGGCGGATTCGAACCTCTTGGAACCCCTCGCCGTCGTCGGCCTGGCTGAACCGCATACCCTCGATCACGTCGAGGGCCAACCCGGGCGCGCTCACCGCACCACCACAACGCCAAGTGCCACGAGCAGCAGCACGATCGTGCCGACCAACGCGAACACCCAGCCAACCAGGGCCCGCGGGTTGCCCTTCAATGGCAGGACGGCGCAGCCGATCCATGCCGCCGTAACGAGCCCGAGCGCTATGAACACACCAGCGAGTGTCGTCATATCAGAGCCTCCCCGTCAGCAAGAGAACGATCAGCACCACCACGATGAGGCCCGCCGGCGACCAGCCGTAGTAGCCCCACCGCGCGTATCCAAGCCCGCCACCGCACAGCGCGAGCACCAGCAAGATGATCAGCAACGTACGCATCGGTCATCCCTCCCCGCCCGGTTTGGGCGCGATCAGACTCCGCCTCGGCGGCGGTGCACTGCTCAATCGGCAGCCGGGCGCGTGCGCCATGTCGAGGAAGTTCGGCGCTCGGACGTGGCAGCGCGGGCACGTGACCCACGTGTCGACGACCGTGTGCTGAGCGATCTCGAGCATTCGCTGCCGCATGGCGTTCGCGGCGCGGACGGCCTGAAGGCGCTCAGCTTCGGCGAGCTCGGCGGCGTGGATGTGCCCTTGAATCGCGAGCGCGATGCTGGCGGTGAGCTGCTCGACGCCAGCCTGGTCGATCACGCACCGGCCGCTCGGCACCTGCACCACGTGGGCGCGCACGATCGCTCGCGCATCGGCGAGTGCCTCGGGGATGATCTCCACACCGGTGACTGGCTCGCTGTCGCTCACGACGGGCACTCCTGGCTCGGACCCCGCCCGAGCGTGCACACCCGGGCGGGGCCGAAGCGACCGTTCAAATAGGCAGCTGACCAGGCGGGGATCGAACCCGCGACCTCGGAGTTAACAGCTCCGCGCTCTACCGCTGAGCTACTGGTCACCGTGGTGCCTACAGCCGCGCTTGCACCTTCTGCGCGATCGGGCGCAGCGATTCGCACGCCTCCTGCAACTCCTCGGGCGTGGCACTGCCGCGAATCAGGTCGACCAGCTGCGCGTAGCGAGTGCGACCCTCGGCGGTTGCAATGAGCCGCGCTGTCTCGTCGGCCATCGCCTTCGCGCGTGCTTGCTCGCGCTTTTCCATATCGGTCAACACGGGCTCTTCCGGCGCTGCACCATCGGGCTGTGTCGTGGGCTCGGCTTTGGGCTTGGCTTCGGGCTTGGGTACCATCGTGCGTTCCTTTCGTGCACTGAGTTAGGCGCCGACCCCACGCTGCTCGAACGCCGCGCGCCCGAAGGCACGAAGCTCGCTGCGTGGAGCCGACGTGCAGCGATGACGCTCGCTGCCCAGCGCTTGACGACGAGGTCTGCGCAATCGTCCAGAACGCGTGGGCCTCGTCTAAGTCTCGGTGTGACAGGCCCTGGCCGTGCGCGACTGCCCAAAGGGCGACCGCGATGCCGACGAGCGCAAGGACCGTCACTGTCCACATCAGCACCGCCGCTTGACGCAGCTGCGCGGAACGCTGGCGGTCGATCTCGTCGAGTCGGGCGCGGTCGGCGGCGACACCGGCCTGCACCTCGGTGCGGATCGCCCGCTCTTCGTCGTTGCTGAGACCGTCGCTCACGGCTTGGGGTCCTCCTCGATGCGCTCGGACACGGTGAAGCCGGCGGCGTTCTTGTGACCGCCACCGCCGAACCGCTGCGCGAGCGCGCTCACATCGAAGTCGCCGCGCGACCGCAGGCTGTACGTGTACGTGCCCGACGAGTTCTGAAACCAGCCGACGGCGAACTCTGCGCCCTTGGCCAGTTCGTTGAGCAACTCGCTGATGCCGACATACGCTGCATTGACGATGGGCGCGTGCGGGTAGCCGGCGAAGCGACCGACGCGCGCCTGGCGACTGACCTCGCTCACGTACTGCTGCAAGTGATTGAGCGCTCCCGTGCCGAGCAGCCGCATGTCCCGCGTCGGCTCCCAATGACCGGCCAACGAGTCCCAGGCGTCGAACGTCATCGCGCGCGACTGCAGGAATGCGTTGATCTCGCGACTGTGCGGCAGCATAAAGCGCCACAGGTCGCGGTCCTGCACGTACTGAACGAGCCACGACGGCGACTGGCCCGGGTAGCAGTAGTCCCACGCGAGCATCGCGCCCGAGCGGTCCATATCGAACGTGCAGAAGTCCAAGCCCTCGCACGCGGACTGCGCCGTCTTGTGGTGGTCCAGCACCACGAGATCCGCGGCTGCGGCTTTCAGCTCGAGCAGCTGGTCGCGACCGGTGCAGAAGTCGACCATCCACACCTTACGCCCGGTGACATCCGGCAGAGTGACGCGCTGACCCTGCGGCGCGTATTGCGCGGGGTAGTATTGCGTCGGCTCGACGGCGTGCGGCTCAATGCCGGTGTACTCGAGCCACCCGCGCATCACCCATGCCGCGGTGAAGCCGTCGAGGCAGTTGCCATGGTAGATGACGAGGGGCGACTTCACAGCTTGGGCTCCTCGCCGGGCGGCGTGATGACCTCCGGCCACTGCCGCAGCGTCGTCGTCACCGGCTCGGGCGCAGGGGGCGCACCGGACACCGGGCGCATGCTCGGTCGCGGCTCTGCGACTCGCGCGATCGGCTGCGTGCTTGGGAATGGCCCAATCACCAGGCGCGGGCCGCGGCGGATGATGTCGAGCGCGGCGATCAGCTTGTCGAGCACCGGCCCGAGCTTCGCAATGAAGTCGTCGTCAGCGCGCGTGGCGGTGAGCAGCGCGAGATTCGCCAACACTGGGATCGCGCCGCGGATGAGAATGGCGAGCGACGTGGTGAAGCCGACCACGGCCCATGCGGTTTCGGCAGGGTGAGCGGTGATCCATTGCCACGTAGTCATGACTTGGCCTCAGTGGGGGCTACCAGCGCGTCGAAAATCGACTTGATGGTGCCGAGCGCGGTTCGGTGTCGTTCGATCGCAGCTCGGTGCTCGAGCACGAGCTGGGTGCCGCGTGCCTGCAGCTCGGTCACGCGGCGCCATGCGAGCGCGGCGTCGGCCTCGGCGGCTTCGGCGCGCTGGCGCATCTGCTCCAGTGGCTCGCAGTAGCCTGCATTGGCGCCGTCCCGCTCGTCCATCAACGGCTGCAGGGCGGCAGCAAGCCACGTGATGTCCTGCCCGGCCAGGTGAGGCCAGGAGACCTTTCGAGCCAGCGCCCACGCTTGCTTGCTCGGCTCGGTCATGGCTGCTCTCCTGTCAGCAACCAGCGAGCGAATTGCTGGTTGCGCACGTCTCGGGCGTGGCTTGCGCACGTGTCGACTTCGAAGCGCATTGAGTCCACGCGGTCCCGGAGCTGATTGAGTCGCAGGGTCTGCAGGAGCAGCACGAGGACGATGACGAGGAACCCCACCCACACGGGGACATCGCGCCAGTCGCGCTCACTTGTCTCGGGGGCGCTCGTCACGGCCGGCCCTCCCGGATGCGCTTGGCCAACTGTCGCGCGACAGCCTTCTCGGACGGCGAGCGGCTTCCGCCCTTGGCGACCTCGTCGCACTGGCGCGCCGCGAACTCGCGCTCGTCGGCAAGCAGCTGCGCGATCCGCATGGCCCGATGCCCATCGTCCGGGCCGATCGCGGCGTACGCGCGCGCCCAATCCGCCTCGGTGTGCTTCACGGCTGCGGTCACGGCTTGCCTCCCGCGCTCGGATCAAAGCGGTGGTGCGCGCGGCCGTCGTTCTCGGTTGCGCTGTGCGCCATGGCGCTGCGGGGCTCGCCGCACACTGCGCAGGTCGGCTCGTCGTCGACCGGCACCTCACCCTCGTCGAGGGCCTGCTCGATGCCCTCCGCGCGCGCTTCGTCGTTGTCGAGCGCGTTTGCGAGCCGCTCAGCCGAGCCCGCGTTGTGCTCGTCCATGTGGCGCTTCCACACCGCGTCGTTGTGGCCGCGGAAGTACTCGCTCGCCTCGCGTGCACCGCTCTCACCGATCGGCGGTGCTGGCGCGTCGACGGCTGCCGGCTTCGGGCGCAGCGACTCGCGCGCGGCTTGCACGAGGCGCGTCGTTGCGTCGACCACGAGGCCGGGAAGCAGCTTGCCGACCAGTGATGCGAGCCAGCTCATGATGCGCTCCCCTTGCGCTTCCGACCGAGCGCGGCCGTTAGGCATCCCATCTGGTCGAACTCCTCCTGCAGCACGCTGCAACACTTCCTGGTGAACACCTGTCGCAGTTCGCTGGCTGGCGTGTTCACCAGCATGCTGAACTCGTGCGCAAGTTCGTGGCGACCGCGCGCGGCGGCGAGGTCTCGCAGACGGTCGAGCCCCGCCGTCATACGCCGGCCTTCGACGAAGCCACCGACGCGGTACGCGACGAGACACGCGAGTGCGGCCCAGCTCACGCATTCCCAATGCTCGAAGGTCATGCGGCCACCTCCCATCGCACGCGGTCAACGATCTCAGTCGTTGGCTCGTACAGCCCCGGCAGCCACCGCGTCGCCTTGTTGCCGTGCGTCCACGCTTCACCGCGCACATCGGCAACCGGACGCCATCCCGAAGCGCGGTAGCAGGTGCCGTGCTCGTCGGCGCGCACGTAGCTCACCATGCGCCGGTAGCCCATTGCGCGAGCCGCTCGCCATGCCGCACCGAGCAGCCGCGACGCCGCGTGCGGGGTGCCGTCGGTCACGAGCCGCGTTACCTCGCACGTGAAGCCGTCCTGCAACGCCGGCGCGACCGGACGCCCGACGATCACCGCTCCGCAGAGCCGGTCGCTGAACGCGCAGCCGATCGCGAAGCAATGACCGACGACCGGCTTGTGGTGGCGATGCCACTGACGCACCAGCGCGTTGGCGTCGTCGCGGGACAACGGCCGAAGGGCGAGCGTCAAAGCACCACCTCCGAGAGCCCGCGCTCCTTCGCGCGCTTGATGCACTCGCGGCAGTGCAGCCGCTCCTTCGCGCCGACAGTGGTCCACGGGCTGTCGTGGCCAGGCTTCTTGACGACGATCGAGCACAACGACAAGTCGTCGCCTTCGGGGAACGCGTGCGCGCGGTCGGCGCGCTCGGTCGTGTGCCAGCGATACGGGCGGCGTGGCTTCATTGCGCGACGACCTCCTGCAGGTGGCTGTTGTGGTCCCTGTCCAGTTCGCGCTCGCAGTTGTGGCAGTGCGGGCGCGCGGCGTCGGGCTGCCAGTTGGCCATGGCGAGCTCGTGACGCGTGGCATTGGTGCAGAGCGACTCGTGCAAGCCGTTCACGAACACGTGCGCGGGCCTGCGGTTCTGCGTGTTTGCCAGCCACCGATAGCTGCTGTCGGAGGGATAGAGCTTCATGGCTGGACCCCGGCTCGCTCGACGCGGACCTGCAGTTCTGAAACATCCGACCGCAACGACTGCAACGCGCGTCGGTCCGCGCTGATGCTGCAACTCTGGATGAACAGCCATACCTCCATGAGGATCACCACGGCCCAGAGGCGCGCGATGTCTTTGTCGGTCGGCACGCTCACGACCGCCCCTCCCGGATCTGCTCGGCCAGCGTGAACAGCATGTCGGCCGTGACGAGCGCGTCGGGCTTGAGCTGCATGCGGCGCGCGAACCCGTCGACAGCCTTCGAGCACTGGTCGCGCGTCGCACGCTCAGCCGCTGCCCACGCGCCAAGCCGGTCCTCGCACGGCACCGGGAAGTGCCAGCACGCGGTGCGCTCGTGACCGGCCGCGCACGGCGCGCACTGCTCGGGCTTGGTGAACGGGCGTGCGGGCGTCGTCATACGCGCTCCTGGCGTTGCAACGCCGCGATCTTGCCGAGGCGCACCAGGCACTCGTCGCGCTCGGTATCGGACAGGACGCCCGCCGCGTGCAGGAACATGATGCAAGCCTCGGCGCGGCCGCGCTGGTTGGGGTGCACCCACGACATCGGCTTCATGGCCCAGTCAAAACGCAACGGGTTGCGGCTCATGACGCTTTGCCCTCCCGCTGTGCCAGGCGCGCGAGGCTTGTGCGACGCATGGCCGTTACCTTGGCGCTCACCCGTGAGGCGATGGCGTGCCTACGGAGCACCAGCGTGTGCAGGTCGGCCGCCGCGCCACGCTGCAACCCGCGCATGATGGCGTCCAGCAGTTCGATCTCGTCCGGCGAGAAGCTTTGGGACGCGCCGATCGGCTGCGCGTGCCGCAGGAACACGCGCCCGCTCTCGTCGGGGCAGTGCAACACCGTGCCCAGGTGCTCGCCGTAGCCGTGCTCGCAGCGGCGGCACTTGGTGCTCGGGCGTGGCGTGTTCGGGGGCAGTGCGCTCACAATGCGTCCTCCCCGCAGCCGTGGCCGACAAGGCCCGTGTCGTTGGGCGCTGTGAAGTCGCGCCAGTGCACCCAGCCGCGCGGGCAGTGAAAGCCCCACTCGCGCACGCGTGGCCCGGTGATGAACAGCGACCAACAGGGGCCCTGCACCTCAAGCCGGTGCGCCGTGCGCGGCACCCTGAACACGACGTCACCGCACCGCCGCGCCACTCGGTGGTGAACGCCCCCGGCCGCGATGGTGTGCTCGACGTAGCCGCCCTGCAGGATGAGCGACGCGTTGATGTACATGTGATCGTGCAGTGCGCGGTCGTCGTCCGAGCGCAGCAGCTCGTGCAGGTAGATGTTGAACACGCGGTTTCGCGGGATGACCCACCAGCGCCGCAGATACGGGTCGGCCTGGCCGCCGATGACGAAGTCGGGCGGGCGTCGGAAGGCCGACCTTTGCAGACGCGCGCACAGCGCGCCGGTGATGGCGGTGCCGACGTTCATGATGCGGACCTCGGCGGCATCAGCCCCGACGCGTTCTGCTCGCACATGTGCAGCAGCGTCACCTTGCCGTTGGCGGCCAGGCGCGCGAGGTCGCTCCGCCGTACTGCGCCCTGCGGTGGCTCCTCGTCGTCGGGGTACACGTCCACCGCGCGGCCGTCGGGCAAGCGCACGCGCATCAGCGGGCCGGTGTACTCGGCGACTAAGCGGAGGGCGCCGTTGTAGATGGCGCGGGTCGTCACGGTTCGTAGCCCTTCCCGTTCTTCTCGCGCGCGCGGCGCTCGAGCTCAGTCGCCAGGTCGAAGCCGTACAGGTTCGCGAAGCGCAGGGCCTCGGTCACCAAGTCTGCAGACATGTCTTTGATGGTCTGCAGCTGCGCATCCGTGGGCGTTGATGGGCAAGTCTCAGAACGAGGCGCCGGATGATCGAGCGCCTCGAACACAGCCGCGAGCTTGCCGACCGACTTCGCAACGTGAAGCACGTTGTGCGAAGCGAGGATGTGCGGGACGTCGCCGTCACTCGCCCTCATGACGCCCTTGGCGTACGGGAGCGCCCACGGCTGATACGTCTGCGCGTGCTTGAATGTGAGGTCGCTCATTGCCCGCAGTCCTCCAAGCGATAGGCTGTCCGCCATGGCCGACCCGATACCGAAGACGCAGCGCGTTGCCGTGCCGCAGTCAGACGAGCGCCACTATGTCGAAGTCGAGTTCGACGACTGCTCGGTGCGCTGCGCGGACTCCGTGCGCGTGAGCTACGACTTCGCGCGAGACGGCTGGGTGATCGAGCAGGCGCGGTACTTCGAGTTTGCGCCGGACGACGCTGCTTGCGATCCAGGCTGGACCGAAGTCGCGTTCTGCCGAGCGTTCGCGAAAGCCGCGCCAGGCCAGGACGTGAGCGAGTAGCGCTCATCACGGCTCGCCCTCCCCGCGCACGCGCGTCTGCGCCACGCGCTTCAAGAAGTCCCGCCCGCGCGCCGCGGCATGCAGCGCCGAGTCGTCGCTGTCGGGCACCGTCTGCACTGGCTCGGCCGTCGTGGGTGCAGGCGCCGAGCGCAGGCTCTTGCGCGCCACTGTCGACGGCGGCTCGGCCGGGACGTCGGTGCTCGGGGCCGCGGCGACCGTTGCTTCCGGCACGTGCTCGAAGCTGCGCACGGCCTCGTCGACGAGACACGCGACGACGTGCTCGCCGCGCTTGCGCGCCAGTTCGGTCAGCTTGCCGACAGCGTCGTCGCCGATCGCCGTGGTCTCGCCCAGCTCGGGGTCAGGCGCGACCAGGATGCGCTGGACGAGTTCGAGCAGGTCGAGTTGCGCGGGCTCGGTGCACGAGACGATGCGCGGCCAGTTGACCGCGGGCTTGGGCGTGCCGGCGCACGACGAGTTGCAGCCGGCGAGCGCGAGTGTCAGGGCGATGGTGGTGATTCTCATGGCGTAGGTTTCTCCGCTTGCTTCGATGGCCTGCAGTCGGGATTGCCGGTCTTGTAGACGCACGCTTTGCGCACCTGGTACTCGGCGCCGCCCCAACGCTCGGCAATCAACGTGGCATTGCAGCTGACGGCGACGACGGTCGCGCAGATGCACAGCGTCGCGAACACCGCGTCCGCATCCATCTCGAGCGACGCCATTAGCGTTGGCCTCCGAGCAGCTCGTGCTGCTTGCTCACGCGCGCGTGCACGCCGCAGTAGTCGCGGTCAGGGCCGACGTTCACGGCGCAGCGGCCGCACAGCTTCGCGTCGCACGTCGCGCCAGCTTTGCGCCCAGCGAGCGGGTAGTCGCACAGCTTGATCGCGCGCCCGCCGCACTCCTTGCAGCGCTGCGGGCGCTCGCCGCGGCTGCACGCCCAGCCGGTGACACCATTGCCGAAGTTGAGCGGTCGGCAGGTCACCCCTTGCCCCCGAGGTAGTGCTCGTCGAAGTCGGCGACCGCGTAGTTGGCGACGCCGACCGCAACACGACGAGCGTGGTCAGCGGTTACACCAGTCGCCTCGGCAACGGCTGTGTTGACGATCGAGCCAAGCACCGTCGCGTACACGCGAGCCCACAGCTGCGCGCGGGCGTCCGGCTCGTGGGGACTCGAAAGTGGCATCGTGCGGCGCGTGCCGCAGACCTCGCATCGCGACCGCAGCACGCCAGGCTCGGAGCCGTCCTCGACAAAGCGACACTCGTGATCGGAATAGGGAAAGCTCACGGCGCCACCTCCGGCAGCCCGAAGCCCTTGCACAGCGTTCGCAGGTACGTGCGCTCTTTCTTGCCGTTGCTCGCCGGCGTGCCGAGCGGCGTCTCCCACAGCGGCGGCGGCTTCTGGCCGGTGAGCGCTAGGCCGAGTTCGCACAGTGCGGCCGCGTCGGCCTTGTTGTCGGTCTTGATCTGCCGCTGCTGCAGTCGCGCGATCGCAGAGATCATCGCGGACTTTTGCGCGCCACCATCGCCCGTTGTGAACTTCTTCAGCGTCTTGGGCGCGGGCTCGATGATCGGACAGGTTGTGAGCTTGCACAGCTCACGGCGCAGCACGCCGCCAAGCTCGTAGCGGTCGAAGGCCATGCCGAACTTGCTCCCCATCGAGTAGCCCTCGATCAGGATCAGCCCCGGTTTGTGCGCGATGACGATTTGCAGCGTGCCGCGGATCAGCTGGTCGATGCGCTCCATTCGCGCGCGCACGCCCTCGGCCGGCTCCGACTTCCACTCGCCTTCGATGAGATCGGCGCGGCCTGGCACCGAGTAGCAGATCGCGAACCCGCGCAACGACGGGTCGATGCCGAGCACCGACTCGCCGAGCAGCGGGGCGACCCACTTCTCGTGCGCGGCGGGCGCGGTGGGGTCGGCGAAGAGGTCGAGAGCATGGTCACCCATTGGACGGCTCCTCGCAGCTGAGGTGCTTCCCGCCGGGCACCACTGCAAAACCGCACTTGCGACACCACAGCTCGCGGGCCAACACCTCGCGGCGCGAATCGTCCTTGGTTGTGTTCCACTCCAGTTCCTTTTCGGAGTGGTCGACCCGGGCCTGCAGCTCCCGCACCCGCGCGATCAGCTTCGGCAGCGCGTCGCGGGCGGCGCTGACAAACGCAACGTCGGGCGGGTGCGACTCCCACTCGGGGCGCTCGGTCGCGAGCGCAACAGGCGCGTACAGCCGCACGAGCTGCATGAGCCCACGTGACTCGTCGTAGCCAGCGCAGACGGCGCGAAGGTCACCCTCGTCGTCGATCTCCCACGGGCCTGGCGTCGCCGCGTCGCACAGCCGCTGCAGCTCGTCGAGGTCGAGAGCGGAGGCCTCGGTGGTGCCAAGCAATTGCACCGGCTTCGGCAGCGCTTCGACGTCGCGAAACAGCGTCGCAATATTGTGCCCGTGCGCCTCGCTCATCGCCTCAAGGTCCGCGACGCGATCGCTCAGGCTGCGCTCGTCCGGCTCGAAGTCGTGCTTGACGACTTCGTCCGAGCCCCACCGGTGCGGCGCGCTGTCGGCCACGTGGCCGCACACCTTGCACTTCGGGTCGCTCGGCACCTGCGCCGGATTCTTGGGCAGTGCTTCGACGTCGCGGAACAGCGTCGCGATGTTGTGCCGATGCGCCGCGGACATAGCCTCGAGCGCATCTACGCGGCACGTGAGCCCAACCATGCCGGGTTTCTCGGCACCTAAGCCAAGGCCGATATCCGCCTCGACTGGATGGCCCCATGGACCATGGTCGTGGTGAGGGCCTTGGCCAGATTGCCAGCCGCACACGCAGCACCTCAACTCGTGCGCCGGACCGCGCATGGCGGCTTGCCGCGCTTCGCTCTCGCGCAGTATCGCGTCGTTCGCCTTGAGCCGTTCGATGATGTCTTTCGGCTCGTAGCTGCGCTCGTACCCGATCGACACGGGCGCAGCCGGCAGGGCGTTGGCCGACCACGACTCGAGGACCTGCAACATGCATTCGACCGCGAGGCCGAGCTGGATGTGGAAGAACTCGGGCGGCATCGGATACACGCGCGAGTCCATGTGCTGCCGCGCCTGCTGCAGGAGGGTGGGCTCAGTCACGGGAGCCCCCGGTGCGCTTGTGCAGCGCTGCTAAGACGCGGGCATATCGCTTTGGGTCAAGCGTGGTCGAGCCGCCGATCGCGCCGGCATGCATGTCCGCAACAACCACGATGAAGTCGAGGTGCGCGCTCTTTCCTGCGATGTGCGCCGCCTCTTGAACATGCGCGAGCAGAGCCTCGGCGAGGCCGTTGAGAATCTGCGACTCGACGCTCATGCCGGCACCTCGGGGTATGCGAGAGCGGTGCGGATAGCCTCGGCGAGCACCTCGTCAGTTGCCGCCGAACTCGGGAGCACGATCAAGCGGGCGACGCGGCGGGCTTCGGCGCACAGGTGCTTCGCCGCTTCTGCGCGTTCCTCGGCACCCTTCCACGCACGCTCCGCCGTATCGCGCTGCCGGCGCATGTCGTCTCGCTCCGACTGCAGTCGTTGGACGGTTGCAAACCAGCGGCTGTCGGCAGGCGTAGCGACTGTCTGCGCGAGCAGCTCCTCGTCACTGTACGGCTCACCCATTGGCCACCTCCGCGCGTTCCCACACATGACAGCAGCCGTCGCAGCGCAGCATGGTGTAGCTGCCCGCTGTGCGATGCGGTTTGCCGCACTTCGGGCAGCATGGCGTGCCGACGCCCGCGCCATGACCAGCGTCGCGAGCGGCGCGCTCGATCTCGCGGTCGAGGTACCAGCGCGCCTTGCGCAGGTCCTGCAGCCGGGTGCCCTTGTGGTCGGCGCGCGCGATGTACTTGACCGCGTTGCCGAGGTGGAAACCGAGTTGCCAGGCTTCGATGGCGTCGATGACTTCGACGCTGCCGAAGGTGTAGTGCGGCGGGTGGTCGACGGGGTCGTGCGCTGCGTCAGCCACGTTGCACCTCCCCCGTGATCACTGCATTCAGCAGCGGCACCACCTGCTCGCGTCGCATGCGTTCGGCACCGAGCCGCTCTCGTTGAGCGAGCGCGCGGGCCACACGCTCCTGCGCTTTCGGGTGCGCGTCCGGCACTAGCTTGCGCGCCTCGTCGAGGTCGGCTTGGCGGTAGTCAGCCATCGTGCACCTCGTCCGGCACCTGCACCACGAGGCCCGTGTTGGGGTCGTGAGCGCGGTCGAGCTGATCGAGCACCTGGCGCAGCAACGTCTTGGCGTAGGCTCGCGCGAGTTTGCGCGCTTCCTGCTTCGACGCAGCGGGACCGGTCACGCGGTCATCCGCCCACGACACTTGCCACATGTGACCCCACGCCATGAGCCCCACAACGCCAAGGTCGGCGATGTCCGCGAGCGCGTCGGTGCTGCCTTCGTCCCACTCGAGCACGGGTAGGTCAGCCACGGTCACCTCCGTTGCGCCTGCGCCAGTTGCGACGCGCGACGAACTCGACCAGCGCGATGTACAGCGCGAACAGGCCGAAGCCGCCGACGATGGCGCACAGCGAGATTGCGAGCGCGGTGAGCGTCATGCCGCGGCCCTCCACCGCGTGACCATGCGCACGACGAGCACTCGGCCGTTGGGCAGCGTGAAGCGGTCGTAGCAGCCGCTGCGACGGCACGGGTTGCACGACCAGGCCACGCCGTCAGTCGTGAGCGCACGCATGCACTCGAGGCAGACTTCAGCCGGCATCGAGCGTCTCCTGTGCGGTGCGCAGCAAAGCCCGACTGTCGCGCTCGACGCGGCCCGCCTCGGCACGCACGCGCACGGCCTGGCGTGTGGGGTCGATGTCGACCACCTTGCCGAACGCAGCCCGGTCCGCGCGCGCCGCGGCCGCATGCTTGGCGCGCAGCTGGTCGACGTATGCCGGCCACTCCGCCGCGCAGCGCGGTTTGCGCAGGTGCGGTCCGACGAGCTCGGCCGTGCGCTTGCTGACCGAGCGGTCCATGTCGCGCTTGCTGCACTCGATCGCGCTTGCAAGGTGGTGCTCGCCCAGGTCGCGGTACTGCGCGATGGCCCGGCGTGCTGCGGCGTCGAGGTCGTTCCCGATCGCCGCGATCAGCTCTGCTCGCTCGTGTCGCTCGCTCGTCATGCGCCGTCTCTCCCCGCTTGTGAGTGCCCGTTGCCGCTGTGCCCGTTGCGTGCGCCGTTGCTGCTGCCGGCGCTGTGACCTTGCCCGTAAGCCATCTCGGCCTGCGTCCCGCGCAGGTCGCTTGCTGTGACGTCCTGGAACCGCGTGAGCTCTTTCACCCAGCGCAGCTTGATCGTGCCGGTCGGCCCCGAGCGCTGTTTGGCGACGATGACCTCGGCGATGCCCGGTTCCTGCGTGGTCTTCGGGTGGTACTCCTCGTCCCGGTAGAGAAACATCACCGTGTCGGCGTCTTGCTCGATGCTGCCCGACTCGCGCAGGTCGCTGAGCATCGGGCGCTTGTCGGAGCGCGACTCGACGCCGCGGTTGAGCTGTGAGAGCGCGAGCACCGGGCAGTTCATCTCGCCGGCCAACGTCTTGAGCTGCGCGCTGATGTCTGAGACCTCGCGCTCGCGGCGCTCCTCGCGGCGTTCAGCCTTCGCAATCTGCAGGTAGTCCACGGTGATGAGCGACAGCGGGCCGCGGCTTGCCACAAGCCGTCGCGCGGCCTTGCGCAGAGCGCTGATCTTCGTGCCGCGGCGGTCGATGAAAAACACCGGCAGCCTGCCGAGCTCGTCCGCCGTGCGTGCAAGGTCGCCCATGTCGTGGCCGCTCAGCGCAGCAGCGCGAATGCGACGCATGTCGACGCCCGACTCGGTCGACAGAACGCGGTGGCTGAGCTGCTCGCGCGTCATCTCGAGTTCGAGCGACAGCACTGGGTGCTGGGTGCTGCGCGCGACGCCGAGCTTGAGCGTGTTGCAAAGCGCGGTCTTGCCCATCGCGGGTCGAGCGGCCAGCACGATCAGGTCGCCAGGCGTCAGGCCGCCGATCGCGTGGTCGAGGTCGATGAGGCCCGTGCTGTGGCCGAGCAGCGACTGCCCGACGCTCTGCCGCTGCACAAGCCGCGCGTAGGCTTCGTCGAGCGCGTCGGCCAACGGAATCACATCGAGGTCGCTACCGCGCTGGTGGCACAGGCTCGCGAGCACTGTGGATGCCCGGTCGATGTAGTCGTCGAGGTCGGCGATCGGCTGACTGCCTTCGTCGGCCAGGCGCATGGCCGCCATCTGCACGCGGCGCACAATCGACAGCTGCTGCACGCGCTTGCCGAGACGCACCGTGTTCTCGGTCGTCGGGATGTGCTCGCCGAGCTCGGCGAGGTACTCGTCGCCGCCGGCCTGCTCGAGCATGCCGGACGTCAGCAGTTGCGAGCGCACGAGCAGCTTGTCGAGCGTGACGCCGGTCTTGCTGAGCGCCTCCATCGCGCGCCACGTCGTCGCGTGCTTGGGGTCGTAGAAGTCGCTCGAGCGCAGGACCTCGGCCGCTGCGACCCAGCACTCGGGATCGAGCAACGCCGAGCCGAGCACCGCGCGCTCGGCGGCTGCATCGTGCGGCAAGTGCAGTCTCACTTCGGCACCTCGCGAGGGATCGTCGGCATCGGCGGGAACGGCTGCAGCTCGGCGCGGTCCGATGGCGGCATCGACGATGCGCGTGCGACGCGATGGCCGTTCACGCTTGGCGCCGGCGGCGGTTCGCCCGCTTTCCACGCGAGGGCCTCGGCCAGGTCGCGCGTGAAGCCCTCGACGAGCACCTCGGGCTTTGGGTTCGCGATGCGGCCGCTGCCGACCGGGCCGTGCGGAGCGAGCCAAAAGTACGCGACCAGCGTCTCGAGCGAGCCGCGCGGATCGGGGAGCGCGTTGAGCCCGACCGCCAAGGCCTCGAAGTGCTTCTCGTGGTGCGTGAGGGGCTGGTAGAGCGCGCCCGCCCGGGAGACCGCCCACACCGGTGCGCCGACACGGTTCCACACGGCCGCCACCTGCGCCGCCGTGAGGTTTTGTGAAGACGGGCCCGAGGGTGCGGCGGCGGCAGCGCGCGTCGATCCCCGATCGCTGATCGGCACCACCACTGCTTCGGTCTGTCTGATCGGTCGGTCGGTCGGTCGGTCGGACGCGGGCACGCCCGCGCGCGTACCCGCGCGAGGGGACAGGTCGGGACAATCGGGGACACTGGTCCCGGACATGTCCCGCTCGTCCCGCGGGACATTGTCCCGGACGTTGTCCCGGACATCCGCGGGACGCCGTCCCCGGGACCGCTGCTCGCGCTTCCGTGAGCGCTCGTACTCTCGGCGCGCGGTCACCGTCTCTTTGGTCGCCTCGGCTTGGAAGTCCTCGTAGTCGTGCACCTCGTAGTGGTCGCCACGGTCGTGCCAGAGCCCCACTTCACACAGCCGCTTCGCGAGTCGACCCGCCTTCAACGGGCCGAGCGGCGGGAACAAAAGCGGGATCATGTCGAGGTCGATCCGGCCGTTGGTCGCGTGCGTATTGCAGTGGCAGAGCCCCGCAGCCCATAGAGCGCAGGCCTCCGCACCCGCTCGGAGGAGCTTCGGATGACTGAAAGCCTGGCTATCGAGACGCACCCACTGCATGCCTACACGCCCTCCATCAGGTCTCAGCGGTCCCGTAGAACAGCGGCAACCCCGTCTCGGCGGACGCCTTATCGCAGGCCTCGGTGACCGCGTGGCGGAACGCCTGGTCGACCCGGTGGGGCAGCAGCTCCCACGTCACCCGGCCCTCGCGGACCTTGTACCGGAGCCGGATCGGCAGGCTGTACCGCGCCTCGCCCGTGAACACCGGCACCCCGACTGCGAACCCGCGCGGCACCTTGAGCGGCGCACCGGTCGCGTCACGGTGCTCGGTCTCGAACTGGAGCGAGCCCTCGCCGGTGCTCAGGTTGACCGTGTGCTTGGCCTTGGCCTCGACGTAGACCGTGAGGCCCTTGCTCAGCGCCAACAGCTGCGACGGCGTCGAGAGCGCGATCTCGAGCTGCTCGACGAAGCCCCACGCCTCCTTGCCGGCGCTCGACGGGTCGATCACGTCGTGCAGGTGGTCCTCAATGAACTGCGCGAAGTCGGCCTGCGGCATGGGTCGCGTGCTCGTCCACGCGCGCCACTCGTCCGAGATGGGGAAGCTGTAGACGGCGCGGTGCTGACCGAACCGCGCTGATCCGTTCTTGCCCTCGTGGTAGTCGAGCACCGCCGTCAGGCTGGGCGTTCGCGGATCGGTGTTGGCGAACAGCGCGCTGTCCTTGTCGGCGAACCGCTTCACGTGATCGCAGAAGCTCTTGAGCGTCGTCAGCGTCGCCGTGCCGCGCTTGCGGTCGGGCGCGCTGCGGTATTCGTCGAGGAACTGTTTGGCGCTGTGCAGCGTCTTGCCCTTCGGCACCGCGAGCACCTCGGCGCTGCCATCCTCGCTCCGCTTGAGCTCCAAGACCTCCACCTCGGCGAACTTCGCCGCGGCTTCGAGGATCGCAGCGGCATCGCCCGTCTCAATCTCGTCGTCGTAGCCCATGGCTCAGAACCCCCCGCGCAACGGCGCAGCGTCCTGGACCTCGACGACTTGACCCTCCGGCGTCGTGACCTCGCGCAGCGGCAACGATTGCTGACGCGGGTTGTCGACCGTGAAGTTGCCGCCCTTCGTCAGCCACAGCGCGCTCGCGGGCCGCGCCGCCTCGGGCTCCTTCGTCTTGATCGAATAGCCGACGATGACCTGGCCGAAGGAGTCGACCTTGAACGAGAGCGTCAGCTGCAGCTGACCCTTGCCCTCGCCGCGCTCGAGCGCGTGCTGGCGTAGCACCGCGCCGAGGTCGAATAGCTCCTTGCTCAAGTCGGTGGCCGCTTGGCCGTCGCCGAGTCGCTCCAGAAACCGCGTAAACGCGCGCGGCCCTTCCTGCGTCGCTTCGTCTGGCATCTGCACTTTCCTTTCGGGTCGGTGACAGGCGCCAGAACTGCAGCGCCGTGGCTCGGTCGCTGTTCGGCTAGGTGTTGGGCTCCGTGCGAGCGTTGAGAAAACGCCACCGGCTCAGCAACAGGGTTGCCGGCGAGCCGATGACAGCAGCGCACGCATCAAGCGACCGGTTGCTCACGCGGCGCCCTCGTGAGGCTCGTCGGTGGCGTCGTCGGGCGCCCCGCAAACCTCACAGGCTCGTGCGGCCGGCGGCGGCGGAGATTCTGCTTGGGGGCCATTGACAGTCGTCAAGGTGTCGACGATTGTCGTCTCGTGTACGACGTCCGGTTCATCATCCCACGCTTCCGGAGGAATCCCCGCAATCTTGAATAGCTTCAGAGACAGCTTGCGGTCGGATGGGACCCGCTTGCGATTCTCGAGGAGGCTCAAATAGCTCGGATCGCAGCCAATGATGTCCGCCGCTTCTCGCAGAGTTCGTTCGCCACGCCACGCGCGAAGTGTTTCGGGGGCTCCCATCACAGTCTCGATTCTAGACGAACCATGATGGACGTCAATGACTCGGTTCAATAAAAGTGAGCACGCGTTGACAGTCGATGACGAAGTTCAAAAAGACCGCGCGACTATCCGCGACATGGCTCGAACCCCCTCGCGCGCAGCGCCGCGCCTGACGCTACTGCTGCGGCAAATGGAAGAAGAGCTGGGTGGTATCCGCGGAGCGCGGGCGACGATTGCTCGCCGGACCACGCTCGATCCTGCGGTGGTGTCGGACTTCCTCAACGACAAGCGGGACAACGTCAAGGGCGAGATCATCGACCGTGTCTGCGACAAGATGAACATCGACCCCGACTTCTTCTACAAGCCGTGGCCCGAAGGCCAGGACCGCCACTACAAAGACTTCCCGGCCAAACGCAATCGCTCGGGTGCTGTGCAGCAGCGCAGGAGCGCCGACGTGGATGACAACGACGCCACCGACGCCAGCGACGACGACGTGCTCGACGAGCTGCGGCCGACGCCTGACGAATTGAGCGCGTTGCAGTCGCACCTGCAGAAATACCGGTATCCGCGCGTCGACGGGAGCATCAAACGCGCGTTCATCCTGGGAATGCGTCAACGCCGTGTGCAGCCTGCGATGGACGCCGCCGTGAACGAGATGGCTAAGGACATGGCCCATGAGCCGCCGTCCCCTAAACGTGTTCGGTAGCCAAAGCGCCCGTTCCGACCGGCGAAACGTCGTCCGCCTCCTCGGCGCCCGCGACCTGTTCGTGAGTCTCAGCGCAGCGCGCGCATTCGATTCGCTCTGCGGTGATCTGCGCTGCCACGGCCGCTATCTCGGCCCGGGAAGCCGTGACGCACCGCTCTCTCAAGCACCATTGGACGATGCATTGAGCGATGTCATCGCACTGCGCTTCGACATCGACTGTGCTGTTGTAGTAGATGGACTCCTCCCGGAGGCAAGCAGCCGACCGCTCGCCGCCCCGTAGCTCGAGTCCCAGGTCTGCCGCCAACGCGAACGCGTTGCCGAGCCCCTTTGTGATCGTCAACACGTGCCGAACCAGATCGCACACCCGCCCACTGTGGCCGTGGTTCATGTTCGCCATAGGGGTGCGACCCTACGCGGAAATCGTGACCGTCATCAAAAGGGTAGATCTAGCCGGATCGACGGGTCGCGTATCATCTGAAGTAGTCAGATAGAGTGAAAGCCGGGTCTTGTAGCAGGTTGATGCAAGTTTGCATCATGACGCGCAAGCATCGGTAATCACGTCTGATTTCGCGATCCTGCGCGAGAAATCCATGCTCTGCGTACATGTCCGACCCGCCCGGGTGTAAATGTGCGCGAATGTGGAAAAAACGACGCGGCCCTCACTTTTTTTTGACACGCGTTTATGCGGTTCATTGACGAACGTAAAGAATCGTCTACGATTGAGTCATGGCATTCCTCGCAAGTCGTGAAGTTCAGTCGGCTGCGTCGCCCGAGATTCCGCGGTTAGACCCGGAGCTTTTGGCCGTTTTACGGGCCATCGACGCCGCTACGCCGGCGGAGTACCGCGTCGCCGCCCTGTCCCTCGACCAGCTGGTGCGTGAGCGCACGGCCAGCAAAGGGTACGCCCCCGCCCCGCACTGGTCGCTTTGCACTGAGTGCGCGCAGCCCTGTAGTTCCACCGAGACGCTCGCGATCGACCCCGCTGACGGCAGCGTGCGCCATGCGGTGTGCCGATGACTCGCCACGACCTTGCGGTGCTCGCACTCTGCTGCGGGCTCACCGTCGTCGACAGCCAACGCGCGCTGGTGACCATCGTCCTCGCGCTGCGTCCCGCCCGTAACACCCGTCGCAACGCTACCGGCACGCCCGCGCGCTGGTTCGGCGCGACGCTGACCAGCCGAGGTGGCCAGTGAACCGCAACTACGACTGCCCGGTCTGTCGCGACGGCGGGGTGATCGCGCCGCGCTGGCAGGACGACACCGACCGCCCAGTGCTCTGCCCCGAGCCGAGCTGCGCCGCCGCGTACGAGCGCCGCATGGCGAGCGCAGCTCGGACGCTCGCCGAGTGCGAGGCGTGTGACCTGTCACCTGCGGAGCGCGCGTCATGAGCACAGGCCTCGAAAACTACGACGGGTGGAAGTGCTCGCCGCCGTTCAACCCCGACGAGCGCGAGGCCGAGGAGCCGTGCGAAGCGTGCGAGCGCGAAGTTGAAGCGCTCGAGATCGAGCTCTCCGCATTACGCCAGCACAGCGAGCTGTCGCGCCTGGTCGACGAAGTCGGCAAGCGCGCGCCGGGCTCGTGGTCGGTGACCGTGAACCGCGGTCACTATGTTGAGCGCTACGGCACGATCGATCGCACCCAGTACTCAATCTCTTGGTGGCCCACCGAGCGCGGCCCCGCCCGCTATATCGAAGCGCGCACCGCCGACGAAGCGCTGTCGCTGTTCCGCACCGCACTCACGGAGGCTCGCTCATGACCGCGCCAAACGTCGGGTTCGTCTCTATGCCGGCGGCCGAGTATCACGCCGACCCGTGCGCGGTGCCGTCGCTCAGCTCGCACTGCGCCGCGACCATCGTCACCAAGTCGCCGATGCATGCGTGGCACGAGCACCCGCGTCTGGGTGCGGCCAAGCGCACGCTGCCAACGAAGTCGCTGCGTGGCGGCTCACTCGCGCACGAGCTGCTGCTGCGCCCGGCCGACGAGGTCGACAGCAGCATCGTCGTCGTAAAGGCCGACAGCTTCCGCACCAAGGCCGCGCAGGCGCAGCGCGACGAGGCGATCGAGGCCGGCAAGCTGCCGGTGCTCGAGCGCGAGTTCGAGAAGGCCAGCATCGCATGCGGGCACATCGCTGCGCGCCTCATCGAGTACGACATCCGTCTCAACGGCTTGAGCGAGATCGCAGCGTTCTGGCAGGAGATCGCGTCCGACGGGACCGTGGTGCAGTGCCGCGCGCTGATGGATCACGTCATTCGCGCCGAAGGTCTCATATACGACCTGAAGTCCTGCCGCTCGGCACACCCACGGGCGATCCAGAAAGCGATTGAAAGCTACAGCTATCACATCCAGTCGGCCGCCTACACACGCGGGGTCGAGCGGATCGAGCCGAAACTCGTAGGCCGCGTGAAGTACCGTTGGCTGTTCGTCGAGCTCACCGAGCCATACGTCGTGGTTCCTGCTGAGCCCGCCGGTAGCATGCGCCAGCTCGGTGATGCGCGTTGGACGCAGGCCATCGACACGTGGGCGCACTGCACGGCGACCGGTGAATGGCCCGCGTATTCACGCGGCGAGGTGTTGCGCATCGAGGCGAGCCCTTGGGCCCTTGAGCGCGCGGTCGAATCCGAGGAAGAGGGGGAGGTAGCAGCGTGACGACCAACGGGAATGGCAACGGCAGCAACGGTGCGAAGATGAGGTCGTTCGATGATCGGCCCGCGGTGCGCGAGCACGTGCCGCTGATGATCGGCCTGATGGGACCGTCGGGCAGCGGCAAGACGTACTCAGCGCTGCGCTTGGGGACGGGCATTCAGCAGGTGAGCGGTGGGGAGATCTTCGTAATCGACACCGAGGCGCGCCGCGCGCTGCACTACGCGTCGCGCTTCAAGTTCCGCCACGTGGTGTTTAGCGCACCCTTCGGCCCGCTCGACTACCTCGCCGCGATTGAGCACTGCGTGCGCAAGGGCGCCAAGGTGATCATCGTCGACAGCATGTCGCACGAGCACGAGGGCCCGGGCGGCGTGCTCGAGATGCACGAGGCCGAGGTGCAGCGGCTCAGTCGCGGCGACGCGGCCAAGGCCGAGAAGGTCAAGATGCTCGCGTGGTCGAAGCCAAAGCAGGCGCGGCGGCGGATGATCAACAGCATCCTGCAGCAGCCCTGCAACTTCATCTTTTGCTTCCGGGCCAAGGAAAAGATCAAGGTCGAGCGCGGCAAGGACCCCGAGCCCCGCGGCTTCATGCCGATCGCGGGCGAGGAGTTCGTGTACGAGATGACGCTCAACGCCCTGCTGCTGCCGAACGCAGGTGGCGTGCCCGAGTGGGCGAGCAACGAGATCGGCGAGAAGCAAATGATCAAGCTGCCGGAGCAGTTCCGGGAGCTGCTGCTCGGCACCAAGGGGCCGCTCAGCGAGACGGTGGGCAAGGAGCTGGCGACGTGGGCGGCCGGTGACGACCCCGAGCTCGATCCCGAGGACTTCGTGATCCCGGCGTCGTACGCGAAGAACCACGGCGGCAACCCGCTGCGGCAGTACGACGTCGCAAAGCTCGAGTTCTTCGCCAACCACGAAAAGGCGCCGCACTCGCTGCGCGAAGCCGCCCGCCGCGTGATCGCCGCACGCAGCGCACCCGAGCCAGGCGCCAGCGACGAGCCGGACCCTGTGGGCGACGACATCGACTTCGACCCCGAGACGGGCGAGGTGCACGAGCCGGGCGACGACACCGCGAATGACGCGCCGAGCGATGAGGCCAGTGCATGAGCGCGCAGCCGGTGCCGTACTTCGCGCCGTGGCACACCGTGCCGATCGCCGTCGTGGACTTCGAGACCACAGGCGTTCGGCCCGGCATCGACCGAGCAGTTGAAGTCGGCATCGCGCGCTTCGAGCAGGGCCGCCTGGTCACCCAGTGCGGCTCGCTGTTGGACCCCGCCATGCCCATCCCACCCGACGCGACCAAGATCCACGGCATCACCGACGAGCAGGTGCATGGGATGCCGAGCGTTGCCGACTTCTTCGAGAGCACCACGACGCGCGAGGCCCTCGCCGGGGCACAGCCTGCCGCGTACAACGCAGGCTTCGACAGGTGGTTCGTTCCGCCATCGGCACTGCCCGACTGGACATGGCCTTGGCTCGATGCGCTGCCGCTCGTGCGCGTGCTTGACCGGTATGTGCGCGGGGCCGGTCGCCACAAGCTCACCGCAGCGTGTGCGCGCCACGGTGTGAAGCTTGCGAACGCGCATCGCGCCGAGGACGACGCGCGCGCAACTGGTGAGCTGCTGATCAAGCTGGTCGGCAAGCAATGGCCGAGGGGAGCGCCGTGCCTCGGCGAGGTGCTTGGGTGGATGCGGCAGCGCGAGGCCGAGCAATGGGTCGACTTTCACAGCTGGCTCGCGCGCCAGCCGGCACGGGAGAGCGTCACGTCATGAAGCCAGCGACCGAACAGAACGAAGCCCGCAGTGTCGAGGATGCCGCGTGGAACCTCAAAGACGTCGCCGCCGACCTGGTCGGCCGCACGCTATCGGACACCGATCAGGCGACCTTGGCTTCCGTGCTGCGCGACCTCGAGCGGCTGCGCGACCGGTTGGTCGATGTGCGCGACCGCCGTCGACGCAGGCGCAACGGAGCACCCGCAAGCGACACCGCAGTAGAGGAGCAGTCCGAACCACAGGAGACCGCCACGTGATCATGCAAACGTACTGGGACCTGTCAGAAGCGGAGCGCGCGGCGCTCAACGAGCAGGAGGTCGAGCGATACATCGACGCCGAGCTCATGACCAAGGGCGTGCTGCGCGCCAAGATGGTCCAACCCGTGGATGAGCCGAGCTTGCCTGAGCCTGACCAGGTGCTCTACGTCATCGGGGCCGACTACCACTCGACCTTCCTCGGCTTTCTCACCGCCGAGGCTGCGACGCAGGCGCTCCGTCAGAGTGTCCGGCTCGATCACGAGTATGTGAACGGGCAGAGCATCCCGGTCGCATGTCCTCTCGGAGACGGCCACATCAAAGAGGTCCGTGTTCACTCGGTCGATACGATCCGCGGCGCCCGCGGAACCGTCGAAAAGGCGACAGCCGCCAAGGCGGAGAACGAACGCAGACGCGAGACCTATCGACGACAACTCGATGCCGAGCGAGATGCGCTCCAAGGGCTGTGGGAGGACTGGCACCGGTGCCGCGCGAAGGCTGCGCACGTGCGGCGGATCGTCGACGTCTTCGATGACTACAAACGGATCGCAGGTCGCGACGACGTTGCGGGCCAGTTCTTGCTCAAGGTGTTCGATCGTGACGAGGTCATCGAAGCCTCTGAATGGTGCGACGTGACCATTCCCCTGCGCCCGCATGCCGAGCCTGACGTTGTTCTCCCGTCCGATGCCGTCCTCCCGTCACCCTGAAAGGTCCGCAGATGCGAACGACCGCCAAAAACCGTCACCCCTCGCAGCGCCCTCCGCAGTTCAACCATCGACCCCCGAGCGCATTGCCGCTTGAGCTCGTGCCCAGCACCTGCACCCGGCGACACCCATGCGGCGTGTGCGACCGCTGCGACTACGACGCGGCCGCGTACACGCAGGACCACCCGTTCACCATCGGCAGCGTCGCGGAGGTGGACCACCTATGACCGAGCCCGGCACCGAGCGCGCTGTTCCACGCAAGGTCGACGCACCGCGCGGCCGCCTGCTCGGGGTAGCGTGCTCGCTGCCGATCTGGGCGCTGGTCGCGCTCGCAGCCGCGAGGTGGTGCTGATGGCCACCACGAGCGCGATCGAGTGGTGCGATGCGACCTGGAATCCGATCAGGGGCTGCGGCCGCGTCTCCGCCGGCTGCGAGCATTGCTACGCCGAGCGCGTCGCCTACCGCTTCGGACAGAAGCCAGGCGCGCCGTACGAGGGACTGACGACGCTTGGCAAGCAGGGCCCGCGGTGGAACGGCCGTGTGCGCTTCGTGCCCGAGATGCTCGACGAGCCGCTCAAGTGGCACAAGCCGCGCCGCGTGTTCGTCAACAGCATGTCCGACCTGTTCCACGAGGACATCACCGACGAGCAGATCGCCGCGGTGTTCGGAGTCATGGCTGCGACCCCTCGGCATACCTTCCAAGTCCTCACGAAGCGACCGAGCCGCATGCGGCGGTGGTTCGAGTGGATGCGCGATCAGGATTGCACTGGCCCAGGTGAGCCGCCGGCGTCGGTCGTCTGCGGCATCCATGCCGCGAACCACGGGGCCGACGTCGACTACCTCGGCCTAGTAGGCGCGTGGCCGCTGCCGAACGTATGGCTGGGCGTGTCGTGCGAGAACCAGGCCGTGGTCGACGAGCGCATCCCGCTTTTATTGGACTGCCCGGCCGCGGTCCGGTTCGTCAGCGCGGAGCCGTTGCTCGCACCGATCGACGTCGAGAAGTGGATCTGTGACTGGTGTCCGAAGTGCAAGAACGACTACCCCTTGCGTCAAGGCAGATGCGACCGCTGCGGAGTGTTCCGTAGAGCCCGGTCCACTGAGTCCCGCGTCGCCACCGACGGCGAGACCTATTGGTACACAGGACTGCACTGGGTGATTGTCGGCGGTGAGTCAGGCCCAGGCGCGCGACCATGTCGACTGAGCTGGATCCAAAGTGTCGTGCAGCAGTGCGCGGCCACTCGCGTCCCATGCTTCGTGAAGCAGCTCGGCGGTCTACCGTGGGATGACACGCGCGCGCGTGGCGTCGACATCGACATGAAGCTTCGCGATCGCAAGGGCGGCGATCCGCTCGAGTGGCCGGACGACCTGCGTGTGCGACGGTTCCCGGAGGTGCAGCCGTGAACAAGCTCGCGATCAGCACCGAGCCCCCACTTGCGCTGCCGCTCGATGTCGTCACCCAGACGATCGCCATCGTAGCCAAGCGCCGTGTCGGCAAGTCGTTCCTGGCCCGCAAGTTCACCGAGCAGCTGCACGCCGCCGGCCAACAGGTGGTGGTGCTCGACCCCAAGGGCGACTGGTGGGGCATCCGCTCGTCGCACGATGGCAAGGGGCCCGGTCTCCCGATCCTGATCATCGGTGGCGAGCGCGGCGACCTGCCACTCGAGCCCGGTAGTGGCGACGTGGTGGCCAAGCTGGTGGTCGAAGAGTGCGTCAGCGCCCTGCTCGACCTGTCGTCACTGCGCAAACACGAGGTCGCGACGTTCTGCACGGCGTTTCTCGAGACGCTGTACCGGCTCAAGAACCGCGAGCAGTACCGCACGCCACTGATGCTGGTGGTGGACGAAGCCGACGCCATCGCGCCGCAGCGGCCACAACCGAACGAGGCCCGCATGCTCGGCGCCATCGAGGACGTCGTCCGCCGCGGCGGCCAGCGCGGGATCGGCTGCACGTTCGTCACCCAGCGCACCGCGGTGCTGAATAAGAACGTGCTCACCCAGGCGCAGATCTTGATCGCGCTCCGGACCATCGCCCCGCAGGACCTGCACGCCATGAACGCGTGGATCGATGTGCACGGCGAGCCCCACCAGCGCAAGACGCTGATGGACTCGCTCCCGTCGTTGCCCGTCGGCGACGCGTGGGTGTGGTCGCCGGGCTGGCCGACCGACCGCGGGGTCTTCCAGCGCATCCACACCGCGCCGATCGAGACGTTCGACAGCGGCGCCACGCCCAAGGCCGGACAGAAGCGCAGCGAGCCGAAGACTGTGGCCCAGGTCGACCTTGACGCCGTGCGCCGCCAGATGGCCTCCACGATCGAGCGCGCCAAGGCCGACGACCCGCGGGAACTTCGCCGGCGGATCGCCGCGCTCGAAAAGCAGCTCCGCGACAAGCCGAAGCCAGATCCCGCACCCCGCGTGACGGCGAGCGACCTCCGCAGACTCAACGACATGGCCCGCGACGTCGAGGCCGTCCGCGCACATCTCGCCGCAGTGCGGGCGCGGTTCCACGTGCTCGGCGGTGGTGGTGACGACTTCACGCCGACGGACGCTGCGTCCGCGGTGCTCACGGAGGCTCCCGCGCGCACCTTCATGCTCAACGAGCAGCACACGACGCACGTGAAGCGCTCGGCCCCGAAGCCCGAGCGGGCGGCCGCCAACGGCGCGCTGCCCAAGGGCGAAGCGATCACGCTGACAGCCGTGGCGCAGTACCCGCACGGCGTAACGCGCGAGCAGCTCACCGTGGTCACCGGCTACAAGCGCTCGACGCGCGACGCGTACCTGCAGCGATTGCGTGAAAAGGGCTACGTCGACCAGAGCGCCGACCGCATCGTACCTACCGCCGCGGGACGCGCAGCCCTGCCCCCGGACTTCGAGCCGCTGCCGACCGGAGCTGCGCTGCAGCGGCATTGGCTCGAACGCCTGCCCGAGGGTGAGCGGCGGATCCTTGAGCTGCTGTTGCCCGCATGGCCAGAGCCAGTGGACCGGGCCGCGATCAGCGACGCGACGGGTTACGCGCGGTCGAGCAGGGACGCGTACATTCAGCGGCTGCGCGCGCGGCAGGTGGTCGAGACGATCGGTAGCGGGGTGAAGGGTAGCGACGCGCTGTTCGAAAGTGAGGTGCGGTGATGGGAGCGGCGGAGACCCTTGAACGTCCGAAGTCGCGGCGCGGTGGAGCAGCCCCCAAGACCGGGGTGGACGGCGGCGCGCCACCTGACCCATGGTCGCCGTTTGTGGCATTCCTCTGCGAGCTGTATCGGGATTGGGAACGAGAGCGCGCATGCAAGGACAACGAGTAGCCGTCTACGCCCGGTTCTCGACGGACAAGCAAAACCCTCGAAGCATCGAGGATCAGGTGCGGGTTTGCCGCGACTATGTCGAGCGCGCCGGAGGCCGCATCGCTGACGACCTGGTGTTCGCGGACGTTGCCATCAGCGGCACCACGTCAGCGCGTCCAGGGTTGCAGGCACTGCTTGCTGCTGTCGAGACCGGCACCGTCGACGTGGTGGTCACCGAGGACCTGTCGCGCATCGGCCGCGACGTCGGGATCAACGATCGTGTGCTCAAGAGCCTGCGGTCTCACGGCGCCCGGCTGCTCGCGATCAACGATGGCATCGACAGCCGACAGCACTCCGCCAAGTTGCTCGGCACCATCAAGAGCGCGATGGCCGAGGGCTACATCGACGAGATCAAGCACCGCACTCGCCGCGGCATGGACGGGTTGTTTGGAGCCGGCATGAGTACGGGCGGCAAGACGTACGGCTATCGGAGCGTCCCGGCCGGCGACGCCAGTGGACGCATGCGCCTCGAGATCGACAACGAGCAAGCGGCGGTGGTGCGCCGCGTGTTCGGCTGGTACGTCGCGGGCGTCGGCATCCGCATGATCGCTGAGCGACTCAACACGTCAGCCATTCTGAGCCCGCGCGGCGGCAAGTGGTCACACACCACCGTCAACAGCATGCTCGCGAACGACATCTACCAAGGCGTCGTCTTTTTCAACAAGCGACAATACGAGCGCGACTCGGCGAGCGGCAAGCGTGGCAAGAGCATGCGCGCTCGCTCGGAGTGGCTGCGTGACGACCGGCCCGATCTGCGCATCGTCGACGCCATCACATGGGACCGTGCCGCGTCCAAGCGTGCCGACACGCACAAGACGTATACACAGGGCAAGCGCCCCAAGGCCGGCTATCCCCTGTCCGGACTCCTGGTCTGCGACGTCTGTGGCGACTTCATGACCATCGGCGGTGGCAGCCCCGGCCGTCGCTACTACTGGTGCAGCGCCTACCGCAAGGGCCACGGCTGCACGAACACGCAATCCATCCTCGAGCAATCGCTGCGCAAGTGGGTGCTCGACCAGATTCGGGATACCGCCGGAGCACCCAAGCTGCTTGAGGCCATGCGTGCGGCATGGGCCAGTTCGCTCGGATCCAAGGACCGCGAGATCAAGTCCGAAATCACCCAGCGTCGCGCAGCCCTCACGCGCACCGAGACCCAGATCTCGGCACTGCTCGAGTACGTCGCGGATGGCAACGCGACGCCGAGCATCCTGGCGAAGCTCAAGGAAAAAGAGGACTACGCCGAGCTGCAGCGCGCCACTCTCGTGCGCCTCGCCGCCGAACTCGGGTCAGTGCCGATGATCCCGTCGATCGAGCAGATGCGCGCGTTCCTACGCGAACTCCCCGAGGCAGCGCAGATCCGGCCCGTCGAGTCGCGCGAGTTGCTGCGCGGCATGGTCCGCGACGCCGTCATCCGGTGCCGACCAGCGCGCGACGGCTACGACGTCGAGTTCAAACTGGTGCCGTCGGCTTTATTGGGCATAGGCATCGCCCCGACCGTTGCCGGGACGATGTCTAGTGGCAGTTGCGGGGGCGCGATTGTGCCACTGGGCATCATGGCCGATGTAATCATTTCGGGCACTTGCCCGTTGGTCTACTGAGCCGCGGCCCGGCTGAACGCCTGTTGCCCCCCGCCCCTGAACGCGCGCTACCCTCGCCGACGTGCCCGAGCCCAACTGGTCCCGCCTGACGCCGGCCGAACAGGCGCAGGTGCGCGCCGAGATCGAACGCATCGAGCGCTACTACGGCCGGCTCCGGTTCTGGTGCTCGGCCGCGATGATGGCGCTGGTAGCCGGCGTGTGGTGGTGGCGCGGGTAGCTCACGCATCCCCAACGGCCGCCCACCCCAAGGCCCGCCCCGACTGCGAGAGCAGCCACAGCGCCCGGGTGCGCTCCCCGTCGCCCCACCAAAGCACCAGCTCAACGTCGAGCGGCCCGGGGCCGTCGAGTTCGAGCACGCCGCGGTCGGGGTCCAGGTCGTACCAGTGCATGGGCGGGTTGTCGGCTGATGGCAGCGGCTGTTGCGGGCGCGTGACCGCACGCGGTACGACGCACCCCATGCACATCCACTTCGACCGCGCTGGCCGCCCGATCGGGTCCGAGGAGTGGCAGCGCCTGTTCGACGATCTCGAGTACCGGTTCCTCGCCGAGGACATGATCGGCGACGTGCGGGTGGTGACGATCTGGACCGGGATGATGGCCCCGTCGCTCGACCCCAAGGCGCCGCCCCGGTTCTTCGAGACCATGGTGTTCGGCCACGAGGACGAGGGCGAGTATCGCTACGCAACCGAGGCCGAGGCGCTCACCGGCCACGCTGCAACGGTGCGCCGCGTGCGCGAGAGCCGGTCGTGATCACCTGGCACCCCACCGCGCACGGGCAGAGCGCCACGGTCATGGCCGGCGGCGTGGTGATCGCCCGCCTCAACGCCCGCCCCGACGCCTGGCAGATCGAACACCACGGCGGCCTGCAGTCAGGCGGCGCGAACTCGGTCCCGAACGCGAAGCGCACGGCGCTGCAGGAGCTCGCCAAGGTGCTCGCGTCGGCGGCGTTCGAGGTCGACGTGGCACTACGGGCGGTGTGATGCTGCGCGACTACGTCAAATCACTGACCCCGCCGATCGTCCGTGCCCTGCCTGGCGTGGGGCGACTTGCCGTGCGAGTGCGACAGCACGGATTCAGCGGCGACTATTCGAGCTTCGACGCGGCACTCGCGGCCGCCGGTCACGTCGGCTACGAGGACGAAGCCATCGTCGCGCACATGCTACGGAGCGCGCAGCAACAGGTCACCGGGGCGATCACCAACAACACGGCCCGCGTCGGCTTCGCCATGCTCGCTACACTGGGACATGCAACCCGCTGCCGCGTGCTCGACTTCGGCGGCGGCGTCGGTATCCACTTCGACGCACTGCGCCCCTGGATCAAAGCCGACGTCGAATGGGTGGTATGCGAAACCCCGCTCATGGTGACCCGCGCAGGCGCGGCACGTGCCGGTGATGGTTTGCGCTTCGTCGCGCGACTGGAACCCGGTGAAGCGTTCGACGTCGTGCTAGCAAGCGGCGTGTTGCAGTACGTGCGTGACCCAAGCGCAACGCTCGCAGATCTGTGCAAGCGAGCGCCGTTCACCATTCTTGACCGCGTGCCATTGGTCGATCGACGTAGCGATCGACTCACCGTGCAACGCGTAAACTCCGGGCATCGCGCTGCGTACCCGGCGTGGTTCTTCGCCCGTAGCGAGTTCGAAGCTCGGCTCTCTTCGCTCGGACTCTCAGTGGTGATGTCGTGGGATGGCTCCAACGATGTGCCGTACTGGAACACGATGGGCGCCGACTATCGCGGGATGTTGCTGCAGCAAAACGCAGCGCTCAGCGTGAACGCTTCGGCCGCAACGCCTTGATCAGAGCCTCCGCCGCGCTTACCACCGCGGCGTCGTCTGGCGGTGGCGGCAGCAGCGACGCGCGCGTGAACTCGGCGCCGGCGTCGAAGGCGAGCCGCGACAGCGTGTTAACCGCAGCGAGCACGTCAGCTGGTGTCGCGGTCGCGGGGTGGCCGTAGTGGTTGCCGATCACCACGAGACACTGCTCGCGAGCTGCGACCAAGGCGGCGCGCGCCTCGCTACAGTCACCGTCGGTGGCGCTGTCGACCACGCTCTCAACGTGCACGCGGCGGTGTGCGAGCGCACGAAAAAAAGCCCCGCCACCCCCGGGGGAGGGGTGACGGGGCCAGGAGGGCGCGCACACTACGGCAACTCCGAACTCTGTTTCTACGGCACGTTGACCTGCTTGAAGAGCGCCGTGTACGCGACGTCGGGGGTCACGTCCTCGTGCACGACCATGCGCTCGTAGGCGTCGGCGTACTTCTGCGCCCACGCCTGTTTCTTCGTGCGCGTCGCGGGCGTCTCATACGCCTCGGCGGCCGCGGTGGCGTACGCGGCCTGACGCCCCACGCGGACCGTCTTGCGTTGCTCGGTGGTCGTAAACTCGGTGACCTGCTTGCGCACCGCGGCAATGTCCGCGGCGATCGGTCCGAGGCGTTGCTCGATGACGACGAGACGCGGCTCGAGCTGCTGCGACTTCGCAACCCAGCCGCCGACCGCCGTCGCGGCTGCGAGCACGTACGGCCACGCGGCTGCGATCAGGCTGCGTCCCTTGCGCGACCGAGCGGCCGCGGCGAGCCCCTCGGTAAAGCTGTCGGGACTGTACGCCGGCGGTGGCGGCGACGGCGGCAGCTTGAGCTCGTCGGTCATGCGTTGGCCTGCTGCGAGTCCATGGCGAGCTCGACCTGCTGCAGGAACCAATCAATCGGGAAGCCCGGCCCGGGGTCGGTGTGGTCGGACTTCTTGTAGGCGAGGCTCACTTCGCGGTGCGTGGTGATGCCGCGCGGCCGCGGGCCGATCAGCTTCGCGGCCGGCAGGTACACGACCGGGATGTCGCGCTCGGCACACTTGCGGGCGCACAGCTGTGCAGCGAGCCAGAGCATTCGGGTGCCGAACGCGTCGAGCCATTCCGCACGCGACTGCCGCGCGTAGCCGGCGAGTTCGATGTGCAGGCCGTTGTGGTTCGCGCCCGGCGCTCCGTACGCGACGCAGTGATCGGGCACGGTCTGCACGACCGAGTCGCTGTCGACGCCGTAGTGGTAGGACTTCTTCTTGCTCGGCGGCAGGTCCGCGGGCAGCGTGGCCATGTACAGAGCGCATCGCTCCGCGGTCGTCGCGGACTCAGCCGCTTCCATGCAGTGCAACACGATCAGGTCGACGAGTGCCCGAGGCGCGCGGTTGTAGTGTCGCGACTCCACGAACGGGATCGAGTGTGGCAGGGTCGGCGGTGGGCGGATGCTCGCGGAGCTTGGCGCGGCGATCACCTGTAGCTCGGCGGTGCCCACTGCACCGGTCGGCACGAGGCCCTGCGCGGCTTGCCAGGCGAGCGTGGCGTTGTGCGTCTGCTTGCCGAACACGCCGTCGACGGTGACGGCGTGACCGCGTGCCGAGAGCGCCAACTGCCAGTCGCGCACGTCTTGGCCTTGGTCGCCGAGTCTCATGGCACGCTCAGCGAAAGCATGGCGTCGAGCGCCGTCTTGTCAGAGCCGGTGAGGACCGAATTGAACATGCCGAACATACCCGCCACCATGGCGCAGCACTCGGTGTCGGAGATATTCGACCCGATACGGAACCCGTTGGTCCCTGAGAGGTTCATGGCGGTGGACCCATTTAGCACCGCGGACTGCGTGAGCGCGGTGCCGTTCTGTTCGCAGGTGAAGCCAGACGGGGTACCGCTGGCTGCCTTCGTGACCACCCAGCGCGCGGGATTTACGATCGGACTGGCGTACGTGAACTCGCGATACCCGCCGGTCGTTGCGACGCGAGCCACGGTGTAGAAATCGACGAAGAAATTGGCACCTGTGCCGCTGCTGGCGCCAAGCCACCAGCAAAATGAGTCCGGATCCGTCTGCTGCATCGTCCACGCGACCGTCAGCGCGGGCGAGCCGGTGAGGCCAAAGAGCGTGGTCTTTCCCAGTCGCTGGTTGCTGCCGTTGAGCGCGAGGGCAAACTTGCCGTTCGACAGCGTCTTGAGCGTGCCGGGCGAGCCCCCTGTATAGACCTGGGGCTCAACGCCGGCCGCGTTGTCCACGTTATGCCCGCTGGCACCCTGGTCGCGCCAGATGCTGCAGAAACCATTGTTGGTCGTGCAGTGGGAGCTGATGCCGGTGGTATCCGTAAGGTTCGCAGCGGTGAACGACAGCTCTGCGGTCGTGTTGTCGCCTGCTCGCCGAATCTGCATGGGCGACGTGGCCGCGGCGCGGAGCTTGTGCGTACTCGAATAGGCGCACAGTGCCGCAACGCTGATGCTGTCGAGCGGCAGCGCAACGGTCGCCCCGCCTGTCTCCTGCAGGTGGTGCTGAAACGCCGGGATGAGCAGGTGGTGCCCGTAGTTCAGGCGGTACTTCCACGCGTCGAGCTGCCGCAGCGCAACCATCTCGGGTCGCTCGTCACTGCGCTTGCAGGCACGCCACCACCTGTCGACGGCGTCGCGCGGCCACCACGCGGTCGGGTCCTGCTCGTGGACCTCGCGTGCGTGTTTGCGCTCAGCGGTTTGGATCAGCACGGGATTGCTCAGCCGAGATCGCGCATGGCTCGGAACATCTGCTCGCGCGAGTTGGCAGGCGCGGGTTCCTCGATAGGCGCATAGGTCACGATCTCTTTGACCTGGTACGTCACCAGCGCATCGGCGTCTGGGTCGAGCCCTCGCAGTGTTTTCAACGCGCTTTCAAGCCAATCCGCATGGTCAGGACCCTGCCTGTTCTGCGGATGCTTTTGCAGCATGTACGTGATCGAGGCAGCGCGCCCCAGACGCCGTGCAAGGCTATCCGCTTCTGCTTTCGTGTCGAAATACCAACGCGGGTCGTAGGAGAAGTCGCCGCCCAATCCCCGTTCTGCGATCACTGCCCACTTGCTAGCCATAGACCCTCACGCGCCCGCGTAGCACGCAGTGATCGTGCCCGCAGAGCTCAGCATATTGAAGCCGTTCGCGTTGCTCACGGCGATGAACGGGCTCGTCGCCCCCGGCTTGACCGTGTACGTATCGACGTCCGTGGCACCGGGACCGCCGACGCTGATCAACAGGTTATTCGTCGCGTCCAGGTTCGTCACCGCGCAACCTCGAGTGAGGGTCTTGGTGGCGAACGTGTACGGACCCGTGGTGGTGATGCCGCCCTTGTAGCCGAACTTCGGGCCGCCGGCTGGCACGCCTTGCGCCGTTGCGATGGCTGCAAGATCCGTGTGCAGCGTGTCGAGCTTGCCGGTCGTCGTGCTGTCGACATTGACCGCCAAGCGAGCCGCGGTGACCACGCCCTGCAACGTGTTGAGGTAGGTCGCAATGTTCGCGAGGTTCGCGAGGTAGGTGACGACCGTGCTGCTCAGGTCGACCGCGAGCCGGCCGCCGCTGATGATCGCGGCGAGCGCTTGCACCGCCGTCTTGATCGCGCCGGTGTCGGTCGTGAACGCCGCCGGCAGCGTGTCGACGTTGTTGTGCGGGACGTGCGCCGAGCCATCGAGCGTCGACTTTAGCGTCGCGGCGTCGCCGAGGCCGTTCACTATCGGTAGGGGCATGGCACCTCAGATCAGCGCGAGCAGTCCGCTGTTCTCGGGGAGAGAGAAATCGAACTCGCTCGGATTCACGACAGCTGGGTCGGGCAGAGGCGCGCCGGGCACTGCATACGGCAGCGAGACCTTGCCCAGTGCGACTTCTGTACCGGCGACGTTGCCGCCGAGTCGCAGCAGGGAACCCGCGACGTTCCACGCCGTACCATCTTCACTCGTACCGTTCCCCGTCGTTGCACCCGCGACAGTGATCGCGCCTTCGGCACCGTCGAAGAGCAACTCGAGCTCTTGGCCAGCATCGAAGGTGATCGGGTCCGTCGACGCGTACAGCGAGCCGTTGACATACACCGCGACGCGCGCGGCGACCTCAGATGGCTCGACGACGAACGCCATGTGATCGGAGAGTGTCTGCGCGCTCAACAGGTACCGCGTGCCGACGTAGCTGCTGTCGTCACGCGGGATGTAGAAGAGGCGGAAGCTACCTCGCAAGATCTCGGGCGGGGCTTGCGCAATGCGGAAGTTATCGGCCGCCGACTGGTCCGGGTCGGACGCGTCGAGGAACTGTCCATAGTGGCGCGCGTGTTCGGGCATGGAAGCGCCACGTCAGAGCAACCCGCCCGTGTAGATGCGGTCGCCGCCCACCGCCCAGAGCTGCCCGTCGATGAACTTCATCCAGCGCAGCTGATCATCGGTGGCGTAGTCGACGCTGAAGTCGGCGGCGTGGTCGACAGCGGTCGCGCTGTACCGGCCTACGATCGACGTGCCGTCAGCGGAGGAAAGCCCCACGAGCCAACCCCATGGACTGGCCACCAAGCCCGGTTGCGAAAACGCCGCCCCCACAGCCGCTGTGTCGTGGATTTTTGTCCACGTGATGCCGTCGGCCGAGTGAAAAACATCTCCGTCGTAGGCGTACAAAAAGCCGAGTGCCGAGTCGTACACGACCCGGCCGTAGCCACTGGAGCCGGCAACCGCACGCCGTACAGTCCACGTGATGCCGTCAGCCGATGACGCGATGTCACCGTCCATGGTGCCGACGACAAAGACCCCGGCGCCAAATGCGACGCTGCGGATGTCTGGCGAGCCGGCAAAGGGCGACGTCGCCGTGTTCCAGGTCGTGCCGTTCGTCGAGTACTTGATCAGCTCGCCGTCGCCGGTGGCTACGCACAGCCCGAGGCCATTGGTTGCGATGGAGTGAAGGTCGCTGCCACCGTTCGCGCGCCGCGTGAAGGCACCGCCCGACGACGTCTGAATCTCGCCGGCATCGCCCACAGGGATAAACAGCCCAAGCGTGGCGTCGTATGCGATGTCGTTGAAGTCGCCGGTGTAGCCCGAGTGCGCGGCCACGGTAGCGAAGTTGGTTGCGGGCCCGCTATTGGCTTGAATGCTTGCAGCAGTGCCGACTGCGATCACCTGCCCGGTGCTTGCCTTGCGCGCGAGCGCGTTGAGCAGCTCGGGGTTGACCGCGGTGTCGTGGATCGAGGTGATGCGTGCGACGGACGCTTTGAGCGCGGTGCGCCCAACGAGCGTGCGCACCATCAGCAGCGCTTGGGTATTGCTGTCGGCGTCGAGCGTTTCACCGAGTCCCTCGGCAAGCCCGACGAGTTCCTCTTGGACGGCGTTGCACCATGCGGCGTTCAGACGTGTCGCGGCGACGCCCGGAGGCGCGCCTGGGCGAAAGCCCGCTTTGCCCACGCCGTTTTCGTCGGGGCTGGCGGTGTCGGTGTCGATTCTGTGCATGCGTCCTCAGCGCCACCAGGTAACGGTGTCGCTCGCGTCGCCGGAGTCGATCGGCACGCCGTTCTCGACGGTGCGCGTTGAATAGTCGCGGTACCGAAAGATCACGCGCTTAGTTCCTTCGCGGTCGACGGTAGCGACGTAGGCCACCCGATCGCCGCGCGTGAGGTCCTCGGCCATGACTCAGACTCCGAAGTAAAACGTTCCGAGTTCGTCCTCGGCCAACGTGACCTGGTTGCCCGTCGCGGGGTCGGTGAGCACGCCCGTGCCGGCGCGGCTGAACGTGCCATCACCAAACGAGAACAGCGGCCACGCGAATCGAAGCGCGATGTGTGCGAGCGCGTAGCGGTTCCTGAACTGGCACTCGACCTGCTGGTCGAGTGCCCCGTGCTGCGCGATGATCTCCCATACAAACGACCATCCGACGTCGTTGGATTTGGACTCTGTGTTCAGCGCGTCGTTGCATGCCGACTCGCACGTGAACCCGGGTAGGTGAAAGCGCCGTATGACTACGTCGCTCGACGCGTAGCCAAGCGCCGCGAGCACCTCGCGCAGGAACGACTGACTCGGCCCGCCGTTGCCGCGCGCAATGATTCGCGAAGTGATCGCAGCGCGCCGACCGTCGAGGTCAGCAGGCGCGGACTCGACGCAGGGGTCGGGCAGCCCAGTGATTCGCTCCCAATCGTCGACTAGTTCGGTCGTCGACCGCGGATCCATCTCGAGCAGGAGCTGCGCCGCTCGGTCGTCAACTCGCCCAAACTCGACCGTCAGGCCACGCGCGAACTCGGTCGCGACGCTGTCCGCTGCGCGCGGCCATGCTGCGCCGCTCGGTAGGTGCGCCTGATAGTCGCTGGCGTAGTCGCGTGCCATGATGTCACGCGTAGTTGGCAGTGCCGGGCACAGGCAGCTCGCCGAACTCGTACTCGACGTCGGCCGTCGGACTGACCGTGGTGTGACTTTCCTCGCCCACGGCGATGCTGACCGCTTCCTCGAAACGCGACACGCGGATCACGCCGCCGGGTTCGCCGTCGCGGTGCAACATGTCTTTGACCTCGGCAGTGATCGCGTTCTCGACGTCGACGCCAACGGGCACCGGCTGGACGTGCCAGTTGTAGGCGACCGGCGTAGGTGCAAACACGATCACTTGCGCAGGGGAGCGGTCGTCGAGGTATGCCTGCACCTCGGCAACTAAGTCAGGGTCTGGGATGGGGTCGTCGACGTTGTCGATCACAAACGTCAACGCCACCTTGCCGATGCCCGGGTTACCGATGCCGTCGACGCCGGCGTACTCCCACGCCTTGAACACGCCCGGCACCTCGAGCGCCCATGCAGCGTGGTCACCGGGCGCACCGCCAAGGGGCGGCCGCTGAATCCGGTCGAGCAGGCGATCGCGCAGCTCGTCGAGCTTCTCTTCCACGGTGCCGCCAGACAGGCTGACGACGGTGGCTTCGGCATCGATTCCAGCGAGTGACGGCACGCGCTGAAGTTTCGTACCAGGAGCGAGGTTGCCGTCCGCGCCCTCGGAACCCACCGCCGCAGTGATGGCGACGGACTCGCTCGTGACGGACACGTGTTCCGCGTCCGTGGTGAACGACATGCCGTCCGCAACACGGATCCATTCGGTGCCCGCGGGTAGCGTGCCGCCCGACCCGGTCACGGTGATCGTGCCGCTCGCCGCCGTCGCGGGCTTGCGGCTCAGCCCGAATAGGTCGGCCCAGCGCAACAGAAAGCGCTCGGCGGCCTGGTCGGGGAGGATCTGCTCAGCGACCCACGCAAGGTGTCCGTGCAGGCCGTGCGCGACACCAGCGACCGCGCGCGCATGCCCGTGCTCGGGGCGCCTGCGCACCTGCGCTGAGACGCCGTCGACCTCGCTCTCGATGTCGCTCTGCACCCGCGCAATCAGCTGCGCAGGTGTTGGGCGTTCGAAGTTCGATGGCATCCATCACCCGCTCTGCAGCAGTCGGCCGGTCTGCGCGTCCCAGACGCGACGCCAGCGCGGTTGCAAGTCGCCGGGCCGCCACATCTGGACGCCCACCCCGAGAAAGCCCGTCGCGCCAAACCAACCCGTCGCGATCGGCACGCGCGCCGCCAGCCCGTCCGCAATCATCCAAGCCACCGCCTCGGCGGCGTAGTCGCGCGCACGGGCGAGCGATTCGTCCGTGCGCTTGGCGCGCGCGAGCAGCCACAGCTTGCTGCCCTGAATGTCGCCGTCGATCTCGGGGTATTGATTGCCCCAATACGCGCCGCGGTTCTGCTCACGCGTCAGTCCAGCCGCCCGCAACTCGTCGTCCGTGGCGGGGGCGTCGGTAAACAGCGACAGCAGCACCGGCGTCTCGAGACCGTCGTCGACGGCCAGCCGGCCGCCCGACTTGACCAGGTCGAAGCCGTCAGGTGTGTAAGCTATGCGCAACATGCTGGCTGCTGCCCTCGCACATGTATGCCAAGCGCCGAATCGCACCCCGCAATCGACGTCGTTCGGCTAAAGATCGTGGTCGGAGTAGCCGATATACTGTGTGTGCGCGCGCAAATGCTGGCTGTGTCCCTGGTCGTGCTAACGAGCCTCGTCGGCTGCGCTGTTGGCGCCGATGCGCAGGGCGACGATGAGGCGCCGCCGGTCGACACGCGCGAGCCGCAGCAATCGCTGCCGGAACCTAGCGCCGTCGCGGTGTCGAGCCCTGAGCTCGCGGCGACCGAGTCGGAACTCGCGGCCGAGCCTGTTACGCAAGCACAACCTGAGCCGCAGGCCGACCCGAAAGCCGTCGAACTCGTCGCGGCGGAACCCGTGTGCAGGTTTGCGCTCGACCTCGTGAGCTCAGAAGCCAGCTACAACGGCTTCACTGCAACCATGTCGTGGGACGCGTCAGCGGGCCGCTACTCCAACCAGCTTGACGCGCTCGACCTCGCCACAGTGGCGTGGGCCGTGGTCGAGACCTGGAAGAACAGCTCGAGTTTCGCAGCCGACCGAGCGACCGACGTTCGTGCGCGCCTCGGGCACGTCAGCGGCGTCGTTGCAGACCAAGAAACGATCAATCACGCGCTGGGTGTTCGTCAGGGACCGAGCGGCTTTTCGAGCGACGAACTCGCAACCTGCGTTCACGCCAGCCACGCGTACATGGTTGCGGACCGGGCCGCCACCAACCCCTACCCGCACGCGCACGAGTTGACTCACGCGCTCGCAGCCGCCGTGTTCGGTGACCTCGACGCACAGCACAAGCACTCGGAGCTGTGGGGCGCCGAGGGCCTCGCAGTGCACGCGACCAAGCTCTTCCGCGAACTCAATCTCAGCCGCACCGAGCCTCGCGTCTCGCCGCGCTGATCAGCTCCAAGTCAGTACGGTGAACGGCGGCGCGATGAGCGTCGCCACGCCGGTCGTTAGCCACGCGTGCACCTTGGTCGCGACCGCCGCCGCCGCATCGGGCGACGTCTCGGCAAAGGGTGGCACGAGCAGATCTCCGAACCCAACGGGCCCCGCCGGGGGCGTCGGCGTAAAGGTGGCCATCCCGCCTCCTACGGTAGCCGCGAACGCTGCAAACGCCGCGTCCATGGCGACGGTCGTGGTGACGGGGTCGGTGCCTGCGAACGCAGCGGTCAATGCAGTCGCGAGGGCGGCCTGCGCGGCGGCCACAGTCGTTGAAGCCGGGACGATGCCACTGACGTAGCTGCCGAGGGCGTCGGCCCACTGCGTGGCGCAGTCGGCGGCGGTAGCACCGGGGGCGCTGAACACTTCCTCAAGCGCGTCATTGAGCGCGGCGGCAACGAGCGGCATGGACGGATCAGGGCGGCGGGGGCGGCCCAGGGGTTGGCACCTGCGTCGGTCCGAGCGGTGTCGGGTGCAGGTGCAAACTCAGCGAAACCGGTGTCGTAGCGCTCATCGCAAAAACCTCACCTGCCGCGGCAACGTGGCCGGACACGATCAGGTTGCCGTCGATTGTGACCTTGCCGGTTGGGGTCAGCACGATATTGCCGTCCGCGTCGAGCAGCACTTTGAGCCCGCCGGTCCCCGGCTGCGCCGCGTACAGGGCCGTCTCGCCCGGCAGCAGCCCTGTGGGCCTCGCTTCGGCGTTGCTGACCCCGACGGCCACGGGGTGGGCCCGGTTGCCGCCCACGCACAGCAGCACGCCCTCCGCGCCCGCGAGCGGCACGTGCGACAGGCCACCGGGTTGGAAGTGTTCGACGTCGTCTATCACCTCGTCGGCCAGCACAAGCACCCGCAGGCCCTGCCGCTGAGCGGCTTCGTTCACGGCGTCGAGCACCATGCGCGATACCGTCATGTTGAGCCGGTGCCACATCGGGGCAGTAGCTCGGTGGATCAGCCGTACGAGGTCGCCGGCGTTCATACCCTACAGTCCCAGTGCGGCCGCGTTCGCGCCCTTGTTCTTTTTCTGGCGCTTGGGTGGCTTCGGGGGCTTGAGCACGTCGAAGGTTTCGCGCGGCTGTAGCTCGAGGCGCGCCGTGCGGCCGCTGTCGAGACTGCGGTTGAGATCCACGCTCGTGACAAGAAGCTCGGCGTCGATGCCGAGGAACGTGTCCACCACCCGGAGCAGCGTGTTGGGCTGCCAGAGCCCGTAGATGTTCGTCCAACCCTGCACGTCGTAGGTGAGTGCAAGCGCGCGGCCCGCGCGCGTGTTGCGCTCCCATGCGGCGCGCTGCTGCATGCGGGCGAGCGTGGTGTTGCTGTCGACGATCACGGTCGGCCGGTAGCGCGTGACCGTGTCGTCCGTGGTCTGGTATTTCATGCTCGCAGCGGCGACACCCTTGAGCGTGCCCGACCCGGGCGCCTGGCCCTTGAGCAGGTAGGTCGAGAAGCGGTCGCGGTGACTCGACCGTAGGGTCCCGCGCTTGATGTTTTCGGCCGTCCGCAGCTCGAGCGACGCCTTGGGCTCGCTCGAAGCACGCGAGAGCACCAGGTTGCCCGCTGCATTGGTCAGCAGCAGCACACCCTCTTTGCGCGCGATGGCGTTGAGCGTCTCGAAAACGCTCTCGCCGTCCTGGATCTGCACGTTGCTCGCGTCGCCAATGTCGAGGCCCGGCTCGCTGAGCGACACCGTGATCCCGAACGGCGCGCACAACAGGTCGGCCACCTGCCGCAAGTCCTTGCCACGGATGGAACCGCCCTTGTGAACGGCCGCGCAGTCGACCAGGTCGGCCGTCTTGCTCCGGCCGGTGACGCTGACGGTGTGCGTGCTCGCGTCGTAATCCTCGTTGCTGTCGTCGACGTACCCAGTGATCGCGAGCGTGTCGCCGATCCGCAGCTGCACGGCGTCGCCGGGGTTGATCGCGACCGGCTCGCCGCTGTTCGACCAGCGCTGGCTGTACTCGACGTTGAAGCTGTGCGCGAGCTCTTCAATCGAGCTGCGCACCGTGACTTGTTTCCACCCCTCGTGAATGGAGCCGTTCACCACGAGGCTGACTTCAGGTTCTTCAGCCACGGCCTACACCTCGGCGACCTGCAGCTCGACGCCGCCGGGGAGGAACCCGGGGTGCTCGATGCCGGGGTTGCGCTCCAAGATCTCTTCGTCGCGCGTGCTGTCGCCGTAGAGCCGATAGGCAAGCACCAGCGCGGGCACGGTGACAGGCGGCGTGTAGCGCCCGAGCTGCGGCAGCTCCGAGACGGTGCCGCGCAAGTGACGGTGGAACGCCGCACGCACGTCGGCCATGGCTTGGCTTGAAGCGTCGTCGAGCGTGCCGCGGTCGTCGATGCGGTCGAACAGGTCACGGATCGTGCCGAACGCGTCGCCCGCTTGGTCGGTGTTGTCGAGCGGGATGTCGGTGAGGGCGTTGACCGCGCCGAGCAGGCCCGCGGTTTCGATCAGGTCGACGAGCGCTGCCTGCGTGTCGGCTTGCTGTTGCCGGGTGCTGGTGGTCGTGGGGACCGTCGCGAGCGTGTCGCCGAACGTCCCGAGCGCTGCCGTGTAGCTCATGACGGCCGAGACGCGCGCTCGGTTGCGCTGCTTGTCGCCGCGGCTCAAGTCGAACCCGGCGGCGGTCGCAGCGCCGAGTACGGCATTGATGAGGCCCTGCAGGCGCACGGCCAGATCTCCGGGCGATCGCACCAGGGTGCCGACTTCCTGGGCGAAGTTCGTGATCGTGCGCGACACCTCATCGACCAGGCCGAACGCGCTGTGAACGCGGTTGTTGACCTTCGCGATCGCGTTCGTCACGCCCTTGGGCCCAGCCAGGATCGACGTCGCGGCGCGGGTCAGGAAGTCCGGCCCCTCGACGCTGAACGTCCGCTGCTGCAACGCCGCGCTCGCAGTGAGCACACGCGACTTGACGTTCGCGCTGGTGTCGGGTGTGACCCGCGGTTCTTGCGCTGGCCCCGCTTCGACGAACGTGACCGAGATCCGGACCATGCCGAGCTCGCGCGTGGAGCGCTGCACTCGGTAGGGCCCATCGACCGCGCAGAACTTCGTGCCGCGGTGCGGGTGGATCAGCTTGCCCGCGCCCGCCTGATTGAGCGCTTCCTCAAGCGCAAGCAGCCGGTTCTCGAAGTCCGCACCGATCAGGTGCGCCTGAATCTCGAAGCGGTTCGGGAACCGGCCGCTCGGTTCCGCGTAGGCATCCTGCCGACCGGGGAACTCGTGAACGATGTTGCGCGGTCCGCCCTCGTCGGATGTGGCCTCAACGAGGAACGCCGCGCCGCGGTAGCTCGCTTCGAGGTACTTGGTGCTCATGGCGGCAGCACGTCACGGCGACCCGTGTCCACGCTCATCAGCGCGATCTCGCCGAAGCCATCCGACGACACGCTCGTTACCTGCCCTGGCCCGTGAACCCGAATGTTGAGCGTTGCTTCGGCGGCGGTCGGCTGCGGAGCCCCCGGCACGGGCGCGGGAGTCCACGGCAGCGGTTCGCGTGACTGATAGTCATCGTCCGTCGCCATGCTGTACGGAGCTGCCGCCGCTTCCGCCGCCGTAGGAATCCCGCGGGTCTTGCTGCGCGTTGGCTCGTAGTGCAGTGCGCTGAACAGGCCGCCACCACCCTGCTCGATCAGCTTGTCGAGGCCGGTCAGCTGCAACGCGGCGTCTGTCACGTAGTAGCCCGCGAGTCCAGCCTGCACGACACCGAGCGCGCCGCCGACAGCCTTGCCGGCCGTGGCAAGTTTGCCGGTCGCACCAGGCGCGCCTCCGACACCGCCGAGGGCTCCGCCTCCCGGGGCACCGCCCAATCCCATCGCTCGCTCGGCCAAGATCGCGGCTGCCAAGCCCTTGAGCGCACCGGTCGCGAGATCTGCAGCCTCGGTCATGAGCGGATACTTCGCGGTGAGCTGCGTGAGTCCATCGGCCGATTGCACGGTCATTTTCAGGAACCGATCGAACTCGCCGGACTCCATGAACGTCGCGAACTGGCGCGCGCCCAGCGTGGCCGCCTGGCCGAGCACGCCTTCGTTCATGGTCGCAAATCGCCGCTCGATGGCTTCATTGCCCGCGTTCGGCTTCATGCCGAGCAGCGCGTTCACTGTCTCAGGGTCGCGCTCGAACTGCGTGACCAGTACCTCCATCGCCTCGCGAGCTTGGTTGTCAGGGAACGCTGCGCCACGCCGCGCGCTGTTCTGCGGCGCCATGAAACCAGCTTCCGAGAGCTCGCGAATCACGGTGGGCAGGTCCCGCATGACGCCGTGGTCCGAGAGCTTTACGCCGAAGCCGCCCTGTGATTTCGGCAGCGCCACGTGCTCGCGAACCGTCTGGCGGGTGAGCGACGTCATCATGTTGGTGATGAGCGTTGCGATCTCCGGCGCTGTCTTGTCGGACGCGCCCATGATCTGCGAGAGACCGAGCGCGGTGACTGCGCCCTGCGTGCCCTTCAAGTTGGCATTGCGGCCCATGCTGCCGAGCGCGCTCGCGAAGTTGTCTGCCACCGCCTGAAAGCTGACGTTGCCGAGGTCGGCGGCGGTCACCATGGCGCCGCTCAACTCGACCATCTCGGCGTCGGTCAGCTGGAACTGCCGCCGCATGACGCCCATCGCGCCGACCACCGACTCGACGTCCGTGCCCGTCGCAACGCTCACCTTGGCGACCTGCTCGAGGATAGTCGCGAAGCCCTTGAGGTTAGTGAAGCGGTCGTGAGCGCGTTCGAGGCCGCCGAGCAATGCGCTCGCGTCGATGCCGGTCTTCGCCGACGTCTCCAAGATCTTGGCTTGCAGCGCGCCCTGCCCCGCCGCGTCCACGCCGCCCATGTCGCCGAGCAGCTTGAGCCGCCGCTTGAAGTCGACGGCGGAGACGGCCATGTCGTCGCGGGACCGCGCGCCGAACGCACCGGCCGCACCCTGTACGCGGCCAACGGCGGCGACGCCGATACCCACCGCGGCACCGCCGACCGCCATGGCCATTCGCCGCCGGTTGGTCGAGGCGGTCTGCGCCTCGCGTACCTGCTGACGCGCGGTCTTGGTGGCCTCGCGTCGCTGCTGCGCGGCCGCGCGCTCGGCCATGCGCGAGGTGCGCTGGACCGCCTGCCACTTGAGCCGCTCGGCCCACTCGGCCCACCGCACTTCCTCTTTGGCCAGCCGCTCAGCTTCGCGCGCTTGGGCCCTGGCTTCCTTGCGCGCCTCGACCGCTGCCCTGCGAGCGGCCTGCTCGACGCTCGCGATCGCGCGCTGCTTGGCTTGCGCGCTCGCCTTGGTCGCCGCCATCTCGGCTGCCGCTGCACGCTGCGCGGCCTTGACCGCCTCCTTCGACGCGCGGATCTTCTCGCGCTCAGCGTCCTTGGCGGCTTTCACCTGGGCCGCTGCGGATTGCTTCTCCTGACGGCGAGCCGCTTCGACGGTGCCAGCCAGCGCCTTGCGTAGCTGACTGTCCGGCATCGCACTGATGCGGATGATCGCTTTTGCGTCGGGCATGGGCTCACGGGTCGGGCGGCCGGTTGCGACACTCCCACCACCAGATCACTTGCCAGTTGGTGAGCTCGCGAGCTGGTCGACCAAAGTAGCCACTAAGGTCAGCAGCGTAGGTGCATCGTAGAGCGCCAACACCGCCTTGCGCTCGGGCGTTTTTTTTAGGGCGTCGATGATGCCCGCCACGTCCTCGTCAACGCCTGCGTACGGGTTCGCGAAGCGCTGGTGCCCGTGATACAGGTGCCACAGCATTTGCACGAACGTGTCGTCGCTCTGCCGAAGCGCGGCGACGCTCGGAAAGAAAGGCCGATACTCCTTCTCGCCCTCCCGCAGTTCGGGCTCGACACAGGCGCGGTATACGATTTGCCGCTGCACCTCGGCCTGGTGCGGATCGCCGTCGACCCACTGCAGCTCACGCGGGTCGATCTTGCGACGCTTCGCGAGCGCCTCGGTGTACTGCACCGCTTCCGTACGTGCTTCGTCGATCTCCTCGCCGGTGAGCGCCCGCACGCCGATCGTGAGCTCGGAGTCCTCGGCAGCGCTCGGCAGTGGGTACACGCGCACCGCGCGCCGCCCCTTGAGCAGCGCGCGCACACGCTCGTCGGTAAAGTCGCTCATGCGGGCTGCGTCACACCTTCACGACGGCTTGGCCCATGATCGTGAACTTCGCACCGTCGCCCGGAACGAGTTCGGGCGACTCGGTGATCCGCGACACCGACGAGGTGTAGATGATGCCGACGTCGGTCTTGAAGTCGGTTTTCCCCTCGTGGTTGCGGATGGCTTCGAGGTCGGTGTCGCTCATGATCTCGAAGCTGCCGGTGAACTCGCACGCCTCGGGCTCTTCGGCAAAGCCGCTGAGCACGCCGCTTGCGAACTGTGGCGTCGCTTTCATGCCGCCCATCTTGAGCGTCGCACCTGGCTTGGTGCGGTAGTCGACATCGTTGAGCGTGACGATCGGGATGTTGAAGACTTTGAGACTGGCCATGGCTTATGCGCTCCCGCTCGCTCAGACGATGAACTGCCACTGCACCGACAGACCCCTGAACTGGTTCATGAGGTCGGGGCCACCCTGCGCGACGAGCCGGTTCACGTCTGTCAGGTCGATGTCGCAGAGCAGCTCGTCCATAAACTGCTGCTTGCTCGCGAGTTCGACCCACCCGAGGCTTCCCCAGATGTCGTATCGACCCGCGAGGAACGCCTTCATGCCATTGGGCGTGACGACCCGTTGTCCAGGCGGCAGCGGCGCGCCGTCCTTGCAGAGTTTGGCGCGCGGGTATTGGAGACTGACCGCGCTGTTGCCGTCGAAGCGGATTGCCGAGAGCGTGCGCACTGTCTCAACGTCGAGGAACGCAGTGTCGGGCACGCCCTGCGCGTTGGTCTGGTACGTGGTGATCAGGCGCTCGATCGTGACGTTGCCGCCTGCGTCGACGACGTGCGTCGCAATACCGTCGTACAAGAGCAGGTTGCGGTCGGCCTGGCCCCACTGCAGCGTTTCGGCGGCGGGGAGAATGCCCAGCAGCGGGAGCGTCTGACGGGGCATGGCCGGGTCGGATTGGCCTGCGTCGACGGCGCCCAGGGCGGCCGCCCACAGCCACGGCGGCGTCGGGCTCAGGTTCGTCGCCATGCACACGTGGAACGGCGAGTTGCGCGAGCTGCCGAGCGTGGTTGCGGTGCCGTGCGAACCGGCCACCGCCGTGAACAGGACGCCGTCGATCTGGCGCATGCCGCCCCAACGCGAGAGCAGTTCCTGCTCGAGCGCCGTGAGGTTCGTTGCATCCGTCCACGGGCAGACGATCGTGTCGTACTGAGTGACGTCGCCGATTGCGTCGAGGATCTCCGTGACGTCGGGGTTGCCTGCGCCTGAGACGCCCGCGGCAACCGTGACCGTGACGCCTGCGACGTTCTCGTCGGAGGCGTTGTAGTTGGTGCGCACGTCCGCGACGTCCACGCCCTTCCACTTCGCCGTGAAGGTGACGACGTTCGTCGCGACGCCGGTCGTGAACGGCATGCGCACGTAGTCGGGGTGCGCTTGGATGGCCGTGTTGATCTTCGTCGCGACCGTGTTCTGCGCGTCGCCGCTAGCGATCGCGACGGGCACGTAGCGCCCGGCGATGTAGAGGTGGATCGTCGACGTCTCGGTCGCGGTACCGGTGATCGTCGCGGTCTTGGTGCCCGCCGTGCCGCCGGTGAGCGCATCGATACCGATCGCCCACATCTCGGTTTGCGAGTTGTTCTTCTTCGCAATCCGCACCATGTCGGCGAGCTGCGAACCGACGCCGAAATAGTCGTCCGCCTGGTCGGCGCTGAGCACGCGGCGCGGCGTCAGCTCGGGCACCGTCCCTGCGCTGAGCTTGATGCCCATAACCAGGATCTTGTGACGACGCAGCAGCGCGCCGACGACAGCGCGCGAGCTGTCGAACTCGGCGTGATTGGTGACCGTGCGGATGCCCGGCACGATCGTGTTGAACCCGACCGACATGGCCATGGCTTACCGGTCTCCCTTCTCGACGAGCTGCTCGCGCTCGATATTTGCGGCAGCGGCCGGTGCCTCGGCTTCGACCCAGTCACCTTCGCGCAAGCGCCTGCGCGTGGTGCCGTCGACGTTGACCCACTCGCCGTCGGGGCTGAGCGGTTTCATGGTGGCGGGGTTGCGCGTAGCAATGGGCGCCCCGTCAGGCCCCACCCCGGGCCTTACGAACTTTGTCTCTGCCATGGTCAGCTCCGCTAGGTCGGAAGGATCACGTCGAGGTTGATGAGTGCTTCGACGTCGTCGGGACCGACCCCGTCAGGGCCCCCGCTCGGCTTGCCGGGCTCATCAAACGCCATGTGAAAGCGCAGGAAGTCGTTGAGCGTCGCCGGATCGATCTCCGCCGGCGTGTTCGTCACCACGATTTGCGCGATGAAGATCGGGTGGCGCGCGCGCATTGCGGGTTCGCTGTCGCGGCCACCTTCCACGAAGGTGTATTGCAGAACCTGCGCGCTCTCCTCGTCGGCCCATGTGTTGACCGCGAGCAGCACGTCTGCGCCATCGCTCACCGCAGGGTGTTTTCCATCGAGCACGGCTCTGCTAAGCGACTCCCAAACCGGGACCAGCGTTGGCCACCGCGCCTCGCGCTCCTCAGTGCTCGTGCTGGGCATGGCGTATTCAAACCCGACGACGATGTCGTCTACGAGCTGCGTCGAGTTGAGTCGTCGCCTCTTCTGACGAACGCGGTGGACGCACAACGCAGGCAAGTCTGCTGCTGCGATCGTGAACAGGTTGCGAGGGTCCTTGAACACCTTCACGAGCACGTCGGCGCCCAGGTCGGCCTGGATCGCGCCCCGCACGAGCGCCGCGATCGCTGCGATCGGCGCGTCAATCTGGGTGTCGATGCTCACAGCGCCTCAACCGACTTCGAAGCCCGAGCGCGCGAAGCCGTCGCGCAGCGCCTGCTCGTGGCGAGCGGTCACGGCCGGGAAGAGTCGGTCAAGCGAGCCCTTCAAATACAGGTACGGCCGCGTGCCAGGGTGTTGGACGCGCTTGCGGAACATCAGCCGGCCGTTCTGGTAATAGCGCAGTGCCTTGGCGCGGCGCGCTTCGATCGGATGCTCGCGCGTGCCGTCCTCGACGAACTTTGCATACGGCGTGTCGGCCACGACCTGCACGCTGAGATCGCCGCCGAAGAACGTGCCTTCGACCGGCTCGGTGCGAATGTTCCGCGACAGGTTGCCAGTGCGGTCGGTGAACTCGTGGTGCGTGCGCGCCTCGCTCGCGACCATGATCCCCGCGTCGCGCAAGGCTCCCGCCATCGCGTCGTCGAGGTTGTCATCGAGTTCGCGCAGCGCGTGGCCGAGCGGGCTGAGGTCGAGCGTGAAGCGCAGCGATGTCAAAAGTCGCCCCAATCGTCGCTGAACCGCCTGCGGTACACGTCCGGATACTCCGGGTTGCCGCTGCTGGTGACGATGTCGGCCGATGGCTCGGGCTCGATGCCAGCGGGTTCGAGATCGCTCTTGCGGACGTCCTTGAGCCACGTCCGGGCGTCGTCGTAGGACTTCACGACGAGTTCGTCGATGCCGCCGCCGGCGAAGCCTTTGTGCTTCAGGATCAGGAACGCCGCGATCTGCGCGGCGCGCTGCCGCACCGACTCCGGGACCTTCGTGATTGGCAGGGGATACCGGGTGCCGAGCGCATCCTCGATGTCGCAGCTCGAACGGATCTCTGCGTTGGCGATGATCGTGGTACTGACGTTCGCCAGCACCGAGGCGGGAAGCTCTGTGCCGAGGTCGCCGCGACTGCAGAAGAGTTGGTGTGCCTCGCCCCGTATGGCGAACGTGGCCGCGCTGTCGTCAGGCCAACTGCACCGCACGTAGCGTTCGCAACGGTCGAAGCTCAACTCGTCGACCGCGGGCGCTGCGCTCACCACCGCGAAGCTGTCCAGGAGCCGCCAGATCAAGTTGTCGGGCGACGTCTCGACCGACACCGTGAGCGGCGCGGTCAGCGCCTGCACGTACAGCGTGAGCTTGACCGCGGTGCGCGTGTCGATGTCGACGCCAACGCCCTCGCCAGCACCTGCCACCGCCGCAAGGGCGTGCAGGGTGATGTCGCGAGCGTTGGCCATCTTCTGATCACGCGCGTGTTAGGCGCGCTCAAGGTCGCCGCGATCGCCGCGGGCCTCGAACTCTTTCTCGCTCATGCTGAAAGTCTGGCCTTCGGTGTAGGCCATGCCGCCGTGAAGCACGGTCTTCTTCGCCTTTACGCGAATGTGGCCAGCGGGTGGCGCGTCGCTCGCGTCGGTGGTCGCGTCCACGTGCTTGAGAGTGGACGAGCCGGGGCGGCCGGATGCGTCGCCGTCCTCTTCGTTGCCCGCGATCTTGGCTTTGTCGCTCTGCGCGGGATCGGTGCCCGCGAGTGTGCCTTCGGGGAAGGCGTTACCGGGAAACCCGGCGTTCGGATCTTGCTCCGGCGAGGGCTGTTGCAGCGAGCCCTCGTCGGCATTTCGGTCACGCTTGGCCATGAGTCACCTCGTAGGTTCAGACGACGCCAGTGATCAGGAAGCCCGCGTCGGGCGCGACGACCTTGTGGTCCTCGGACACGGACACGCGCGACCAGATGCCGCCGCGCTTGCCGATGCCCGGGTCCGGCCACTGCGTCGTGAACGGGTCGCCCTGCTCGCGGAACGTCGAGCCGAAGTGCAGCGAACGCGTGCCGGGGTTGTCGGCGACGGCGATCACGCCAAACACGTTGCCGGTGAGCATGCGCGCATAGCTCGCCGTCTGACCGCTGTTGGCCGTGTCCTCGCGCGCTCGGGAGACGTAGATCTCGTCGAGGCCGAAGAAGTTCGCGACCTGCGTGGTGCCGGCAAGGCCGCCGGTCTGGTACTTGAACAACTCGCGCAGGGCGACGTTGTTGGCGATGCCAGTGTTCCAGACCGCCAAGCTGCAGAAACCCACCTTGCGGGTCGGGGTCGGGCCGGTCCACAGAGCAGACACGGCGCCCATGATGTCGGCGATGATGCTGCCGCCGCTGTTGGCGGTCGTCCACGCCGACGCTGCAGCGGCCGTGTTGCCCGAGTAGCTCGCCGAGTTCGAGACGATCGCGAGGATGCGCTTTTCGCGCTTGAACGCGATGCCCTCGTTGATCGCCTCGGTCACGTCGAGCATTTCGTTCAGCGGCGCGTCCTGGTTCTGCGTGGTCTCGTAGTCGAGATAATTCTTGAACCCGTAGTCCGACAGGCTGTAGTTGTCGGTGTTGCGGCCTGCCTCGAGCTCGTTGGGGCTCGACCGGTAGCCGATCAAGTCGTCCGGGAACGCGAGACGATCGCGCTTGTTGTACGTGTAGTATTTGCCCGAACGATGCGTGACGGGCACGGCGGGCATGAGCCGCTCGCCGATGTACTCGTCGTTGGCGTACATGACCGACATGTTGGTCAGCACCGAATCGACGTGCACCGCGCCTGGCGTGACGATGCGCTGCGCTAGTTCGGGCGAGACCTGCCGAAGGCTCATCAGGCCGCGGACGAATCGATCGTTTGCGACCTTGGCTGTGGCCTTGTCGCGGAACTGCTGACGTATCGACCGGATGAACCGCTCGTAAGCGATGCCTCTCTCGGTGCGTTGAATCGGCGGGGGCTGAACCTGAGCGGAGCGAGCCCCGAGTGTGAGTTCACTCATGGATAGTTATTCCTTCTCGTTTGGGACCCGATCACTCGGTCGCCCAGCTGCGCGAGGGCACCATGCCCACGAAGTCACCTGCGACACCCGACTGGGTGAAGAAGCCCACGACCTCGGCTGCTGCCGGTGTCGTCACCGTGAGCGATGCGTTCGTCACACCGTCCGCGACGCACTTGGCGGGGAGGCCGCGCGTTGCGCCGCCCGTGCCCACCTTGACCGTAATGACGCCTGCGCCGCTCAGATAGGCGATCTGCACCTTGTCGGTGGCTGCGCCTGCGAGCGGTCCGAGCGCGATGACCACGCCGATCGCGCCCGCGCCGTCATCAGAATGCTGCACCTCGTAGTCGGCATTGCCGTCTTTGACGACGCGGCCGAGTGCCACCGTCTGCCCTGTCTCGACCGTGCGGGTCTTGATGAGCAGGCGCTCCAAGTCCATATCGCTTCGACCAGCCATAGTTCGGCTCTCCCTTTCCTAGCGGCTAAGCCGCAGCGTTCGCCGCCGCCATGGCGGTCTTCACGATGTCGTCGTTGCCGGCATCGCCATCCACTGCAGGCGGCGTCGGCTGAGTGGTCCCGCCGACTTGCTTGCCGTCGACAGTGACTGCGTCGGTCAGCTTGATGTCGGGGCGCGCGGCGGCGAGTTCAATCACTGCTTCCACGCCGATCTTGCGAGCGAGGGCGACCTGCTTCTCGCGCTCGGCCGGGTAGAACTTCACCCCGATCAGCTTGTCGATCTCGACGTCGACGATGCGCTCGTCGGCCTTGTTCACGCGCTCGGTGAGCGACTTGATCGTCTCGCGCTGCTCGGCAATGAGAGCACGCTCCTTCGTCAAGTCGGACTCAAGTGCGGAACGTGCGGCTTTGGCGTCCTTGGCATCGGCGAGTGCCGCATCGAACGCCGCCTTTTCTTCTGCGGTCATGGCCATGCTGATTTCCTTGCCGCCGGTGTCGGCGGATCTCGCGGCCGCAGCGATGCGACCGAGTTGCTCTGTCTCGAAGGCGATCGATTTCGCGACCGCGTCAGGGTTGCTCGGCACGGGAACGACCGAGATCTCGTAGAGCTCGTTTTGTCCGAGCCTCAGAATCTCGCGGCCGTCGAGCTTCTCCTCGGTCACCGTGCCTGGCCGGAACCCCACGGAAACGCTCGACAGCACGCCCTCGCGCATGCACTGGAAGATCTGTTCAGCGAGTTGGTTCGCTGCTGCGCTCGCGAACACGAGCCGCGCTTCGAGCTGGCCGTTGACCACGCGGACGTTCTCGCTGCGACCAATCGGCAAGAAGTCGACGGGCCTTACACCACCGCCGAGCGAGAATGGCCCGTGTTCGAACCGGTTGTGGTTCCAGAGAACCACCGGGTTCTTGCGATAGCGTTCAAGCCGCCAGTCTTGATCGAGAACCGTGTTGTGCGAGTCGAGACTGCTCGACGACGCGATTACGTCGATCGACCGTTCCTTCTCGTCAACAGCTCGGACGGTGACGTCGACGTTTCGGCGTACGACACCGTCCCATGCGCCTTCAAGTTGTTTTGCTCCCATGCCTCACGCGCCTCGTTGTCGGGTGGTGGCTTCGGCTTGGCCCGCTTCGGCTCAGGCCGCTTCGTCTTCGGGCTCGGCCGGCTCGGGCTCTTCTTCTTTTTTGCTGCCATCGTCGGGCTCTTCTGGCGCCGACACGGGCGGCACCTGCACGGGCGTGAGCAGTTCGTCATCGGGCGCGGGCTCCGGCATGCCGAGCTCATCGCGCACCCACTTGGCTGGGATGCGCAGGCCCGAATCGCGCAGCAGCTTCACGGCTTGGGCGAAGTCGCGGCGGTCGGTGGCTTCCTCGGTCTGGAACAACGCTACCGGCACGCGCAGCCTGCCGGGGATGTTCGCCGCGATGGCCGGTATGAACAGGTGGTAGCGAAGCGCGGCCGCAACGCTGACGCAGTCCTCCTCGCGGATGTCCATGCGGACTTGATCGCGAGTCTCAGTGGATGCGCGGTCGCCGTTGGGACCGGCCTCCGTTGTCGTGGTCTGGCCGAGCACGGCCTTGCTCAGCTCGCGGCCGAGCGTGTCGAACAGCTCACGGTGCGTCGATGAGTTCTGCGAACCGAAGCCCTTGGGCCACTCGACGCTGATTTCCGCGGAGTCGGGAAACGCCGCGACGCCGTGCGATCCGATGCGCTCGAGCGCGTCGACAAGCGTATCGATGTCCTTGGCCGGCGTGCCTGTCTTGTATCGGCCAAGACGCCAAGGCTTCCAGCCGATTTCACCCAGAGCGATCCAGTCGCGCAGGCCCCAATTGCGGAACAGCGCGGCCCAGATGAGCAGCCTTGCGAGACCCTCACGTGCAGGAACGTCGCCGACAATGCGGCGTTGAAGCTGGACGATGCGGCCCGGGTTCTCCGCGAGCAGGTCTATACCCTCAAGGTCGTTGAGCGAGCGCTTGTACCGCAGCGAGCCGTCGGAGCGCGCGAAGCAGAAGTCGCGCGCGTGAATCGGACCGCACTCGACGGGGAGCAGCAGACCGTCGGAGGTTTTCTCCCAACGGATCGTCGCGGTGGCGTGGCCGTGAGCGAACCCGCCACCTGTCAGGTGTTGGATCAGCAACGGCCAGTTGCGGAACTCGTCACGGATGCGCTTGCAGAGGTCCGAAGCCTTCTGCTCGTTGCGTTTGGCGTCCTCGGGCGCCACGAAGTCGAGATCGACGAGGGAGACCGCGCGGTCGCGCGTGCTCATCACGCCTTGAAGGTGGCCGTCTTTCTGACGCGACTCGTTCAGCAAGTCGACCAAGCGCGCGGGCTGTCCCGCGTCGGCATCCCGCAGGATCGCCGAGACGTCGCCCGGCGTGAGGTTGCCGCCGATGCGCTGATACTGCTCGTGCAGCGGCTTGGCATTCACGATCGGTGCCGCGCCCTCGAGATTGGGCGAGGCACTGCCGATCTTGCGGATCCAGCCGATGAACTCTGACCACATGCCTAACCGAACCCGCGCCCCGGTGTGTTCCACCAGCGCGACCCTGTGTTGACGGGAATGCTGCTCGACGCAGGTGCGGCCGCGACGGGAGTTGGAGGAGACGCGCTCGGGGGAGCGACGGCGGGTCTCGCGGGTCGCGGCAGTGCCGAGCCGACGCCGAGCACGATGCGAACACCGCGGCTTTCAAGCTCCGCGCGCATCTCGCCGAAGCGCTTCTCGTCCGCTGCGCCCATGCTGTTCTGCTTCGGTCGCAGGTCTTCGCGCGGGATGCCGAGCCAGTGCAGCACGTCGCAGGGGCGATCGGGGCCGAACTCCATGGCCTTGCGCAGCGCGCGCACCACCGAGACGCCTTCGACGATGTACGGGCCGGGGCTGACCAAGCGCCGCGCGACATGCGCGCTCGCTTCGCTCCAACCCATCGAGATGAAGTCGTCGGCATGCACGACCGGGTAGCCGTGCTGCGCGGCGAGATGCAGCGCGAGGGTGGTCTTGCCACCCCGCGGCACTCCGGCGATGGCGATGCGCATGGGTTATCCGAAGCCTCGGCCTGGCAAGTCGCCCCACCGCGATGCGGGCGTCTGCGGAATGTGGATCTCCATGGGCACCGTCACGGCGAGCTGCCATGCACCGCCCCAACTCACGAATCGATCGTCGCGGCTCGCGTCCTTGCTCTTCTTGCGCTTGCCTCGCGCGCGCGGCTTGCCGTCCTCATCGCGGATGATCGAGCGGCACTCTGCAAGCGTCGCTGCGTCGGGCGTCTTGGCCGACCCCTCACGGATCGCGTGCGCGAGTTCGTCCCACAGGACCGCGCGGGTTGCCGGTGTCGTCAGCCACCCGACCCGGCCGTCGTCGGTGCGGTAGAGATTGCCGTAGCGCAGCACCGTGACCAGGCGCTCGATCGCGGCGTGGCCATGGTTGTTGCGCTCGACCCCGACCAGCGCCCGGTTGTAAAGCAGCCCGAGCACTCCGAGCACTGCGCCGAAGTCGCCAGGCGCAACCGCGTCTGACCACCACGTCGCGACGGTATCGCCGGTCGCTCGGTCCAGGACGTGTCCGGAACTCCCGTCCGCCGCGACGCCCTCGGCCACGTCGCCGAACACCACATACTGCCGACCCGGCACGGGCTCGGCGTAGATCTTCGCGTCCTCGAAGCGCTGCGGCACCGTGCCGTCGAGCGGCTCACCGTCGTCGTCAACGGGCTGCCATACGATCGGCTGCAAGCGCAGCGGCTCGCGAACATGCTCGGCCAGCCGGTCGAGTGTCGCGGGTTCGAACCACGTCGCGCCGCTCGCGCGAAAGCACGAGTCGACGTCGATCGGAAACTCTTGTAGCGCGC
>Ga0070687_100000005_pt1 | contig 68254 bp, 106 predicted proteins | sample KBSS33LmetaG_FD_64678 | JGI IMG/M metagenome (GOLD analysis project Ga0070687, IMG submission 64678) | Switchgrass rhizosphere microbial communities from Kellogg Biological Station, Michigan, USA - KBS S3-3L metaG | ecosystem: Host-associated > Plants > Roots > Rhizosphere ... | reverse complement strand
GCCAGGAATTCGGGCAGACCGTGGACAAGCTCGCCGCCCTCGATCCAAAGACCGTCGCCAATATCACCTTCAAAGCCTTTCATGCCGACGAATTGATGAGCACAGTTGAGCAACAGAAGAAAGAGCTAAAGGCGCGGGACGAACGAATCGCACAGCTAGAAGAGGACGCCGCCAAGCGCAACCAAGCAGCCCGCAACACCCATCGCCAGAGTATCGCGGTAGGCAAGGAAGCGGGCAAAAAGAAACTCGATCACTCCGAAGGCCCGATTGATTTGGATCAGGCGTGGAAAGAAGCGGGGATGGACTGATAATTAGCAAATTTGTCAATTTAACACACAAATCCATGAGCAACGAAATTCCAGAGGGATGCAAGCTGATCGCGCACCATACGGGAGATGGCTGGTATTTGGCCGTCCAAGATACTGAGGGAAACGACATCGCAATTTTGGATTGGCCGGATTCATGGCCCGAAGAAATGACAACGGAGCAATTGAGAATTTTCGGCTTTGAAATCGTATGACTATCCACGAACGCATCCTTGCCAAGTGCGAGGAACTAGGATCGCAAGCCGCCGCTGATTTCTTTGGAGAAAGCGTGCTAACCATCCGCGCATGGCAGCGCAATGACGGCAAGAAGAAGCCAGGATTGAAACACGCGGACTTGCTCTTGGAGGCAGAGGCCGCAATCCAGATTGACACGAGTGCCCAAGATGCCCTCGATCGGAGCGAAACCGAAGGCGACGAACTGAGGACGTGCAAGGAATTCGTCAACACGATCACCGACCAAATCACCGCATTGAAGCCCAAGCTGCGCATTGCAGAGGACGCCAGCGCCAGCGACATATTGCAGGCGGTTTTAGATGGCAAATGGAGCCGCAAGGTGGTGCTGCTAACCCCCTTCAATCGGGACATCAACCCCAACGTGCATTTCAACATCGTGGCCTTGATTCGCAAGAATCCGTGGCTTGGCTACGACTACGTTAACCGGACCATCATCCAGAAAGCCCGCAATATGCTGGCGCACCGCTTCCTTGCCAGCGAGGCGGAATGGAGTCTATGGATGGACTCGGACAATATCCTCCCGTTTGGTGAACCCGGATTCATCGGCATCCGCATGAAGGGCGCGGACAGGGTTCCACCCCAGCGAGCGGCCTTAAACGCCGTGGAGAGGCTTATAAGCCACGGAAAGACCATCGTGGGAGGACCGTACAAGCGCCGAGGGGAGGGAGACGGATGGTGCATCCAGCCTCACATCAATCCCATGAAGGAATCGGATCGCAGCGTGATCGAGCGATTGGACAAGGGCTACTTTGACGAACTGCTTCCCGTGGGATGGGTGGCGACCGGGTGCGCGCTTATTCACCGCTCGGTTTACATGGATATTATGTCGAAGTTCCCGCAGCACGCCGCCCCGAAAGAAGGCGAGGAATACGATTTCTTCGGACACAAGGCGAACGTGAGCGGAGAGGATATGTTTTTCGGCAAGATGGCCGCAGAGGCAGGGCATCAATCGTGGCTGGACGCTGGTTTGCCCATCGGGCACTTGGGCAGTCATTGCTGGTGGTGATTCTTGATAATTAGCAAATTTGTCAATTATGCACCCCCATTCAGAAGAGAACCCAACCTGCCAACTTCGGCTTAACTTTCCATACTCCGAGGCAGACGCGGGGATACTAGAGCAGCTTTGGATTTGCAGAGAAGGCAATGAAACGTGGACCGAATGGAGGGCCGTTCCGCAAGGCGTATTCACTGAATTCATTACTCCTCGCGAAGTGATTTCCGATACCATTTGCGACTAAAATGAGGAAGCTACTCCTCGCAATCCAGACTTGGCCGGGGGACGTGATCGCAACCACGAAGTTGACGGAACTTGTCTGTGACCTAGAGCCGCAATTCCGCCAGGATGTAGACTTTGCCCTCTTTCACCGCCGAGACGTAAGCAAGGACGATTGCAAGCGATGGCTGGAAGTAGCCTCGGAGAAATTCACCACACGCCTTTTTCGCTGCAACCGCCACGGCACCGGCTGGCCGCATGGGCCGGGCGACTTGTGGCAAGATTGTATGTTGCAGGTGGGAGATATGGTGCGCGAAGGAAAGGCTGATTGGGACGGGGTTTTGACCTTCGAGGCGGATTGCGTGGTGTTGCGCGTCGATTGGATTACCGCCTTGCAAAAGGAATGGAACAGCGCCCGCGAGGAAGGCTATCAAGTCTTGGGGCACGTCCACGGGGAAGGAGAATCGAAGCACATCAACGGCAACGCGATCTTTTCCGCTACCATGATCCGCGACCACCCCGAAACCTGCCGAAGTGCCACAAGCTGGGATATGGAGCACCGTGGGTTATTTCTGGAAATCGGCAAGGACACGAACCTAATCACGCAATTTTACGCAGACCGAAACCACTACAGCCCGAAGCAACTGGCGTGCGTGCGCAAGAATGGCGAAATCCCAGCCTTATTACATGGACTGAAGGACGCGCGGAATATCGATTCGGCGCGCGAATTACTGCTTGTCAATTCCAACGATGGGATATAAAAGGAAGGGACCATGAGCGAGCCGCCACTCAGTGAAATTCTTCATAGCCTTGTAATCCTCGTAATTATTCTAGCTTGCTGTTCCATCATTGCCACTTGCTGGCGTTTGGCTCCCAGAATAAGTAAGGACGTAGAAGCGATACGCGCATCGGTAGCGATTATAGAGAAAGCGACCACATCCAAGCCATGAGCGCCGACGCCAGCAAACCGAAAAGCCTCTTCATCGGAGGACCGCGAGACGGGGATTGGATTCGCGCCGGAGGGTTGCCAACGGTGGGAGTTTATGAAACCACCGAACGCGGCGCGAAGGAATCCCGCTATCGGGGCGAGCGGTTTGTGATAGGAAGGTTTCAGGAAATAATCTACATCCACGAATCAATCGCGCTGGAAGAGGGATTCGAGAAGCTACTGAAAGGATACAAGCCGTGAGGGTCGCGATCTTCTGCAAGACCTATCCAGCAGATTACGAATGGCTGGATTATATGCTTCGATCCGTGGAGAAATACGCCAAGGGATTTAGTGATATGGTGGTGGTTTCTCCCGATCTTGATTGGATGGATGAAGGCGGCAGGGAGCCTAGATATTGGACGGGCAGAATCAATCTTACCGCCCTAAAGAGGGATGAGCACAATCCAGGCTATTTATGGCAACAATGCTGCAAGGTTTCCGCTGACGTGTGGACGGCTCCTAGCTTCATCATGTATATCGACTCCGATTGCGTGTTGGATCGAGAGTTTCACGCCTCAGAACTATTCAGGGATGGCAAGCCGATGCTGCTACGGCGAACATGGGAAGAAGCCGGAGAAGCGATCTGCTGGCGCAAGCCCACGGAGGATGCGCTAGGCATACACACCAAGTACGAGACGATGTGCTGTCACCCGCTGATCTATCACCGCGAAACCCTGCAACGCTTTCGGCGGCGCATACAGCAAATGCACGGCGTGGACGCGAACCAGTATATTTTGAATCAACCCAGCTTTAGCGAATTCAACGCCCTCGGAAATCACGCCCTAAACTTTGAGCCGCAGAGTTATGCAATCATAGATTGCGGACCAGATGACGGCTACCCTCGCCCGATCCGACAAGCCTACTCATGGGGAGGACTTACGCCGCAAGTCAGGGCGGAATGGGAAAGGATTTGCGCATGAATACTTGCGATACCTGTAAATGGTGGAAAGCACCTAAGCGCATATGGGAAATGGACAGCGGAAGGAATCATGGGGAGTGCGCTAGTCCCTACAATGAAACAGAGGAAGATGGTGCGGCAGCGGTGGCAAATGGAGAGCCGTACAACGCGGGAACGCTGGCGACCGGCCCGAAGTTTGGATGTATTCACCACGAACCCAAATGAATAAATACGCTTTAGCTTATACCCCATGCGATCTGTGCGGAGGAATAAACGGAAGGCACGGTTTTACCTACCCCGATAAAACAATGTCAGAATCCGTTCCATGCCCCAAGATGACAAAGGCGGAAGCATTGGCTAGCGTTTTCACTTATCATAAGGCTTGGCTTAAAATAAGGCAGCAGAACGAGGTACTATATGAAGAAATGAGGGAGGCTAGGAAAAGGTTTCAGATTGTTTGCCACGAGAACAACAAGCTTAGAAAGAAGGTCGAGAAATGCAAAAACAAGCCGTAGTGGGAGCGCATCGCGCCGGGCTTTTCAGCCTCTTGAATAACGTGATGACCTGTATGCAGATTTACGGAGCGGAAAACGTCTCCGTGGATTGGACAGGCTCGATCTACTCGCCCGAGAGTAACTTGTGGGATGAGCTATTCGCGCCACGGCCAGCGCCAGAGGGATCGGTTGACCTAATCACCGAATATCCAAACCAGCGACTTACCTACAAGCACGCCGCCGAGCTTTACCAAGGGAATCCATCTTGGAGAGCCGAGTTGAATAAACTATGGAATCAGATACGGATAAAAGACGAGATAAGAAGGGAGGCGTGGGAATTGGCTTGCTGGCTATTTGATAGGGTTGATCGGTTCAATCATATCTCCATTCTCATTCGAGGCAACGAACACGCCGGAGAGCAGATCACCAACAAGGCGCAGACCTTTGACGAATACGCGCGGGCCTTGGATTTGGAACTAAGGGACAATCCAGAGGCAAAAATCTACGTCGCCTCGCAAGACATGGAGAGCCTACATTGGTTTGATGGCCGCTTCCCGATCATCTACCATCCAGGCACCAAGCGCAGCCAATCGCGGGACGTACAGCGCCATCTAGCGGAACCGCAGGGCATAGACGACGCAAGACAAGTATTGTCCGAGGCGCTAATTCTCTCGATGGGCCGCGCCTTCATTCACCCCGTGAGCAACATTTCAACCGCCGTGCTTTACATCAATCCGAGAATCAAGAGCATCTTCCTACCATAAACACCATGAGCACCGACCAAATCCAGCAAGCCCTTAGTTTCGAGCAGAAGTTGATGGAGCGCATCAAGGACGGCATTGGAGACTTAATGACCGACGACGATCTAAAGAAGATTGTGGAGCGAGGTATTGAGAAGGCTCTCTTTGATAAGCGATTGGTTCCGTCTCGGAATTCCTATGGCAGCCAATTCGAGCAAGGCCCGTCCTTAGTTGATGAGATTGTGTCGAAACATTTCGAGAGCAAGGTAAGGCAGGCGGTGGATAATTGGCTTGGTGAGAATAAGGAGGTAGTAGAGAAGGCGGTGGAGTCGGCCATGAAGGCGGGGATTGCCGGATGTGTTATGCAAACATTGGACGAACGGTTCAGGGGCATTTTTACCAATGGCATCGAATACATGAAGGGATCGGGGATGCTGCAATGATCGAGCAATGCCCCAATGGCGCATGGGTGGTTTCTGGTGATACCCACATCGGAAAATGGGTGCGCGAGAAAGGGTTGATCCATGACGCCCATATGAGCGGGATAATCAGGGGCTTGATCCGAGAGCATGGAATCAAAACCTGCATAGATGCCGGAGCCAATATCGGCACACTAACCCGAGTAATGCTGGATGAGGGTTGTGGAGTATTCGCCTTTGAGCCAAATCACGATTGCGTTGCGTGCTTGCGAAAAAACTGCCCCGAAGCCGTGGTTTACGAATGCGCGCTGTCTGGGTGCAATCGCAAGGTGTCCCTTATTTCGGATGTGAATGTGGGGGCATCGCACGTAAGCGAAACGGAAGGCGAAATCAGGGTGCAATCTATGACGATGGATTCCTATGGGCACTTTGCCCCCGGTTTCATCAAGCTCGATTGCGAAGGATGGGAGCCCAAAGCCCTGCGTGGTGGTTATGAGACGATCCGCAAGTATCACCCCTTCATCATCTGCGAAGTGAACCAGGGAGCCCTATTGCGAGCGCGCGAGAGCCGCGAGAGCCTTTTTGCCATCTTGGATGAGCTTGGCTACCCCGAGGCCAACAGGACGATTTTGCAACCCCAACAAACCCCAGAATCAGAAATCTACGATATACTTTGCCGACCATGAAAACCGTTCACCTAGTTCCCAAGGGAGAAGAAGACTTGCACGATCTTGACGGGGATTGCATCTGCGTCCCGATGCACGTAGAACAGGAAAGATTAGAGGAAGTGGAATCGGAGATTGATGATGCGGATTTGATCTACGAGCACAATCCGTTTGGAACCGAACCGGAAGGCGGGGAATACGCCGTCATGGAGGAACCGTGATAATTGACAAATTTGCTAATTATCGGCTTGGCGAGTAAGCAAATAGTGTGCCATAAGACCGATGGGAGGCCAGAAAACGAATCAGGAGCATGAAACTAGAACATACCCCCGGCCTTGATCCGAATCTTGAGGGCGCATCCGCCGAAGCGCAGGAAATCGAACGCCAAACCGGCGAAGCACCCGCTGGCACCAAGAAGCAGAAGATTCGCCAGCCGAACCAAAACAACAGCGTGATGACGGGGCAGGAAACCGAGGGACGCACCTTCGTCCATGAACCCAACCGCAACCTCCACGGCCAGGATGGGGAGCTTCATCCCGAAGTGGTGGCCGCTGGTACTTCCGGCTTGCCCGATCCGATTGAGCCCGTGGATCGCCAGCGCAAGGAATCCATGAGCGGTGCAGGCGACAAGCAGCAGCCTACCGAAAAATAATCCGAAAAAGTGCTTGCGGCGCACGGAACGCTTGTGGCATGATTCAGCCTCCACTGAAAAACCGCTGCTCCCGAGTGGGATGCGCGAAAGTACATTGGCTCAAATATGAAACCCCTTCCGTTTTCTACTGATGTGCCGCGCTGGCTAAAAACCAGCACCCCCGATGGGTATTGGGGAGTAGGCTAAACCCATAGCACTCGGGCGTGATACCGAGAGAGCGGATCAAGCCGTAAGCCCGATCCGTCAAATGGGCGAATATGAACAAACCTTGGACCCCGCTTGGAGCAATCTGAGCGGGGTCTTTTGCGTCCGAAAATAATTAGCAAATTTTGCAATTAACGCTTGCGCCTCATTCGTTAACGTACTAAAAGGTAAACCGTAGCCGGTTCCGTGCTGCTTAAAGAAACGGACTCGCAAGCCCCGAACGCCAGACAGTTTTCACTGCGGGAGTTGATCCAAACCGGAGCCCACTCGGGTTCCACAACTCCCATTTCTCGCAGTGAAAACCTTCAAAACTCCGCATTTCAGCATCCCTCAGAAGCCTTACGGCGACTGCATCGACCTTAGCGAAGCCGTAGACTTCGCCTCCCGCGATAGCAACCGCATCCTCGGCAATATCGCCTATGTGGTGGCCCGCCGCTCCCCGTTCGTCAACGTTCTCGATGGCGGCACCCTGCCCTCCGGCGTGGGTGAAGTCACCCGATCCATCGTGGAAGAGCGCGCCGTGCTCGGCCATAGCCTTGTGCGCCCCGCCTTTCAGAACGACATCACCCTTTGCGGTACGGGCGGCGAAGTGGCGCAGGTTGGCACCACGGAATACACCGAGCGCCTCCAGAGCTTGCGTGGCCGTGGCCCCCGCGTCTGCGTCAAGACCACCCGCACGGCCTTTAAGGGCTCGTACATGGCCGCAGAGGACGCGATGAAGAAGCAGATCGTCCAGACCATGAACGCGGACGTTCGCTCCACGCTGGTTGACCGCTCCGGACTCAAGCTGACCGTCCTCGCCGGTCAGGTGTTCGAGACGATGTTCCAGGGCGAACAGCAGGCGATTGACACCCCGTTCGTCAACGCCGTGCCGACCGCGTTCCCGACGATGAAGCTCCTGATCTTCGCGCGCGATTTCATGCGCGAGGATCTCTTGGCCGAACCGTGGGAGGGTGAGAACATGGAGCCCGTCTTTAAGATCATGGCCTCACAGCAGGCCATCGAGCAACTCCGCACGGAATTGGACGTGAAGGAAGACCACCGCTACCTCGCCGCTGGGCAGTTTCGCGCGGGCGAGAAGTTCATCAAGGGGTACACTTGGGAGGGGCCGTATCGCGGCTTCGCCCTTGGCATTGACCCGCAGCCGCTCCGGTTCTCGACCCTCAACGCATCTGGGCAGCCGAACTTCATCGAGCCCGAATACGCGGCCCCCGTGACCAACGGCGTCGGTGCTCGCATCAACCCCGCATGGGCGCGCGCCCGCTACGAGGTCATGCTCCTGATGGGCCAGGGCTCTTTTCGCCGCCGCGTGCCGGAAGAGTACACGGGCGAAGGCTCCTTCCGCTGGCCCGCGCAGCTTGCCGGTGGTCAACTCGATTTCAAGGTGATCGCGGACAACGATTGCAACTTCTTCGAGGACTTCGGCCAGCACCGCTATCAGATCAGCCGCTCCTATAAGCCGGAGCGCCCGCATCACGTGATGGCGATTGCCTTCAAGCGTTGCATCAGCGACTTCGGGCTGGCGACGTGCAGCGATTACAGCGGGTACTCCGACACGAGCAGCCTCTGATCGGTTGTTTAAACAAAACTAGGCTGGATTGTTCTACCCGATTCAGCCTAGAATTGTCGCCATGTTCACTACCCAACTCGATCTTTCGGTGGTTGCGCGCAAGCCGTGCATCTACGCGCTTAGACTTATCGGGACGGGTAGATTTTACGTTGGTCAAACAACCTGCCTGCGGAAGAGAATTGGAGAGCATCGGACCTGCGCCCGCGTTCGACCCAGATCGAGCCCGAAGTTATACAATGCCATTCGGAAATATGGGGAAGAGGCATTCGAGTTAACGGTGCTAGCTTTCGCGGATGCCTGCCATCTTTGCGAGTTGGAACTTTACTACATCCGATCCCTAAAGGCGGTAGAGGACGGATTCAATATCTGCCTGCACCCCACGCAGTCTTTTCTGGGGCGACACCATACCGAGGAGCACAAGGCTAGGATGAGTGCGCTCAAGAAGGGCGTGCCGCGCCCTCCTCATGTGGCAGAGGCGGTAAAAAAGGCGCTTACCGGAAAAACGCAAACCCTAGAGCACCGAATCAAAAACTCGCAGGGAGCAAGAGGGATTCCGAAGACAGAAGAGACTAAGGCCAAAATGCGCGCAGCGGCGCAGCGGCGATACGCCAATTCCAAGAAGGCGCAGCGAAGGGCGAGTGGCGTGAAGTGCCATCGCAAGCCAATGAGCCAAGAAGCCATTGCGAGGCGTACCGAAACCCGCAAGATATATTGGCGTTCGATTTCTCAATTTGATACCAGAACGGGAGCCCTGATCGCGGTTCACCCATCGGTGACACTGGCGGCAAAAGCGATCAACGGATGCACCGCGAATATTTGCTGCAACCTGAAGGGACGAACCCAAATGGCTTACGGCTACGTCTGGAAATATACTGACGAATGCACCCAGCACCCCACCCCTCAACCCATCACGCTGAATAATTAGCAAATTTGTCAATTAACGCATGAGTACCATCGCACTTGACGCTGACACACTCGGGGATACGGAGACGCAGCTACTTCGAAAGCTGGTGGCTATTTTGGGGGGTGCAAGGGATGGCACTTCGCCCTTGATCGTGGACACGGAAGCGGGCGCTGGGGCCACGAGGACGCCCGCCTTGACCTCCGTAACCGCTTCGGGGTCTGTGACCGCAGGGAAGAAAAGCGTGGCGTTTCTGGCCTCGGATGATTTTGTGGGCACGGTGGCCGGTGGTACGCTACCAGCAGGCAAGGCAATCTCATTCGAGGCAGACGGATCGGATACCCTTTCTGCCATTGCCTACACCCGTTCTGCCGGAACGCTTTATATTGGAAGTTTGACTTAAATATGTGTCCAATTCCTTCGTTTCACGATTCGAAATATTGTGGGCTTGGCTACCTCGAATTCATTCGCCAATTGCTGCGCTCCTACGATTCCGAAAATGTATCGCGAACGAATTGCCTTAACTTCTTCCTCTGTAAGTTTGTGCATTTCGTGGCCTTCTCCTCGTGGTCTGGATGCGCGTTTAGCTATCGAGCCACTTCTGCGTTTTTCCGCGCAATCGCGCATATTGTCAGTATGTGTTCCAAGGAAAAGATGGGATGGATTGCAACATGGCGGGTTATCGCATTTGTGAAGGCACTCCCAATTTTCAAATTCACCACCGTTGGCAATAAACCAAGAGACACGATGGCTTGCGATGATAATTTTCCCAATATGGAAATTGCCATATCCGAAATACCGCTTTCCACCTTGCCACTCCCAGCATTCATCTGGGACTCCAATTTTAACGTAACTCCAAAATCGGGACTTGTCTTTTTCGGTAAGATTCGGGATTTCTCTAAAAGCTTTCATGCGAGTCTCTTTCGTGTGAAGGTTAGCGCCCACCAAGTGCTGAATACACTTTTTGGGCGCGATCACTTTGATCTCGTTGTACTTATTGGTCAATTTCAAATTTCACCCGTATGACGATCTTTACAGGCGGTGGAGGAATTTCAGCGGCGCAACTAGCGGGTGGAACGCTACCGGCTTCGCTGACGGCAATTACGAATACCGGACTCGCGTTAGATCTTCCATCCATTGCGTCTTGGGTTGCACTATTTGAGGCGAATCGGCTCACGGGACTGAGCGACGCTGATCCCGTTTCTACGTGGACGGATGCTAGCGGTAATGCACGCAATGCTACACAGACGCTCACGAAGCGCCCCACATTTAAGGCTGCCGCCAGTGGAATTAACAGTCAGCCAATCGTGCGTTTCGATGGGGTAAACGATTCCATGCACACGGCGGCGGGAGGCGCGTCCCTCGGCGGAGATTGGTATATGTGCTGCGTGGCGAAGCTCGCCAACCTTACGCAGTATATGTGGCTTCTCCATTTCGGAGATCAAGACACGGCCAAGAGGCAGCGTGGCTTGCTATTCATGGATGATAGCAACCGGATTGTTTTCAATAATGCCTTTGATTCCAATTTGGATGGCCCTGTTCTGGTTGCTGGAACAGCCTATTTCATCGAGTGCTCAAGTGTTAGTGGGCAAGTGAGCCTTTTCGTCAACGGCGTCAAGCTCGCCACGGCTGCGCTGTCGTTTCTGGCGTTCACATCTGCGATACTAAGCTTAGGCAGCGGCGCAGATGACTCCGCGCCATTTGCGGGAGATATGGCGCTTGCTGGGTTTATCGGCTCCGCGCCAACCGCCGAGACACTGAACCGTATTCGGGGTTACGTCGAAGTGACTTACGGCATCGCCGTGGCTGGCGGCGGCTCAAATTTCCTGGCTTACCACAATTCCGCCGGGCTTTCCGTACGCTCGTCCCTGTACGATAACGGTACCGACATTGGTTTCTACGGGCGTACGCTCTACGGCGTCTCGACTTCTGGTGCCGATCATTACCTAGCAACGAGTAGCGTGGGCCATGACGTGCTCAAGATGCAGAATACGAACGCCGAGGGGTTCTCAACGGTTTTCGGCGTCGGGCATGATGTAGATTCTCTGGGGGTTTCCAGCTATGGAGCGGCTTTCGGATGGGGTAATACGAGCGCATCCCCGCAGGTTTTTCGCAACGTCGCCTACATGGAGGCATACGATAGCGGCAGCGCAACCGCGAAAGCCGCGCGCATCATTCAGACGACGACAGACGGAAACTTCCGGCGCATCGACGTAGAACCCGGAGGAGACATTGTTTTCTATCGGCGCGACGCCGCCTATCCGAGCGAGACAAAGATCATGACGCTGAAGGCGAGCGGAGTTTTGAATATTCAGGCCGCGCCAACATCATCCGCCGGGCTCTCTTCTGGCGACGTGTGGAGCGATTCCAACACGCTGAAAATAGTATGAGCGACGATCTAATTGCCGAGCCAATGTCAGATAACGAGGCGTTGCGGAGAATCGTCGCCGCACTGGATGTGTACCTATCTTTGCTCTCGGGGCAGTATTCCAGCGTGGAGACAACCACCATTGCCTCGATCACTACCAGCGACACGGCACTAAGGGCGGCGGACCCCACCGCTTATAAAACCATCGTCACCAATACGGGGGCGCAGGCGATTGATATTTACGAAGGGGGAGCCTTGGTGAAGAAAGCCCTGGCCGCAAATGCCTCTTGGGTTTCAGAGGGCGCTGGCAGGCTGCCAATCTCGGCCAAAACAGCTTCCTCCACTTCATCCGCCATCGTCTCGACCTACATCCTTCTCCCGCCAGATATTGGAGACGTGAAAAAAGGACAAGCCGATGTGGGTGTGGGTGTGGATACGGTTTCAGTGGTGTACGCGGAACCCTTTGAATCCGCGCCTTCCGTGGTGGTGCCGCAACCCCTGCAAAAGCTGAGTCCTGCGGATGCCGATCCTCCGGCGATCCAGACCATGACAAGCTCGACGCGTTACGGCTTTACCTTCCAACTCGCTTCCGTGACAGTGGCCGCGTACCGTATGCCGTGGCTCTCCGCGAAATAATTAACAAATTTTACAATTTATGGTTGATCGTCAACCATCCTAAATATATGAGCGTCCCCATTAAGAACCCCATCTTTACGGGGGACATGGACATATCGGGCGTGAGCAACCTCGCGGAAGTGGGGGCAATCTTGGTGGCAGCCACGGGCCAAGGAACCGTCACCAGCGTCAACCTAAGCGTCCCTACGGGCCTTTCCGTCTCGGGAGGGCCAATCACTGGCTCTGGTACTTTGGCGGTCACCACGACGCTCTCAGGGATGCTAAAGGGCAACGGCTCAGGCTTTGTCGTTGCCACTCCTGGCACCGATTATCTCTCCCCGACTGGATCGGCCACCGTCACCAACAAGATTTTCACCACTGGCAACGCCATCGGGCCAGCTACGGTCTTTGGTGGAAGTGTAATGGCGCTGGGATCGGACGCACAGGGGGACATCTACTACCGCGCCAACTCGGGAGCCCTGACGCGCCTTGGCATCGGATCAAGCGGGCAAATCCTAGGTGTTAGCTCCGGCGTGCCGCAATGGCAGGCACCGACCGTGGCGGCGGCATTCACGAGCGGCACCATTAACGGAGTGGTGATCGGCGGCGTAACGCCAGCCGCAGCCACTTTCACGCCCCTGACCGTTAAGCAGTCGGGTGGCAGTGGAACCGGGGTTTTCGAGGTAACGGGCGGATTCGTGACCATCACGACGCACGCCAGTGGGTTTAATCTCAAGGACGACTCCGGGGTTACGCAAGTTAGCTTCAATTTCGATTCTAACCAAATCTCCTTCCTGCCGGACCTTGCCTGTTTTGGGACGATCAATGGAATCACGATTGTTAATAATGCCGGAGCAGGATTAAGTATTGGGGCAGGGAAAACTTTCACTGTATCCAATACGATGCAGTTGATTGCCGCCGATGGCTCGATTATTGATTTAGGTGGCGGCGGTCAGGTGCTATACAATGGTGGAGATGCGGTGATTGAGGTATTAACCGCCGTAGATGTTTCTTACTCTGGCATAATCAGCATGGTTCCAGAGACGATGGCTGGAAATGGCGATTTAGGGGCATTGTCTCTAACCCAATTTGTTACCACCGTTCAAACCACCGGAGCAGCTACGGCGCAACTAGCGGCAGGAGCAACCGGGCTTTGCAAACGTATCAATCTCAATACGGACGGCGGTGATTTGGTGGTGACGGTGACAAATCTACAAGGCGGAACCACACTTACATTTAGTGACGCCGGAGACTCTGTGGATCTCCAGTACCTTCTTTCCAAGTGGCAGATTACCTCGAACAATGGAGTAGTTGTTGCTTAGTATGCCTAATTCGCCGCGAATTCTAATCGTAGAAGACCAAGACGCGATGGCGACTGCAATCCAAGGGGGATTGCTGGAAATCCTCCGCGACAAGTTTCCGCGTTGCACCCCGCGCATAGTTGGAAGAATGGAGGAGGCGATTAAGATTGCCTACGAAGACCCCGCGCAGGATATGACGATCATGGATTTAGGCTTACCGGATAGCCGATGGCAGGAATCCGCGCGCGATCAGGTGCAAAGGTTTGAGGCCCGCTCGCCCACGGTAATTGTCACGGGATACACAGAGGAGCAGGTACGCCCACTACTTCAGGAGCAAGGAATGCAGATCGTCCACAAGGAACCGGGCATGATGAAAAAGCTCGTTTCGGCGATGGCGAAGGAAATTGTGCGTTGGAAGGACGCGCATCGACTGTCCGAAATAAGTGAGTTAGATAAATATCTAAAGGAACTCGTGCAAAATGCCTCCCCAACGTAACCTTGCTGAAATACTTCACGATCAGATGCAGGAGCGTTGGCATACGCAGACCGCGCTTAACGGCAAGGTCTTCGATCAACTGAACGCCCACTCCGAGCGGCTGGCGATCATTGAAACCAAGGTATTCTACATTGCGGCGGGATTCGGCTTTCTCGGCTCAACCTGCGGGAGCTTGATGGTTGGCCTAGTCCTTTGGTTTGTCCGAAAATAAAACAGTAGTCAAACGCCAGCTTAACCCCTAAACTATCAAAACCATGACAGCCACTCTTGTACTTCGCCCATTTTTCACCATCGGTTCAGGAGGGACGCTTTCCGTGCTCTTGGGGTGGATTATCACCTTGGTTGTTATTGCTGCCGTGGTTTGGTTTGTGATTTGGCTGGTGACTAAATTTGCAGGCGCGCCGAATATTCCCGAGCCGTTCCGATGGATTATCTGGGTGGCGGTGGCGATCCTGTTGATCGTTTTCATTTTCGGGGCCTTGGGGATGTCGCTATGAAAGAAATCAACCTAGGCCGCGAGCGCGAGGAATACGATATTCCCATGAACCCAAGGCCAGTCATGGAAGAGGAGAAGGAAACGGAAATCATCTACCCGTGTATGTATATCGACCGCGCGCCGGATGAGCTTCTGAATATGCCCGATGAAGGCACGGCCACGATTCACTACAGCATCAAGGAAATGACGAAGGGTGATCGGGGAAATCGGATGGAATTGGAAATTATGAGCATCAAGCCCACGGGTGGCCCGAAGCTGGAAACCATGGACGAATCAGAGGACGCCGGAACCCGCTTCGATAAGTTCATGGAGGAAAGGGAGTGAGGCTTCTGTTTTGCGATAATTTCAAAAAATGAGAATTCTAGCTACTATTCACAACGAAGGCTTTACCTGCCAGATCATCGAGCACGACGACGGGCGAGTAGAGATGCCGAAAGCCGATGCTGACATTGATGCCGATGGCGCTAACGGCCAGAACGGAAAACGTCCCGCTTACATGGTGGATAACAAAGGCTCGGAACTTTTGGGCAATGGCGGCATGACCATGCGAGACGGCAAGGTGGTTGGGAATACATCATGGTTTGATGACATCGTGATTCTCGACGGCCAAGGAAACCCGCGCGAGTTTCCGGGTGGAATCATCGCCTCCAAAACCTCCTATCGATTCCCAGGCAAAGACGCTAACGATCCTGCGGCCTACGTGGATTCCGAGACTGTTCCCTATATTGTCGTCCCGCCCTCCGTGATTAGCGGCACAAAGGGGGCCGTGATGGGGTGTAAGGCGAGGGCCACCAATCTCAAAACAGGGCTTTCCGCAGAAGGACTTGTGGCAGACGGCGGACCCCGTAACAAGGTGGGAGAACTGAGCATTGAAATGGCGAGGCGCCTAGGGCTCAACCCGAGCCCGCGAACTGGCGGCGTGGAGGAGCCGATTATTCGCTATGAGTGCTGGCCGGGTGTTCCCGCCAACGTGGACGGTGTTGAATACCGCTTGCAACGGTCGAATGGTACCTACGTATGATAATTGACAAATTTTGCATTTAATTCCCATAAATGAGAGTTTCGAGTATTCTGCCAGAAGTTGCACTAATAAACGGAAAATGCGAAGGTGATACCACCAAGCTTTTTCGATTGGTGACGCGCGCCGTGCAGAGACTCGCCACCACGGGGCTTTTTGATCCGCTGATCGGCTACCTCGATATTGCGGTGGACGGGAACTATTTCGTCTCCCTCCCCTATGACGTAAAGACCCCTCTGCGCCTCAACATCAACAACTCCCCGGCGTTCGCCCGCAGCCGGATTTACGAATTCGCGCAAAATAGCGACGGAACGACCGAAAACGCCGAGAGAGGGACTCAGTGGGCAGATCGGGGGTATTCACCCGTCCTGAGCGAATACGGGCTTCCAGGGCCAATCTCGTGCGTTTGCGTGGCATCTGGGGACGCGGGCAAAGTGGTCAAGGTGAAGTTCAAGGATGCGGATGGGCTGGAATGGACGGAAGACTTGACCTTAAGCCTTTCCGCCCCTGCCGAATCGACCCACGATGCCGCCGAGATTATCTGGGTCCTGAATCCCTCGGATTTGCTGGGTGAGATTTACCTGAAATGCGGAAATGAAACCCTTTCCCGCTATTACCCTTTCGAGACGGAGCCGAATTATCGCGTAATCAAGCTGAGTCAAACTGGCGTGGCGGTGCGGATAATGTACCGCAAGCACGTCTTTGCCATCAAGAGCCAGGACGACTATATTCCGCTCAATAGCGAGATGGCGGTGATCCTGATGTGCAAGGCCATCCAGCTTGATATGGACGGCAAGCCGGAAGAGGCCAGCAAGTTCGAAGAGAAGGCGATCAAATACCTCAAGGACGAACAAGGAACCAGTACCGAAAATGAAACCTTGGCCGCAAGTCAGGAAGCGCAATCCGCGATCAATGCGAATATCTTTGTGCGCGATGCTGTTATCTGCGCGGATGTTTACGACACTGCGGCGGAAGTCTTTGGCCCCGTGGGCCGGGAGAAACTATTTGATCGGATTACCTCGGCCATCGAAGCCCTTGCAAACAAATCGCAATGGGACTCCCTGCTTGGCGTGGTGGATATATGGAAGCCAGCCAATTGTGAATTTATCGAGCTACCTAACGGCAGATTCCACGGGACGGGGCTATTTGTCCTCCCTCGCTATGTAGATACGGTCTTGGCGCTTACCTATTCCTGCTCACCTAATTCGATTTGGGGAAGCTGGTTGCAAAAAGCGATGCCCCGCAACCAATGGGCCGAGTTTCATCTTAACGGCTTGCATAACCGCGATTGCGCCCCCTGTGGTTCATGGGAAGAACTTGGCGAGTCAGTGATCATCAACCCCTTAACTCTCGATGCGCACCGAAAGCCGATTCCTCGTTATCTCACGGCGGTCCCCGATGACCCGCTTGACGAAGGCATCTCAATTAAGGTCTACGGATATGATCTTGATGGACGGGAGCTTGGCGAAAATGCACTACCGGGATTTGAGGTGCCTTGTCGGCGTACCGATAACTACGGCAATGGCAACATTGGCCCGATTGCACGATTTACACGCATTGTAAAACAAGCCTCGCGTTCCTTCGTTCGCCTCTATGGATGGGAGAATCCCCCAAGTTCCACCAACACCGAAACGCCACTCTTACTCGGTTATTGGTATCCAGACGAAGTTGAACCCAAGTACCGCCTGATTCGCGTGCCGAACTGTTGCGAGACTAGGATTCGCGTGCTTTACCGCAAACGCTCGCAACGCGTCTCTTCGCTCTACGATCCGCTTCACCTTCGCTCCCGCATGGCGATAGAGAATATGTTGCGCTCAATGCAATACCAAGCCAAGGGCGATCCGACCAACGGCGCAATCTACGAAGCGATGGCGATTCGCTATTTAGAGGAGGAGCAATCGGCGCTTAATCCTCACGATTCCATGGGATTACAGGTGGACGAAGGAACCATCCCGAACCACGCCTTTAATTTTGCTTGAACCGCTCACATTCCAACGATAGGATTCCAGCGACCTGATAATTAGCGAATTTGTTAATTAAATGATCTGTCGCCCATCCATTGGAAAGCCGGTGATCCAGCTAGTGCAACGGCTGGCCTCGGCGGCGCGCGCGGAGAACTGCGGAGTGTGGTATCGGAGGATTCTGGCAAGGCTGGATGCGATCAACTGCGTGGCAACTTGCCTAGGCACAACTCCAACCATTGAAACAACTGTTGATGTCGTTGGCGGCACTATCCGCGAGGCATATTACTACGCGGTGCAAACCATCCTGCGCAACACGGGTGCGAACGCGGCGTTTATCTACGAAGACGACGCCTTGATTTACCGACTAGCGGCAGGCGAAGAATGGATTATGCCGGTCGCCGGAAAGCTAAAGCTGGAAGCCGAGGCAGTCTCGGGAACCACCACCATAACTGTAACGACATTTGCGCGCTGTGATTGCGGGGTACTGGAACCCGTGGTGCAACCAAGTGAAGAAGAGGGAGGGATTTTGGTATGATTAATTGGAGTCTTTTTCAAAAGTTGATATTGCTCCCGATGTATATTGAATCAAGGGTCACTCAGGGCGAGTGCGTTTTTGTGTCTAGGGATAAATACGAGCGAGGGGTAATATACGTCGCAAGTGAATGGATGATGATTGGGGGATAATATGCCTGATCCCGTTTCTAAATACATGGAGTTTTGGACTGGCGGCATGAACACGCTGCTTTATCCAACCAATATCGCACCCGCGCAATATCACTACGGGGAGAACATCTTGTGCCGTGGTGGCATCCCGCAGACTAGGCCGGGCTTGAGACTCAGGGCGTACTTGCCAGGATCGAAGCTGCAAGGCTTTACCCATTTCCAGCAAATCAGCGGCAGCCCGCAATTAGTGGTGGCGATAGATGGGTTGATTTACACGGCCAGCTACCCCTATGCGGACTTCGTGCAAATCCAAGGCATTAGCTTCGACCCCGACTCCGAGATTGTGACCTTTGCGGATTGCGTGAAATCGGTTCTGCGGAATCCAGATGGGAGCTTGAAAGTCATCAACCCCTATCGAGTGCTAGTAATTCAGGACGGGGTATCAAGGGCGGGATATTGGGATGGCAGCAAGGCCAATACGCTCGACCCGCAACCACCTTACTACGGCACCCCCACGGGGCTTTGGATGAAATGGACTAGCTCCCGCCTATGGGTGGCGAGGGGGAGTCAAATCTTTGTCTCAGACTACGCCGATCCATTAACCTTCAATGAAAACACAATTATTGCAGAGCGAAGTAATTTTGACCTCCCTGATGAATGCACGGGGCTCATCGAAACAAGTGATGAGAGAAACCTACTCGCGTTTACTCGCCGCACTACTACCAGCTTCCAATCCTCCATCCGAGACAGAAGGCAATGGCAAACAACCCCCCAATTCCAACAGGTACTAATCCCCAAGGTAGGATGTGTTTCTGGACGCTCTCCTATCAACGCGTTTGGACTCACGTGGTGGTTCTCAGAGGAGGGGTGGATAGACCTCAACTCGGCTTTGTTTACGCTCCGGGATTCTCAACTCACTACGCGGGACACGGAAATGATGCGCAGCAAGCGGAACCTCGGCAGCCAACTGCAACGCATCTGCTCGGGGTGGTTTGAAAATATTGTCCTAGTCTCAGTGCCCTCTGGGGACGCCTACAATGCTCATACGTGGGTTTTCGATCAATCTATAGCCGATCAGCTCACCCAAGACTCACCGCCCGCGTGGGCGTCCATCTGGACGGGCTTTAGGCCGGTGGAGTGGACTACGGTTTCCGTGATGGGGAGGAATCGGGTGTTTTGTGCTGGTTTCGATCAAACCGCCTACAACCAAAGCTATATCCATATCTGGGAAGCGTTTCAGGATGATCGCGAGGACCGGATGAATCGGATTCAATGCCAATGGGAAACCCGCAGCGAGCTAATCAGCTCCCGCTTGGTGAAGTTCCGATATGCGGAGTTGGATCTGGTGGAAGTGCTGGGCGACGTGAATTTGCGGGTTTACTACGCGGGACTTAAAGGCCCATACGAGCTAATTGGAGAATACTATTTCCAGGCCGAGAAAGGCTCCATTGGCTCGGTGAATCAGCAGATCATCAACCTCGATACGATGCTGCAAGCCTACAAGCCGCAGACCCGCACCATCAAGACAAAGGACGTGGGCAGCGATTCGCCAGAAGGGGAAGTGTGCGTGGAATCCGAAAGGCCGTCCAATGTGGACAAATCCTTTTCGATTCTGTGCGAGTGGGAAGGCCGAATGGGGATTCGTGGCATCAGGATCGTGTGTGAACCCGTGGAGGAATCCGAGCAGGGCGAGTGCGAGCACGGGGACGAAACCGGATCGCATCAAATTGTACTTGAAACCGGGCAGGGGGTGGCCGCGTGAGCGATGGGCTTTACATCGTGGTAAATCGCAACCTTTGTGCGGGCTTTGTGATCGAGAATGGCAGGGTAACGAAATGCGCGCCGATTCTTCGCAAGAGATTTGAGTATTGGAAGACCATTGCCAGAAAGGTAGGATAACGCCATGACCCGCGCGCTCGCCACCTATACCCCAAGGGCCAAGCCCCTGAACTACGACGCCCTACGCTCAACCATCGGCTGCCAGAGCATCAGCGGCACGAATGTTTTTGCCACGAATGCTTTTGTTTTGCTGTGCGTGTCGGACGCGACCTGATAATTAGCAAATTTGTCAATTAACGGTGAGCACGCCCTTTGATTTCAACAAGCCGCAGACGCTCGACTTCTGCGCGGGGCCGGTGACGCCAGGAACCCCCGAGGACGACCGATTCTCGGTTACTTGGGCGGCATGGGTGAGCGATGCTGGAATCAGGGTGGGCAAATCAGAGAACATCACGCCACCCGCAAACACCACGGGTTCCAAAAGCTCCCTCTATCCCACCACCAAGCCCACCCACCTAAGCCTCTCTTTCGATAAGGACGCCCTGCTCTCCATCGCGATTCAGAAGACGGCGACGCAGATCGAGATAAAGCGGTACACCGATGCGGGCGATCCGAGCCAAATCGCCACGGTGACTTTCAACGGAATCTCGCCCCTGCTTTTCTGCAATTGGCTGACCTATTTCGGTGAGGATGACGACGAAACGGATTCGGTTTGCTTCTACCTGAAGACCAATCCGCGCAACGTCATATTCGCTCGCTTTCAAGGCGAGAACTTTGCCACGGAATACGTGATCAACGCAGGGCTGCCGGTGAACCTGAACTACTTGATTCGCACCTACGCCGCGAATAACAAGCAGGTGCTTTTAGCGAAATCGGAAATCGGGGATAACGTGACGATCACGAGCGACCTTTACGGAATCATCGCCAGCGACAGAACAAGCTTGGCATTGAGCATCGAATCTGGTAATTACTTCCTTAGTGCCGTGAATGCCACTATAACCCTCCAAGACAAAGCGACCATTACGCCGTCGCTTTTGCGGATCACCGACGCGATCACCAAGAATACCGTTTTCCCCGTCTCGCCCGCTTTGGAGAAAACCACCTTGGACGTTTCGATTATCCAAGGGACATACTCCTAAATTAGCAAATTTGTCAATTACGATGCCGCTTCATCTCAAATGGGACCGTGAAAAAGGAATGTGGACGGTGGAACGCCAAGGGCTTGAAACGACCATCGGCGGCATGGTCAAGCTTTTCGTGGATAATCCAGATGGTTCCGTGGCCTACGAATCCCAGTGGATTAAAAACCTCATTTTGGATCAGGGATTGGATAGGCTGGCCTCGGTTTACTACGCGGACCTTTTCAAATACTGCGCGGTAGGCACCGGAATCCAGATCACGCAGCGCACGGGGGCGGTGGGTGGCAACACGGCGGTAACGGCCTCCATGACGCTCGGAAGCGCCACGATCACCGCGAGCGCGGCAGCCTTTGAGGCAGCGGATGTGGGCAGGCTTATCCGGTGGACTTCGGGAGCGGACTCGGGGAAGGAATTCAGGATCGCCAGCTATACCGATTCCACGCACGTAGAGGCCACAACTATTGCGCTGGAAATTATCTCCTCCGGCACATTCAAGGTTTTCTATGTCAACCAAACGGGGCTCACCACGGAAGCCAATAGGACCGATACCGTATCTGGCAATGTGGCCGAAAACGGCACCACCACTGCCGCCACGGCACCCTTTGCTAAGACGTTAAAGCGCACGTTCCTTTTCCCCGCCGAAACCGCCCCGATTACGTACAAGGAAATCGGCTTCTCCAATCTTGGGGCCGTGGGAAGCAATCTCAATATCAGGATCAACCTCAATCCCTCGAATAACATTTCGGTCCTGCTGAATCAGCGGTTGCGTGTCACCTACTCGTTTTCGATCACCCCCACCCCCTCCGCGATCACCGCTGGATCAGTGCCGATTACGGATTTGAACCTGCTCTCCCTCGATAAAAGCGGCAGCTACGTCATCGAGAAATTCGCCACCAGCGCCGTAAACTCACAGGGCTTGACCGACACCACAACGCCGGAGCTTGAGCCCGCTTACGAAGGATTCATGGGCTTTAGCTCCAACACGGAAGCCTTGGTTCCAATCGTGGGCTCAAGTCAGCGAACGACGAATGTTTCCTACGTTCCGCTTACCTTCCTGTCCGCTTACACCAACGGGACTTTCTATCGGGACTTTCAGGGCGTTTTTGATCTGAACGACGCCAACCGATCCGACCTGAAAAGCCTAATGTTATTCGACCCAACTGGAGGCTATTCCATATTCTGTTTCTTGTTTACCACGGTGCAGGCAAAGGATCAAAATCATAGTTTAAATGTCGTCTGGAGGAAAACATGGAATCATGATTTCTCCGGTTTGTGAGGCGTTAATTGACAAATTTGCTAATTATTACGAAAGCATAAAAGATGCCAACCAACCTTCCACTTGCCATTTCCTTTACCGTTGACTCTCTGCCCGAGGGATGGAGCGGAACGCCGCAGGAATTCGCGGAAGCCATCGCGGAAAGGTTGCACGGCTACGGCTCTGGTAATTTCCTGATCGGCGTTTCGGGCGGCACCACGCCCACTTCAGACCAAGGGCTTTTCGTCTCCTCCGCTGGCACCACAGACGGCCACGGGCAGCTTTTGACGTGGAGCGCCACCGCATCCAAGTATCTGCCAATCTACAGTGCCCCCGTGGGCTCAATCATCATGTACGCGGCGAGCGCGAATCCCGAAACCATCGGGGAGGTAGAACCCAATTACATCCTCTGCAACGGCCATGAATATTTGGTAGCAGAGTTTCCCGAACTTTATTCCAAGATCGGAATCCTCTGGGGTGGATCGCTAGGGGTTTCGTTCAAGGTGCCGGATTTGCGCGGGCGCATCCCATTGGGAGCTGGTATCGGCGTGGACTATCTCTCGGCCAGCAAAGCCCTTATCGAGCGGACCATTGGCATGACTTCAGGCTACCAAGGGCACGACTTCGTTTCCAACGTCCCCAAGGCTCCCAATGGCCCCACGACGCCCGCCAATCAGTCTGTAGGTGGACTCGTGCCAGGGACCACCTACACGACCGGACTACCCGCCACCACGGTCCTTAATTTCATCATCCGCGTGCGATAATTAGCAAATTTGTCAATTAACGTGAACCCCGGTCTACACATCGAGGAAGTAACCACGGAGGAAGAAATGAAAGAGGCGCAGGCTTTTGCCCAAAGCTTCGATCACGAAATTACCGAATCCCCGTGGCCGCTTTTCATGGTAACGAAGGACGGGCAGCCCAAGGGTTATTTCTACATCGCCAACCCCGTCCTGATTTGGCCTGCCTTGTCCCATGAGTGCTCCCCGCGCGAGACAAAGGAAATCATAGAAATGGTTAAGCGACGTGCTAACCTATGCGGTAACCCCGCTGCCGTGGTGCCCAAAGACTCCCCCACCTTCACGCCCGAAGTTATGCAAAAGCTCGGCTTCACGCCCACTAACCTCTTACTTTACACCTTATGACCGGCGGCGGGGGAAGCTCCCCTAGAAATCCACCCTTTCAACCGAATCAGGAATTCCCGGAATACACCCCTATTCCGATCTTCGACCTACTGCGGAACAGCATCCATCTTGACGAGGAAGCCTACCAGCGCAGCGATCAGGACTTCCGGCAGCGCCATCGCCCGATTGTGCAGGCCGAAAGGCTATTCCAGAACCAAGTCCTAAAAGACCAGCAAGGCGATTCCACCCTATCCCCACAGATTCAGGCAGAATTGACGCGGGCGGGCCTACAAGGCGCTGGATCGGCTTTCGGGGATACTGCCCCCACTTTGACGCCAGGAGGGGCAGGAGAGGCATCTGTGGCGCGGCAATTGGGCCTTGGCATCATGGGCTTTCAGGACCGCAACCGAGCGAACCGCGCGCAATCACTCAGCCAAGCCGAGACGATCTTTCCCCGGCGCACCTTTGGCTTTGGGGGTGACGTGTATACCCAACTCGGGCTCGCGGATTGGGCGGGACGCGAGAATCACGAACTCGCGGACTATAATTCACAAATACAACTTCAAGAGTTAAACTGGCGGAATGAAGCACAAAATAACTCGGCGGGTACAGCTGCGGGAAACGCGAGCGCGCAGGCGGAAGCAGACTCCACGGGACAAATCATTTCCACGGTTGCAAGTGTGATCGGAACCGTCGCGGCGGCGTATTGAAAACTACCATGAAGCAGGCACCGCAATTATTCGTATGCCATGAGCAGGTTTGCGCAATGACGGTGGATGTTTTCGACTGCCCGCTACAGATGCAATTGCGGGCGCGGATGATCTTCTTTTCAGACTGTGATCTAACGCGGGAAGTCGGAAACGTCTTCGCTACCTTCTGTGAAAACTAATCCCCACGAAGAGAACGCCAGGGCGATCATTAAAGAGGCGGTAGACCGCGCCGAGAATCCCGTTTTCTACTACTCTGGAGGCAAGGATTCATCGGTGATCCTGCATCTACTTTTAGAGATGGGATTGAAGCTTCCCGTGGTGTTCCACCGCGAGCCGTTCAGCGTCCACAAATACCAATTCGGGCTTCGGCAGATCGCGCGCCACGGTCTTACAGCCTACGATTGGCCCCCCACGCATATCTCGATGCACCTAGGGCTGAACGGCTTGGCCTTTGTGAACCATCAACAGATTGGCCGCTTTTCCGATGGTCGGATTGCGTGCATGAGCAAGCCGAAGAATATCTTGGAACCAGAGGGAGAGGATTTCCTTTGCGCCCGTGACGACATCCTTGCGCGCCCCACAGGCTTCTTCAATTACCCGTGGGATATGATTATTCACGGCCACAAGGAAAGCGACGAGGATTACAATTTCGGCGCGAATCCCATTTCGGATAACTTCACCGAAACGGAAATCGGAATCACCCTGGCTTTCCCTTTGCGCGGATGGACGGATAAAGACGTTTGGGATTATATAGAGGCTAAGGGTCTGGAGATTCAACTGGATCGGTACAACCCTTTCACCCGCACCGAATTGGAGGACAAGCGCAACAACTCGGAATACTTCCATGCCTGCACCGCCTGCGTAGATATTCGCCAAAGGGGCCGAGTGGTTTACTGCCCGAAGATCAAGGCAAGTATCTGGAACACCTCGGAGCGAATCGACTACCGCGACAACACCAAGCCCGCCTATTGCACGCCCAAAGCACCCTCAACCGTTGATTCTGAGGCAGTTACGGCGTGAAATTAGCAAATTTGTCAATTATTCCATGTTCACCGCTGGCACCCAATACTCCCCGCAACTTGCCACGCCCTACGCGTACACCTACGCCAACGTGCCAGTGTACCAAGCGCAGGCCATTGCCTCTCCCGTGAATCAGGGACTTGGCGTTTCGCCGGGGCTTTCCGCTGAACAGCAATCCGGCGTTCCCTCCGGCACGGTGAGCGCGCAAACGAAGAAGACAGCGGGCGGCATCGGCAGCATTATTGGGCAGCTAGGTCAAGGGCTTGGTGGCGCGGTGGCATCAAGTGCGCCGCGAACCCCGCAGGCTTCAGGACCGCCCGAGGTAACTCTGGCAACCCCCTTGCGTTACGCGCCCCCGCCGATTCAGTTTGCCCATATCACCCCGTATGGATAGAAAATCCCACATCCGCAGCCTCACGAGAAACTGTCTGCCAGTTGTAAGGGTTTTATTTAATTGCAGGTTTCCCAATGGGATTTGTGGATGCTGGGAATTTAGTGGTGCTATCTTGCGAAACGGATACGGGCAAGTTTCAGCGGGAAAGAAAAATAAACTCGCGCATCGGGTGGTGTATGAGGCTACTATCCAGCCAATCGCAAAGGGAATGGAAATTCATCACACTTGCTTAAATCGAAGGTGCGTAAACACCGATCATATGCTCGTGCTTTCAAGAGACGATCATAAGGCGATTCACAAGAAAACCAGAGCCTAAATTCCATGCCCGAACTTGGCCTACTTCCCCGCGATTACTCCATTGCGGTCCCACAAATCCAATGGGGGCTAGCGGGAGACATTAGCACCACCCCTCCCGCGATCACGCCTGATTTGCGCGCAGCCGCACGGGCGCACATGATGGGGGCGATTGCGGCGGGAATTGGCTCGGGGATTGGCGCATATCAAAAGAGCAAATCGGCGCAAGATGAATTGGCGCTAAAGAAAGAGGCATTGCGGATTCGCGAGCAGCAAATCCAAGCCGCTACCGCCAAGGAGAATCAACCCAACGCCGCCGAGGCTACGAGGCAGGCGCTAGAGAACGCGTGGACGAAAGATACGCCGGTTTCGCCTGCCATTATTCCCGCTGTAGAACCAGAATTGCCCACGGGTGGAGTTTCGGGAGGCTTGGCTGTTGGTGACGGCGAATGGCGTGAGACGCAGGGAACGCAATTCGGGCTTGTACGCGATGGCAAGGGCGGGTTCATGGACGATCCACAAGATCCGATTGACGCCGCCAAAGGCATCCCCGGATTTGATCGGAATAAGGGAGCTTACGGCCACAACATCAAAGACCCAGAACTAATGGGGGTGGCACTTAGTCCCGCCGAAATGAAAGCGGCGGGACTTAATCCCGATGACCCGAAAGCTTTGGTGGAAGTGAGTGCGAACGGAAAGACCATGCGCGTTCCGATTGTGGATAAACTCGGAACGCCGGGAAAAGTTGATCTTACCGGCCCGCTCCTGAGGGAACTTGGCGGACCAGATCACCCACGGGGATCAATCGAAGGGTTGCGTTATCGGATCATTCCGACCACCCCATCCACAAATAACATCGTGGTCCCAACGGCCCAAAATATCGAGGGGCCGCTAAACGAGGTTCAAATCCCGATGGATGACGGGCGAATCATCAACATTCCATCCGAGAGTCTGACCGCCTCCACGAATGGCGCAGGAATGCCCGCCAATGTCTCTATAACGCCCGCCGTGGCCCCTCTGGCGGATTTTGGTACTGCGGTAGCCGGATTGGATCAAAACGCCTACAATTCGGCCCTAGCGCGTTCCGTGTACGACGAAAACGGGAACCTAGTGGCCCCATACAAGCCCGACGCGCCCGATTTGACGATGGTTCCATTTCAGGCAGACGCGCCCGTGATGCGCGCCGCGCCGCTCGCAGGGGTGGCTCCCGCCGTGGCCGCACGAACCGTAACGACCATGCCCGCAGCGCCGTTGGAGAACCCTCAATTCGACACGACATTACCTGTGCGCAGACCCATCGGAAACATGGGGCACGATTCGCGCACGGGCGCGATGATCTATTCCCCGAGTCCAACGGAAGCCACGGCCTTTCTGCCGGGGCTCAAGGGAAAGGGCATCGCCAAGGATATTTCCCCACCGAAACCAGCAACGCCGATGGTGCGCGAAATCAAGAAAGCGGACGGTAGTACCGTCTTGGAGGGATTCGACCCCGCGACCGGAAGCACGGTTTACACCCGGCCCGGAGACGCGCCTGCGCATGGCGGCGATCAGATTGCGGAAAAGGTAGACGAGAAGCTGGCCTTGACGGGTGCGGATTACGCGAACATGACGCCAGAGCAAAAGAGGGAGGCGCTGGCGGAAATAGCCACCAGAAATCCAACGCAAGATCAGGGCAAGACGCAAATTTACTTAGGCAGATCAGAGGGCGCGAATCAGAATCTTGAGCAAGTGCTCAAATCATTCGATCCAACCACCCCGCAGAATGCCGCCCGCGTAGCTGCCTCGAAAAATCCGGTGACTAACTATTTTTCCACGCCAGAGGCACAGAAATTCAGGCAGGCCGCATTAGAGTTTACCTCTGCCATTCTGCGTAAGGACTCAGGCGCTACCATCACAGCAAACGAAGAGGCGATTGCGAATGCTACTTGGATTCCGATGGCTGGAGACAGCAAGGAAATCCTTGAACAGAAAAGGGTGGCACGCGAGCGCGCGATTGAAGAATTGCGGGGCATCTTGCCAAAATCTATTCAACCCAAATCGGGCGGACCTACAACAGCGGCAGCCACCCAATCAGCTTCTCCTAGCGCGGTTTTCCTAAAGCAAGTGGCCGAAGTTAAAAAGGAATATGAAGCTGGTGCCTATGATTCCGACCCGTCTCGGAAAGCTGCCGTTGAGGCACGGTTGCGCAAGTACGGTCTTATCCAATAAAGACAATGCCCGACGCATTTGATGCCTTGTTGGAAATGGAGGGCGGAACGGTAAAGAAAACCGATGCGTTTGATGCCCTGCTGGCGATGGAGGGTAATGCTACCCCAAAGCCTCTGAGCGTCTCGGAAGCCGCCAAGGATCAAAGCTTCAATCCCGAGCTTCACGCCGCGCAATTTGAGCCCGGAGATGAGGAGTACGAATACGCTTTCAATGTAGACCAATCACTAAAGAACCGCCCCTTCTCTGAGAAGGTAGCCGCGATGCACCCGATTGACGCCACCGGGCACGCGTTGGGAGGGGTCTGGAGATTCATCAAGGGGCTGCCGAGCCTTGGAGCGAACATCGTCCAGCAGGGATATTATGGAGCCACGGGAAATCCAGATTTAGCCACCAAGCGCGGAGAAGTCGCCTTGGCCGCACAAGGGGCGGAACAGGATACCCGCGAGCTATTGGAGGCCACCGCAGGGAAGGCTTCAGGCGCAATGCAAGACGAATCGGCGTTGCGCGGATTGGAGGAAGAAGCGCAACTCAATGCCTTGGCGGGAGGATCTGGAAAAATAGATCAGGCCGAAGTGAAGCGGATTCAGGATGCTGCCGCGCGACGTGATTTTCAGCGCAGGGTGGAAAATGCTCGAACCAATCTTAGCCTATCGCAAGGCAGGCCCGTAGATAGCGGGGTGGTGAACACCCTATATAAAGGGCTGGGTGATATGGCGGGGGAAGGGTCGAATCTTACCGAGGAATACTCGCCCGAAGCTTTGAGGGAAGTTGGGGCCGCGCCAGCCGATCTTTCGACCGTCGAGAATGTACGCACCTTTGCGAACCCTGTGAATTTGGCCTTGGCGGCAGCGCCGGGGTTGCCAGGGGCAGCCAAAGCAGGCGGGGCGCTAACAACCCTTACCGGCAAAGCTTTGCAAGTCCCCATGATGGGATTGGAAAAGGCGACCGAGATAATTGGTAGAAAAGCGGGTTCCGCTGGACTTTTTACAAAAGTAGCAGGCGGTGCGGCAACTGGCGTTGGATTGGCTGAAGCAGCCCCGCATTTAATTAACCATCTGCCACTTGCGGCCAAAGCCGCTGCCGTTGGACTTACGCTTAAGGGCGCACAGAAGATCGGGCAAGCACTGGAAGCCCAAGGCAAGGAAATGATAACGGGGGCACCCAGCGAACTTACCTCGCGCGTAGCGGCTGGCCGCTTGGCCGGAGAAACCGATCTAAGGGCGCTGGCGGGAATGAAGATTGGGAACACCGCCGCCACGGGCGCTGCTACCGCCGTGGGCTTTGCGCCCTTGAATGCCGCCCTATCAGAAGGCGATCCGCAGGAGTTCATGGAGTCCACGATGGGGGCAGCGGCTTTTGGTGGAACCTTTGCCGCGCTCAAATCCAATCGTCCTATACTAGTTGAGGCATCCCGACCCGTCTGGCGAGATGAAGGACGCAGAACGCTTGATACTAGCTCCGAGGTAGGCAAGAAATCCCTTTCCTACATTCAATCACTTTCGCCTGAGGCGCAGGATCGAATCTTTGAAGTGATGGGAGTTTTACAGGGAATCAAGACCAAGGGAGTCAAAGGCGAAGAGGGCGTTTCACAATTTTACCCGCTGGGCGAAGCTGACTATAACGCCGCGCGAGATGCCCTAGGTGGAGACGGGCCGAGGGGCCGAGGCTACTTCATTGACTCGAACGGTCGCGCGATCCTCAATGCCGATATTCACCAAGGCTCCGAGGATTTGGCGCATACGATGGGACACGAAGGCGGACACGTAGTTTCCGCGATCCTCAACGCGGCAGGAGCGAAAGGCGGGGCAATTCACGAAGGGTTGCTAAGTGAAGCCAAGAAAGGACTCTTCGAAGACGGGAAGCCGACCGAAGAGTTTAGGAACTTCATCGAAACCTATAATCGGAACTTCGACAAATCCGGCCAAACGGAAATTCTGAAAGCAGACGATCCGCTGGCGCTGGAAGAATTCTTGGCCGAGCAATCGGGCAGAATCATCGCGGGCGAGGGATTGGATTTCGCGCTACCACAAAGCCTCGCGGAAAAGATAGAGCAAAGCGCAGGCAGATTCGCCGCCAAGTTCCTTGGGATCGACACGCGCAAGGTCGGAAAGCAGACCAGCTATCTAAACAAGGACGAAATCGGCAGCGTAACGGAAGCGATGCGGGAGACGTTGCGCCAAGTCTCGCAATTGCCACGCGTGGAAAGGGCGGAAGCGCCAGAAACCCCGGTTCCCGAAACCGTAACCCCCTCAACCCCAGCACCTTCCGAGACGAAATTAGCAAATTTGTCAATTTCACAGGCTGACATCTCCAAGGCGATGCAGGCCGTTGGCATACCCAAGAAGGAAGCCGATCTTTGGGCGGCGCAAGCACAAGGGGATACGCTCTCGGATGCGGTAGCCAACGCCCTTGCGCAACGTGCCAGCCAAAAAGTCCCCACGCAAGCTCCCGTCCCGCTTGCGCAAGGCGTGCCCATTGAACCGACTCCCGCTCCCACGGCACAACCCTTGGCGAGTGTCACGCCAGCCGTGGAAGCGTTAGGGCCACTCACGAAAACCGATGTTGCGATCAAAAGCGCGGAAACTCCTCTACCGCTCGCTCCTGAAGCAGCACCACTCGATACTCTTGCTAGTCCGCAGGCTCCAGAAACTAGACGGAACTCTCCCATTCTTCCTACGCCGGAAGAAGTGCAAAATATTGCAGCGCAGGCAGAGCAAGTGGCCGTAGCGAGTCCCGAGTACCAAAGAGCACGCACCGATACTGGAAGGGCGAGAATAGCCCGCCAAGCCCGACTAAACGCCCTTCTGGACGCCATTCCAGAGGACGCCGCTGGATTGCGTCGTGTCACAGACCCATACGGCGAGACGCAAGTGATCGGGGAAGTCGATCCATCGAACCCCATCCATCAAGCCATCCTCACCGAAAGCGGCTTGAGCCCCGAGGCCATTTCCAAGGTTCAGCAATTCCAAAACCTCAAAGGCAAGATCGGCTATGTCGATTATCTTTCCGCCGAGAAAGAGGGCGTAGTCGGGGAAGGCAGGGATTTAGACTTCACCGCCGAGCAGCGCCGGAAGGAATACGAAGCCTCCACGCCCGAGGAAAGGGCGGCGGGAGTCGGCAAAGCCACGGAGCAGAAAAACAAGGGCTTCCTCTACCTGTTCACCAAGCTGACCAACGATGGCAGGCCGAATCTCTTCGGCTATTCGGTGGATAAATTCCTGTCCAACACCCGTCACGTTCTGGATGCCGCGAAAGAGAACGGCTTGCTTACGGGATACGAAGGATTGACCGGCCCCGAACTAGACGCCGCGATTCTAAGGGACGTGCAAACCCGTGCGCGCAATCATCGCAACGGCTACAAGGCGAACGGGGAGCCGATCAGAACTTTCCCAGACACCGGCACGCCCAAGAATCCAGATGCGGTGGGTGAGTCATTCCAAGGCGCAGCACCCGAGCAAGCCAAGGCCAGGATGCTAACCTTGAACGCGGCGGAAAACTACAATCCCGCCACCGCAACTTATAAAAAGAGCCAAGCCCAAGCTAGATACGAGCAAGCGATAGCCGATTATGAGGCCGCGATTGCCAGGGGCGAGAAACCCAAGAAGCCACGCAAGCCCTCCGAGCTAACTGAGAAAGCCCGCGCGCAAGAACAGGAAGCCCAAGCCCTCGCGGGAGAGAATGAAGGCTATGTAAACCCCGAGACAGGCGAAACGAATCCCTTGCGCGATGCCTTGGTGAAGAATGGTTTTGAGCCCGAGAATGTTTTGGAGCCCGTAATCGAGCAGCTTCGACCCGACCTAATTACCGAAATCAGGAGCGATCCGAACGAAGCAGATATAACCGTTCGCCCATCGGGATTCGACGTGAACCGTGGCGAGATTGTGAGCGAAGGGACGCCAAACGCCAAGTTCACGGCAGCCGGGTTTCTACCCGAGGAGGCTGGCGCAACCAATTCCAAGGAATTCAAGGAATGGTTTGGGGATTCCAAGATTGTAGACAAAAAGGGCGATCCATTAATTGTCTATCACGGGACGCCAAATAAGTTTAACGCTTTCAACAATAGATTCGTGCGTGATTCGCTTGGGTTCCATTTTGGACTGACCAAGCGGCAGGCTTCTGGAAGGCTGGGTAGGAGAAAGGAAAAAGGCGGAGTCATGGAGGTGTATGTATCCGTTAAGAATCCCCTCGAATTAAAGGACAGGGGTGGATGGACTCGGGATGTGGTAATTCGAGAGATAAACGACAAAACGGGCCTTAACATTCCAGAGAATCTGAGCGAGAAATATAACAGCCCGAAGCGCGATCAAATCATCGTTGACGCCTTGAAGTCCAAGGGGTACGACGGGATAATTTACGAGAATGTAGGTGAGGGAAAAGAGGGTGATAGAGCGGTAATCGCCTTTGATCCTACTCAAATCAAAAGCGCAACCGAAAACACGGGCGCATTCGATCCCACGAATCCAGACATCCGCTTCCTCCCCGAAGAAACAGACAAGCTAGGCTTCTACTCCGGCTTGGGAAAGATCGTCAAAGAGAAGATCCCCAACCGCGCCAGCGCCGATCAAATCGCGGGCTCACTCGGGGAGTACATCGTTGAAAAGGTCACGAAGGACGAAAACGGTAAGGATAAGGTGCAGACTCTCGGGAAGTTTTCTCTCTTAAATAAAGATGGGGCGGATGCTCTCGCGAGCAAAGAGGGTGGCAGAGTAAAGTTTCAAGGCAAGCAAGAGGGAATCCGAGAAGAGGAAATCGACATGCTAGGTTTGGCGGAATTCCTGAAGACCAAAGATGGCCCTGTCACCAAGCAGGAGCTTCAGGACTTCGTGAAGGCAGGCGGGGTGCAACTCGTGGAAGTTGCGAAGGGAATGGATATTCGCAAGAAAGCGACTAAGGATTTTCAGGATATTGCCGATAAGTTTCGCGAAAAAGAATTTCGATTAGGGGTCGGGAAGTCGTGGGATGACATAACGGTTACGGACCCATACACCGGAAAGCCTGCTGATATTCCGAAAGAATTGGAGCAATATATCCCGAAGGCCAAGGAGCTGTCTGGAATAGTTACCGGAGAGAGCGGGAGTGGAAAAGTTGAGCCACCCAAATTCTCTCAATACCAACTCCCCGGAGGAACGAACTACAAGGAAGTGCTTTTGACGCTGCCAAGTAGGCCGATGAGCTTCGATCAGTTCAAAGCCGAGAAAGCTAAAGAAGGCATTACTAACGAAGAAACCCTGCGGCAGTGGCACAGAGCGTACTCGCCAAAGGAAGGTTTCAAATCCTCCCATTGGGACGAACCCAACGTGCTCGCCCACATCAGACAAGCAGACCACGTAGACACACAAGGGAGAAAGGTCCGCTTGATTGAGGAGATTCAATCTGATTGGCATCAGAAGGGGCGGAAAGAGGGGTATGCGAGTGACGGGATTCCAGATGGATACAAGATTGAAAAGCTGACAGATGATCACTTTGTTTTGAAGAACGAGCGCGGAGAGGTAGAGAGCAACTATTTCCCGATAGAGTCTCATCGTGGCAGCGATGAATATGCCAAGCGGTTCTTTGAGCGTGATTATAAAGAAAAAGGCGTGCCAGACGCCCCCTTCAAAAAGACTTGGGCAGAACTAGCCTTCAAGCGAGCCCTACGCCAAGCAGTAGAAGACGGGGCCGAGGTGATTGCCTGGACGCCCGGTGAAAAGCAGGCCGAACGCTACGATCTAAGCAAAGTTTACGAAACCATCGATGCCGAGAATCTTGGGGATGGAAAGTATGTGATCGAAGCCCGTGGCAAGGGCGGTGAGTATTTTAAGGAAACCTACGCGGCGGAAAAGCTTCCAGATGTACTAGGCAAGGAATTGGCCGAAAAGATCATCAATCGCCCACCACGGCCAACCAAGGAGCAAATCTTGGACGCCAAGGAGGAGTATGATGAAGCTAGGAAAAAGTGGCGCGATGACGGCAGCAACGAAAGCGAAATTGCATTCAAGGAGGCTCGCAGGAAATTCAACGACTTGCTTGCGGAAGATACATCCGTTCAATCGTTTTCTGGCGTGGATTTGAAAGTTGGCGGCGAGGGGATGAAAGGGTTTTACGACAAAATCCTCCCTGACTTCGTGCGGAAGTATGTCAAGAAATGGGGAGGGAAAGTCGAGGAAGGAAATGTAATGCAGGCAAAGGGATCTCCCGAGAAGTTCGTGGTAAGAGATAGATTCGGAGTGGCGGGGCCGCAATACAACACCAGAGCAGAGGCGGAAAGCAGGCTCAAATCCAGCCTTGAATACTACGGTGGAGACATTGTGGAGCAGCCTCGCGAAAGAGATATATCAACTTCCGTTTGGAGCGTCACGATCACCCCTGAAATGCGTGAAGCAGTCATGCAAGGACAGCCGATGTTCCTGCCGGAAGGAAAGGGCGAAGCGCCCGCGATCAACCCTCCCAAACCACCCGTAGAACGCCTCAGGTTGCCCGTAGCGCCACTTTCCGGCCTCAGGCGGGACGATGTAGCCAAAGAGGAGAAAGGGCCGCTGGCGGGGCTTTCGCTCGCGCGGTAAAGAAAAAGGCTTGCGGATTCCATCGTTGGAATGTAAAAGGGGTGAACCATGAGCAAAGCAATCCCTGAAGATAAGAAGTTTAGATCATTCGATCCCCGTGGATCAACCCCATGCGGATGGACTTCCCGCGCGTCAGCTTTAGAGAATATCAACTGCGAGGGAGAGATTGAGCTTTCCGAGGAAGAGGAAACGAGGGCATTATTCCACTCTAAGGCGTGGAAGGTAACGGATGGCGGTGGAGTTTTTCGTGGGTGGCTTGAGGAACGATTCACCACGGGATCGCGTCGGAAGGCATAATTGACAAATTTGCTAATTATGAGCCATAGCTACGAAGGATTTCTACAGGAGAAGACGCAGTTGGGTGGATTCCATGGATTCGATCCTATCTGGATGCCAGATTTTCTCTTCCCGTTTCAGGCCGCGCTGGTGGATTGGGCGGTGAGGAAAGGACGCTCGGCCATCTTCGCTGATTGCGGCCTCGGAAAATCGCCAATGCAATTGGTTTGGGCGGAAAACGTGGTGCGCAAAACGAACGGGCGAGTTTTGGTTTTAGCGCCCCTGTCTGTCTCTCATCAAATCGCCCGCGAGGGAGAAAAGTTTGGCATCGAGTGCCATGTATGCCGCGACGGGAAATTGAACGGGAGTAAAATCGTGGTGACGAACTACGAACAGTTGGACAAATTCAGCCCGTCAGACTTCGTGGCCGTGGTGTGCGATGAAAGCGGAATCCTGAAGAACTTCGACGGCAAGACCAAGGCGGCGATCACGGAGTTTATGCGCACTCTGCCATACAGGCTGCTTGCCACCGCCTGCGCCGCGCCAAATGATTATATCGAGCTAGGTACATCGAGCGAAGCCGTGGGTGATATGGGCTACATGGATATGCTCGGCAAGTTCTTCAAGGCCAACAACGGCAGCCTGCATCCCATGCACCACACGCGGGCAATCAAGGGAGACAAGTTTCGCTTTCGCGGTCACGCCGAACGGGACTTCTGGCGCTGGGTTTGCTCATGGGCGCGGGCCGTGCGCAAACCTTCGGACTTGGGATTTGAGGACGCGGGGTTTGATCTGCCACCGCTGAATATTGTCAATCACGTCATTAATATGGAGATTATCCCCAGCGGGGAACTATTTCCGATCATCGCGCAAAACCTTTCCGAGCAACGGCAGGAACGCCGCGCCACCTTGGATTATCGGTGCGAGAAAGCCGCCGAGCTAATCAACGCCAGCGAGGGACCAGTGATCGCATGGTGCAACCTAAACGACGAAGGGGATTTGCTGGAAAAGCTGATTCCCGATTCACGGCAAGTTACGGGCGCGCGCGGTCAGACAGATGAGGAGCGCGAGGAAATACTTTGTGATTTCGTGGATCGTAAAACCCGCGTGCTGATCGGCAAGCCTTCCGCCTGTGGGTTTGGGCTGAACTTTCAGCATTGCGCCCACCAGACCTTTTTCCCCACGCATAGCTTTGAGCAATGGTATCAGGCGATTCGCCGGTCCTGGCGCTTCGGCCAGAAAAACCCCGTGACGATTGACGTGGTAACATCCAAGGGCGAGGAAATCGTTTTGAAGAACCTGCAACGCAAGGCGCGCGCGGCGGAAGAGATGTTTTCCATGCTCGTAGCCCTTATGTGCAACGAGCTTAAGATCGAAAAAGCCAATCCATTTACCAAGAAGGCCGCGCTTCCCAAGTGGATTTGAAATAGCTATACTTTAGAAACACACCAAATCCATGAGCCTAGTAATCGATCAAGAAATCACCGATAAGTTCGCCCTCTACAATGGAGACTGTATCTCCGTCATGGGGGCGATGCCAAAAGAGTCCATCGATCTTTCGATTTACTCCCCGCCGTTCTGCGGGTTGTATAACTACTCAAGTTCCGAGCGCGACCTTTCCAACTGCCGGAGCTACGAAGAGTTTTTCGCGCATTACGAATTCGTGGTGCAGGAAATCGCCCGCCTTACCAAGCCGGGCAGGCTGACCGCCGTTCATTGCATGGATACCCCCAAGGATGGGGCCAACATCTGCGGTTACACCGATTTCCCCGGAGACATCATCAAGCTTCACGAAAAGCACGGGTTTGAGATGCTGCCCCGCATTTGCATCTGGAAGGAACCGCTCGCCGTGCGCAACCGTACCATGGCGAAATCCCTGGCCCATCGGACCATCGTGGAGGACTCCACCTTGGCAAACGTCGCGGGGGCAGATTACCTGATTCCATTTCGCAAGAAGGGGAAGAACAAGATCCCCGTCACGCATCCAAATGGGCTCATGGGTTACGCGGGAGCGCGCAAGGTGCCGCATGAACTGCTCAAGTTCCGAGGCTATACCGGCAAGCAGACCGAGAACCGCTTCTCCCATTGGATTTGGAGGCAATACGCTTCTTCCATCTGGGACGATATTCGCATTGATCGCGTGTTGCCCTACAAGGAATCCCGCGACCCCGAGGACGAACGCCACGTCCACCCGCTGCAACTGGACGTGATCGAGCGTTGCGTGATCCTCTGGAGCAACCCTGGCGAAATCGTGTTCTCGCCCTTCGGCGGGGTCGGATCGGAGCCGTTCGGGGCTGTGGTGAATGGACGCCGCGCGATTGCGGCTGAACTGAAGCCCGCCTACTACAAGCAGATGAAGAAGAATCTGCCCCTCGCGCTCATCCCGCAGGCCGAGCAGGAAGAACTTCTTTTCCACGATTCGGAGCCCTTGGAAGCGCCATCTTTCGAGACGGAGGAAGCGGAGGAAGTCACGGAAAACGCGTAAATAATAATTAGCAAATTTGTCAATTATCGTGAAGCACAAACCAAGCCAATGAACAAAGTTTCCGAAGCAGCCCGCATGATGGGACGCGCGCGCACCCCGAAGAAGATCGAGGCCGCGCGCCGCAACCAAAAGAAGGCGGTGGCCGCAATCAAGAGGCTCGCGCGTGCGAAAAAGCAGCCTAAAGCGTAAGACGCCCCTGCGGCGGAAAAAGGAACTGAAGCGGTACGCCAAAATCAAGCCCGTTTCGGACAAGCGCCGGATTCAGAATGCGGTCTATGCGCGGGTGAAAAATGCGTATCTGGCGGCGCATCCGATTTGCGAGGTTTGCCTGAAGGCTGGATCAGGTCCATTCTCGCAGTCATCAGACCTTCACCATCGCCACGGCAGGGCTGGCGAGATGCTTTTTGATACACGGTATTTCACTGCGGTTTGTCGCGATCATCACAATTGGATTCACGCGAATTCGAACCGAGCGCGTGAGCTTGGATGGCTGGCGGGGCCGGTGGAATTTGGGCGCTCGCAAAAATAATTGAAAAAAGTTGTTGCGTGAATCCAACGCTTGCGGCATTCTCCAACCGCCATGAGCAAACTAATGAAATCCAAATTCCCCGGAACCTGCCGCGATTGCCATTCCCGCATCTCGCGCGGCGAAACCATTCAATACCACGGACGCAGCCAGGGCGTCTCGTGCGAAAAGTGCATCGGAGATGGCGAAGATGAGGAGATGGTGGACGAAGACGAGGCGGCGGGATTCGAGCGCGGAACGCTCGCCAATGATCGCCGCTTGGCGCGGAGTGGCTTGACGGTCGTTCGCACCGCATACGGAACCTACTCGCAAAACTCGCGGGGCCGTTGCGAGGATGCGCCGTGCTGCGGGTGCTGTAGCTTCTGAACCCCTAGGAGAAAATGAAAGCCTTCTACTATTCACGAGCGGAAATCGCCAAGGCAATTCCGTCCATTTGGTTTGAGTCCAACCGTGTGGCGTTCGTCATGTACGGCGATACGGTTGGCGAGCGGTATCGGTCTGAGGACGGGGAGTATTGGTGGAGAGAATAGGCCAAACGACCAACCCCAAATTTCACCATGAGCAACCCCACCAAATCCGAAACGCTTCGCCCCAAGCAGAATGGCGGCAAATACCGGCGCATCCGCCGCGTGATCGAAACCCTATCTCGCATTCAGATGGAGGAGGGGACCAACGACGCAGGCATAGGAGCCGCCAAGGTGCTTCTCGCCAAAACCCTCTCACGATGGGAGACGCAGGACCGCATTGCGGATGAAATGATCGTCGCCAAGCTGGCCGCGCTGGGGCGGAAATAATTAGAAAATTTGTCAATTTCTCCGATCCCATGCCCAGACTCAACTTTGTTAAAAAGGCCCGCAAAGACGTTCCGAATACGGACATTAAGGCGGGGGAATCATACTTCTGGTGGAAGTTCCGCCACGGGGGTAAGCACACGAGCAAGACCCGCCCTCCACGCTCGCAACTCACCCAATCGGCCTACCTCTCCGCGCTGTACGATCTTCAGGACGGCATGGGAGAGACTCCCACCGCTGCCGATATGGAGGGGGAGCGTGACAACCTACGCGACGAACTGCAAGGGTTCTTGGATGAGCAGCAAGAGCGGCTGGATTCCATGCCCGATCAACTCCGCGAGTCCTCATCCTCCGGCGAAATGCTGCAAACCCGCATTGACTCGCTGGAAAACGCCATCTCCGAGCTTGAGAACGTGGATTGCTCTTTTGATCCTGAGAACAAATCGGAAGAGCAATCCGCCGAGGAATACGAAGAGGAATGGCGCGAGCAGGCGTGGAGTGAAATTCGGGACGCGGTGAACGGCGTAGAATAATTAGCAGATTTTGCATTTATCGTTTGACGGAATCCCATCGTTCGAATAAAACCGAAAACACCATGAGCAAACAAATCAAAACGCGCCGCACGCGCAACCCCAAGACCAAGGAGCAAAAGGGGCGCGAGCAGTGGAACAAGGATTGCGCAAAAATCAACCGAGAGATTCGCCGGAAATGAGCAAATACATCGCACTCCAAGGGCTTGATAACGTGCGGGTTGTCGCCACCGGGCAGGCTCTCCGCGAGGAAGCCTTGCAGAAGACGCGCAAGGTTGCCATCGTCATCGACGAACACTCGCAGCAACAAGCCATCGCCGCCGTCGCCGTCGCCAAGGGGTTGATGAAATCCGTGGAGCAATCCCGCAAGGAAGTGAAAGCGCCACTGCTCGATTGGGGGAAGCAGATCGACTCCGTGGCCGTGGATTTCTGCTCGCCCCTGCACGCCGAAGTGAACCGCCTGGAAACGCTGATCGCCGCTTTCCAGAATCAGGAAGCGCGGCGCGTGGAGGCTGAAAACACGGAACGTCTGAAGCGCCAGATTGCGGAGCAGCAGGAAGCTCTGCGTATCCAGAAAGCGCAGGATGAGGCTTCCCGCAAGGCGATGGAAGCCACCACCGAAAAGCAAAGGCAGACCGCCCTAAAGCTTCAGGCCGAACTCGCGCAACAGCGGGCCGAGCTCGAAATCGAGAGCGCCGAAGCCGAAAGCAATCGCGTCATCGAAGCCCCGAAAGCCGAGGGCGCTTCGGTGCGGCAAACTTACGATTTCACCGTTCTGGACGTGGCTGCACTTTACGCTGCGCATCCCGATTGCGTGAAGCTGGAGCCGAAGAAAAGCGCCATACGCAACCTGATCGAATTCAAGCAAATCAGCGGTGCGAAAATCGAAATCCCCGGCGTCAAGATCAGGGAGGTAACGAAGGTGGCCGTTCGATCCGTGCCCGCTTCCATCGCCCTCGAATAATTAGCAAATTTGTCAATTTCCAAATCCATGAGCACCCATGAAGAACACGCTGCAAATTAAAGTGGCCGAGTTGCGCAAGGCCAACGACAACAAGGCCCAGCGCATCGCAGAGCTTGAAATCGAAGTACGCACCTATCAAGACCATCGCCAACGAATCGAGCAACTGGAAAAGCAAGTTTCGGAAATGTCGGAGTGGAAACAAAAGGTGGTAAAATTGGTTAATTCTTAAATCCATGAGCACATCGAAAGAAACCGGACCCAAAATCTATTCCGCCATGCTTGGCATCCTTCGGGATGTTGAGGCCATCGGAAAGGACATCCGAAACCAGCAGCAGGGATTCAACTACCGCAGCATTGACGCCGTGATGAACGAGCTTCACGGGCTGTTTGCGAAACACGGAGTTTTCTGTATCGCCAGCGCCATCGAGTCTGCGACCACGGAGCGCACGAACAACAAGGGAACGCAGATGCGTTTCACCGTTTCCAAAGTCACCTACAGCTTCATCGCGGAGGATGGGTCAACTGTCGAATCGCAAATGATCGGCTGCGGCATGGATTCGGGCGACAAGTCGGAATCGAAGTCCGTCGCCATCGCGCTAAAGTACGCACTGACTACCGCCTTTTGCATCCCCACGGAGGAGCAGAAAGACCCCGACGCCGAATCCCACGAACTTGCCCCCGATGATCGCTATTCCGACGATGCGATTACCAAGAAAGAGCGCCAGCGTCTCAAAGACCAAGGGCTTGATCCCGAACTCGCGGAACCGGCGTACACCGAGAAGAAACCGCCCGTCAAAAAGGAAGCCGTTCGCAAGAAAGACGGCGCTCTTCCCGATTGGATGACGACCGAACTGAACGCCATCAAGTTCGTCAAGAGCCCTGTGTATCACGGGAAAACACTCGATCAATTCGTTAAGCCGCAACTGAAGGCTATGATTAAGTTTTTCGAGGAAAAGAAGCTGGAGGAAATGGCGACCAACGCGGAAATGAAGCTGGAATACACGCTAGTAAAACGCGCCCTGCAATTCCGCGAGGAAGACGACGACCAAATCCCCGGACTCGCCCGCCCCGAACAGGCGTAATTAGCAAATTTGTCAATTTAACCCAAACCCAAACCAAACCCGAACATGAGCAAGAAAAACATCGAGCTAATCCCGATCAAGAACATTATCACCAAAGACCTGCAATCGCGCGCCTCCCTGAGCAGCAGCGCGATCAAGGACTACGCCCACGATCAGAAAGAGGCGCAGAAAGCCTACATGGAGAAAGCCAAGGACGGCGCGAACGAAGACGATTTCCTTCTCGATCACAACCCGCTCCCGCCCGGCAAGGCGTACCGCAATGGCTCCGGCAAGGTGTTCCTGGCCGAAGGGTTCACCCGCCTTGAATCCACCGTGGAGAACGGCTTCAGTGCCTTCCCGCTGCAAATCCTCGAAGGCGAGAAAGAGGACGCCATCCGCCACTCTGCCGGAGCCAACGCCGAGCACGGCGAGCGCCGGTCGAAGGCCGACAAGAAGCACGCCGTGGAGATGATTCTGGCGCTGCCCGGCTCCAAGGATCTGAGCAACAACGACATCGCCAAGCTCACCAAAACTTCCCCGTGGTTCGTGGAGAAGTGCCGCCCCGTCGCCAAGGCCAGCGTGAAGGGCCGTGGACGCCCGCGCGCCGATGGCACGCCCGCACAGCCCAAGAAGGGCAAAAAGCCCGCCAAGGGCTCCAAGAGCGCCGGAAAGGGCAAGTCCAACCTGCCCGTAACTTCGCCCGATGCGGAGAACTACGAAGCCCCTGACGCCGATCCCGATTTGGACGCTGCCGCCGCGAGCGAGACAACCACCACCGAGACAGCCTTTCCGACCGAGCCCACGCGGACGATCAGTGACGCCGCCGACCGCGCCGCCACTCGCGTCAAGAACGTGATCGGCGGAAAAGAGGGGAAAGCCTTTTACGATGGCATCCTCGACGGATCGCTTGACATTTCCGCTTCCGAGCTTGGCAAGCTCGCGGAACTCAATGACGGACAAATCAAACGCGCTGCCCCGCTGGTGATACAGAACCGGATGAGCTTGAAGAAAGCCGTGGAATTCATGGAGGACACGCTTTCCGACAAAACCAAGGAGGAACTCGCCAACCGCTGCCTCGCGCACGCTGGCAACTTCTCGTTGGATTTCGATGGGTTCCACGTTCAGATTGTCAAAACCTGATCTTTACCAAAATGAAGCGGCGGCGTGGAAGCAGACACGCGATAAGGGTTTGCAGGCGGATACCTTGCTGGGGTGCGAAACCTTGCAAGGATAACCATCCTAATCCCATTACGCACGAATGGGAGAAAAAGCCTACGCCGGAGTAGCGCCCGGCCCGCTTCACCTTTTCCGATAATTGACAAATTTGCTAATTTACCATGTACGATACACCACAAAACATCTGCGGATCGACGCTATCTCAGTGTGAAACTCACAAGCCACTGAGCCCGATTGAGCATCTCTACATACGGCGCAAAAACCTCGAATCCTCGCTGAGTGAGGTGAACGACGCCATCTCCGCATTGGAGAAAAACCCCGAGTTGAGCAACATTCTCCACCTTGTCGGCAAGGCCATCGGCAGCAGAAACTATTAAGCAATTTCTCCCATCGCGCTTTTTCAGGGAAACCTGATGGCGACAAGCAAAGGGATGGCCGCAACCCCGTGAGAAGGCACGGCCCGAAAGCTCGGAATTCGTAAATGCGGATAACAACGTAAAATCCAATAGCCGGGCTCTCCGTTCGTTTGGCGGAACGTAAAACCGACACTCTTTTCTTTTTCTGAAAATCAGTCAAAATCCATGAGCACCAATGTTTATTCCGAGATTCTATCAGCGGGACGCCCAGAACGCCGTCCGTGAGGCGTGGAAGGAGTTTCGCACGGTCCTAGTGACGATGGGGACGGGGGCAGGAAAGCTCTCCATCGCGGCCAAGCAAATCGAGGAATGCGCGGAAATTGGCAAGTGCCTGTTCCTGGCGGATCGAGACGAGCTTTTACGTCAACCTCTGGAGCGGTTCAATCGTGTTGCGGGGTTGATACCTGCACTGGAAAAAGCAGGCGACAAGGCATCCCTAAATGCCAAGGTGGTCGTTGGATCACTCCAAACCCTGAAGCGGGAAGGCAGGCGCGAGCGGTTCCCGCGCGATCATTTCAAGTTCCTGTTCGTGGACGAGGCGCACCGCAACTCGGACGGGGCGGCGGAAATCGTGCAATACTTCGATTCCGCCAAGGTGTGCGCCTATACGGCCACGCCTTTTCGCGCGGGCTTGCGCGACCTTTCCAAGTATTACGAAACGGTAGCTTACGCGATGCCGATGCTGGATTTGATCGGGGAGGGATTTGCGCCCCCGATGAAGGTTTTGACGCTGCCGGTGGAGATTGATATTTCCGGTGTCAAGCAGAGCTATTCCGTGGACGGAAAGGATTTCAACCCCACGGACCTTGCGGGCACGATGGCTCCCTATTTTGAGGCCATCGTGGACTTGCTGAAAGAGCACGTTCCCAATAGCCAAATCATCGCCTCGCTTCCGCTGATAGCGCTCTCTAAAGACTTCGCCACCATCTGCCGCGCCAAGGGGATTACCGCAAGGCACGTTGACGGCAAAAGCGAGGATCGACACGAGATAATACACGCCTTCTCCCTGAAGCGTTTCCAGCTTATTTGCTGCGCCGATCTGCTCTCGACCGGCGTTGATATTCCAACGGCGGATTGCTACCTAAACCTTTCCCCCACCCGTTCGGCGGTCAAATACCAGCAATTTGTGGGCAGGGTTATGCGGGTGCTTCCTGGCGTCATTGACCATCTACCGGAGAAAGATCAAGCCGAGGAAAGGAAAGCATGCATTGCGGCCAGTGAGAAGCCCTACGCTACCATTCTGGATATGTTGCTACAGGACGGGGAACTAGGGGTAATGCGCCCCGGTCATCTCGTGGCGAATTCCGAGGAAGAAGCACAGACGATTTACGGAGCCACCAAGAAAGTTCGCAGCCCCGAGGATTTACAGGAAATTGCGCGCCGCGTTTTGGAGGATCGCGAACAGCAGCTAGTGCGCAGGCTGGAACGGGCGACCGCACAGACGGGCGGAAAGGTGCTTTCCATCGAGCACGTTGGCGCGTTGCTCCATTCCCGCAAGCTGCTCCATTACGAGCCCGTTTCCAAATGGGAGGAAAAGGAAGTATCGCAGCCGCAGGCCCAGCTTTTGCATAGATTTGGAATCAACCCCGAGGGCATCCAAACAAAGGGCGCGGCCAGCGTCTTGATTGGCGAACTGATCGACCGCAGGACGCGCGGGCTTTGCACGTTCAAGCAAGCCGAATACCTAAAGCGCCTTGGACATACCGCGCCGGAAACGGTTCCGTTCTCACAAGTGAACGCCGAAATCCAGCGTCTCCGTTCGGGTGGATTGGTGCCCGCATAATTGACAAATTTTGCATTTAATGGGTGACAATCGGAACGGTTGTGGCATAATCTCGGAACCATGAGCGAAACCAAAGAAGAGAAGGGGTATGAGTGGAATTGCAAAAGGTGCGGAATTCTTTTTGCGCCACCGTGGAATGATACTCTGAAAAAGTATTCTCAGTTTTGCGGAACGTGTCAGGTGAAAAACCTTTTGCAAGGGCTCGGAATAACAAACAGAGAGCTTAGTGGGGGCTTATTTGAGGGTTACGGAATTGAGGAGAATAAGCCGTGATCGTTCAACCATTGGGCCGGTTGTTCTTCCTATGTTCCAGCGAGAGCAAAAAAGATATTTGGTATGTCTGCGACCTTGAACCGAACGAAACCCACAGCAGCCGGTGCAACTGCCCCGCGTGGGTCTTCAATGTAAACCGCCCGTGCAAGCATCTTCGGCGGTGCTGCGATTATATCCGCCGTCTCTGCGAGCGCGAAGCCAAGAAGACCAAACCAAAGGCCAGAATCTACCGCCTGAAGAAATCCGAAGAACGCAAATTCCGAAAGCGCCAATGAGCAGGCAAATTGATTTAACAAAGCTAGGCTTAATGGATCAAACGCGCGCCATGGCGTGTGCAGATTTATTACTTCAGAACCAGCATTCCGACGAATGCCCCGTACGAAGCGGGGCGTCTATTTCATGCGTACTACCATTTGCGTGCTGCGTTTTCGATGAATTCGAAGTTTTGAATTCCGAGTTAGAAATCCTTAAAAACCAATAACCAATGAAACTAGCAACAACCGAAATCGACTCAGAACAAATCGTACACAAAGAAAAGGGGAAGAAATTCTACTTCGACCTGTGCGAGAACGAACGGGGAACGTACCTGCGCATCCGCGAAGTCTCCCGCTACGGTAAATCCGGCATGGTCATCATTCCAGCGGACATTCTGCTCGACGTGATCGACATTCTGGAAGACTTCAGGACGCAGGTTACCGTGGCCGAATGATTCCGCAATTCCAGACGGTACTCTCGGAGCGCGGCGACTGCATTTGTTGACAAACCAAAGCGAATTGGTTACAATCCATGAATGAAACTACTCGAAAAAATCCGCACGCCGTTGCCCTTGGCAGACTTGGAGGCTCTGTGCGCTCAGATAAAAAAGCGGAGGCCGTGCGGAAGAACGGGGCGATGGGAGGCAGACCTAAGAAGCAAAAAAAGGACGCGCCCACCAAGCGGAGGAACAACCTCAACGCCAATTAATATTGCCATAGAGAAATTTGTGAAAAGACTCAGGCCGAATGGAGGGTGCTTAATTCACCCATTAACAAAGAGCCATTACTACCCATCAATTTCGATTGGAGGAGTGCAAGTGAAGGGGAATCGGCTTTCTTGGATTTTATTTAAAGGCCCAATCCCTGAGGGTATGTTCGTGCTACATCATTGCGACAACGGAGCTTGCTGTAATCCGGATCACTTATTTATTGGCGACAACTCGGATAATATGAGAGACAGATGGGAAAAGGGCCGGTACAATACGGTGCCTCGCGGACAAGAGGTTAACACGTGCAAGCTAACACCGTCCCAAGTGATAGAAATTCGGCGTAGAATATCTAATGGTGAGAGGATGGCTCCTCTCTCAAGAGAGTTTGGAGTTAATAAATCCGCCATTCGCCTTATTAAAATAGGTCGAAACTGGAAACACCTTTTATGATTCCGGCTCTACAGCGAGACAACCAAGAATGCCTGTCAGCCTGCTTGTCGAGCTTGCTGGAAATCAAGATCGAGGACGTTCCCCGCTTTCACGAAATGGACGATGCAAGCTGGTGGGCAGCTTTACAGGATTGGCTTTGCTCGATGGGACTGCAATTCGTGATGGTGTCCCTACCCGAGAATATGCCCTGGTTTCAGATCTCGTATTCCGTGGAGTGCCTGCTGATTGGGCACACCGAGAGCGGGGTAAATCACGCCGTGGTTGGACGATGCGAGGGCGATCAATTTATTTGCACCTTCGATCCGCTCACGGGAGGACCGCCGCGCATAGCCTCCATCGAGTACGTTGCCTTCCTGATGCCCCGGATAACGCGCCGCTTTACATAATTGTAAAATTTGTTAATTATGAAGACGATCATTGCGGGCTCAAGATGTTACGGATACGAGGAAGTTTGTCGCGCCATGCGAGAATACGCCGAGGAAGTAACGGAGGTAGTTTCCGGCACCGCTCGCGGCGTCGATCAAGGAGGCGAGCTTTGGGCCAGCGTGCAAGGCAGGCCGGTTAAACGATTCCCTGCCGATTGGGATACCTACGGAAAAAGCGCGGGGCATAGGCGCAATGCTGAGATGGCAAAATACGCGGACGCCCTGGTGGCGATTTGGGACGGCAAAAGCCGTGGGACCGCCAATATGATTTCCGAGGCCCGCAAACGCGGGTTGGTGGTGTTCATTTACCTTCCGAGGTGATGCGCCAGCCCCTCACCGAAACGGATGCGCTTATGATGGCGCAAAAATCGGAGACAATGAGGCGCTTAAACCCCCATTTGGCGCAACCAGCGCCCCGTGTAGCCACTTTGGCGGGATCGGAGGGGCATTGCGCCCCAAGCGGGGTAAAAACGCCCACAACGGGCAGGAAGGGCAAAAAACGGCGGGAAATGAACAAGATCGAGGCTGAATTCTCCTTTTTGCTTCAGGCGCGCGTGAATCGCGGGGAAATCGTTAGCTTCGATTATGAGGGAATCACCCTCCGATGGGCGGACGGAATGAGGTATACCCCGGATTTTACCGTGGTGCAAAAAGTGGAAATGTCATCCGACGATCACGCGGGCTTGGCAGCCGCCATCCGTCTGTTGCTGATTGAGGTAAAGGGAGCCTATTGCTGGAAACAGGACTTGGTGAAATACCGAGCCGCCAAAGCCAATTGGCCCCTATTCCGTTTTGAGTTTTGGGAGAAGATTGACGGTGTTTGGCAAATAACAAGATAGCCATGAAAAAACAATGCGAGTTTAGCCAATGCCGTAAATACCGCTATACGCTTTGGCGATCAATCGAATCAACGGGAGATTTATTCGACGGATGCAACGATGGCGAAAGGGGGCAGCGGCTGGATGAATATTTAATGGTGATAGGACTCAATCCGTCAACGGCAGATGAGAAGTTGGACGACCCCACAATAAGGCGTTGCGTGAGTTTTGCAAAGCAATGGGGGTTTGGCGCTCTATGCATGACGAATCTTTTCGCCTATCGCGACACGCAACCATCAGGCATGATGGCGCAAGCCGACCCCATCGGACCAGATAACGACCAATGGCTAATGAAATGCGCTCGGGAGGCTGGAATGATCCTGGCCGCATGGGGTAATCACGGCGCTTTTATGGGAAGGGATAAGGCCGTCATGGGTATGATCCCAAGCCTCTACGCCCTTCGTAGGAATAAAGACGGAAGCCCGCAGCACCCTCTTTATGTTCCACAAGACACCATTCCCGAAATAATGTCTTGCCAATAAGCACGGCTTCTGCAATCCTTCCCCTGACCTTGGCCCTAGTACGCAAGCTTCTCATTGCTCATGGTAAGCGCGCCGGAACGGGCCAGGGTTGCCTTTTCGGTGAAAGCCCGGTATAAAAGCCCACTCGATTGCCTCTTGCTCAGACTCATCGAGTGGGCTTTCTTTTTCATCTTCCCGAGTCCTCTGGAACCCTTGCAAATGGCTTGCTATGGCAATGGAGTGAACGTCCTATCTGGGGTTTCGCATCGGTGGTTTGTGGATCAGCAAACCATGCGGCCAATGCGAGGGTGTAGTCGCGTTGTGAGGCTCGGGAACTTTCTTTCAAAAGGGTATTGCCAATGCGCGCCGCATAGGGTGTAATACGCGAACCATAAGCAACGCCTTTGTCCGGCGATAAAGTCCAAGTACATTGAATTCAATCATAAACATTCAGGCCGGTCTTCTCTCCACTGCCGCATTTTCTTGGGCGGGGACAACCTTGGAGTTGAAGATCGGCCTAAGTGTTTACAGATGAAAGCCGAAGAACCGAAACGCGTATTTACGGGGGTGTGGATTCCGAGGGTTGTTTGGGAGGACAAGGAATTGACGTGGATGGAGAAGTGTTTATTTGCGGAAGTGCAAGCCCTGGATCAAGGCGAGGGCTGCTATGCCTCCAATGGGTATTTCGCTCAGTTGTTTTCCTCATCCGATAAAAGCATCTCAAACCAACTCTGCAAGCTGACGGAAAGAGGGTATATCAAAACGATCAAATTCAACGGAAGGAAGCGGTGGATTCGCGCGACCACCCCAGAGGAGAAGACGGAAATCCGAATCTCTGCGGCCAACGGCGTACAAAAGAGGAAAACTTATAAATACCAGATTCCACCCACAGGTGGAAGCAGACTCCACCCGCCAGTGGATGCTGCCTCCACTCCTGAATGGATGCTGCCTCCACCCACAGGTGGAATAGAGATAATAGAAGAAAGAAAAGAAGAGAACATAGTAGAGAAAAATGGCGCGGCAAAGGCCGACGCCAAGGTTTTTCGCCAGCTTTGGATCGAAGCTTTTCAAAAGCACCGCAAATGCCAATATCTTCACGGAGGGGCCAAAGATGCCGTAGCGGCACTAAAGCTGGTGGGCGAATCTGGCCTTACCCCTCAACAACTCATCAACCTCGCCATATCTGCATGGGAGAGAGCGGATATCAAGGGAGACGGATACACCCTATGCAAATTCGCCGTTTCGATTGCAGGCTTCTCTTCCAAATTCAACGAAATCCGCTCCGAGCTATCCAACGGAAAAATCAACGGGATTACGCAAGGCGTCCCGCTCAGAAACGAAGAAATACCACTTGTGGAGATTTACGAATGACCCCCGAACAATTCGCCCAAAAGAAAGCCGAGGAAGAAATAGAAGCCTGCGACTTTTCCGGCCTGGAAAAGCAACTGGCGGAAATGCGCGCCCGCTTCAAACCAATGTCAGAGGAGGAATACCAAAAGCGGACGTGGGACAAGATCATCGTGCCTGAATTGGAAACCCTAGGCATTCCCAGCGAGCACCGAAAGAAAATCGAGAAGTGGGGGAACACCGCACAGGAAAAGGTCTTTCGGGAAGTGCGGGGAATTTGCCAACTTAAACAGGGGTCGATTGTGGCCCTGGTTGGGAACCGTGGCACCGGCAAAACCACCATCCCCATTCAGATCATGCGGGAGCGCGCGGAGTATTGGCACAAGTTCTACAACGCCACCAGCGCCGAGCGCCAAGGATGGGAAGCTCCATTGGATCGCGGAATGTATATCAAGCTCCTTCGCCTATCCTCCATGTTCAAGCCGATGTTCGCGGACTTTGGCACCACGCAAACCGTCCTGCCGGAACTATTAGAGAATTGGTCCCGCGTGCCATTGCTGGTGATTGATGAATTACACGAAGTGGACGACCTTAAAACCACTTACCGATTTTTGACCGATCTGCTTGATCGGCGCTACGGGAACAAGGTGCCCACTGTCATCATTTCCAACCACAGCGGAGAGCAATTTACCAAGACCCTGAATCCAAGCTGCCTCTCCCGCATCTCGCAATACGGGAAGATCATCGAGTGCAAATGGAAAAGCTGGCGGAACCGATAATTGACAAATTTGCTAATTATCGGCCCTTCGAGTAAGCATAAAGAGTGCCAACCACACCAAAAAGCAGCGCGAATAATTCTTTCGCTCCATCGTTGACAATTCCAACGCTTGCGACACAATTCCCGCCACCATGAGCAAAAACACCAAAAAGGAGCAGCGTTAATTTATGGGCTGCGACATCCACTGTTACATCGAGTACAAACGTGCTGAATCCGAGCACTGGAGCGACTTCGGAGGAAGGATCAACCCTGGCCGAAATTATTGGATGTTCGGCGCAATGGCGGGGGTTCGCCGAGAGGATCTCGCCTTCATTGATCCGCGTGGCGTCCCGAACGATATTGCGTATCATGCGTTCAATGATTGGACGATCTATGTGAGCGACGATCAAGCCGAAGATTACAAGCATGTCGATGGCGAAACGTATTACTCAAAGGCACACGCCTCCGCTTACGTCGCCAAAGGTTATTGCCAATACTTCGAGCGCAACGGTCACAAGGATCGCTGGGTTACAAATAGCGATTGGCATTCGGCGTCATGGCATACCTCTGATGAATTCGAGTTGGCGATTGCGACCTATCTAAAAGCCTCTGGATTCCAAGTGGGAGCGCTTCGCCTAAACGGCCCATCAGAGGCATCGAAGCTTTCGGTTTTGCCGGGAACCGATGCCGGTTATGCACTTTCGTGCATAACGGAATACTGGGCAATCCTTGCCGCGATGCGGTGCTTTGAAATGCAGGGGCATAAAGCGCGACTTGTATTTTGGTTCGATAACTAACCCTTTAATTTAACAACCACCATGAAGCTGACCATTAAAACCGAATCCCTCCGCAAAGCCCTTACGCTCGCCGCCGCCATGCCAGGGGGCGCGATCACCGATGAGCAAATCATCCGCTTCCAAGCGGAGAAAGGAAAGCTCACCGCCACAAGGTTGAATCAAACCTCCCTGATTCACGCCTACGCCGAATCCAAAACCAAGAAGGGAGGAGCGGTCAACGTGGACTCGAAAACGATGGGCGAAATGCTCAAGGAAATCACCAGCGAGGAAATCGAACTGGAAGCCAAGGGCGACATCCTGTTTTTGACGGCGGGGAAGGCCGTGGGCAAATTCAAGACCGTGCCGGATGAGGTTTTGACCAAAGCCCCCGCCGAGGACAAATCAGCCCGCGATCTGATCTTCAAAGCCGGGCAATTGAAAACCCTCTTGGAAGTGGTCACGCCCGCGATGGGCACCGAGGCCCAAAAGCGCCCCTTCGCGCAAGGGGTTACCGTGCAAAACTTGGGGGACGGAAAAGGCGTGCAATTCATTTCCTCCGACTCCCGCCGCTTCCATCTGGCGGAATCCGGCTTGGATGAGGAGATCCACGAACTGATTCCCGATTCGGTTTGTAACGCCTTGCTCAAGATTCTTGCGGCCCTGGAGGCGCAGGCGGATGTGATGTTGGGCTTTAATGAGAACGCGGTCTTTTTCAACGGCGCGACGTGCGAGTTTCGCTCCGCGAAAGCCGAAGTGACCCCGTTCGATTACACGAAGTTTCGCCCCATGATCGAGTCTCAATCGGACTCGGAAATCACGATCAACAAAGCGGCCCTGATTTCCGCTGTGAAACTCGCAACCCCATTTGGCTTCAATGTCAGCAAGGTGATCGGCCTGAACATACGAAAGGGGGAACTGGAAATCGAGGCGAACACCGAAAAAGGCGCGGAGTGCAATCAATCCGTGGAGGGAAAGGGCAAAAACGAGTCCCAAACCCGAATTTCGGCCCCGTACTTCATGCAAGCCCTATCGGCCTGTAACGGCTCGGAAAAGGTCACCCTGAGGCACCTAGCGCAACCGGAGGCCATCTGCATCAAAGACGACGACCGCTTTTTGCTCGTGATGGCGATCCGAGATGCGCGCGCGGCGGAAGCCAAAGCGGAAGCCCCCGCCGAGACAGCCGAATAATTAGCAAATTTGTCAATTTATGGAAACAACCGAAGTAGTTTGCCGGAAGTGCAAAAGGGAGTTTATTCCAAGCTTCCGTTTTGATTTCTACCAAGACGATAAAGATGGGCCGGGGACGGGGCTTTGCGAAAGGTGCATGATGAACGAGGTTTTTAACGCCGACCCCGTTGATATTCCCAGCGAAGAACATCGGGACAAGGTATGCAAAATGGGGAAAGGCCGAGAAACCTGCGTTTTCCTTATCGTTCACCCAGAACGCGGAATTCAGTGTGCTCTTGGGAGTGGGCTCAATAACACCATCGTATCTAAAGCGAAATCGGGTGAGATTAAATCTAGGTGCATAAATTGCGAAGGAAAGCACGGTAACTTCAAGATCAAAAATCCCCCATTCGATTACGACCTAATCAAAAAGTGACTGCCCGCGAGTTTCGCCAGATCATAGAGAAAAAAGGGAAGTGCGAAGCCGTGCGCCAAAGCGGCTACAAGTGCAAGAGTTTGGAGGAAGCGGACGCACACATACGAATATACGTGGAACGCGCCTTTGCGGCCCGCCGCTTGGACATAGCGGCCACGGTGCTACTCGGGCAGGACGTGTTCAACTTCGAGATAGCCGTGGTCAGGAGGGTATGGAGTGCCTACTTCCAGCACGGGCTTTTATTGATCCAGGCCGGAAGCTCCCTTGCTAAGACCTTCACGCTGATCGGGGCGCTCTACATGGATTGGTTGAGCGATCCCGAATTTACCAGCGTGAAGCTAATCTCGGTGACAGGCGGACACGCCGAGAGGAATGCTTTCTCTACCCTTGGAATGTTCCACAAAGCCTGCGTGATACCGATGGCGGGAAGGCTGAATACGGAATCCCTTTTGTTGAGCCCTGAAAATAAACGCATGGGGTTTACGCTGGTGCGGATTCCAGACGGCGAATCGGCTGGTAACGTAGTCCAAGGTTTGCACCCCATCAACCGCCCCACGGAACACCCCATCTTCGGCAAAAGCTCGCGCGAACGGCTTTACATTGACGAAGCCGAGGACTGCCCCAGAAACATCTGGCGCGGCGTGGCAAACTTTCGTTCCTCCATGGATGGGGTGGAGACGATCAAGGTTTGCGCCCCATTCAACCCGAAGGACATCGGCAGCCCCGTTGGTCAGTTGGCGCAACCCAAGACGGGCGGCATGGTCGGACCAGACGGGCCGAAAGAATGGGAAGGGCAGGAGGGGTGGTACGTGCTGAGATTGGACGCGCGGGAATCCGAGAACGTGCAACAGCGGAAGATGGTCTTTCCAGGCTTGCACACTTGGGAGAATTACGCGGCGATCATGAGTAAGGGCGGGGGCAACTCCATTGAGCGATTCGCCTACCTCCACGGGGTATATACGCCATCGGGTGCGAGCAATAGCATCTTCTCAAACGAGATGGTAGAGAAGTGCAAGGGTCACTTCGTTTTCTATGCTGGAACCGAGAAAGCTTTTGGGGTTGATATTGCAGTTGAGGGGCGGGATGAAGCTATCGGAGCTTTTGGACGCTGCGGGATGGCATCGGAGTTTGTTCACGAGTCAGGCCACCGAACAAAATTCAAGAGCGTGCGCTTTTGCGCGCAACTGGATCAATTCATCGAACTGGAAAAGGGGAGTACGAAAATCGTGGCCCTATCGGTGATCGGCAATGCCAAGCGATTGAGCGTGAAGGGTGGATACGTGGCGATGGATGCGACCGGCAACGGCAGAACCCCCACGGATGTAGTCTCAATCGAGTGGGACGATGCGGTGATCGGGGTGGACTTCGGATCTGAGCCAAGCCACAAGAAAATATTGGAGGAGGACAAAAAGACCCCGTGCGAGGAATACGAGCGGATGAACACGGAGCTTCTCTACGCCCTGCAAAAGTGGATGGACTTCGGCTATTTCGCGATCAGTCCGACCGCCTGCCATCAAATGTTCATTGAGGAACTTTTGGGCCGGAAGTACAAGCTTGGGGAACTGAAGAAAGTGCGCGCCGAGGACAAAAAGGAGTACAAGTCTCGCTTGGGGCGCTCGCCTGACCGGCTCGACAGCGCATGCCTTTTTTTGGCCGCCTGCCGTGCGAACATGGACGGAGGGATTTCGATGCAGGACAAGAAGCGGGAACCAGAACAACGGGAATTCACCCCGCAGCACGGAGTCGTGGATGAGGCAACGTGGGTGGAGGGGATATGAAATTAGCAAATTTGTCAATTTATACCCCAAGCACGCGCCATGCCAAACCGCCCGAAAGCGCGCCAGAAATAAATCTGAAATATTTTGCGTTTTCCCATTGACGAACCCAAACGCTTGCGGCATTTTCACATCGCCATGAGCAAAAATACCAATCCAAATCCAATCGAATCCATTACTCGCAAAGGGGTGCAATTTCATGTGAAGACGCGGACATTTATGAGCGACGGAACTTTCCAAGAAGGGACTTGTGACCGCGATGGCGCGATTCTTCGTTTTCGCGGATGGATGAATCGGATGCCGTTCAGAGTCAATCTAAGCCCCGTAAATCTCGCGCTGATTCTCGATCTTCGCGATGGCGAAACGGTTTATTTCAACCAATAAATGCCATCAACCCCTAAGACTCCCGCTCAGATCCTTGGAACCATCGGAGGCTCCAAGGGCACAGGAGAAGCCAAGAAGAGAACCACCGCCCACTACCGCCGCATCTCCCGTTTGGCCCATGAGGCCAGATGGGGAAAGAAGAAAGTAAAGAAGCCATGACCCCGACCACACCGACGCCCGGAACTCTTTGGAGAGTACTTTTGTCCGACGCGCAGCAACGCTGCATCTCTGACGCCATTTCCCGCGGCGAACCATACCACGTCTGTCCAACGAGAGGACTTCATGCGGCGTCACAATCGGCTGTCCTGAATGCGCTTCGGACGCGTCAGTTAATCACCGATGCTGGAATTCCGGTGCTCACTGATCTTGGCATTCATATCGCGCGCACACTAACTCAACCCACCGAGCCATGACCACCACACCGACGACCGAGGGGGCGAGTGCTCCTTATCGCGACACCTTATCTGAGGCCACCTTCGCGGAGTCGCGCAAACCAATGGAAACCGCCGCCCGCCTGACCGCCGCCCTGGCGCTCGTGCGGGAGCTGGCTGGGGCGCTCAAGAACTCGTGCGCAGCAATGGATTGCGCGCTGAATCAAGCCGCCGATCACATTGCGCCGTTTGACGTGAAGGTTGCCGCTACACTGCGCGCCGGAAGAGAAACCCTCGCGCGCGCCGAAGCGTTCACGAAGGAGGGCGCGTGACCGCTCAAGAATGGGACATTGAGGGATGGCTGGAATCCGTGGATTGCGGATGGCGAGTGGCCGATAAAGAGGAGCCGTGCCATCACTGCCGAAAGCCGTGCCGTGGAAGGGCCGAGGGAGGAACCCCAAGTTGCTTCACCTGCTACCATAACGTGGGGTCGTGCAAGTCTGCGGCGATGTGCGGGCAGCCTCTCGGAACGACGGTCGAAAGCAGGGCAGCCGAAATCAGGGCCAATAGACCTAAGACCGCACCGCAACCCAACGAAAGGACGCCATGAAGACCGAAGAACTACCCGCACCCACTCCCCCGGCCCGAACCGGCGCGCAGTCCGATGCCTTGGCATCGCGTAGACGAATACCTGCTCTTTCTCGATAGGACGGTGGCGACGTTCTACCATCCGCCCGAGGCGCAGAAAGTAGCCGAAGCTCTCAACCGCGCGCCGGCCTACGCGAAGATGCGGGCGGCGCTGGAGGAAGCTCGGCTACAAATTGAGTACCTGCACAGCAAGTTTCAGGAGACGGGCACTGGCAATCAGACGCTCGCCCGCATCGAAGAAGCCCTTGCCGAATCCCGCGAATGAATCCCATGAGATTATCCCGACACTCCGAAGAAAGACTCCACCGCTACCACCGCGAGAGAGACGAGCGATTCAACCGAGCCTTAACGCCGGTTTTAGTGATCACTTTGATCTTTCTTTTAGTGGTACTTTGGAAGATGATTTAACCCTGAAACCATGAGCAATATGAAAATAAACCTAGGTGGGCCAAACCCACTCGAATCACTCAGCTACGCCGAACTACAGGCCATCCACCGAGAGGCGGTATTCCTCGATTACCACGAACTGAAGCAGATCGTGGATGTGGCGGTGCTACAGGAAATCCACAGCCGGGAGAAAACCAATTTGAGGTTTACGACATGCTGTTCCAATCGCGTGAGCCTCACGGGAACATCCGCGACATCCTGCCCGCAAGAGGGATGGTGATAATTGCAAAATTTGTCAATTATCAAACCCATGAGCACCAAGGATAAATTAATGAGCCCCAAGGCCAGGAAGATCATTGAGGCGATCAGGGGAGGAAACAAGGGGAGCGAGCTTGCGCCCGTGAAGCGGGAAGAGATTCAACCCCGCCACGAATCCACCGAACCGACGCAGCCAAAGGAGGGGTGGATGGTGATGAAGGCCCACCAATGGAGCAGCCTGACGATTCCAGCACTCGGAGGGATGAGCATAACCATCGAGCCCGACCAAGGCCCGCAACGCTTCATCCCCGTATTCGACACCTACGACCAAGCATTGCGTTTCACCAGTGATCCTTCGTTAATCATCAGAATAGAGGAGATAACGCGATGAAATCCCAGAACACTGAACCGATAAAATACCGAAAGCACGAGTGGTACGACATAGTGAGGGATCGACCGATGTACGGAATTCAGGCGCTAATTCCCGGCAGGCTTCTGGGGCAAATGCCGCGATGGTTGCATTGTCAGTCCAACGGAACGCCGCTGATTTACACGAACAGTTCGGAGCGAGACGCCAAACTGAAGGAGCTTCGCACGACCAGCCGCAAGCCTGACCGCCTGACTATGAAGACGCCAATCTATCGCAATCTGGAGCCGGGAGAGCATATCCAAGAGGGAGACGAATATTCAATCGACGGTAAGACGTGGCACAAATCCACCGGGCAAGGCGTGTATGACCCGCGCCGGCTGTGGCCGATGCGCCGAAAGGTAGCAGCCCAACCGTCCGACCAGCCATGACCCTCAAGACCCGAAAGAAACTCACCAGAGAGAAGCGCCAGCGTCAGAAGCAATGGCAGAGCGTTGGTGATCCAAACATCGCCAGATACTACCAGCAGCAAAGGCAGCTTACCGGAATGCCCCACGAGCAAGCATGGAAGGCAGCTAAGAGAGAAGTTCTCAAGGTGTATCGCGAGCTTCAGGAAGCCCGTGGATTCGCTTTTACGAAGGAAGACACCCGAGAGCACGCTCAATGGCTTGCAATGCCATAGCGGGCAATGCTATAATTACTGGAATGGCACGCAAGCGATCATCAAACCCAGCCAAGAGCACCTTGGAAGCGGCAAAACTCATGGGTGACAAGATGAAACGCTCGCTACAATTGAGCTTGGAGGGGTTCAATATTTACGAGATTTCCGAGGTTATCGGAAAGGAATTCAAGTGCCTGAAACCGGACCCGTCTTCCATCTGGCGCTGGTTACAAAAGGCCAACGAATTCATTGAGGAAGATATTAAGGGCTATACGACCCACCTTCGCCACCGCCAACACGGGATGATCCAGCGGATTTACAAGCGGTGGATGCCGGTATTGGAAGCCGAGGCTTTGCACGTCCAGAGGATGCGGATGGAGAAAGGGGAGATGGTGCCGGTGATTGACGAGAACAGCTACAAGGAGCAACTGAAGGCCACGGAGATTGTGATCAAGGCCATGGAGCGAGAGGCAAGGTTGATGGATTTGGACGCCCAAAAAGAACCCGTCAACGAAGGCGCGGTACTCACCGCCGAGTTAATCTCCCAACTCATCCGGAACCAGATCACGGGAGGGGATGGAGTGAAGGACTTGAAATCAGCCAAGCCGATTCTGGAACTGGAATCCGGTATCGAGGGGATGGATAAATGAACTGCTGCCCTACCTGCGGAAGAGTCATGGCGAAGGATGGCAGGCTTGGCTTTGTGCGCAAGGACTTGGCGCAGCTACGGGAAAAGGCTGGTTATACGCTGGTGAGCTTCGCCAAGGCCATCGGGGCGGGCCAGGGGTCTTGGTGCTACATCGAGTGCGGGAAGCGCCGGTGCCGGATTTCGCTGGCGCACAATATCGCCAAGCTGCTTGGGCTTAGCGGCGTGAAGGACGTTTACAGCCGCCAAGCTGAAAAGGTTAACGGCGTTAAAGATAAGCCTGTTAAATAGAAAATTTGTCAATTATTTGCGTAAGCAGGAAGAATGCCAGAGGCACCACCAAAGAAAAATGCAGAAAGTTCTTGGCATTTGAACGCTTGCGGCACAAATTGGAGGGGTCATGAGCAAAACCGCAATTTATATTTCATCGTCCTACGAGCACGGTAGAAACCGAAAGCTCGCCGCAATAAATCTCCCATTGGTGGAGGCATTGGATTTGGGAATCGAAGGGGAAATTCGTGCCACTTGGGAAAGGATCAAGCGCGGCACCGGAATTGAGGCATATGTGACTTTCTCAAAACTCTGCAAGGAATCAGGGTTGGAAATTCAGGACGTGGCCGCGCAACTGAAGTCAATTTGGCTTAGCAATCGCAACGCCATCGGGTTTCAGATCGACCGAATGGGCGCGAACGTAGCCTTCCGATTCAATTAGTCTCTCCATAAAAATCCATGAGCACCCACACCATCCAAGACGAAATAGAAGCCGTCCCCTTCCTGATTGACGGTGAAGAAGTGGAAGTTTTTGCAGACTTCACCTACCACGACGGACGGCAGGAGAGAATCGAACTGTCCAACATCACCGACCTTGACGGACGCAACCTGCGGGGAAAGCTCGACGTGGATCAACTCTACGATCTGCAATACCTGGCGATGCAGAAAGCCCGCGAAATCAAAAAGGAAGGCGCGGCCATCGCGCTCTCGCAAGGGCAATGCGAGTGGTAAATTGACAAATTTGCTAATTATGAGCATGAACCCAGCCGATCAGCCGGGCGAGTTGCTGAGTTGCCCATTCTGCGGGATGCCACCACAGACCATGCGAAGCGACAAGAAGGGGCGATTCTGTCGCTGTCATGATTGCGGCATCGCTTGGATGTTGGAGGCCGACTGGAACACCCGCGCAGGCGCCGCCCTTCGCGCCGAGTTGGCGCAGGCGAAAGAGAAGCTCGAATACGTTCACTCTATGGGCCTTCGGTTCGGCATGATGAAGAGCAGCGATAGGCCGGAGCCGTACCTAGCTCACGATTGGACTGAGGACTCGGACTTCATGCGAATGTCCCGCGAATGGTCCGCAGGGATCGGCATGGAAGTGAAAGTGGAGAAGCTCACCGCCGACCTCGCCGCCGCCCGGAAGGAACGGGATGAGGCAAATTCGAAAATCATCAAGACCGCGATGCAGGGCGACGACTATTGCTCTAAATACAGAGCCGAGCGAGACGCCGCCCTGTCGGCCAAGCAGGAGTTAGAAGCCCACTGCGACGCGCTGGAGAAGGCGCTGCCGACATTCGACCCGGCCCACATATGGGACTTGGCGCGGCAGTATTACACGGCCAACGGGGCGTCCCTTTCGACCATCCTCGATGCACACGACCAGATTTGCGCGGCATTCGCCACCCTCAAAGGAGCAAAGCCATGAGCGAGCACAACCGGATAACTGACCTGATGTCGTGGCAGAAGGACTTTCGCGCCGCTCCTGTAATCTATTACACCACTGTCCGATTCGATGGGCAGGAGGAAGACACCGGAAACTTCTACGACTCGAAAGAGGCGGCAGAGGTTGAAGTCGAGTGGGGCAAGAAGCACGGAAAGCGAGTGAGCGTGCGGTGCGCCAATATTCATTCGCTCGAACTTTCACAAAGGAGATGGAAATGAACGACCAAGCCCGCAACCTGCCGCCAGAGCAGGAGAAGAAGTCTGTTCGTTGCTTTGGTGGAGCATCGCCCGACGAGACACCGTATCCCGCCCCAGCGCCCGCTCAGACGGTCGGGGAGGAAGTAGTGTCAGCCATACGAAATGGGATGGATAAGGCCTCTCCCCAGCCCGCCGCTCCGGTCGATGTCGCGAGGGAGGAATGGTCAGCATCAACCCTGCAAAACGGCTACAGTCAGATAGTTATTGGAGCCAAGAGTTTCCTCGTCTTTGGAAGTAGCGCGTCTGAGATTGTCGGAAAGCACGCCACCGCCGTCCGAGCGTCCGAAGAGCGGGCCGGTCAATGGGAGACGCAGGCGCTTCAATGGCGTGACAGCCGGGACGAAGAGCGCGCCGCCCACGCCAAGACGAAGGAGGAGGCGAAGCGGAATGAAGCCGTCTGCCACTGCGGCCAACGCATCTCCGATCACACCGGCTACGATGGGCATAGCTTCGTTGAAATGAACGAACTCTCCCCTTACGCCGAGCAGGTCGTGGAGTACAGAGCCGAGCGCGACGCCGTCCGCGCAGAGTTGGAGCGCGTGAAGGGCGAGCTCGCGAAATTAACAAATTCTTCAATTTAACCTTGTTCCAATTCCATCGTTCTGATTCAATACTAAAACCATGAGCGCATCCGTTAATGAATGTTTCTTCCTTGGGAATTGCACCCGCGATCCCGATATTTCCTACACGCCGAAAGGCAAAGCCGTCGCCCAAATAGGGCTTGCGATCAATGATGTCTGGACGGACGACACCGGCCAGAAGCGAGAGAACGTCACCTTTCTTGATCTTGAAGCGTGGGGTAAAACAGCCGAGATTGCCGCCGAGTACCTGAAGAAAGGCAGGCTTGCCCACTTCCGCTGCCGCGCGAAGCTGGATTCGTGGGAGGATAGAGCCACGGGAGCCAAGCGATCCAAGGTCAAGTTTGTGGTGGAAAAGCTGACCTTGCTACCAAATCCCCGCCGAGGCTCCGAGGATGAGCAGGAGGACGCCGAACCCAGAACGCAGCGCAAGCAGCCACCCAAGCGCGCCCCAAAGCCGTCCGACCCTGATCCGAGCGACGATCCCGATTGGGACGGCGGGGGTGACATTGATGAATAATTAACAAATTTGCTAATTATGAACGCATCCACTCTCACCACGGAAGAATTGGAAGAAATCGCCATGGAGGAGGCGAATCTGGAATGCCAGCACGCGGCTGACGAAACGCGATTGCTCGCTGACAATGGAATTCCCGATGAAATGGCGGCAATGCTTTATCAACGAGTTAATCCCGTGACTCAGAAAGCCATTCGGAACATTTTAGGCCATGACTGAGCGAATGATCTTTGCACTTGGTTCCGTGGCCGCTGCGACGTGCTTCGCAAGCGCGGGGCTGCTTTTCTGGATCGCGTGGCCCTCGACTCCAAGCCCATTGGTTGCACCCGTGTTCTGGATTGCATGGATACTCATTTGGTACGGCTGCCGCATCGTCCGATTTCTATTCCCATGAAACCCATTGATCCACGCCAATGCACCCGCGACGATGGTTGCGGCGGAAACCCATGCGAGTGCAATCCTTGCCAACACTTCTTCAAGCTGCGCAACGGATACCGCGATACCTGCGATATTTGCGGTGCCCCGAGATCACGGCACGACGAGGAGGAACTTGCGTTTCAGGTGAAGGAATACGAAGAGGAAATCGCATGAAGGCATACCTGATTACAATCGTGGCAATGTTCTCATTGGAACTGATCGGAAGGGTTGTCACTTTAACCAAAGATCATTTCCCGATAATTACAGAGAAGGGGCCGGGCATGATAGCGGCAGAGGCTGTGGTATTCATTGGATTTGTAATCTGGGGAGGAGTATTGCTAGCGCAATGAGCCTCGAAGACTACGGAGTAAGCACCGGAATTCTCCCCCACGGAGGAGGAGGGCAGTGGCACTATCAACAGGAAGGACTAGAGGAGATAATCTACGCCGATTCACCCGAGAGCTTGTGCAAGAAGATCCTCCGGCACCGCCTGGATAGAGGAGTAGCCGTGGGCAACATCGAGCAGGATGTGGCCGAATTCATCAAGCGAGTTAGCCCTCAGAACGACCGCTTTCGCCGCCACGCGGCGCAACTCGTCCACTCGGAGCCCAAGGCCAAGCCCATTACCCCGCTGATCGAGCGCATCAAGGAATGGCTGGTGAGCAAGCAGGGCAAGATTTCCAAGCTCACCGATCAATTCGAGGCCGTGCGCCGAGGGGAGATTTGCGCCCAATGTCCGCAGAACATCCCATGGCGTACCAGCTGCGGCGAGTGCAACAGCGATATTGATTATCGGGTCAATATGGTACGGCAGCGCACAGAGTTTCAGATGGATAAGAAGCTTCGCGCCTGCCGTCTCCACAATCTCGCCTTGCAAGCGGCGGTTCTACTGGATCAAGAGGAACTGCCCGAGAAGAAAGAATCCGCACCGGCTTATTGTTGGCTCCCCATCCGATGACCGAAGCAGAAATAAACAATTGGATTCGATGGGCCAATCTGGCCGATGCGCATTCACTCATGCAACTTGGCGGATTCGCCAAAATCGCATCGCCAAATGCGCCGTTTAGATACGATGCTATGCCAATGGAGATTGCTGGATGACTTGGTTCTACTTCATTCTTGGATGCCTCGCGACGTTTCGCCTTGCGCTCTTGCTGACACGCGAGGACGGCCCCGCCTGGATATTCCGCAAGCTCCGCAACCTTCCAAGCAAGAAATCATCGGCGCACGAGGGGATTCGCTGCTTGTGGTGCGCTTCGGTCTGGATGAGCGCGCCCGTGACGGCTTTCTTTTGGTATCGCGGGATGATCGAGCCCATCGAAACCCCGCTTTACTGGCTGGCGTTCTCCGCTGGGGCGATCTGCTTCAATCAGGCTTTCACCAAGGAGAGTAAATAAATTGATCACCGTTTTCTTTCCTAGTCATTTGACGATGCGCGAAATAGAGGCGTGGTATCGTTCTCGCGGTTATCCATGGCCGTGCGCCAGCTACGATGGCGGAAGCACGCTTGGGTGGTACGCCTCTCAATTCACTGATAATTAGCAAATTTGTCAATTATCAGGCCGTGACCAAAGCAAAAATGATGCCATGTTTGACGCAATAAGCATAAGAACCGGAGGAACAAGTCATTACCACGAAACCCACGAGCACCGCGCGCCCACCGATGAATCCGTGCGCTTACTCAAGGAAATGGAGGAAGCGGCGCTAAACAAAATCATCGGTTACACGAAGCTGGAAAATAACACCCTGAAGGGCGAGGTTTACGTGACGCGGGATAGTATGCGCATGGAAACCACGGCCATCGCCCGCTTTCTCCTAAACGGCCAGGAAATTAAGATCACGATCCCGCTGGGCGATATGATGTTTGAGCGGATCGAGGCCGTCAAAGAACGAATCTGGGAAGCGATCACCAAGGCCGTCTCGCGGGTCATCGTGGGGGAATTGCTTCACTTTGAAGAATTCAGAGACGCATTGCCAAAGCGACCATAGCCGCGTATAAGGACAATTTATGCCAGCCGCCGAAACCGTAGCGCCCCCCGATCCGAAGGTAAAACCCGAGGATCAGCCCAAAGATTCCTCACGGCTCAATAACCCGCAACTGGACAGCAAGGGCAAGCCCACGGTCAAGGCGGTGACCACGGCGGACCAAGCGTGGCAGATTTGCAAGGGGCTCAAGAAGGAAGCGGAAGAGAACCGCATTCCGATGAACGCGACCATCTACGCGAAGCACGGGGGCGAAGCGCCGTTCAATTCGATGCTGCTCAAGCGGGCGAATCAGGGATACCGGAACAACTTCACCCACTTCTTTCTTTCGGGCATTACCGACCGAACTGAGCCGCAGTTTCGGGACGCGATCAACCGTGTTGAATATCTCACCTATTCCAAACTGCCGGATGATTGGCCGGATGCCTCCCGAAAGAACAAGCTATTCCGCAAGCACCTAAGCGACACGATTCGCGCCGATCCTTGTTGGTCGGATTTCGTGGCCGATAGCATCGGGGAAAATACGCTAATCGGATATGCCACCCCGGCATGGCTGGATTCAAGCGAGGTCGAATGGCGACCCACGCTTTACCGCTCCGATCAAATCTTCTTCCCCAAGGGCACCAAGCAAAACAGCAAGGGCGTCCCCTACTTCGCGGTAGAGGAGTATTTGATGGTTCACGAATTCATCGAACGCTTTGGCGAGGATAAGGCCGAAGAAGCAGGGTACAACATCAAGAATTGCGTTTACATCGTCAACAAGGCCCAGGGCAAATCGGAGGAAACGGAATTGGATAAGGTGGACAATATTCGCGAGGGGGCTTACGCGAACAACTACGGCGCAGGCGGCACCGCAAAGACCATCCGCCTTTATCATCTGGTGGTACAGGAATATGACGGCACCGTGGAACTATGGACGGTGGATGGCAACGAAGGGCGGGAGCTAAGGCACGTAGAGGAACTACACCCGAGCATCGAAGAAGCCACCATGCTCTTTACGTTGCAACGGGGCAACGGGAAGCTCTATGGATCAAAGGGACAGGGCAGGCAACTGGTGAATATCCATATCGCCGCCGAGCGGACGTTTTGTATGGCGCTGGATATGTTTACATGGTCAGGAATGCCGATCTTCCAGGCACCTACCAAGGATCTGAACAAGATGAAGCCCGTTCACGTTCATCCCTTCATGGTGGTGGATGAGACGTTCAAACCTACTAAATTAACCATCCAATTCAAACCCACCGAATTCCTCGCCATCCGGGGAGCCTTGCGCGAGACGGCGGAAGACATCGCCGGGGCTTTCATCCCGCCGCAGATTGTGCGCGAGCAAACCCCCTCAACCAAGATCGCGGACGCCGAGCGGGCAGCGGCACGGCAGAAGATCAGTCAGGGCGTACTAGGGCGGAATTTCAAGCAATGGGGCGAGTGCATCGGGATCATGCAGCGCAAGATTTGTTCGCCCATCGTCATCCGCGAGGCCGTCAAGGTGCAGGAGGAGCGGAAGAAAAAAGAGAAGGAAGGAATCCGCGTAGTCGCCAAGCAAATCTTCGATTGGATCAAGAAAGCCGTGGGCAGCGGCACGAACGACCAGAAGAACCCCGTGGAGTCTGCCTACGAATCCAAGATCGCGGATCGTGAGGCCGTGGAGTGCGTGGTGAAGATGCTGAACGACGGCTTAACGCCAGAGGAAATTGCCTACCTCGCAAATCAGCCCGCGACCGATGCGGGGCTCCTTAGTGCCACCGACGATGCCGACCGGGCCACGCTGGACTTCATCGCGGCCAACCAGCAAATACAAAACCCCCGCATCAATAAAGACGAGGCCACTTGGATTGCCGGTGAGGCGATGAAGGTGCCGCAGGATAGATTGCACCGCCTCATTATTGACGAGGAAATGGATCAGACCATTAAAGCGGAAGCGGTCTGGAAGCAGACGGTCGAGAATGGCGAATTCTTTGACGGCACCATGATGCCGGTGAGCCCGCGCGACAATCACGCCATTCACCGCGAGGTAATGGCAAAGCCGATGGGCACGCTTGCCAAGGCTCTGCAAGCCGCACCTACGCCACAATTGGCGGGAACGGCAGACTTGATGCGCCAGCACTACGCCGCGCACGTCCAGGCCGATCTTGAATTACAGGACAACAAGCAACAGCTTCAGATTGAAACCAAAATGATTCAGGATTTCGGCAAGATCATAACTACCGCGCAAAAGGCGATGGAGGAACAGCAACTTGCCAACGGCGGTATCAGCCCCGAAAACCTGCCGGTGCCGAATGGTCCGAACGGCAACGGAATGCCGCCGCCCGAAGTCCTCTCCGCGCTGACCGATACCGCCGAACTGGCCGTTCGTAACCGCGAGGCCGATCTACACGAGCAGGAACTAAAGCTTCAGGCGCAACAGCACGCAGCGAATATGCGGACCAACGCCGAGAAGAACGATCAGGACTTGATGAAATCAGGCTTGGAAGTGGCGAAGATTCAACTGGAAGCGCAACGCATGGCAGAACAGCCGAACCCCAAGCAATGATCGCCGCCTTGTTGATCTCGATCTGCGGCCTTTGCGATCCGCCCGTGTTGCCCTTTGGCAAGCCAAGCTTGAAGCCTGTATTTCCGCTCACGAGACGGATTTATGAGTGACTTTGACGCATGGTGGGAACTAAAGGGCTGCCGCGAGGAATACGGAACCCAAGAAGCCGCCGCACGGGCCGCATGGGAGGCCGCGCACGATAAATGCAAAATTTGTCAATTATCGGATGAGGAACCCTCTCCTTTTCTGCTTGCCCTAGCGGAATCCCAACGATAGGATTCCCGAACCATGAGCGATCCATCAAAAACGACGCACGATCTTGTGCGGGAAATTCACGAATACGTTTGCCAGGAAGAAGCTAAACAAACCCTGCTGTCATATACGCCCCGCGTAAAACGGGCCATTCAAGGATTGGCGTATGAGGCGGAATCCGTGGGCGTGAGCTACATCGGCACCGAAATAATGATTTTGGCTTGCCTACGCCAGCGCGGGGTTGCGGCTCGGATTCTTGAGCGCCGAGGAATAACTATTGGTCAATTTGAGGATGAATTGCGGAAGGAATTGGGCAGCCCGAACGCGCTTTCCATCGCGAACTTGGAAAATAAGGTTCAGGAACTAGAAGCCAAGATCGAGCAATTTACCCAGAAAGACGAATTCCATGAATAAACCCAACTGGACGCAAGACGACGCCGTAGCCCTGCGGACCTTCTACGCCGATCACCGCCACATCATCGAAGTCCTCCGCAGTAAGAAACCCAAGGCGGAAGGAAAGACGTTTGAGGAATCCGTGATCAACAGCAAGACCCGTGACGGCTTCGATCTGGCGATTGAGGAATTGGAGCGGATGATGGAGGACGTGTCGGATCCCTTCGCCCCTACGGGATTCGTGGAAGTGAACAAGGACTAACTGCCATGCTGCTTCTGACGCTCAAAACGGGTGAGGCTATCGCATTGAATGCCAGTCACATTATTGGAGTAAGACAACTTAAATCAGGGTGCGAGATTCAAGTGATTACGGGCCTGATTTACGAAGTGGATGACAAATGGAGGGACGTTGCGAGCGAGATGCTCGATGTTTTGAGGGAGCAGAAGATTCCCGCACTGTAAATTAACAAATTTTGCATTTATGCCCGACCCCGTTGATTCCCCCCGCGCCTTTGACCTAGGCAACATTGACGCCGCCGACTTGCCGATGGCGAGCGATCAATCCGCGCAATTCCAGACCGAGGACGAAGTGCGCCCCGATTTCTCCTCCATTCCCACGGAAGGAGATGTACCGAAAGAGGCACCCAAGGAAGCGCCAGAACCGGCCAAGGAAGCGCCCACGAAGCCCGCCACGCCCTCGGAACCCGAAAAGAAGGTAGAGACACCCAAAGAGCAGCCCGAGCCCGAGAAAGCCAAAGAGCCCCCCAAAGAGGAGGAAATTGATCCTGACCTAAAGGCCGAACTTGACGCCATCAAGCTCAAGCCGAACACGCCGGAGAAGATCAAATCCGACATTGCCAAGGTACGCGCCATCGCGGAACGGGAGCGGAAGGCGGTCAAAGCCGAGCGCCAACGGCTCGCGGAACTTCAGGTAAAGCTGGAGGAAGCGGAGAAAGCCCCCAAGGTAGACGAAGCCTTGCAGAAGAAGCTGAAGGACTTGGAGGACTTTCGCGCCAAGATCCAATTCTCCGACGACCGCGAGCTAAACGAGACATTCGACAAGAAGACCAGCGAGGCCGAAGCGGGAATCTTTAACCTCCTGAAATCGGCTGGATTGCCCGATGAATCCGCCGAGGCAATGAAGAAGACGGGGCTGCAAAGCTACTCCGCGCAATGGTGGAAACAGCACATTCTTGACAAGGTGGGCGAAGTCGATCCGTTCAAGGCCCGAGAGATTGAAAACGCGGTACTCGCATGGAAGGGCGTGGCGCAGGAGCGCGAAGCCAAGAAAGCCGAATTTATCGCCAACCGCCAATCGCACTACAAGGAGCAGGAAGAAAAGGCCATCGAGCATTGGAAGAAATGGGGCGGGGAAGTAGAAAAGACCGTGTTGGGGCTTGCCAAGGGCCACGATTGGACGCAACCGAAGGAAATCCCGCCAAATGCCAGCCCCGAGAAGAAAGCGGAAATAGAAGCGTTTAACGCCC